>Ga0335081_10006183_pt1 | contig 19041 bp, 16 predicted proteins | sample Lox_Sample_35_FD_206713 | JGI IMG/M metagenome (GOLD analysis project Ga0335081, IMG submission 206713) | Soil microbial communities from Loxahatchee National Wildlife Refuge, Florida, United States - Lox_Sample_3.5 | ecosystem: Environmental > Terrestrial > Soil > Wetlands | place: USA...
TCTCCAGGCCGCACCACACCGGCGCCTTCAGGATCGAGTAGTCGCAGAAGCTGAAATACAGCGACGCCACCACCGGGTAGCCGGTGAACACCACCAGACCGACGATCCACAGACTGGTGAAGCCGAGGCCGGCCAGGATGCCTTTGCGTTCGCGGGAGGTCATCGCGAGTTGGTGATCGCGACCGGCAGGGCCTGCCCATGGCGGTGCAGGCTGCGCACGTAGCGCGCCCAGCTTTCATCCAGTCGCTTCTGGGCAAAATCCAGCGCCTGCTCCGGCGTGGCCTCGAGCAGTCGCACCCGTTCAAAGGCCGCGATGAACTCCCGATAATACTCCGGGTAGATGCCGATGTCGGGCGTGGCCACGCAATTGGGGCTGGCCGCCAGCGCCCGGAACACCTGGATCGCCGGGTTGGGATTGTGCTGATCGAAGTAGGGGCTCCAGTCGCGCAGCGGCGAGAGCTTCTCCTGCTGGAAACAGATCCGTTCCATGCCCGTCAGCTCGTCGTAGCTCTGGGCGCGGAGATTGCAGGTGTTGACGTACTTGATGAACTCCCACGCCGCCTCGGGGTGCCGCGCGCCGCGCGGGATCACCAGGATGTCGGCCTCGGCCATGCCGAAATTCTTCACCCCCGGCACCGCCTCGGGCCAGGGGCCGACGCCGTAGTCGAGCCCGGGCTTGTACTGGCGGATGTAGTTGGGATACCAGACGCCTTGGAAAACCATCGCGAGTTTGCCCGCAAAAAACGGTGCCGTCGGCGAGCCCCACGCCCCGAAGCCCGAAGCGAAGATCTTCACCGCCTCGCCGCCGTTGTCCTTCGAAAAGCCCTCGATCCAGCGCATCGCCTCCAGATTCCTCGGGTCCGTCGCGAGGGTGATCCGCCGGCCGTCGAACAGGCGGCCTCCGAACCACCGGCAGAAAACCCACGGCCACCAGCCTGGCTCCTGCGGCAGGAAGCCCATCTGGGTGATCGCCCCCGTCCTGGGATCGCGCCGGGTGAGGCGGTGGCAGTCGTCGTTGAACTCCGCGAGGGTGCGCGGCGGCCGGTCGGGATCGAGCCCGGCCTCGCGGAACAACGTCTTGTTCCAGAACAGCGCCATGGTGGCCGGCGTGGTGATGCCGGCGTAGACATGACCGCCGTGCTGGATCATCTCCGCATAGATGGGGTAATAGCGCGCGAGCCACTGCTCCACCGTGCCGGCGTCGCGGCGAATGAAATCATCGAGCGGGGTCAGCGCCTCGGCGTCGGCGTAGCCCGGGATGTCGTAGGCCCACAAGCCCGCGACGTCCGGCGGGTCGCCGCCCGCCGTGGCGACAATCATCTTGCGGTCGATCTGCGAGGTCGGGAGGTAGTCGACCACAATGCGGTCCTGCGAGCGGTTGAAGGCGTCGACGACCTCCAGGATTCCCTGCACTTCGAAGCCGATCCACTTGTCCCAGTAGGTGACGTGGATTTTGTGTTCGCCGGACGCCGCCCGGGCGGCGCCCCCGGTCAGCGCCAGGAGCACAACGATGCCCCCGTCCAAGGCGGCGGGCCACCAGCGAAACCTGGGGAGCATGCGGAGGAGCACGAGGCGACCAAGCTAGAGTTTGGGCAGCGCGGGGAAAGCCGCAAATGGACGTTCTCCGCCTCGAGCCGACCGTAGTGACTTTTCCCCCGCGATCAAATCCCGCCCCGTCTCCCGCGCGATCCGTGCGCGCCGCGCGGATTCGCCGCCGCGTCCGGCCGGCCCGGGCCCACGAGGGCGGCGCGCCTGCCGCGGCCCCCGATGTCAGCCGGCCCGCCAGGCGAGCAGGCGCCGCGCGACCGCGACCGCGTTGGCGAAGCTGCGCGGGTTCGCCAGGCCCCGGCCGGCGATGCGGAAGGCCGTGCCGTGGTCGGGACTCGTGCGCACAAAGGGCAGGCCGAGGGTGACATTCACCGCCTTGTCGAAATCGACCGCTTTCAACGGCGCCAGGCCCTGGTCGTGATACAAGGCGATCACGACATCGAATTCGCCGTGCAGCTGGCGCGCAAAAAGGGTGTCCGCCGGCTCGCAAAGGGTCAGGCCGGGATGAGCGGCGCGCAGTTTTGTGAGAATCGGATTGATCAGGCTTTGTTCCTCGTCGCCCAACAGGCCACCCTCCCCGGCATGCGGATTGAAGCCGCATACGCCGAGCCGCGGCGCCGGCGCTCCCTCGGCGCGCGCCAGCTCGTCCGCGGCGCCCACCGTCCGGGTGAAATGGGCGGTGGTCAGGTAGGCCGGCACTTCGCGCAGCGGCACATGCCAGGAGAGCAGCGCGACGCGCAGCCGTCCGCCGCAAAACGCCATCGTCGGCTCGCCGCCCCACCGCGCGGCAAAGAATTCAGTCTGGCCGGGAAAAAAGTAACCGATGCGCGCGAGCCACGCCTTGCTCACCGGCGCGGTGATCACGCCCGCAAACTCGCCGGACTTGCAGCCGGCTGCGGCGCGCTCCAGCGCCGCCCACGCCACCAGCGCCCCCTCGCCGTTAGGCCGGCCGGGCTCCGCGGCAAACTCCTCCAGCCCGACGGGGATTTTCGCGCCCGCGGCAGGCAACGTCTCCAGCCAGCGGGCCGGACCGATCACCGCGGTGGCGCGCGCGTCCGCCGGATTCGTCGCGAGCCAGGCGGCGACGATCTCCGGCCCGACACCGGCAGGGTCACCGCAGGTGAGAACGAGGGGGCTCTGAGCGGGAGAGGGCATGGACAGTGGTGGAGGCCGCGCCGTGGCGATCGCCTCCGGGCGAGGTCAGGGGGCGGCGTTCTCCCCCTCCGATTCGGTGGACCACGCGCCCCGAGCTCGCGCGATGCCGCGCCGCCCGCCGGCGAAGAACTCTAGGAAACGCCGCACCTCCGGGCTCTGCACGCCGCGGGCCAGCATGGCCTGCGCGCGATGCCGGACGTTGCCGCCATCGAAATAGACCTCCCGGAAACACTCCTTGAGTTCAGCCATCACCTCGCGGGAGAAGCCGCGTCGCTTGAGACCGACCAGGTTGAGCCCGACGATTTCATCGCGTTCAGCCGCCATGACGAACGGTGGAATGTCGAGCGTGATGCGCGCGAGCCCGCCCACCATCGCACTCTCCCCCACCCGCGTGAATTGGTGAAACGCGGCGCCACCGCCGACAAAGGTAAACGATCCAAGGCTCACATGGCCAGCGAGCAGGACGTTGTTGGCCAAGACGACATGGTCGCCGACCACGCAGTCGTGCGCGACGTGGGCGCCCGCCATAAGGAAACAGTCCGCGCCCACCATGGTCTCGCCGCCGGCAACCGTGGACCGGTTCACTGTCACCTGCTCACGAAGCACGGTGCGCGCGCCGACGCGCACGTGGGACGATGTCGCCGGATCGAACTTCAGGGCCTGCGGATCGCCGCCGACGACGGCCCCCGGGTGCACGATCACGCCGTCACCCAACCGGGCGTAGCGGGTGACGACCGCGTGGGCGTGAACCACACAATCCGCGCCCAGCTGTGCGCCGTCCTCAACAATCGCGGTAGGATGGATGCTCATGAGTCGAAGGTCGAAAGTCGAAGGTCGAACGAGAATCTGTGCACCGCCCGCACCATCGATTCCCTCGAACCGGAAGCCCACTCAGCGGTGCAGCAGAGGGGGCAACAGCCGACGCACGGAGGCGGGCGGGAGGCGGGCCGGCAATCTCCCGCCTCGTCATCCCGGCTGCGACGCGGATCTGCGGATATGGACGGCATGAATCCGGCTACGCCTGCTTTCGACCTTCGACCTTGGACTTTCGACCCGCCCGGTTCGGCAGCAGATCGAGCTGCGGCTCCTTCAGAAAATCGTAGATCTTGAGGATGCGGAGCAGCTGCAGCGTGTCGGATTTCCGGTAATTCCGGTTGGTTTCGACCTTGTCGATGATGTCGAGCAACATCGTACGGAAGGAGATGATGGCATCGACTCCCCGCTCCTTGAGCATTTGGACGGTTTGGGCCCGGAAAGGCTCGGCCGTGGGCAGCCCAGGCAGGACGAGGATCTTGGTGATGTCGGGGTGATTGCCGGGCTCGTCGGGATCAACCGGGAAAAAACGCGTGGCCTCCTTCACCACGTTCTCCTCCAGAAACGAGAAGATCTCCGGGCTGCTCTTCAACGTGGCTGGGGTAAAATGAGGCGTCGTGTGCCACCCCTTCACCACCACGATGGCGCGATGGAGGGAGGGCAGCTCGGTGGAAAACAGGAAGAAGTCCGGTTTGCGGGCGCCGCGGTCGTAAGCGGGATTGTAGACCAGCAGGTCGACCTCCTCGTCGCTGGTCATCTTGCGGCGGGCCTGCACCTGGTACTTGCTGGCCTGCCGCACCAGGAAGCCGTTTTGTTCGAAGTACTCGCGAACGATGCCTTCGTCGATGGCGGACATGTCTATTGGGTATTTCGGAAACCGGAAAGCGGGAAGCCCGTACCGACCGCGTCGACGGGGGATCCAGCCGGAGATTCGTTTATCTATCCGGTATCCGGTATCCGCAATCCGAAATCAGGCCGCGCCCACTTCCCGCCAGACAGTCTCGACGGCCGCCGGAGGCACGTCGTCCCGGGTAACCGCCTCGCCGAGACGCCGGATGACGACGAAACGGGGCAGTCCCGCGCGTACTTTCTTGTCGCGCGCCATCGCGGTCGCCAAGGCCGTTAGCGGCAGGGGTGTCCCCAGTCGTGTGGGCAACGCATGCGCATTCAGGACGGCGTCGACCCGCACGACATCGGCGGAGGCGAGGAGGCCGATTTCCCGCGACAGTCGCGCCGCTGCGGCGAGTCCGATGGCCACCGCCTCGCCATGCAGATACCGCCGGTAGCCCGTCGCCTGCTCGATGGCGTGGCCAAAAGTGTGCCCGAGGTTGAGCAGCGCGCGGCCGCCCTCCACCGCGCGCTCGTATTCATCCGCCTCGACGATGCGTGCCTTGATCGCACAACACCGGCGAATCACCGCCGGCAGCTCGGCGCTGGCCACCGTCAACGGTGCGCCTTCGAGCCGGCCGAACAGTCTGCGGTCGCCCAGCAGGCCGTACTTGATCACCTCGGCCATGCCCGCGGCGAACTCCCGTGCTGGCAGCGTCGCCAGCAGGTCGGTCGAGATGAAAACGCCGCGCGGTTGATGAAACGCACCGGCGAGATTCTTGCCGGCGCGGAGATTGACCCCGGTTTTGCCACCGACGGAGCTGTCCACCATCGCAAGCAGGGTCGTCGGCACCTGGTAATAATCGATGCCCCGCAAGTAGGTGGCCGCGGCAAACCCGCCCAGATCGCCGATCACACCGCCGCCCACGGCAAAGAGCACGCCCCTCCGATCGACCCCCTGCGCCGCGAGAAAATCCAAAACACGGCCCAGCGACTCCAACGACTTGGTCTCTTCGCCCGGCGGCAATACCAACATTGGGCGGCCAGCAGCAATCGTGTGCAGGCAACGCTTCTGGCGACTGGCAATATTGGCGTCAGTCACAAGTGCCACCTCACGCCCGGTCTGCCTCATTCGGCCGAGTTCAGCGGCGATCTCTTCGCATATGTCTGCAGTGAAATGGATCCAATAACTTCGTTCACCCAAGTGAACGTTTAGGCTTCCGGGCATAGCTCACTTAAAAACAGGCACTAAGCAGTGGTCAATGAATAGTTTAATAGTTTTTGAGAGCAGGTCTCATAATTGTCTTGCAGTGATCTTTAGTCTCAATCTCATTTCGGCTTTGCGAGTCGGTGGAAGACCGATCCACCTCCGGCTGTGCCCAGCACCCTCTCTCACATGCGAGCCAACCGCTCCGAGCCCTCGATAGCGATTGCGCGATTCTTCGTCCTGGCGCTCTGTACACTTGCGAATAGCCGCGCGGTCACGAGCCCGGCTGACGGCGCAGCCGCCGCGGGAGAGTCAGTAAAACTTGCCCCGTTCGAAGTCCGCAGCGACCGGACAAGCGATGCAGACTACCAAACCGACAGCATTCGCACCGCCACCAAGACCGACACCGCACTCCAGGACGTGCCGCAGTCGATCACGGTTGTTACGGCAGACCAGATTCTCGATCAACAGATGACGAGCCTTGAAGACTTGGTGCGTTATGTGCCGGGCGTCACCTCGCACCAGGGGGAAAACAACCGCGACCAGCTCATCTTCCGCGGCAACAGTTCGTCGGCCGACTTTTTCCTCAACGGCATGCGCGACGACGTGCAATACTACCGCGACCTTTACAATCTCGACCGTGTCGAAGTCCTGCGCGGTCCGAACGCGATGATTTTCGGTCGGGGCGGCGGTGGCGGCATCATCAACCGCGTGACCAAGCAAGCGGATTTTGCCCCGCGCGATGAGCTGACGCTCCAGGGCGGTTCGTTCGGCGATGGCCGGGCGGCAATCGACGTGGACCAGCCCTTGAGCAGCCAGACAGCTGCCCGCTTTAATGCTGTTTACGAGCATTCGGGCAGTTTCCGCGACTTCGTCGACCTCAAACGCTATGGCATGAACCCGACGGTCACGTTCATACCCGAACGGCAGACCCGGATCACCCTCGGTTACGAACATCTCCACGATACTCGTGTCGCCGATCGGGGCATCACCTCGTATCAGGGCCGACCCGCGGACGTGCCGATCGAAACCTACTACGGTAATCCCGCCGACAGCCAAGTGCATGCGCTTGTCGATCTTGTGACCGCCACGATCGAGCATAGCGCCGGCAAACTGAGAATCTTCAATCAGACGATTTTCGGCGATTATGACCGAGGCTACCAAAACTTCGTCCCCGGGGCGGTGACGGCGGACAAATCGTCCGTCGCGCTCACTGCTTACAACAACGCCACGCATCGCCGGAACCTCTTCAACCAGACCGATCTAACCTATCGGACGGCGAGCGGCGAAATCCGCCACGCGCTGCTCGCCGGCGTCGAATGGGGCCGCCAACTCACGGACAATTTCCGCAACACCGGGTTTTTTGGCGACGACTCGACCACGATTTTGGTCCCTTATGGCAACCCTACGACCACCACGCCTGTCACCTGGCGCCAGTCTGCGACGGATGCGAACAACCACCTCCGAACCGATCTGGCCGCAGCTTACGTGCAGGATCAAGTCGAGTTTACCCGGCGTTGGCAGGCGATCGCCGGCCTGCGTTTTGATTCGTTCGATCTGCAGTATCACGACAACCGGAACGGCGACGACCTCAGCCGCCGTGACGACCTCATCTCGCCGCGCGCGGGGCTCATTTACAAGCCCGGCGCGACGATGTCGCTCTATGGCAATTACAGCGTTTCCTATCTGCCGAGTTCGGGCGACCAGTTCGCTTCACTCACCACCGTCACGCAACAAATGGAACCCGAGAAATTCACCAACTACGAACTGGGCGCGAAGTGCAACCTCCGCGGCCAGACGACGCTTACCCTCGCCCTTTATCGCTTGGACCGCACCCATACGCGCGCAACCGACCCAAGCGATCCCAGCCGGATCCTGCAGACAGGCAGCCAGCGCACCAAGGGCTTCGAGTTCGGCCTGAACGGCCGCATCTCGCCGGCGTGGACGGCGACGGCCGGCTACGCGTATCAGGACGCGTTCATCAGCAACGCGACTGCAGCCGCGCCCGCGGGCGCCAAGGTCGCTCAAGTGCCGCGGCACAGTCTCTCGCTCTGGAACAGATGGCGGCTTCTGCCGGAAATGAGTCTGGGCCTGGGTCTCGTCCACCGCTCCGCGATGTTTGCGGCGATCGACGATACCGTCCTGTTGCCCGGCTATACCACCGTGGACGCCGCGATTTATTACACGGTCAATCACCACTGGCGGCTCCAAGCGAACGTCGAAGACCTCCTGAATGTGAGATATTACATCAACGCGGACAGCAACACCAACATCTCCCCCGGATCGCCCCGGGCCATCCGCTTGAGCATCGCCGGGCGCTTTTGACGCGCGGGCGTCCCCTCCTGGGGGAAGCAGGCCGCGACGTTCCGAATTCATCGTTCCTTCCCGTCTTGTCTTTTTGCGTGCGTTGGGTGGCTTTCGTGCAATCTTATTCCGCCATCGCCATGTCCCTCACCCCCGAGCAAACACAAGCCGTCGCCGCCTGGGTCGCCGCTGGTGACAGCCTTGCCGTCATCCAAAACAAGCTCTCGGAGCAGTTCCACATTTCCATGACGTACATGGACGTTCGCTTTCTCGTCGACGACCTCGGCCTCCAGCTGAAAAGCGCTGCGCCCAAAGTCGAGGCCGATGCCGACCTCTCCAAGGCGCGTCCCGTCCAAGCGCCGCCGGAGAAGAAGAGCGGCTTACTCGACAAGCTCAAAAAGGCCGTGGGCGCGCGGGAGGCTGACGCCGTGGGCGCGGCCGATTCCGACGCGCTCGATGGTGACGAGGCTGGCCTCGCGACCGAGGACGCTGATGCGATTGCCGGCGAACTTCCCGCCGCAGCGGGCAACGTGAAGGTCGATCTCGACCGCGTGGTTCGTCCCGGCGCGATTGTGAGCGGCACCGTCACGTTCAGCGACGGAGTTAACGGCAAGTGGGCGATGGACCAGTACGGGCGCCTCATGCTTGACATGGGCAAGAAGGGCTACCAGCCCTCCGCCGACGACGTGCAGGCCTTCCAGCAGACCCTCAGCCGGCAGCTCCAGCGCCACGGATTCTGAAGCGGCCGCCGGTCGGGCCGCGCCTCGCGCCGGCCGGGGCCGCGAGGGCGCCGCCCAACGCTGCAGGCTCGCTACGGGCTTCGGCTGTTGCCGTTGGGAGGTGGAAAGGGCAGACGCGTCAGTTTGACGCCCGCCGCGTCCTGCGCCAAGCCGACCAGCTCATCGATCAGCACGGTCGGGTCCTCCTCGTAGCGCAACCGGAGAAAGTTGGCGTGCAACCGTTGATAGAGGGAGAAGTCGGCCATCCAACGGTCAATCAGCGCACGAAATTGTGCCGCATTCTGCACCATCTCGGCCGCACCGCCATTACGGAAGAATTTCACCGTGAGGCGCTCCTGCGGCATGATGCCGGCAAAGGCATTGAAGATGATCGGACATTTGAAATGGAGCGCCTTGGCGCAGGTCGTCGTGCCGCCCCGGGTGACAATGGTGTCACTTGCCTGCATGAGCAGGTGCATGACATCCGAAAAACTGTCGATGAAGCAGGTGAACTCCGGGTGCTGGGCGCGCCAGTGCACCAGTTCGTTGTAGGCCTGGTGATTGCGCCCGCAGACGACGATGGCCTGCACCCGGTCCGCGTGCGGCACGAGCGCCGGCAGTAACTCGAAGTGGTTGTTAGCGCCGTTCGCGCCCGTGGCGAGGAACACCGTGAACCGGTCGCCCTTCAGATTCAGCTTCTTCACCCGATAGCGGCGCCGCTCCTCCGGCGTGAAAACCTCCAGGTAGGTGTGCGGCGCCATGAGGTAGCCGCGGACCCTGGCTTTGCCGGCGGGCAGGCCGAGTTTGACGGCGAAGTCGCTCGCGGTCGCGGTGCGGGAAAAATAGAGATCCACCGTCGGTTCGACCCAGTTCCAACTGTAGCCCCAGCCGCCGGAGAACTCACCGCAATAGGTGGCGCAGCGCACGTTGCGCGGGCCGAGCAGCTTGCGCGCGAGCTGGAAATAGCCGCGATTGAGGCAGTCGTGCACGCTGAAGACCAGGTGCGGCCGATAGGCGCGCAGCACGCGTTCGTAGTACAGGCGCCCGAAGGTCACCGTGCGGCGGTTGATCAAGCTGAGACCCTCGACGACCGTGTAGAACGCCTTGTGCAACCAGGGCGACCGGCGCTGGATCCAGTTGTAGAAATTCACCCCGCCGCGATAGAATCCCGAGGACTCCTCAAGCATCTGCTCGATCCGCACATCAACCTCATGGCGGTAGAGCTGGAAACACCATTCGGCAAACGCCTGCGCCCGCGCATCGTGGCCGCCGCCCGTGCTGGAGGTGAGGACGAGGATGCGGATGCGGGACATGGTCAGGGTGCGGATTCGAAATAGCGCATGAGAAAGGCGCGGATCCAGGACGACGGTCCGAAGCGGGCGAGAAACGGTCCCGCCACCGCCTGGAAGAACCGGCCGGTGCGCACGGTTCCGCTCCGCCCGCGCCGCAGGGCGCGGCGCAGCGCGGCCGCCGCGTGGGGCGGGGGCGGGCCGCTGCGCATCATCCGCGCAAACGCATCCCAGGCGCGGCGCTGCCGCGAAGTGAAGCTCTCCGGCGAGCGGCGCACGGAACGATCGAAGTCGGTGCGGTAGTCGCCCGGCTGGAGATCAATGACGATCACTCCGGTCCCCGCGGTCTCCACCATCAGACTCTCGCTCAAGGCGGCGAGCCCCGCCTTGGCCATGTTGTAGGCGCCTTGAAAAGGGAGCGGGAAGCGCACCGCCCCGGACGAGACATTGACGAGCGCTCCCCGGTTGCGGGCCAGCATGCTGCGCAGTGCGAGGCGGGCGAGCCGCGCGGTGTTGACCAGCATGACCTCCAGTTGCGTCTGCCACACGCCGAAGTCGGTCTCGGCGAAACCGCCAAACACCCCGTAACCGGCGTTGTTGACCACGATGCCGAAACCGCCGGCGGCGCGATCGGCGTCCAAAAAGATCCGTTCGGCGGCGTTCCCGTCCGTCAGGTCGAGGGCCAGGGCATGCAACCGCGGACGCGCCGCCAGCCGGGCGGCGTCGCGCGAGGTACCCCAAGTGTCGATCCCCTCGCCCAGCAGCATGTCGGCGAATGCTGCGCCGAGGCCGGTGCTTGCGCCGGTGACCAACGCCGAGGGGTAGCGGTCAGCGAGGGTGCTCACACCTTGCGCAGCACGAGGCAGACATTGGCGCCGCCAAACCCGCTGCTGTTGTTCAGCACGACATGCGCCTGCTGGGGCAGTGTCGCCCGGATGATGTTCAGGCCGTCGCAGGCGGCGTCGAGATCGGTGATGTGCGCAGAACCGGGGATGAAGCCCTCCTTGAGCGCGATGGCGCAGAAGGCCGTCTCCATGGCGCCCGCCAGGGAGAGACCGTGACCGGTGAGCGCCTTGGTGCTGCTTACCGCCGGGCGCGTGGCGCCGTTGTGGAAGATCGCCTTGAGGGCCCGCGCCTCGGAAATGTCGCCGATCGGCGTCGACGTGGCGTGGGCATTCACGTAATCCACAGCCTCCGGATCGGTCCGGGTGCTTTGGAGCGCACGTGCCATGGCGGTGCGCAGGCCCTCCCCATCGGGATGCGAAATGGCGACATTGTAGCCGTCGGAGGCCTGTCCCCAGCCCGCCACCTCGCAGTAGACCCGGGCCCCGCGCCGCTGGACCTCCTCCTCGCTTTCGAGCACAAGCACCGCGGCCCCGCCGGTGCCCACAAAGCCGTCACGCCCGATGTCGAAGGGCCGCGAGGCCAGATCGGGATTGGCCTGCTGGGAAAGCGCGCGCATGCCAGCAAACGGCAGGATGCTCTCCACGTTGCCGTCCTCGGCCCCCACGACGAACATGCGCTTCTGCCGATTGAGCGCAATTTCATCGCCGGCGAAGCCGACGGCGTGCGAGGACGACGCGCAGGCCGAGGCGAACCCGGTGGAGGCGCCCTTGATCTTGAAATGGGACACCAGATTGAAATTAACGGTCCCCGCGATCGAGGCCACGATGCCCAGGGGTGAGCAGCGCATGACCCCGAGGGTGTTCATGCGGTGAAGATAATAGCCGAGCAGATGCGGCGAGCCGCCCGACGCTGCGTAGAGGCCGGTGTCGTCGTTGGACACATCAGCGGCATCGAGCTTCGCGTCGGCGATGGCATCGAGCATCGCGCAGTAGGTGTAAAGCCCGTGGGGGGCCATCCCGCGCAGGATTTCGCGCTTGATGGAGAATCGGCTCGGATAGCCCCAGTCCTCGCAATCGTAGGAGTCGGTGTCATAACCTTTGATTGTGCCGATCACCTTGACCGGCACCTCGGGCTTCTGAAACGGTGGATAGACCTCAAAGCCATGCCGGAGCTCGCGGAGGTTCTGCGACACCGCGAGAATATCGTTCCCGATGCTGGTGACCAAACCGATTCCAGTGATGTAGACCTTCGTCATGAGCGGCTGGGTGCGAACGGGCGGGGGATGGCGTCAAGCGTTCCGCCCACACCGGTGGCTTCGCAATGACATGGAGCCGCATCCCTGCCCGGTCAACGCAGGAACTCGGCGGCGATCCGATTCCAGCCGGCGGAGCGCCGGCCGCATCAGGCGTTGACCGCCTTGGCCAGCGGGGCCGCGTCACCGTTGGTGGCCGCCTGCTTCTCCGGTTCGACCGCCACTTCCTCGGCGTAACCAAACGTCAACGTGATTTCCTCCGCAATGGCCGCCTTGTCCTGACCCACGCGGATGCCGCCTTCAAAAGTCGCCAGCGGTTCTTTCAACCGCTTCGGCTTGATCGACAGGCTGAGCACATCCCCCGGCTTGCACATGCGATGGCACCGGACGCCTTCGCACGAGGTGAAGAAGATCGACTGCGGGCTCACCACTTTGCCGGGCTCGCCTGCTCCGCCCTCCAGCAAAAAGAGCACGGCCAGCTGGCCCAGCGCCTCCAGCATGATGGAGGCCGGCATCACGGGATTGTCCTTGAAGTGTCCCTGCAGGAAAAACTCCTGGCCGCTGATCTTGTACTTGGCGCTCGCTCCCTGCGAACTCACCGAGGCTTCGTTGAGGAAGAGAAAGGGCGGCTGAATCGGCATCACCAACGCGATCTGCTCGATGGGCAGAAACTTCGTCGGCCTCGGCAGCGGCAGCCCGCGCACCTTGCATTCGATGAACTGTTTCACGTCCCCCAGCGTCCGCAGGTGGCGCAGTTCCTCGTTGTTGATCGACATCTGGAGCACATCCTCGACGAGAATGACGATCTCCATCATCGTCAGCGAATCGATGCCCAGATCTTCGATCAGGCGCAGATCATCCTCCGGATCCCGGAGCTTCGCACGCAAATCGGGCTCGACGTACCGCTCGATGATGCCGAGCACGATGGCCGGCAGGTGCTCGGTGTTTCGCGTCTTGCGGAACTGGCAGGCCGCCTCGTAGGTCGATGCGGAGCATCGCTTCAAGGCTTCGCGCAGATAGGCATCATCCTCCGGAGCAAAAACTTTGGCTGCTCCCGGGAATGGCCGATTGTTCGCCGGAGTGTTCTCGACTGCTTGTGCCATGTCGCTTTCTAGTAAGTTATGGCCGTTCTGGATGTAAACCCTAATTTTCTTTCCGCGTTCAGCGGGACGACGACGGTTTGCGGCAATTCTCTGTGAATCCATTCGTCGCCGGACTGTACTGCTTGGGGCGAAAAAGTTCCGCGCAAACGGCGCGGCAGGGCACATGCCCCGCCCACGAATCCTTCAGTATCCATTTGCCTGGCATCCCCGCCGCCGCATAACGAGTCCTGATCTTGCCTGCCGATCCGACCATCGCGCCGCCCGCCGCGGAGCGCGCCTTACTGCCGGCGCGCGCCCGATTGCCCGTGTTCCTGATCACGCACGAGTTTCATCCGCGGCACGGCGGCATCGCCACGTTCGCCGAGGAAATCGCGCAGGCCGCGGCCGGGCTCGGCTACGATCTCGAAGTGTGGGCCCAAGCCGCGCCGCCGGCCATGGCGGAGAAGCCCTGGCCCTTCCGGCTGCGCCGGCTCCCGCTGAAGGGCACCCACGATCTCACGTGCCTGCTCCGCCTGATGCGTGAGTTCGTCCGGCACCGCCGCCGGCTGCGCGATGCCACGGTTTACCTGCCCGAGCCCGGGCCGATCCGGGCGATGCTGCTGCTGCAGCTCGTTCCCGCCTTCCGGCCGCATCGGCTGGTGCTCACGTTCCACGGATCGGAGATCCTGAGATTCCATCGCGATCCGCTGGCGCGATCGCTGGCGCGCCGGTTGATCCGGCGCGCCAGTCGCATCAGCGTGCTGACGGACTACACCCGGCGGCTGCTCTGCAGCCGCTTCCCGGAGGCCGCGGCCAAATCGATCCTCGCGCCCGGCGCCGCGCGGGCCGGCTCTGCGGCATCGCCGGCCGCGAACACCCGAGAGCAGCGCGCGCGGACGGTCATCCTCACGGTGGGGCGCCTCCACCCGCGCAAGGGCCAGCGCTTTATCATCGAAGCGCTGCAAGCGCTGCCGGCCGCGCAGCGCGCGTGCGTCGAATGGTGGCTCGTGGGTGGCAATAGCAAGGAGCGGTACGAGCACCGCCTGCGGGAGGCCGCCGGTCGCTCCGATCTCCTCGTGCGTTTCCTGGGCGACGTGCCGGATGAGGAGCTCGACCGCATCTACGACCAGGCGGACATCTTTGCGATGACGAGCATTGATCACCGGCACAGCGTCGAGGGATTCGGCCTGGTCTATCTGGAGGCGGCCGCCCACGGCCTGCCGGTCATCGCCCATGCGATCGGCGGCGTGCCCGAGGCCGTTCTCGACGGCGTGACGGGGTTGCTGGTACCGCCCGCCGACCAGCCCGCCCTCACCACGGCCTTCGCGCGACTGATCGCCGATCCCGCGCTGCGTCACCAACTCGGAACGGAGGGCCGTCAATGGGCGCGCCGGCACAGCTGGACGGATTCCGCGGAGCTGCTCTTCGGCGACGCCGGGCGGCCGAGCGCCGCTTGAGCCGCGCCGATCCTCACCTCCCGAGCCCCTCCGCTCGCTTTCAAATGATCAAATCCCGCATTGAGGTGACCGTCCGCTACGCGGAGACCGACATGATGGGCATCGTCTACCATGGGAGCTACCTGCCTTGGTTCGAGGTCGGCCGCACGACTCTGCTCAAGGACCACGGCATCTCCTACCGCGACCTGGAGGCCGCCGGCTACCACCTGCCAGTGCTGGAGGTTGGGGTGAAGTATCACAAGCCGGCCTTCTACGACGACACTCTCACCATCGTCACCGCCCTGAGCGAGAAACCCCTGCTGCGGATCCAGCTCGCCTACGAGGTCTACCGCGGCAACGAACTCCTTGCCACCGGCCATACCGTCCATGCTTTTATCGACCGCGAGGGCCGGCCGGTGCGCCCGCCGCCCGACTTCGCTCAGCGCATGAGCGCATTGTTCGCAGCGGACCAGCCGCCGACCTGATTGGTCGCGACAACTGGGCGCGGGTGCGATCGTCGTTCACGCCCGCACGGGGCCGTCGGCCTTGCGGATCTCGGTCGATGGCCACGCGGCATATTCCGCAAGGACGGCCGGATCAGCTTCGGCCTCCCGGGCTGCCGCGAGCAGCCCGGACGCGTCGCGGCCCGCAATGCGGTGCACCGCCCAGACGGCGTGCCCGCGCACCAGTGGTGTACCCTGCGCCGCCAGGCGTACGAGCGGCGCGACCAGTTCGTGCCCTGCTCCCGCCCCCGCCGCGACGTTGCCCGCGACCACGCAGGCATTGCGCAGGAGGCGGTTCAGTTTGAGCCGTTTGAGCACGGTGCCCTGGAACACCCCGGCGAATCGCGCGGGAGTCAGCTCCAGCAATTCGCCCAGGCCCAACCCCGCCAGCTCGAACCGTGCCGCGAGCAGCATGCGCCGGCCCGCCCGGGCAAACCGGTTCCACGGGCAGACTTCGAGACAGACGTCGCAACCGAAAATGTGGCGGCCAATCCCCGGCCGCAGCGCGCGGGGAATGACGCCCTGGTTTTCAATCGTCTGATAAGAGATGCACCGCCGCGCGTCCACCAGACCCGGTTGCGGAATCGCCTGTGTCGGGCAGGCATCGAGGCAACGGGTGCATTTCCCGCAAAGCAGGCCGGTCCGGGCGTCCACCCCAGGCATTGGATTCTTGGTCCGCAGCGGCGCATCCGCCTCGAACTCCAGCCGCGTCAAGATCGCGGCCAGCAGCAGCCAGTTGCCATGCTTCCGGGAGATCAGCATGCCGTTTTTCCCGAGAAAACCGAGACCCGCCCTTTCCGCCCAGCCGCGCTCCAGCACCGGCCCGGTGTCCACATAGTAGCGGTAATCGCCATCGGCCGTCCCGTAGAGCTCCTCGATCGTCCGCCCTGCGGCGACCAGCGCGGGTTTCACCGTCTCATGGTAATCTTCATGGAGCGCGTAGCGGGCCCACGTGGGCCCGTTCCCCGCCCGCTGCCTCGCGTCTTCCGCGGCGCCCGGCCAGTAGTTGACGCCCAGGAGGATCATGGAGCGGACGCCCGCCAGCACGAGATCGGGATTCAGCCGCTTCGGCGCGGTTCGTTCCATCCAAGCCATGTCCGCGTGAAAACTCGCGGCGAGCCAGCGCCTCAGACCGTCGGCGGGTGCGGCCTCCGCCCGGGTGAACCGCACCTCGTCAAAGCCCAGCGCCGTGAGCCGACCCCGCAATTCCTCCTGCCGCGCGTTCATGATGCCCGTCGCCCGGCGCGCCTTGCGTGCCCGCCTTATTGATCAGCCGGATCCGCTCGGCCCGTCTTGGCGGTGGACGCTGGCGCGGATATGGGCCCCACGTCGTCCGGCCGGGGCGCTCCGCCACCGTGAGCCCGCTCCCAGTCGCGCGCTTCGCGCCGGTAGGCGCGCAGCACGTGCATGACCACATCATGCAGCGGCCGGAAATCGGTCAGGATGACCGTCCCGGCGCGCTTGTAGGTCTCCTCGCGCTCGGCAAAGAGCTGGCGGATCCGCACCTCCGGGTCCGCGACCTCGAGCAGCGGGCGGACGCGCGCCGGCGCGGTGCGCTGGAGGATCGTCTCGGGGGTGGCGTGCAGACAGATGACCACACCCTTCGCGCGCAGCAACTCCAGCATCCCCGCCGGCACCACCAGTCCGCCGCCGCAGGCCACCACCACGCCGCGATCGGAATGGCCGCTTTCGATGAATTTCCGCTCCATCGCCCGAAATGCGGCCTCACCGTCCCGCGCGAAGATCTGCGCCACCGTCCGCCCCGCCCTGCGCTCGATCTCGTAATCACTGTCCAGCGCCTGGAAGCCGAGCCGCATCGCGACCGCGCGTCCGACGGTCGTCTTCCCCGTCCCCATGAAGCCCACGAGGTAGAGGTTGACAGTTGGCTCCGACATCCCGCCAGCGAAGCGCCTGCGGCGGTTCAGTGCAAGACCTCGGTGGGCGCGGGGGCCGTCCCGAAAAAAGCTTAGCCTCGGCGCGCGATTCTGTTTCCATGCCGGCATGTCCTCACCCACCGCCGCCCCCGCGGCCGATCGCAACCGCCCGCCCGCTGCCAACCAAGTCTTCGCCAGCGACAACACCGCCGGCATCTGCCCGGAGGCCTGGGCCGCGCTGGCCGAGGCCAACCGCGGCCGCCTGCCTTCCTATGGCAACGATGCCTGGACGGTCCGCGCCTGCGACCTGCTCCGCACCATGTTCGAGACCGACTGCGAGGTCTTCTTCGTTTTCAACGGCACCGCTGCCAATTCCCTCGCCCTGGCGTCACTTTGCCAGAGCTATCACAGCGTGATTTGCCACGACTACGCGCACGTCGAGACCGACGAGTGCGGCGCGCCCGAGTTCTTCTCCAACGGCACCAAGATCCTTGTCGCCACCGGACCAAACGGCAAACTCAACCCCGTCGAGGTGGAGCGGTTGATCCGCAAACGCACCGATATCCACTACCCGAAGCCGCGCGTGTTGTCGCTCACGCAATCCACCGAGTGGGGAACCGTTTACACCGTCGAAGAGCTCCGGGTGCTCACCGGCCTCGCGAAGCAGCACGGTCTCGCGGTGCACATGGACGGGGCGCGGTTCGCCAACGCCGCTGCCGCCCTCACCGCGCGCGGCGGACTCAAACCGGCCGACTTCACCTGGCGGGCGGGCGTCGACGTACTCTGCTTCGGCGGCACGAAGAACGGCATGAACACTTCCGAGGCCGTCGTCTTTTTCAACAAACCGCTGGCCGACGAGTTTGACTACCGCTGCAAGCAGGCCGGCCAGCTCGCCTCCAAGATGCGCTTCCTCAGCGCCCAATGGGTGGGCATGCTGCAGGACGGTGCCTGGCTGCGCCATGCCGCCCACGCCAACCAGATGGCGCAAAAGCTCGCCGCGGCGCTGCGCACCATCCCCCCGGTCGGCATCCTCGTCGAACCCGAGGTCAATGCGCTCTTCGTCGACCTGCCGCCCCCAGTCGCCGAGGCCCTCCATCAGCGCGGCTGGCATTTCTACAACTTCATCGGCGCCCATGGCTACCGCCTCATGTGCTCGTGGGACACCCGGGACTCCGATCTCGACGCATTCATCGCCGACGTCCGGGCCGCCTGCCGGAGCGCCTGATCCGCCGCGCGCGGCCGGGATTTCTGCCGGATGCGCGGGGGCCGGCCGCCCCGCCTGCCAAGCCTCCCTCAACGTGCCCGTACCCCTCACCGTTCAGGTTTGTACCCGGACACGATTCTGGTAATTTGCCCCGGTGAGCTTCATGGGACGCGCATCGATCCTTCTGCTTTTGGGGTCCCTGCTGGGGACGGCCGCCGCGGTCGGCGCTGAGCGCGTCAGCCTGATCAAGATCGAGGGTCCGATTGGTCCCGCCACCGCCAGCTACATCGCACGCGCGATCGATCAGGCGGCGGAAGATCAATCCCAGTGTCTGATCATCGAGCTCGACACACCCGGCGGACTGCTCGACTCGACCAAGACCATTGTGCAGAAATTCCTCGGCTCCACCGTGCCCGTCGTCGTTTACGTGGCGCCCGCGGGCGCCACCGCCACCAGCGCGGGTTGCTTCATCACGCTCGCGGCCGACCTCGCAGTCATGGCGCCGGCGACCAGCATCGGCGCCGCACACCCCGTGGCGATCGGCGGCAATCCCGTCGGGGGCGAGGAGAAGCTGGATGACACGATGAAACAGAAGCTGGAGAACTACGCCGCCAGCTACATCGAAACCATCGCCGCCCGGCGCAACCGCAACGTCGAATGGGCGAAGTCGTCGGTCAAGGAAAGCGCATCGGTCTCCGCGGAGAAGGCCCTCGAGTTGAAGGTCGTCGACCTCATCGCCAAGGACGTGCCCGACCTGCTCGCGCAGATCGACGGCCGTGAGGTCAACGGGCACAAGCTCCACACCAAGGGCGCGGAGGTTGACGAAATCGGCATGTCGGTGCGCGAGCGCGTCTTCCAGCTGCTTTGGCGGCCCGAGGTCATGTTCATCCTGATGCTCATCGCCATCTACGGCATCATCGGCGAGTTGAGCAACCCCGGCGCCATTCTGCCCGGCGTGGTGGGCGCCATCGCGCTGATCCT
>Ga0335081_10006185_pt1 | contig 19038 bp, 13 predicted proteins | sample Lox_Sample_35_FD_206713 | JGI IMG/M metagenome (GOLD analysis project Ga0335081, IMG submission 206713) | Soil microbial communities from Loxahatchee National Wildlife Refuge, Florida, United States - Lox_Sample_3.5 | ecosystem: Environmental > Terrestrial > Soil > Wetlands | place: USA...
GGGCTGCGCAGTTGCCTGCCCCAGCGCGTCACGGAGCATCTCGCGCGTGTTCATGCCGGCTTCTCCGGCCAGCGTGACCAGGGCGCAGGTGTCCCCGGCGCTGACCGGGACCTTGAGCTGATTCACGCCCATCCTTGTATCACCTTCCCGGCCGCATCAGCACGGACTGCGTCGTTTCGGCCGGCCGGCGGCACCGGGCCGGGCGGCCACAGGCTCCGGTGATAACGTTCAGGTGCGGGCGGCGGCGGCGCCGCCGTCCGGTACGGTGCTGAGATGGCTGGCGCGCCACCGGGACATTTTCTGCCCGGCCATTTGGCCCGGGCGGGATGCCCGCGTCAAACCTGGGCAAGAGCCTTCGTATCAGCCTGCAGGCGGCGTCACCACGGTTCCAGGGTAGGTGGGGAGTGAAGGACGGCCCGTCACCGCGCACGCGCAGAGCGCGGCGACGCCCGCTGCCGGAACCGCAGGAGATGACCTTCAACTCGGCTGACCTTCCGCGTGTCCGGCGGTTCACCGTGACCTGGGCGACCCGGGCCGGTATGTCGGCCGAGGCGGCCGACGATTTCGTCATCGCGGTCAACGAGATAGCCACCAACGCGGTCCGGCACGGGTCACCGCAGGCGTCCCTGCACCTGTCGATCGCCGGCGGCGCCGGGATTGCCGAGATCCGCGACAGCGGGCACTGGGCGGCCAGAAGAGCCCCGGCCCCGCCGCCGCGCCGGCCGGCCGAGCAGGGCGGCATGGGGCTGGAGGTGGCCCGGCTGGTCTGCGACGGCGTGCAGATCAAGGCCACCGCCGCCGGGACCGCCGTGCTGCTGCGCATGACCATCCGGTAACGCCGCCCGCGGCCCGCCGGCTGTGCCGCGCGGCCCGGCCGGGCCGCCGCATATGGCCGGGATCGCGCTGTATCGTGGAAGTTGTCCTGGCGTCATCACTCCGGGGAGTAGTTAACGCATGGTGTCCCTGTCTTCGGAGCAGCGGGGCCCGTACACCGTCGTCACCGTCGCCGGCAATCTCGACCTGGCCACGCGTGATCAGTTCGATCAGTTCCTGACGAAGATCCGCCGCGACAACAGCCGGGTCATCATCGACATGTCGGCGGTCACCTTCATGGATACCGGCTGCCTGGCCGTGATCGTCGGCCACTGGAAGAAGCTGCTGTCCGGCGCGGGGAACCTGATCCTCGCGGGTGCGCCGTACCGGCCGGCCAAGGCGCTGTGGATCACCGGCCTGGCCTACCGTCTTCCGCTGTACGACAGCGTGGATGAGGCGATCGCCAGCGCCGAGGCGGTCACCCCGCCCGCCGGCACTCCCACCCTGGACCGTCCCTAACCGGCGGCCGGCCCGGCCGGGCCCTCGTGGATCCGGACGGCGACCAGGCATGCGTCGTCGCCGGTGTCGGAGGCCGCGTGCGCCAGGATGTAGTCGGCGAGCACCGCGGCCGAGGGCTGCGGGACGGCGGCCCGCCGCGCGAACTCATCCAGCGCCTCGTTGATCGGGATGTCGCGGCGCTCGATCATGCCGTCGGTGAACAGCAGGATCGTGTCCCCCACGGCCAGTGCGGTGGTGAACTCCTCGTAGCTGGCGCCGGGGTCGGTGCCCAGCAGCACTCCATGCGGCAACGGCAGCGCCGTCGCGGTCCTGCCGCGGATCACGATGGGCGGCAGGTGCCCGGCGCGTGCCCAGCGCAGCATCCGGCGGCCCGGGTCGTAGAGTCCGCAGACGACGGTGCCCACCACCCCGTCGATCAGATGGCAGACCGCGCGGTTGAGGCAGGCGAGCAGCTCGGCCGGGCCGGCGCCGGTGACGGCCAGCCCGCGCAGGCAGTTCCGCGCCGTGACCATGCCGGTGACCGCGTCGATGCCGTGCCCGGCGATGTCCCCGACGACCACCAGGACCTCGCCGCCCGGCAGCAGCAGCGTGTCGTACCAGTCCCCGCCGACCAGATGGCCGGGCCCGGCGGGCCGGTACCGCACGGCCACCTCCATCCCGGCGGCCGCCACCGGCTCGGCGGTCGGCGGCATGATGGCCTGCTGCACGCGCACCGCCAGCAGGTGTTCCTCCTCGGCCCGGTGCTCGGTGTCGGCGAGCTGGTCACGCGTGGCGGCCAGCGCGACCTGCGCCTGGTACACCGCGGAGATGTCCTGGAAGGCGCCTCGGATCGCCTCCACGGTCCCGGCCGGGCTGAGCACCGGCTCGGCGAATACCCGCATCTGCCGCACGCTGCCGTCGTCCGCACGGACCATCCGGAACGTCGCGCCGGTGGGTTCCCTGACCTGCAGGAGCGTCTCCCGGAATCGTTTCACCGCCGGGACGTCCGCCGCGGTCACGTAGCTGTGCAGGTCGGCGACCGGGATCGCGGCGCCCTCCCGCGCGGGCAGGCCGAACAGCGCGAACGCCGCGACGGACCAGTCCACCGTCCCGGTGATCAGGTTCTCCTCCCACGCCCCGATCCGGCCAAGCCGCTGGATCTGCCGGAGCTGCGCCGCGAGCCGGTCGGCCTCCCCGGCCAGCCGCCAGGTGAGCGCGATCCCGTCGAAGAAACGGACGATCCGGACGTCGGCCACGGCACCCGCCGCCTCGCCGGCCGGCGCGCTCACGACCGGGCCGGGCAGGTGCTGGGCCTGGCCGGTGCTGAGCGCGCGGGCCGCGTGCTCCAGCAGGCCGCCGGGCGTGGCGGCGGCGGGGTAGGCCTCCAGCAGCGTGCTCCCGGTCAGTTCGGCGGCCCGGCCGGCCGGGCCCTGGCCCGCGGCATGCTCGATACGGAAGTCGGTCACGGTCCCGTCGTTGTCGCGCAGCGCGGTAGCGATCATGACCGTCTCCAGCAGGCCGCCGAGCAGGCCGCGGACCGCCGGGCGTGAGCCCGCGCTGGCGGGCGCACCGGGCGCGAGCCCCGTATTCAGCAGTTCCGCGCAGGCCCGGGCCAGGTCAGCGGCCTGCCGGCGCAGCGCATCGGGGAAGCCGCCCTGGGCTTGCGGCCAGCAGACCTCCATCACGCCCAGCGGGATGGTGGCGCGGTCGCGGAGCGCCAGCACCGCCCGTGCACCGCTGCGCCACCGCCCGATCAGCGGCCCGGCGGGCCCGGCGGGCCCGGCGGGCCACCACAGGTCGGGTCCCTCGAGCGCCACGCGCTGGGCCGGGCAGTCCATCTGCGGCGGGATGCGCCGCCAGCGGCTCGCCTCGGCGGCCCCGAGCCCAGCCTCGCCGAGCAGGTCGAGCCCGCCGTCCGGGGCGATCAGCCACAGCGCGACGGCGGCCGCGCCGAGCGGCGCCAGCGCCTGGTCCAGGATGGCGGCCGCGATCTCGCTCCCGTCCGACGCCAGTTCGGCGGCCGCCCCGGCCAGCTGGTTCCGCAGCGGCGCCGCACCGCCCCCGCCCGCCGGCGGGCCGGCGGCCGCGCCCGTGTCACCACGTGTGCCGCGATCATGGCCGATGATCGCGGCGGCGATCTCCGGCACCGGGGTGCCCGCCTCGCTGGCCAGCGTCGCGAGCTGGCCCGCGGCCTCGGCGGCCGAGCAGCCCAGCCGCTCCATCAGCGCACCCTTGGCCATGTCGATGACCGAGCGGACGGCCGCGCCGGACCGTGCCCGTTCCAGCTCCTGCCGCTGGCGGTCGATGACCGCGGCCAGCCGCAGGATCTCCTCGCCGCTGCTGGGCACCGCTCTCCCTTCTGCCGCGGATAGGCATCGGGCCGGAGTTCGTCTTCTCCGCCCCCGCAGGCTATGCGAGCATGGACTATCCGTGGATGCGCGTTCGCCCAGCACGCGCCTGTACTAATGTCGCCATGCGGCAAACGTCCCCGTTCGCTCTGGGCATCCGCGCCGCGTCCCTACCATCGGCATGGAGCGTGCTGATGACCGATGTCATGCACCAAGGCCGCAAGCTGGACGAGTCGGGGCTGGAACAGCTCCTGGCCGGCCTCACCGCCGTCCGCGGCGGCGACTTCAGCACCCGGCTCACGGAGACCGGCGATCCCCTGATGGACCAGATCGCCACCGTCTTCAATGGCATGGCCGATCAGCTCGACCAGTTCACCTCCGAGGTGACCCGGGTGGCCCGCGAGGTCGGCAGCGAGGGGCGGCTGGGCGGCCAGGCCGACATCCGCGGCGTCTCTGGCACCTGGAAGGACCTGACCGACTCGGTCAACGCCATGGCCGGGAACCTGACCGGCCAGGTGCGGGACGTGGCCCAGGTGGCGACGGCGGTGGCCCGGGGTGACCTGACCCAGAAGATCACCGTCGACGCCAAGGGCGAGATGCTCGAGCTGAAGAGCACCCTGAACACGATGGTGGACCAGCTGTCCGGGTTCGCCGACGAGGTGACCCGGGTGGCCCGCGAGGTGGGCAGCGACGGCATCCTGGGCGGCCAGGCCAACGTGCCCGGCGTGTCCGGTACGTGGAAGGACCTGACCGAGTCGGTCAACGTGATGGCGGCGAACCTGACCGACCAGGTCCGGTCGATCGCCGCGGTGACCACCTCGGTGGCCAAGGGGGACCTGACCCAGAAGATCCGCGTCGACGCGCGGGGCGAGATCATGGAGCTGAAGGAGACCATCAACACGATGGTCGACCAGCTGTCGGCGTTCGCCGACGAGGTGACCCGGGTCGCCCGCGAGGTCGGCACCCAGGGCAATCTCGGCGGCCAGGCCGTGGTCCGCGGGGTGTCCGGCACCTGGAAGGACCTCACCGACAACGTCAACGTGATGGCGTCCAACCTGACTGCCCAGGTCCGGTCGATCGCGCAGGTGGCCACGGCGGTGGCGCGCGGCGACCTGAGCCAGCAGATCACGGTCGAGGCCAAGGGTGAGGTCGCCGCGCTGGCCCAGGCGATCAACACGATGGTGGGCACCCTGTCCACATTCGCCGGTGAGGTGACCCGGGTGGCCCGCGAGGTCGGCACCGAGGGAATACTCGGCGGCCAGGCCACCGTGCCGAACAAGGCCGGCACCTGGAAGGACCTGACCGACAGCGTCAACTCGATGGCGAACAACCTGACCAGCCAGGTGCGGAACATCGCCCAGGTCACCACGGCGGTCGCGCAGGGCGACCTGAGCAAGAAGATCGACGTGGACGCGCGCGGGGAGATCCTGGAGCTGAAGACCACGATCAACACGATGGTCGACCAGCTTTCTGCGTTCGCCGACGAGGTCACCCGGGTAGCCCGGGAGGTCGGCAGCGAAGGCCGGCTCGGCGGCCAGGCCGAGGTCGAGGGCGTGTCCGGCACCTGGAAGCGGCTCACCGAGAACGTCAATGAGCTGGCCGGGAACCTGACCCGCCAGGTCCGCGCGATCGCCGAGGTGACCAGCGCGGTCGCCGCCGGGGACCTGACCCGCTCGATCTCGGTCGAGGCGCAGGGCGAGGTGGCCGAGCTCAAGGACAACATCAACGCGATGGTCCAGTCGCTGCGCGAGACCATCCGCGCCAACCAGCAGCAGGACTGGCTGAAGACCAACCTGGCGCGGCTGTCCGGCATGATGCAGGGCCACCGGGACCTGATCGTGGTCGCCGAGCTGATCATGGACGAGCTCGCGCCGCTGGTCGGGGCGCAGCACGGGACGTTCTTCCTGTCCGAAGACTCCGGCGGCGACACCCGGCTGCGGCTGATCGCCGGCTACGGGCTGCGCGCGGACAAGGAGGCGCCGATGCAGTACCGGCTCGGCCAGTCGCTGATCGGCCAGGTGGCCAAGAGCAGGCGGTCCATCATCGTGGCCGACCTGCCGGAGGGGTACGTCAAGATCTCCTCCGGGCTCGGCGAGGCCTCACCGTCCAGCCTGGCCGTGCTCCCGATCCTGTTCGAGGGCCGCGTGCTGGGCGTCATCGAGCTGGCCTCGTTCACCACGTTCACCCCGGTGCAGACCGACTTCCTGGAGCAGCTCACCGAGACCCTCGGGGTCAACGTCAACACGATCGTGGCCAACGCGCGGACCGACGCGCTGCTGAACGAGTCGCAGCGGCTGACCGGCGAGCTTCAGGCGCGTTCGGTCGAGCTGCAGGCCCAGCAGGATGAGCTGCAGCGGTCCAACGCCGAGCTGGAGGAAAAGGCCGAGCTGCTGGCCCGGCAGAACAGCGACATCGAGACCAAGAACGCCGAGATCGAGCAGGCCCGGCAGGAGATCGAAGAGCGCGCCCGGCAGCTCGCGCTGGCCTCGAAGTACAAGTCGCAGTTCCTCGCGAACATGTCACACGAGCTGCGCACGCCGCTGAACAGCCTGCTCATCCTGGCCCGGCTGCTCGCCCAGAACCCGGGGCGCAACCTCACCGCCAAGCAGGTCGAATACGCCAACGTCATCCATTCCGCCGGGTCGGACCTGCTTCAGCTGATCAACGACATCCTGGATCTGTCCAAGGTCGAGGCGGGCCGGATGGACATCAACCCGGAACGTTTCGGGCTGCGCGCGCTGCTGGACGACATCCAGGCCACGTTCCAGCCGCTGACCGCGGAGAAGGGCCTGACCTTCGCGGTCTCGCCGGCCGCCGAGGCGCCCGCGGAGATGTTCACCGACCGGCAGCGGCTGCGCCAGGTGCTCGGCAACCTGCTGTCCAACGCGGTCAAGTTCACCTCGGCCGGCCGTGTCGAGCTGCGGGTCAGCCTGAGCGGGGCGACCGCCCCCGACGGCGGCCCGGTCGTCTCGTTCGCCGTCCTCGACACCGGCATCGGCATCGCCCCGGAGAACCTGACCACGATCTTCGGGGCCTTCCAGCAGGGCGACGGCACCCTCAGCCGCCGCTACGGCGGCACCGGGCTGGGGCTGTCGATCGCCCGCGAGGTGGCCGCGCTGCTCGGCGGGGACATCACCGCCGACAGCGAGCTGAGCCGCGGCAGCACGTTCACCCTGCACATCCCGCGCTCGCTGCCGGGCGCGCCGGAGCCCGAGGACGACGGCGCCCAGGCGGGAAACGGCCACGCCGGCCATGACCGCGCGCGGACGGCGGCGCAGGCGGCCGCGGCTGCCGCCGGGCTGGACGCCGCCCCCCAGCGGGCGGGCGGCGGCCGGGTGCCAGCCGCACCCGGGGACGGCGCCCGCGCCGCCCGCGTCCCGGGACAGCATCGGCTGCTCGTGCTGGAGAACGCGCGCGGCGGCCTGCTCACGCTGCTCGCCTACAGCGCCGCCTCCGACCTGGCCGACCTGAACGCGCCGGTCCGGGTGCAGACGGTCACCAGCGCGGGGGAGGCCATCGAGGTGCTGCGGTCGGCGCCGCACCGGTGCGTCGTGCTGGATCTGGGCCTGCCGGACGCGTCCGCATTCGCCTTTCTGGAGCAGCTGCAAGACGAGCCCGGGCTGGCCGACCTGCCGGTGCTCGCGCACGCCCGCAGCACGCCGGACACCGAGCGGGCCCAGTTCGCCGGGCTGCGGATCGCGAACCGGTCGCTGGAGCTGCTGCCCTCGCTGGACGAGCTGCGCGAGCGGATCACCGTGCACCTGTCGGCGCTGCCGCGCGACCAGGCGCAGGCGCTCGTGACCCCCGGGACCGCCGGAATGGCCGGGTCGCCGGTCCCGCAGGAGCGGCGGCACGAGGCGCTGAGCGGGAAGAAGGTCCTGGTCATCGACGACGACGTGCGGAACGTCTTCGCCATCACGAGCTCGCTGGAGCAGCAGGGGATCACCGTGCTGCGCGCCCCCGACGGCCGCCAGGGCATCAGCGCCCTGCTCGCCGGCGACGGCGTCGACCTCATCCTGATGGACGTGATGATGCCGGAGATGGACGGCTACGCGACGATGGCGGCCATCCGCGAGATGCCCCGCTTCGCCGGCCTGCCCATCATCGCGGTCACCGCGCGCGCCATGCAGGGTGACCGGGAGAAGAGCCTCGACGCAGGGGCCAGCGACTACGTGACCAAGCCGGTCGACACCGAGGAGCTGCTGACCTGCATGGAGCACTGGCTGACCGGCCGCGGCTGAGTTCCCGGCGCGGCAGCCCCCGCGGGGCGGCGTCACTTGTCCGGCGGCGGGATCCCGGCCGGCGTCCGGGTCACCTCCTGCCCTGCCTCCCGGGCGAGGTCCGCGAAGGCCACCGCGTCATGGATCGCCGCCCCGCCCGGGTCGTTGTTGAAGTACACGTACGCGTCGGCCCCGTGCGCCGCCAGCCGCTGCACCCAGGCCCGCAGCTCCTCGCGGCGGTAGCGGGGCCACGGCTGCGCCGTCCCCTCGTGCAGCCGCAGGTACCCCCAGTCCGCGGTCCGCCACAGCGGGCCGGCCGGGGACCCGCCGCGATCCGCCCACACCAGCGCGGCGCCCCGGTCGGACAGCACCTGCTGGATCTGGCCCGTCCAGCAGGACTCGTGCCGCAGCTCCACCGCGATCCGCAGCCCGGCGGGCCCGGCCCGGCGGAACTGCGTCAGCGTCTGGTCCAGCAGGCCCGCATCACCCCGCCACGCCGGCGGAAGCTGCACCAGGATCGGGCCCAGCGCGGGCCCCAGCCCGGTGGCCGCGCTCAGCAGGCGCCCCACCGGCTCGGCCGGGTCTTTCAGCCGCCGCACGTGGGTGAGGTACCGGCTGGCCTTGACCGCCATCACGAACCCGGCCGGGGTCCGCTCCGCCCACGCCGTGAACGTCTCTCGCGGCGGCAGGCGGTAGAACGCGCTGTTGTTCTCCACCGTGGCGAACTGCCCCGCATAGAACTCCAGCCATCGTCGCTGCGGGACGCCCGCGGGATACAGCACCCCACGCCAGTCCCGGTACTGCCATCCCGACGTCCCCAGCGCCCACGCCAAGCCCGTCACCCCCCGCCACCGGGCCCGCCGGCCGGCGGGCCCGGTGGGCCAACGCTATATCGCTGCCGCGTCTAACGTTCCATATGCGTTCCTCACGCGCGCGTCATTGCCGGCCGGCCGAACGGGCGGCTAGCGTTAATCACAGCGTCCCGTACCTGGTGAAGGGTCGGTGAGGAAGGGATGCCCCGTCGCCCCGTGCCGTTCGGCGCGCACCGGAGCAGTTCCCGGTGCGGCCTCTGACCGGCCCGTCCCGAGCGACCGGCGGGCCCGGTGCCTCCTGCGCCCCAGCTGTTCGGCCGGATCAGCGAGCTGCAGATCATCGCGGAGCTCATCGCAGACGTGCGGCAGGGCCAAAGTGGCGTGCTGGTGGTGCGGGGAGAGCCGGGGATCGGCAAGACGGCCCTGCTGCGGAGTGGCTGCGCCGTGAGAACCGGCGCGTCGACGCCCGCCGGCAGCTCCGCCCCGCGTTCGACGCGTTCGTGTCGATGGGCACCCGCGGCTTCGCCGAACGCGCCCGCCGCGAGCTCCCGGCCACCGGCGAGAAGGTCCGCAAGCGCAACGAGGACGGCCACGGCGTGCTGACCCGGCAGGAAGAGGAGATCGCGGGCTGGCCAGGGACGGGCGGACCAACTCAGAGATCGGCGCCCAGCTGTTCATCGGTGCCCGCACCGTCGAGTGGCACCTGCGCAAGGTGTTCGCCAAGCTGGACATCAGCTCCCGCCGCGAGCTGGACCAGGCCCTGCGGCACCGCCTGAAACACCCCGGCCGCATCCGTCTAGGCCCGCCGCGTCAACGCGCGCGCGGGCCCGCGCGTCCCATGAGGGTCACGGCCGGAAGGCGCGAACGGTGTGGGGGACAGCCATGGTCTCGGTGACGGTCGAACGGATCGCGATGGTCCAGGCGCACATCCTCGACGCCACGCTCAAGACCTCCGGCGGCAGCGCCCTGCCGGCGGGCGGGCAGCACCAGATGCTCGCCCAGAGCTGCGCCGAGGCCTGTGACCTGCTCGGGGACTGGATCGGCAGCGGGTGGTTCGGTCAGCGCGGGCCGGCCGGCGCCGTCCCGCTCGCGGAAGCGGCGCCGACCGCGGAACAGTTCACCGAGTTCCTCGGGCCGATCTTCGCGGACGCCCGGGCCCGGTGGCGGGAGGTCATGCCCGGCGGGCCTGACGGCGGGATCAGCGTGCCGGCGCTGCAGGAGGCCCGGGCCACGGTGGCCGCGCTGGCCCGGCGGCACCGCCGGATGACGCGCGGCGACCTGTTCCGCGCCGCCGAAGAGCGCACCGGCCGGCTACGGGATGAGGTCTGCCGGACGGCCGCGGAGCTGGCCAGGCTGCCGGCGGACGGCAGCGCGGCCGGCCCGGAGGGTGCGGCCTGGCGGCAGCGGGCCCGGCGGGTGCTGGCCAAGGTCGCGGCGTTCCTGCCCACGGTCGCGGTCGCGGTGGCCGGCGCGATGCTGGGTGCCGGGCCGCACGAGATGGCGCACAGCGTGTCGGAATGGGCGCACGAGGCGGCCGCGGTCGTGACCGTGTACCACCTCGCCGATCTGGCCCAGCCCGGCGTGCGCATCACGCCGCGCAGCGCCGGCCCGCGCGTGCACTAGATCGTTGACTCCTTACCTGGGGTGGGCCAAAGGCGGCGTGCCGGGTTGATGGGGTTGGGCAGAGTTTCCCGCGATACAGGGGCGCGACACAATCCCTGCCCAGCACGGCCGGGCTGCCGTCTGGTCATTGAGTGGGCGGCCCCGCTCTGACGCTGGGCCGGTTGCGCGGCCGGGTGGCCGCCCGCGCCCGGTCCTGGGAGGGCGGGCAAGGTTCACGGTTCCCTCACACCCTCTCCCGGCTCCTGCCCCACCCACGGTGGCACCGGGCTGCGCTGATGATCGGGGAAAGGGCAGGTTCGAGGCGGCGCACTAGCTCTGAGATCTTTTGGGACACGTTAAGCCGGGGCGCCCTCACACACGAGCGTCCCTGCTTACGCCGGCCGGATCCTGGCGCGGAGATCAGTGCTGTCAGGTCACCCGAAGTCAGCGAGCTCGACCTTCTCGGTGAAGGCCCGCCACCTGCCCGCCGGGAACAGCAGCACGGGGCCGTCAGGATGCTTGGAGTCCTTGACCGCCATGCCGCCGGGAAGCCGGGCACACAGGGTGCACGCACGACAGCCTGGCCAGCGACGAATCCCCGGTCAACGATCTAGGCCCGGCGGGGTGCGCGGAACTCGCGGAACGAGAAGAAGAACGGCGGCCCCTCGGGCAGCGAGACGACGCACTGCCCGCGGGTCAGGCCGGACAGCTCCCAGTCCTCGATGACGTTGCCCTGCACCACGACCTGGTGCACACCCTGGGCCCGTACCGCGTTGAACGTCGCGATCTGCTTGCGGTTCGCGCCGAACCGCTCCCGCACGAGCTGACGGCTGGCCGCGTCCATCAGCCGGAACGCGAAGACCGTGCCGAAGCCGGACAGGATGCTCTCCGCGGCGCCGGCCCGGTAGGCGTGCCGCACCTGGTTCACGTTCTGCGTCCCGACCAGGAACTTCAGCCCGAGTCCGCGGCCGAAGTTGATGCCCTCGCCGATGTGCGTGAGCTCGGGCAGCAGGGCGAATTCGTCCAGCACGAAGAAGACGTTGCCGCGCGCTCCCTGTCGACCGAGCCCCAGTGCCTCCTTGATCGCCATGTCCATGAGGATCCGGTAGATCGGGGACAGGCGGCTGCCCATGGCGATGTCGTATTCGATGAACAGCGCCCGCGCGCGCTTCGCGCGGACGAACCGGCGCACCGAGAAGTCGCCGGCCTCCCGGAACACGCCGGAGAAGGACGTGTTCAGCGTCTGCTGGAGGAAGGCCAGCACGGATTCGGGGGTGCTGTCACCCTCCAGGTACCGGGCGGTGCCGGCCAGCCGCGGATGCTGCGCCAGCATCCCGGACAGCTCCCCGATCGGCCGTTCCAGGTTCTCCCGCAGGTCACGGTTGGAACGGGGGCCCGGGCTCAGCGACATGACCTCGGTCACGGCCGCAAAGATGTCCCGGGCCGCGGCGGCGAAGAAGTAGTTGTCGCTGGCCCGGGACGTTCCCTCGCTGAACACGGTCGACGCGATCTCATAGATCTGGTCACTGCGCGCGGCCGGGTCCTGGCCGAGCAGGTCGCTGAACAGGTTCCACACGGCACCGCCGGGGACGGCGCGGGCGTCGCTGGCCAGAACCGCGTCGCCGGTGCGGTAGAAGTCGCTGACGAAGTCGCCCTTGGTGTCGAAGATGACGAACACGTCGTCCGGGCCCGCCTCCCGCCGCAGCGTCTGCACGAGCTGCTTCATCGCGTTCGTCTTCCCGGTGCCGATCCCGCCGAGGAACAGGACGTGCCTGCTGAGCGTGTCGGCGTCGAAGCAGATGTTCTCGGCGTGCCCGTGCACCATGCCCAGCGGGACGGCACCGGCCGGGGCGGCGGCCGGCGGCCGCCGCCCGTGCACGGTGTCGCCTTCGAGGATGGTGACGTGTGGCTCCGCCGGGGCCGCGGCCGGGCCCGGGTAGCCGCTGTCCGCTCTCACCATGATGACCGCGGCCCGGCTCAGCCGGCGGGGCTGCGGACGGCGGCCCCGTCCGCCGGCGCGCCGGCCCAGTAGTCAGCGGCGAGCTTGCCGCGCGTCTGGAGGTCGAGGATCAGCGCGCCCAGTTCGGCGATGAGCCGGTCGGAGTCCCGGCCGGGCCGTCCGAGCAGCACGTCGAAGGCGGTCTGCGCGCGCAGGAACACCAGCAACGGGAAGATCAGCAATTTCAGCAGGGACTCCAGCCCGCTGCGCTGATTGTCGAAGCTGCCGAACCCGATCGCGCTGACCGCCTCCTCCCGCGCGTGGATCTTCACCCCGGCGCGCCCGCGCTCGGCGGCACCCCCGAAGATGGCCAGGCAGCCCAGCCCCGCGAGGAAGAAGAAGACGATGAACGCGGGCAGCAGCAGGCTGACCAGTGTGCCCAGGGCGAGCAGCGACATGGAGACGGTGAACAGGATCAGCATCATGCTGGTCCGGCGGCTGACGAACGCCTGGAGGCCGGACACGTCCTCCAGCCGGGTCTGCTGCACCAGCGCGCTGGCGCGTTGCGCCCCGCGCCCCTGGGCCCGGGCGTAGAAGACGATCCGGGCATCGGTCACGTAAAGGGTGCCCTCGCCCCGCTTCTGCGTCCGCAGCTGCACGGCCCGGTACTCCCGGATGACCTGCTCGCCGTCGCCCAGCCGGATCGGTGAGCCGCGCAGCGTCGGCGGCGGGCTCATCACCGCCCGGCCGGTGGCCGCCTGGCCGTTCCCGGGCCCGGCGCTGCCCGCCCGGCCGTTGGCCGCCTCCGCCGCCGGGCCGGCCGGGCCGCCCCGGCTACCGCGGAAGGGCGGCGGCATATCGCCGCCCGCGGCGTGCTGGGCGCTGTCCCGGTGAGAATGGATCCGCGCGCCGCACGTTTCGCAGAACTTCTGGCCCGGCTCCGCCACCGTGTCGCAGTTGTAGCAATTCACTCGCGCCGCCCTCCCCCGCGGCCGGCCTCAGCCGGTCTGGGTAACGTCGAAATGCGTGATGACGCCGCTGGTCACGGTGTACGTGCCCTGGAACGTCTTGGCCGTGCCGTCATCCTGCTCGGCCACCAGCCGGGCGGTCGCGTCATTCCCGTCCAGCGACAGGATGGTCACCGTGTCATTCGCGGTGGCGCTGAAGCCCTGCACGAATTCCGGGTACGACGAGCCCGTATTCTTGCCGCCGAGGTCCCAGGCGGTCTGATAATCGTGGTCGTTAATGGCGCCGAAATACGCCTGGACGACCGTCGCCGGATCGGCCCCGGCGGCCCCCGGGGTCTGCGGATTCGGGGTGACCGGGACGGATGCCGACGAACTGGCCGGCGTCACCGGGGCCGGCGGGCTGGCCGGTGGCACCCCCGACGACGGGCTGTCCAGCGCCGCCTTCTGCGCCCCGAAGATGGCCCGTGGCCACCCCGTCTGCCACCCGGCGACCGCGGCCGAGCCGAGCACCACGACGACGGCCACCAGTGCCACCAGCCACGGGTTTGCGGCGGCCGGCGCCATCCCCGCGCGGCGGGCATTCCGCCGGGCCTGCGCCCATCGTTCATCCGTTTGCGCGGTTTGCCCGGATTCCGCACCTGGGCCCTGCCCCGGCAAATCCGCCGTGGGCGGCTCGTTTTGCTGATAAGCGGCCGTCCCGCGGGCGGCGCCGGACGGCGCGCCGCAATAACGGCAGAAAGCCGCCGGCGCCCGGTTTAGCTGCCCGCATTCCGTGCACGGATACTGATCGTTAGCCACTAGCGCCCCCTCTGCGCCCGCCCCCTCTGCGCCCCACCCCTTGGCTGTCCGTCTCGCTATGGTTGTGACGCCGATGCCGGCGACCGGGGTTACACGAATTGCGTGGCATTTGGGAAACATTGGCTGCCGGTATAGCCGGGCCCGTGATCGCTGTTACCGCATTCCTGCACGGGGATCCGGCCCGCGGCGCGCGCCTGATGATCATTTACCGGCGGCGGGCACCCCGGCAGCAGCGAATTGCCTGATGAGGTGGCTCGCTCAGACGCCGCCGGCGTGGGTCGAGGTGGGCGGGCCGGGCTGGCCCCGGGGCGGTGTCCGCTCGAACACGTAGTAGACCGCGACCAGGGCCGTGATGATCAGCGCGGCCGGGGCGCTGACGAACGCCACGCCGAACGCCACCAGGTAGGGGATCTGCCCGCTGTAGAACCGGGTCCGGACGGCGTTCCTGGCCGCCGCGGGGACCGGCACGTGCATCCGCTCGTCCTCGTGCAGGGCCCACTCCAGCAGCACGGTGAAGGCCAGTCCCATCAGCTCGAACGTGCCCGCGTAGAGCGCGGCCGCGACGTGCGCGTCCTGGCCGCCGCTGGTCAGGTAGGCCGCCATGGTGGCGGTCGCGAACGGGATGGCCACAATGACCGCCAGCAGCAGCAGGTTGATGTACAGCAGGGGCCGGTTCACGACCGCGATGTTCGCGATCAGCGCGTGATGGTTGACCCAGATGATCCCGATCGTGAAGAAGCTGACCAGGTAGGCCGCGAACGACGGCCAGCGGTCCCCGATCTGGTGCAGCAGCATCCCGTGCCCGGGGCCCGCTACGGTGAGGTCCAGCGCGAGCAGCGTGATCGCCACGGCGAAGACGCCGTCACTGAACGATTCGAGCCGTCCACGATTCACCGCTGCCATCCCCGTGACCGAAGAGCCGCCTGACGATCAAAGGTAACCGTGAACGGGCCGACCGGCGGTCCCGTGATGACCTACGCCTCTACGCCCGAAGCGCAATGCCCGGCCACGCTGGCCGGCAGAGCAGGGAGGCAGTGATGGATAGCTTCACCCGCCTGGTAACGGCCGGCCCGCTGTTCTTCGTCAGTGCGTGGCTGCTGATGATCTTCGCAGGAATCGTGGGCAGCGATCTCGGCATCCGCCCCTTCGGCTACCTGACCTCGATGGTGGCGACGATCGGCCTGTGGCTGGTGGTGGCCCCCGCCATCGGCGCCGTCACGCAGCCAGGCCGCGGCAAGAAGCCGCCCCCCAGGGGCTGACCACGCCCCGGAGCGGGCCGCCGCCGCGGCCGCCGATTACAATGAGGTATTATTGGTAACTTAAAGTATCGCATGACCCGGGCGGGCCCAGCGCGGTCGCCGCGGCCTGGCCGGGCTCGCCGCCGGGGCACTCGGGGGTGCCACATGCCAATCTGGAAGGCCGGCCCGGCGCGCGATGACGACACCGAGGCGCGGTCCCGCCTCGCGGCCATCGTGGACTCGTCGCAGGACGCGATCATCGGCAAGACCCTCGACGGCGTCGTCACGAGCTGGAACGCCGCGGCGGCGGACATGTACGGTTACACCGCCGGGGAAATGCTCGGCCGCAGCGTGTCCGTGCTGTTCCCGCCGGACCGGGCCGGCGAGCTGGCGCCCATCCTGGCCCGGCTCCGCCGCGGCGAGCTGGTCGGGCACTACGAGACCCAGCGGGTCCGCAAGGACGGGCGCGTGATCGACGTGTCGATCTCGGTGTCTCCCGTCCGGGACGCGACCGGCCGCGTGATCGCCGCGGCCACGGTGGCCCGGGATATCACCGAGCATAACCGTGCCATGGCGGACCGCCGCACCTATGAGGCGCGCCTGCATCAGGCCGAGCGGATGGAGACGGTCGGCCGCCTGGCGGGCGGGATCGCCCACGATTTCAACAACCTGCTCGCCGCGATCACGGGGTACGCCGAACTGCTCGCCGAGCAGACGGCCGGCCAGCCGGAGCTGGACGCCGACGTGCAGCACATCCTGGTCAACGCGCGGCGTGCCATCCGGCTGACCAGGGACCTGCTCACCTTCAGCCGGCGGGAGAAGGCCGCGCCCGAGGCGACCGACCTCAACGCGGTCATCTCGAGCGTCCGCAGCCTGCTCAGCACGAGCATCGGGCAGCATGTCATACTGCGGCTGGATCTGGACACGGGCCTTCCCGCGGTGCTGGCCGACAGCGGGCAGTGCGAACAGCTCCTGCTCAACCTGGCGGTCAACGCGCGCGACGCGATGCCGGGCGGCGGCACCCTGACCATCGCCACCTGCGAGACACACCTGAGCGAGGCGACCGTGCGTGATCTGCCCGCGGGCGCCCGTCCCGGGCGGCACGCGACGATCACCGTCACCGATACCGGCACCGGGATGAGCCCGGAGATCATGCCGCACATCTTCGAGCCGTTCTTCACCGCCAAGGGGCTGGCCGAGGGCTCCGGCCTCGGCCTGTCCACCGTGTACGGCATCGTCACCGAGGCCGGCGGCGTCATCGGCGTCGAGTCGGCGGAGGGCGCCGGGACCACGTTCCGCATCCACCTCCCGGCGGCGGCCGCCGCCGCGCCCGGGCGGTCCGCCTCGCCCCCGGCCGCCCCGGCCGTCGCGGCGGGCGGGGGCGAAACGATCCTGGTCGTCGACGACGAGCCCGCCGTGCTCCAGGTCACCGCGCGGATCTTGCGGCGTGGCGGCTACACGGCCATCGAAGCGGCCGACGGCCCGGCGGCGCTGTCCCTGCTGCCCGCGCACGACTGCCAGGTCCTGCTGACCGACTCGGTGATGCCGGGCATCAGCGGTCCCGACCTCGCCCGGCACGCGCTGGCCCTGAAGCCGGGGCTGCGGATCATGCAGATGTCCGGTAACTCGCCCCCGGAGCCGGCCGACGGCGACGTGGCGTACATCCAGAAGCCGTTCACCGCCGACGACCTGCTCGTCAAGATGCGCGTCCTGCTGGATTCCGCACCGCCCCACTGAGCGGCGGTCCGCTCGCCGCCGCGGTACCGGGGGTCGCGCCGGTGGTACGGCGCCGGGTCAGGGGTTTCCTAGCCGCTCTCCGCTCTGCCGGGCGTGATCGGCCCATCGTCCGAACGGGCGAACCTGTGGGGTTCCGTGCGGAAATGTCCGGTGTCGGCTGCCTGAACATCTGCCCCGCCGGTTTTTCCCCGGCGGGTCAGGTGCCGGTGATGTGCTGACCGCGCGGTGCGCGGCGAACGCGTACTGCACGTGCGCGAAGCGGTCTCCCCGGCACCGTCCATTGCGGCCGGGCCGATCAGCGCGGCCAGCCGGAGATCGTTGATCTTGATGAGCTCGCCGCGTACGACGGCGCGTTCCGCGGCTGGCTCGCTGCCGAGGCGATCGTTCAGGCGGCGGCCGGCCCGCGGGGCTGCGTTGACGCCCGCGCGCGGCGGCCCCTAACGTCGGCGTCGTGCCTGAGCGCAGGATCATCATCGAGGGCGCGCACGTCGCCACCATGGACCCGTCCGGTGCGGAGTTCCGTGCCGGGACCGTCGTCGTGGAGGACAACCTGATCGCCGCGGCCGGCCCCGGCCCGCAGCCCCGCTACCGGGACGATGTGCCGACCGAGCGGATCGGCGCGTCCGGTCACCTGCTCACCCCGGGCCTGGTCAACACGCATCACCACTTCTACCAGTGGCTGACCCGGGGGCGCGCGCAGCAGTCCACGCTGTTCGAGTGGCTCACCGAGCTGTACCCGATCTGGGCCCGGATCGACGCGGACATGGTGCACGCGGCCGCCCGCGCGTCCATCGCGGCCCTGCTGACCAGCGGCTGCACGACCGCCGCCGACCACCCGTACATCTTCCCGCGCGGCGCGGGCGACCTGCTCGGCGCGGAGGTACGGGCCGCGCGTGAGCTGGGCATCCGGTTCCAGCCGGCCCGTGGCTCGATGGACCTGGGAGAGTCCGGCGGCGGCCTGCCGCCGGACTTCGCGGTCGAGGACACCGAGACGGCGCTCGCCGAGACCGAGCGCGCCATCGACGCGCATCATGACCCGGCCCCGGGCGCGATGGTGCGGGTCAGCGTCGCCCCGTGCTCGCCGTTCACGGTGACCGGTGAGCTGCTGGCCGGGGCCGCGGAACTGGCCCGGCGGCGCGGCGTCCGGCTGCACACGCATGGTTCGGAGACCGCGGAGGAGGAGCGGTTCTGCGCGGGCAAGTTCGGCTGCACGCCCACGGAGTTCCTGGACCGCTACGGCTGGACCGGCGGCGACGTCTGGCTGGCGCACTGCGTGCACCTGGACGAGCGCGCGATCCAGCGGCTCGGTGAGACCGGGACCGGCGTCGCGCACTGCCCGTCCTCCAACGCGCGGCTCGGCGCCGGGATCGCGCCGGTCCCGGAGCTTCTGGACGCGGGCGCCCCGGTCGGCCTCGGCGTGGACGGTACCGCCTCCAACGAGACCGGCCAGCTCGGCCCGGAGGTGCGCGCGGCGCTGCTGTTCGCCCGGGCCCGCCGTGGCCCGGCGGCGCTAACCGCCCGTCAGGCCCTGCACGCGGCGACCATGGGCGGGGCGCGCTGCCTGGGCCGGGACGGCGAGATCGGCTCGATCGAGCCGGGCAAGCTGGCCGACCTGGCGCTGTGGCGGATCGACGGCGCCCTGCACTCCACCATCGCGGACCCGGTCGCGGCGCTGGCCCTCGGTGCCCTGCCGCCGCTGACCCTGCTGCTCGTCAACGGCCGCCCGGCCATCGCGGATGGCCGCCTGACCGCGGCCGATCCTGGCGCGATCGCCACCGAGGCCGCCGCCCAGTCCCGCCGCCTGCTCACCCGCGCCGGCCTGACCTGACCCGCCCTACCTCAGCTGTCAGTAGCCGATGCGAAACTCATGGATCGCGAAGGTCTCCGCAGTGCTTCGGCTTCTCGCCCGGGATGGCTGGTATCTCGACCGGCAGAAGGGAAGCCACCGGCAGCTGCCGCCCAGCGTGCGCACGGCCAGGTCGGGCAGGCCGGTGAACGTTCCCCCGGAACCGCCGCCTGCGCAATCGGGCCGGGATGCACGGCCAGCTAGCGTGGGGGGCGCTGG
>Ga0335081_10006186_pt1 | contig 19037 bp, 14 predicted proteins | sample Lox_Sample_35_FD_206713 | JGI IMG/M metagenome (GOLD analysis project Ga0335081, IMG submission 206713) | Soil microbial communities from Loxahatchee National Wildlife Refuge, Florida, United States - Lox_Sample_3.5 | ecosystem: Environmental > Terrestrial > Soil > Wetlands | place: USA...
TCCTGCACGATCTGCCACTTTTCTTCGGGGGATCGATCTACTCGTGGTTTCCTGCCCATGTTGCCTCCAGTTGGAGGCCCTGATTCTACCTACGTGAAGTGTCCAGTTTCAGCGGGGAGCCCTACAAAGTTGCGAATTACGGGTCGTCGCCCTGTGCGAATTTCGGCCATTCTCTTCGATTTCAATCGGTACACTTTGCAAACGGAAAAGTCCGTAAGTTACAGAAAACAAAGGATCGGCTCGCGTCTCAATCGGTACACTTTCCGGCCTCCCGAAGGGCGCGCTCGCGTCGCTCCTTGGGTCTCGTTCTCTGCTTCCTCCACCTCCTCTGCCTCCTCCGTCTTGATCGATACACAAGTGGAAACAGAATTCGCCGTAAGTCATAGAAAACAAAGGCTCGGCCCTCGTGCTAATCGATACAATTCCCGCGTCTTCCCGCTTCCTTTCGCACAAACCCCTGCGACTGCGCTATGATTCCCGATTCCTTTCGATACTAAGGAGGCGTCCCGCTGACCGGGACCCAAACCGAGCGTGTACAAGACGATCGAGGAACGCTTTCGCAAGGCGCTGCGGCACCACATTCACGAGCGCTACAAGACGGACGTGCCGATCGTCACCGAGCGCCCGCCGAAGCTCGCCATGGGCGAGTCCGCGTCCCCGCTTTGCTTCGAGCTGGCCAAGAGGCTGAGGAAACCGCCTCGCGCGCTGGCTCAGGAAATCGCGAATTCGCTTGCGCCGGTCCCGGGCATCGCCCGCGTGGAAGTGGCGGGCGGCGGATACCTGAACGCTTTCTTCGACCGCCCCGCGTTTTTTCGCAGCGCCCTTGAGGAAGCCGGCGCCAAGGCGGCCGCCGAGGACTCCGCGGCCGGAAAAGCGATCGTCGAGCACACCAGCGTCAACCCGAACAAGGCCGCGCACATCGGCCACCTGCGCAACGCCGTGCTGGGCGACACCTTCGTGCGAATCCTGCGGCACGTGGGCCGGCGCGTCGAAGTGCAGAATTACATCGACAACACGGGGGTGCAGGTTGCGGACGTCGTGCTCGGCTTCATCCACCTGCAGAAGAAATCCGTCGCCGACGTTCGCGCGCTGATTGCCCAGCCGCGGTTCGACTATTACTGCTGGGACCTATACACGCACGTAACGCAATTTCTGGCCGAGGAGAAGTCGCGCCTCGAGCTGCGCGCGCAGACACTGAAGGACATCGAAGAAGACCGCGGTGACGCCGCACAAATCGCGGAAATTGTTTCGACGGCCATCGTCCGACGGCACCTCGAAACGCTCGCGCGCCTCGACATCCGCTACGACCTCCTCTCGCGCGAGAGCGAAATCCTGCACCTGAAATTCTGGGACGCGGCGTTCGAGATGCTGAAGCAGCGCGGCGCGATCCAGTTGGCGGCGTCCGGCAAGAACGCAGGCTGTTGGGTGATGCAGTTGCCGTCGGATCGCGAGCAACCCGCCGAAGACGCCGAAAATGAAAACGCGGAAGAAGCGGAAGCGAAGATTATCGTGCGGTCAAACGGAACCGTTACGTACGTCGGAAAGGACATCGCCTATCACCTGTGGAAGTTCGGGCTGCTGAACCGCGATTTTCGCTATCGGCGGTTCCCATTCGAAGGCGGCAACCGCGAGACGTGGGTGACCACCACCGAATCGAGCGAACCGGGCGCGCCGGAGTTCGGGCACGCGCACGACGTCTTCAACGTGATCGACTCGCGGCAGGCATATCCCCAGCAGGTGGTCGTCGCCGGGCTGCGAGCGCTCGGATACACGGAGCAGGCCGATCACCTCAAGCATTTCTCGTACAACGTGGTCGCGTTGACGCCCCGCTGCGCGCAGGAAATGGGCTACGAGATTCCACCGGAAGACGCAAAGAAACCGTACGTCGAAGTAAGCGGGCGCAAAGGCCAGGGCGTCAAAGCCGACGATCTGCTCGATCAGCTGGAACAACGCGCGAGAGAGGAAACCGCGAAGCGTCACCCCGAGTTAGTAGACACCGCTGAATTTCATCAAATGGTCGACGCGATAAGCAAAGGTGCGTTGCGCTACTTTCTCCTTCGCTTCACGCGCTCCACCGTGATCGCGTTCGACTTCAAGGATGCGCTCAGCTTCGAAGGCGAGACGGGACCGTACGCGCAATACGCCGTCGTGCGCGTGAACGGAATCGTCCGCAAGGGCGAGGAACGTCTCGACCAGAAGGACGCCGCGAACCTGCTCCGGATTGAAAGAGGCGAAATCGACGTTGCGCGATTCCTCGCGCCTCCGGCAGGCGATGATTTGTGGGAATTGATTCTGCTGGCGGGCTCACTCGATTCGCGCATCGACGCGGCGGTGGCGGCACAGGAACCTGCGTTCCTCGCGCGCTACGTGTTCGAGATGGCGCAGGCCTTCAACGTCTTCTACCACAAGCACCACATTTTGTCGGAAGAGGACGCGGAAAAGCGCGCGTTTCTCCTGCGGCTCACGTCCCTCGTCCGCGAGCAGCTCGTCACCGTCCTCGGCCTCATGGGCATCACCGCACCCGAAAAAATGTGACGTGCCACGCCGCGAACAATGCGTCTACATTTTCAACGCGAAGTCGACGATCGACCGGATTGCCACGCCCGTCGGGCCTTTCGCGAGCCACGGACGGCCTTCGTCGACCCAGCAGGTCGAAGCGATGTCGAGGTGCACCCACGGCGTGTCCTCGGCGAACTCCTTGAGGAACCACGCCGCGGTGATCGCGCCGCCGCCCTTGCCGCTGCCCGTGTTGCGAATGTCCGCGATGGTGCTCTTGATCATTTCCTCGTATTCGTCGTCGATGGGCATCGGCCACATTTTTTCGCCGACGGCCGCCGCACTCGCAAGAAACTGATCCAGGTACTCGCGCGGCGTGCCGAACGCGCCGACGTGCACGTTCGCGAGCGCCACTTCGATCGCGCCCGTCAGCGTCGCCGCGTCGATGATGTGCGTGGCGCCGAGCTTCTTCGCGTACGTGATTCCATCCGCGAGGATCAGGCGGCCTTCGGCGTCCGTGTTGATCACCTCGATCGTTTTCCCGGACATCGCCACCTGCACGTCGCCCGGTTTTTGCGCGCGCCCGCCGGGCATATTCTCGGTGGCGGGAATCACGGCGATCACGGGCACGGACGGCTTCAGGTACGCGAGCGCGCGCATCGCGCCGATCATCGTCGCGCCGCCGCCCATGTCGTACTTCATCTTCTCCATGTTGTTCGCCGGCTTGATGGAAATGCCGCCGGTGTCGAACGTGACGGCCTTGCCGACGAGCCCCAGCACCGGGCCGCCGGCCGCCGGTTTTTCGGGCGTGTAGCGAAGTATGATCATGCGGGGCGGCTCGACGCTTCCCTGCGCCACGCCAATCAGCGCGCCCATCTTCAGTTCGGAGATTTTGCGCTCGTCGAGAATTTCGACTCCGAGACCCACTTCCTTTGCCATCGCTTTGGCCTTGTCAGCAAGCATGCTCGGAGTTAGGTAATTCGACGGCTCGTTGATCAGGTCTCGCGCGAAATTCTGCGACTCCGCGATCACGCGGCCCTGCTCGACGGCCGCGTTCACGTTTCCGGAAAGCCCGCCGTCGAAGCCCAGAAGCGACACGGACTCAACCTCGCGGTCCTTCTTTTCCGTGCGGTACTTGTCGGATTCGAAGTCGGCGGCGATCAGTCCCTCGACGACGGCCTGCGCCGCTTCCGCGCTGCGTTCGCCCTCGCCCGCAAGAAACGCGATTTTCTTTGCGCCGCGCGGCTTCAAGTGCCGCAGCGCCGCGCCCGCTATCTTGCGCAAGTCCGAAATCGCGAATTTGCCGGGCTTCCCCGCCCCGACCAGGAGCAATCGCTGCGCGGCCAGTCCTTCGGGAAAGTGGATGAGGAGGAGTTCGAGCGGCTTCCCCGTGAGCTCGCCGCTCGCAACCAGAGAGGCCAAGCGGCCCTTCATCGCGCGATCGATCTCGGCCAGGGCGCCGTCGAGCTTGTCATCCTTGTCGAAAATGTACGTGACGAGCGCATCTGCTTCCACCGAAGAAAATGGGCGGGATTCAAGTTGGATCTGCATGGCTTCCTTTCGCTTATATCGTTGTTTCGGCCGAGTGTGTTATCGGCGGCGGAAGCGGTACATCGCTTCGTTGGCTTCGCGTTTGGCTTCTTTTTGACGTTCCGCTTCGCGGCGGTCGTGGAACTTCTTGCCTTTTGCGACGGCCAGTTCGCATTTGGCGATGCCGTCGCGGAAGTAAATCTTCAGCGGGACGACCGTCATTCCCTTTTGCTGCGTTTGAACCAGGAGGCGTTCCAGTTCCCGCTTGTTCAGCAGGAGCTTGCGTTTCCGGAGCGGGTCGTGATTTCTCGGGCCGCCCGGCTGATACTCGGGAATGTGGCTGTTGATCAGCCACCCCTCACCTGCGCGGATTTCCGCGTACGCGTCCCGCAGCGTCCCCTTGCCTTCCCTCAGCGATTTCACTTCCGTCCCGACCAGCACGAGCCCCGCCTCGAGCTTGTCGAGAAGATGATAATTGTACGAGGCGGCGCGATTCTGCGCGACAATTTTTACGCCCTGGCGATCCGATTTTTGTGCGGCCGGTTTCACGACCGACTATCATATCCGCCGCGCGCGACGCGCTGCAAGCCGCGGCAGCGCAGCATGTTGCGGCTTTCCGCAATTTGTGTTAAATCTCTTAAACCCCCGCAGTCTTGCTACGTCCAAGAGTGTGTCGACCCGAGCGGCGCGGCAACGAAGTGGGTCCTTTCTTGCATCCTAGCTCGGGTGTTAGACTCGATTGCTCTACCCGGCTCATTGGAGGTCCTTTTTGCGCCGTAGACTCTGCCTGCCGTTGGTGGCCCTCGCGGGAATTGTGCTCGCGGGCTGCCCCAAATCAAATTCGGACTTCGAAGCAGGCCGCAAGGCTGAAGCCATCCAGGACTATGACACGGCGCTTGTCGACTACGAGCGCGCCCTGCGTGTCGATCCGATGAACGCAGAGTTCAAGCTCCGCACGATGCGGATGCGGTCTCTGGACGGCTCGTTCCACCTCGAGCAAGGCGAAAAGCTGCTCAAGAAGGGCCAGATCGAAATGGCGCTGGCCGAGTTCGAGAAGGCCGAAGGCGTCGATCCGTCGAACATGGCCGCCTCGCAGGAAGTGCAGAAGACGATGAAGCTGCTGGCGGAGAAGAACGCGGAAGGCCGCCCGAAGGAGCTCGATACCAATCCTCAAGACGAAGACCTGCTTTCGGGTCCGCCCGAACTGAAACCGCTGGTACACGAAATCGACGGCCTGAAAATGACGAACGACAGCCGCGTGGCGTTCGAGACGATCGCGAAGCTGGCGGGCCTCAGCGCCGTCTTCGATCCCGACTTCGTCTCCAAGAGGATCACGGTCGAGCTGCCGCACGTGACGCTCGAACAGGCGCTCGATGTGGTCTCTGCCGAAAGCAAAGCGTTCTGGAAACCGATGACCAGCACCGTGATCTTCATCGCGCCGGATTCGCTGCAGAAGCGAAAAGAAGTGGAAGACGAGGTGGTGCAGACGTTTTACATTTCGAACACGCTGCAGACGCAGGATCTGACGGAGATCGTCACCCTGCTGCGGCAGACCCTCAACATCCAGAAGATCCAGGCGGTGAATTCGCAGAACGCGATTGTGATCCGCGCGACACCGGATACGATGGCGGCGGCGGCAAAAATCATTCACACGGTGGACAAGGCGAAGCCTGAAGTCCTGATTCACGTGCAAGTTCTTACGGCGAACCGCGACCGCCTGCGCGATCTGGGAATCCTGCCCGGCCAGAGCGTGGCGGTGGCGTTCACGCCGCGATCGGCGCTGCAGCCGGGCAGCACGTCGAGCAGCAGCTCGAGCTCGAGCAGCTCCACTAGCTCGACCACAGCAACCGCCGAGCAGATTCTGCTGAATAACTTGCACAGCCTCGGCACGGCCGACTACGCCATCACCCTGCCCGGCGCGACCGCCAACGCGATCATGAGCGACAACAAGACGCGCATCATCCAGGACCCGGAAGTTCGCATCACGGATGGCGAGCGGGCGCAGCTGAAAATCGGCGAACGCGTGCCGATCGCGACCGGGAGCTTCCAGGCCGGCGTGGGAGTGGGAGTTGGAGGAGGCGCGGGCGTGGTGAACCCGCTGGTCAACACGCAGTTCACCTACCAGGATGTGGGCGTGAACATCGACGTGACCCCGCGCGTGCATCCCGACGGCGAGATCAGCATGAAGCTGATCGTCGACGTCTCGTCGCTGGCCGGCAGCTCGAACATCGGCGGAATCAACCAACCGATCATCGCGCAGAACAAGATCGAACACGAGGTCCGCCTGAGGGACGGCGAAGCAAGCGTGCTCGGCGGCCTGATTACGCGAAATGAAACGCTGAACACCAACGGCATACCCGGCTTGATGCAGGTTCCGGGCGTTAAGTACCTTTTTTCGGACAACAGCAAGGAACTTCAAGATCAGGAAGTCCTCATCGTGCTGACGCCGCACATCGTCCGGTTCCCGTCGATTACCGCGGACGATCTGCGTTCACTCGCAACAGGGTCGGACCAGAACGTTCGCGTCTACCGGGAGCAGGACGCGGCGCTGGCAAAACCACCGGTACAGCCGCAGCAGGGAGCGACGCAGCCTCCCGCGGGCAACGCCGCGGCGAACCCGAGCGGCGCTGCGGCGGAACAGCCGTCCGCGCAACTGCAGTTCGATCCGCCGAGCGTCACGCTCAAGCAGGGAGACGGGACGACGATCGGCCTGCAAGTCTCCAACATCAACGATCTCTACTCCATTCCCCTCTTGATTCACTACAATCCGGCCGTCGTGCAAGTTGAGGAAATACGCAACGGCGGCTTCCTCTCCGGCGGCACGCAGGAGATTGCGATCGTGCAGCGAATCGACGCGCAGCGCGGAGAAGTGGTCGTGTCCGCGACGCGCCAGCCCAATACGCCCGGCGTCAGCGGCACGGGCACACTGCTCGGCGTGGTACTGCACGCGGTGGGACCCGGAACGACTTCGCTCCAGATTCTTCAAGTGAATGCCCGCAACTCCCAGCAGAAGAGCATCCCGCTGGTTTCGGGCGAAGCAACGATCAAGGTGCAGTGAGGCAGCATGCATTGGATCCGTAATCATGTGAATTTCCGGCGCGGGCGGAGCCTCGGTCCTGCCCGCGTGCTTTCGAATCGAAACCGGATTCGAACGGCCGCAGCCGGCATAACGCTCATCGAGCTGATCATTGCGTGCTCGATCCTGATGGTACTCGCGACGGCGGCGTTGCCGCTCGCACGCAATGCGATCCTCCGGCGCAAGGAAGCGATGTTGCGCTACGACCTGCGCCAGATGCGCGACGCGATCGACCGCTACAAGGACGCGGCCGACCAGAACAAGATTCAGGTCCAGGCGGGGACGGAAGGATATCCGCCGGACCTCGAAACGCTCGTGAACGGCGTGGCGCTGAACGGAGCGCAAGATAAGCGCGTCCATTTTCTGCGCGAGATTCCCGTCGATCCGATGACGGGGTCGAAGGACTGGGGCATGCGCTCGGTTCAGGACGACCCGACGTCGATGGAATGGGGCGGGACGGATGTTTTCAACGTTTTCAGCAGGTCGACGGCAACAGCGCTCGACGGCTCGAAATATTCGGACTGGTAAAGGCGAGAATGAATTCTGCGGCGCGGACTGAAAAACCGACTTCGAGGATTGCGGCAACAAACGCGCTGCGCGCGCGACACGGCGCGAGCCGCGGCTTCACGTTGATCGAGCTGATGATCGTCATCTCGATCATCCTGATCCTCATGACCATCGGGATCGGGCACTACGAACGCACCATCCTGAGGGCGCGGGAAGCCACGCTGCGTTCCGATCTGAAAGTTCTGCGCGACGCGATTCAGAATTACACCGGCGACAAGGAGGCGGCGCCCAATTCGCTCGATGACCTCGTCACCGAACACTACATCGCGAAGATTCCCGACGACCCCATCACCGGCGCCCCCGACTGGGTTCCGCAGAATTGCGACGTCATGCTGAGCGTGGACCAGACCAGCCTCGGGATTTGCGACGTCCATGCCGGCTCCGACGCGATCTCGCCCTTCGAAAACACGCCTTACAGTTCCTGGTAAACCTCGACCAACCCTGACAGTGTGATTGCTATTTGTGATGCGCAGCCGTTTGGGCCGCGCCAAACAACGAGAGTGGAATCGCGTCTCCCATCGCGGCGTATCCTGCGGGGCCGGGGTGAAGGTGATCGCCGGAATCGAATGCCGGGAGCAAACGGTCGGGATGCGCGGGATCGCGCGTCACCTTGTCGAAATCAATCACGGCATCGAAATGACCCGCGGCGCGAGTCCACTGGTTAAGCGCTTGCCGGTCCGCCTCGGTCGCGGGCCCGGGATGATAGTACGCCGAGCCGGCGAACGGCATCACGGTGGCGCCGATCACTTCGATGCCCTGCGCGTGAGCGCGCATGACGATCTGCTCGTAAGCAGCTTCGAGGGCGTGGACCATCGCATCGTGCTCCGCTTGCGGAACATCGCTATCGCGCGTCAGCATGCCAAGGTCGTTGATTCCCTCGAGGACGATCAGGTAGCGGACGCCTGCCTGCGCGAGCACGTCATGATCGAAACGCGCGAGTGCGTTCGGTCCGGCACGGTCGAGCAGCAAGCGATTTCCGCCGATGCCCTGATTGAGGACGGCAAGCCCGCGCGTTTGTGGCGAGGCCTGCAGCCGCTTGGCCAGCACGTCGGGCCAGCGATCGTTGCCGTTCGTCGTAGAACCATGACCGTCGGTGATGGAATCGCCCAGAGTCACGATTGCGGCGGAGCGAGTCGGCGCGGCGACGTCGACACCCGCGATGAAATACCAATGCTCGATCTTCTTGGCATCCGGAAGATCAGCCGCGGAAACCATGTTGCCCTGGACGAAATAGGACATCGCGCGCGAGCCGGTATGCGCAGTCTGCTGCACCTGCAGCGAGTCAACATAGAGCGTAATCACCAAATCGGAGAGCGGCGTCACGCGGAACGCGAGGGAGTCGGAAATGTAGTCCGCTCCCGCCGGGACGGTTACATCCGGACTGCCCGAGAAGGCGAGTGCTTTGTCTGTCGCGGGAATGACGCCGCCGGGAGTCTCCGGCGCCGGCTGAGCCACATGGACCGCAGCGAAGTGCAGCGGAGCGGTGCCGAAACGGTTCGAGAGATGAACGCGCAGTTCCGCGCCGCCAATCGAGAGATGCACCACTTGGCGCAGCGTGACGCCCTGAGCCCCCTCGGCGGACAGTGCGTCGGCCGGGTCGGGCAGTTGCGGCGAAGCCGCCCAGGAACCAACCCAGTGAGTCTGAGCGCGTGCGGTCCCCGCAAACGCAAGAAGGAGCAGCAGGAAAGCGGCGAAAGGTGCGGTGCTACGTGGCTTCGCGCGTGTCGTTTTTTTCATAAGAGACCCGCACGACTCTACTGAACTGGGAAATCAAAAGGCAATTGGAAACGTTGAGGGCGGAAGGTCACTGCTGCTGGCTCTGTGGAAATCCATCCGCAGACCGGCTGGACGGTTGACTGGCCGCGTATGGTTCTTCCGTTCGCAGTTTCAGAGACCTCAGAACTCAGGCTCTCAATTGACTTCGTATGGGATTTCGAGACTCTGTTCCGGCGGGGAAGCTTCCCTTTCGCAGCGGAGGTGGAGTTTGAGCCGGCCGTCGCCCTTGGCGACCACCGCAAACCTCAGAACCCGGGTGCCACCACCGCCCAGCGCAGCAGCCCTGCCAGGAACGAACTGATCTGAGGATGGTAGCAGCTCGCTGCAGGTTGAAGGCTGCCAGCGGAATCCGGTCATAGGGTTCTCCGGCAACTCGACGACGATCGTATCCCCCGGGTGGAACTTGACGGGGCTGGCGGGGACCCTCAAGTCAATTTTGATTTCAGCCACGAGATTCTTTCGGCCGTGAACCAGACAAAACTGGAGTGGTGCGACCGGTTCGGCGGTTGCCCGAGAAAATGGCGGGCTGAGCTGCGTCTGCAGCCCAGCTCTCACGTAAGCCAACACCCTTTTGATCTCGCTGTCAGTGTCTGCAATCACCTAAGCATGGCCCGGAGGTCACACCGCTCGCGGCGTGCGCATCTGGTCGGCAGACTGCTCCGCTGGTAGGATCGCTTGCGGTGCTCGCCGCGGTGGGCCGTGGCAATAGTGAGGTGTCCATGAAGCACGAGCAGGCTTTGCAGTCACAGGAGCGCGCGACAGCCAAAGTCATCGACAGCTTCAACGATGTGTTCAATCGGCACGATGCCGACATGCTGGCGAGGCTCCTTACCGATGACACCGTGTTTGAGGACACTTCGCCTGCGCCGGACGGCGGGCGAATCGAGGGAAAAACCGCTGTGGTCGAGTTTTGGCGCGGATGGTTCGAGCGTAATCCCGACGCGCGGTTCGAGACCGAGGAAGTCATCGTGAGTGGCAATCGGGCGATCGTGCGATGGGTCTACCGCAAGATTCGGAACGGGCAGCCGTGGCACTTGCGCGGCGTGGACGTTTTTGCCGTCCGTGACGGAAGGGTAGCAGCGAAGCTCACGTACGTGAAGAGTTGAACGCCGCGCCAATCGCGACGGCCCGCTTGAAGAGATGAGTCCGGTTATCAAACCGCCGAAGGATTGACACTTTGGCCGGCCCGCCGCTACGCCGGTAGCTTGTCTGCGGCCTGTTTGCGCTGGCGCTTCTCACGCCATGCCCTGACGCTGATACTGTTCGTCGCTGACCTGTTCCATCCAGTCGACCACCTTGCCGTCCTTCTTCTCCTGAATGGCGATGTGCGTCATGGCGGTCGTTGGCGCAGCCCCATGCCAGTGCTTCTCTCCGGGCGCGAACCAGACGACGTCACCCGGGCGAATTTCCTCAACCGTTCCGCCCCAACGCTGTGCGCGGCCGCACCCAGCTGTGACCACAAGAGTCTGACCGAGCGGGTGCGTGTGCCATGCCGTTCGTGCCCCCGGCTCGAAGGTCACGCTGGCGCCTTGCACAAATGCCGGATCGGGCGCCTGAAACAGCGGATCGATCCGTACCGCTCCGGTGAACCACTCTGACGGGCCCTTTGCAGAAGGTTGCGAGCCGGCTCGTTTGATTTCCATTTTTCCTATTCCTCACTTATTTTCAGGGTCGCGTGTTGATCTCGCGCCGAATGACCTTGACTGTCGCGGAGCGGGGCCGCTTACAGGCCGGTCATTTTCTCCAGGCGTTCCGGATACCGGGCACCTTCCACCTTGATCTGTGACGCGGCGGCATCGATGTCTCGCAGGTCTTCGGGCGTGAGTCGGATCGAAACCGCACCTATGTTTTCTTCGAGGCGGTTCAGCTTGGTCGTGCCAGGAATTGGAGCGATCCACGGCTTTTGCGCGAGCAGCCAGGCAAGTGCGATTTGGGCAGGAGTCGCGTTCTTGCGCTTCGCAATCCCGCCGAGCAGGTCGATCAGTGCCTGGTTCGCCTTGAGAGCCTCCGGCGTAAAGCGAGGCAGCGTGCTGCGGAAATCGGAGCTGTCGAATTTCGCGCTTTCGCCAATCTTGCCGGTCAGGAAACCCTTGCCGAGCGGGCTATATGGAACGAAGCCGATGCCGAGTTCCTCGAGTGTGGGTATCACTTCCTGCTCCGGCTTCCTCCACCACAGCGAGTATTCGCTCTGCACGGCGGTTATCGGTTGGACCGCGTGCGCGCGGCGAATCGTCTTTACGCCTGCCTCGGAGAGTCCGAAGTGCTTAACCTTGCCGGCCTGAATCAGTTCTTTCACCGCGCCGGCGACATCTTCAATGGGCACGTTCGGGTCAACGCGATGCTGATACAGCAGGTCGATGACGTCGATCTTCAAGCGCTTGAGCGATCCTTCGACGGCTTGCTTGATGTGCTCGGGCCGGCTATTCACGCCGGCCGCTCCCGGGCGATTGTCGCTGCCGCCCAGATCGAACCCGAACTTGGTGGCAATCACCACTTTGCCGCGGTACGGAGCGAGAGCTCCGCCCACGAGTTCTTCGTTCGTGAACGGGCCGTAGACCTCAGCGGTATCGAAGAATGTGATGCCGCGCTCCACAGCGGCATGGAGAAGATCGGTCATCTCCTTCTTGTCTTTGGGCGGACCGTAGGAAAAGCTCATCCCCATACAGCCGAGCCCCAGAGTTGAGACTTCCAAGTTGCTTTTTCCGAGTCTGCGCTTCTGCATCGTTTCTCCTTTTTTTCGGAAGCCAGTCAGCAGCTTTTGCCGGCAGGGCGCCGTTGAGATCGTACCTTAGCGGTAAGACATCCGCAGGATTGATTCAGGGAGGCGCTCGCCCTGAATTTGGATCTTGGAAGCTGCCGCATTCATCTCATCAAGATCGTCCGACGTCAGCTCAAGCGAAGCGGACCCGATGTTCTCCTCCAATCGATGTACCTTCGTCGTTCCTGGAATCGGAACGATCCAAGGCTTCTGCGCGAGCAGCCAGGCTAGTGCGATTTGTGCGGGAGTAGCGGTTTTTCGTCGGGCGATCTGATTCAGAAGATCCACCACCGCCAGGTTTGCCTTACGAGCCTCCTCGGTGAATCGAGGAAATACCGCTCGGAAGTCCGTGCTTTCGAACTTGGTTGAGGCATCAATCTTCCCCGTCAAGAATCCTTGTCCAAGCGGGCTCCAGGGAACAAAACCGATTCCCAATTCCTGGCAGGTGGGAAGCACCTCTGGTTCGGGGTCCCTCGTCCATATCGAATACTCACTCTGGACTGCGGTGACAGGCTGGACCGCATGTGCGCGACGGATGGTGTTTGCTCCGGCCTCAGAAAGGCCAAAGTGTTTGACCTTGCCGGCCCGAATCAGATCCTTCACCGCGCCCGCGACATCCTCGATCGGCACGTCTGGATCGACACGGTGCTGGTACAAGAGATCGATGACGTCGGTCTTGAGGCGTTTGAGTGACGCTTCAGCAACCTGCTTGATATGCTCTGGCCGGCTGTTGAGTCCACCCGTCCGCTGCCCGTCGGGAGCGATGTCGAAACCGAACTTCGTGGCGATCACTACCCGTTCGCGATACGGGGTGAGCGCCTCGCCTACGAGCACTTCGTTCGCGAATGGACCGTAAGCTTCCGCCGTGTCGAAAAATGTCACACCCAGCTCGACCGCTTTCTGGATCACCGCTATGCCGTGCTGCTTTTCGATAGCCGGACCATAGCCGTAACTCAACCCCATGCAGCCGAACCCAATGGCGGAGACTTCCAAATTTCCAAGTTTGCGCTTCTGCATCGTTTCTCCTTCTAACCGTTGCTCCATCCCGAGATTAGGATCAAACGCCTCGGAAGAGGTAGCCCGATTCTTCCGATTTATTGCCTATTCCTCTTGCTAGTGAAAGAATTCCTGGCGCAGCCAGAGCCACGAAGCTATTCTGCGCATGCGATGCGGGGTACAACGTCCATGAGAAACCTGAGCAAAACCGGCAGCATCCCACCAGATCGAGCGCGCGAACTGCGAACGGAACTCGCCCGCAAGATTGCCTCGTTCGTTGGTTCCTCAGAGAAGCTGATAACCGGCGTCCCCGGCTTGATCCTCACCCGGCGCACTGCCCCTACGGCACCCGCCTCGGCGACCTACGAGCCGAGCCTCGCCGTGGTCGCGCAAGGACGCAAGCGAGCAACTCTCGCCGGAACCACATTCATCTTCGATGAGTCGCGATACTTGCTGACGTCGCTCGATTTACCGGTGATCTGCAACGTGATCGAGGCGAGCGAGGAGGTACCCTATCTCTGTTTCGTGCTGAAACTCGAGATGTCGGTCGTCCGAGAGCTTCTGAGCCGAGAGGAGATCCAGGCACCTGAAGCGGCGGCGGATAGTCCTGCCATGGCCACCGGTGAGATCACGCCGGAGCTCCTCGAGGCGTGCTGCCGGCTCGTGGACCTGCTGGACCATCCGCGGGACATTCCATTTCTGAGCGGCCTGATTCAACGAGAGATTATCTACCGAATCCTGCGGGGACCGGATGGGGCGCGCCTTCGCGCGATTGCAACGCCGGGAGACCAGAGCCAGCGGACGGCAAAGGCGATCGCGTGGGTGAGGGCGAACTACGCAAAGCCGCTACGCGTGCAAGATCTCGCCAAGATCGCGGGCATGGGCGTCTCGACGCTGCATCACCATTTCCGGGCCCTGACCGCGATGAGCCCTCTTCAATATCAGAAGCAACTTCGGTTGCATGCAGCGCGGGAACGTATGCTCATGGATGGTCTGGACGCGGCGAGTGCGGCTTTTGAGGTCGGGTACGAGAGCGCCAGCCAATTCAATCGCGAATATAGCCGCTTCTTCGGCCAACCGCCCAAGCGGGATGTTCGCACCCTTCGCTCGCCCGGCGCCCTGCCCCTGGAGTCGGTCAGTAACCCGGCGCCCTGAGACGGTTGCGGGATTGGGTTTGCTTGCCCGCCGATTGTTGGCGGGAACCAACGACTTCCGGCCCGGCCCGAAAGGGCCGAACAGAACAATGTCAGCCCGATTCGGGCTCATTTCGTCGAAGGCAATCGTCGAAAGCCAAAGATGGGAAGATAAAGATACGAAGAAAAAGTGGTTGCGGGGGTTGGATTTGAACCAACGACCTCCGGCCCCGGCCCGAAAGGGCCGCACAAAACAATGTCAGCCCGATTCGGGCTCATTTCGTGGAAATCATGTCGTCGGAGGCAAAGCGAGATCGGGGAAAGCGAAGCCGAGAAAGAGTGGTTGCGGGGGCTTGCAATGCTCCGAATACGCCAACATTAGTTCTGCCCTTCAGTTACGCCCTCGTTCGTGAGGTTGCGGCATGACTGCGCAGCCGTTCACTTTCACTGCCTTTGCTGGTCGGTATCGTCTACGGATCAAAAGGGATGCTTGCGGCGACCTCATTGCGCCGGGCAAGTTCGGCCACCTTTACGAGCATGACGCCGGTCGGTTCGGAATCGTCCTCGAGGCCCCAGCAGATACCGCACGTTTGGACAGGACACTTCGCGCGCGCAAACTCCGAGCGATCGCGGCCGGATTCCTTCTCCATCAGGAAGGCGATTGTGAGGCGATCTTGCTATTCGACCCGGCCGACGTTAAGCAGGTCGGGCTGGCGATCCGGCTGATTCAGGCCAAGAAAATCAGAAAATTGCCTCAACCCACTGACGCTCAACTCCGAGCGAGGGCTTTATTTTCGTCCAAGGCACGATCAAGAAGGCCGTGATTCGACAAAAACACGAACGCAGGCACCGAAGTAGGGCCAAAACAGGGACCAGGTTGCTTGGCAAGCCGAAATCGCGGTTCCGTGAGGCTTGTGAGCTCGCACAGCCGGTGGGAGACGCTGGCGATGGGGCAAGGTCGTGAGTCTTAGAATTGCTAGGCTTGAGCCACGGACCCGCGGTTGTCCTGTGAATCGGGACTACCGCGGCACTGCTAACTTAGCAGTGTAGGCATGAGGCACTAGAGTTTGTCTCTTCTGCGCTCATCACGAAAACTGGTCCTGAAGAGGCGCAGCAATGACTGAGAAGGCAGCAGCGTTCGTTGCGATCCTAACGGATGCCTTGTCGCATCGGCGCGATTGTCGGCGCTCTGAGCCAGGAGAACTGCTCGAAATGCTACTCGCGGCTTGCCTGGGGGAATTGGAGGCCGAAGGGAGAGACATGTCCGGGTGGCACGAGTGGCTGGCAACAAAGGGAGTTGAAGTGCGACCTCGTGCGCCCGCACGTTACGTGCGTCACGCCAATAACCAGGTGTCTGCTGAACTCGAAGCGATCATCCGAGACCTGTTGGCACGGGACTGGACAAAGACTGCCATCGCCCATGCACTTCGCGTGAATCGCAGAGTTGTCATTCGCGTCGCACGGGAGACAGCAGCGAGCGAGACGACTCCAGGTCGCACGGTGCACTGGCAGCGGCCTCGGAATGTCTTACGAGAATCTTAGGAGAGCGAATTGGGGCTGGTCCTTTGTCCTGAGTGCACAGACGCACTGGTTGACAACCTGTTTACATCTGAGCGCCCACTGGAACGGATTGGAGGAGGCCGTAAGTGATTGAATCTTGGGACCGTAGACAACGGACAAGGTCCTCCCGGTTGCAATTCTGAGCGCTCACTTGTTTAGACAAGAGTGCACGCCGGATGACCGGAGGCATCGCTCCAGAACGTCATGGCTCGAACGCTGGGAAGCCAGGATCAGGGTGCAATGAAGACTCTGCGGAAGGGCTCCCATACACCAAGGGGCCGGAAACCTGCGCATGAATCTCGCGCAACCGAGTTCCGCCGCAAGCTCATAGAATGGAAGCAGACTCCGGAGTCGTCGCGGCCATCGCTGCGGGCCCTAGCTCGCGAGCTTGGCACTTCGCACCAACTCCTAACCTTCTATCTTGAAAGGCCTAGGAACATGGCAAGGCGGGCAATACTGGCGTCAGGCGAAAGAGATTCGCGCTCGCGCATATGCCGAGGACCGGCCCCTAACCGAATGGGAGGACCGGCAAGCCCGTGCTTACGATCGAGCGGGCGTCCAGGTCGCGGCAGGTTACATGTTGCGCGACGATATCGGGCGTATGAGGAAGGAGTCCGAACGCCGTCCGCTGTGCTGGCAGGAGATCAAAGCGCTGAAGATCTTTGCCAGGCACTTTCCAGAAGCACAGGAGCTTCTGCTGAAGTGCTTGCAAGGCAGTGTGAGAAGCCAAGAGAATAATTTGCCATCGAATCAGCCTGGGGCCGCTAACTCCTTTAGACGCGAGAAGGGGGGAGCTGGCAACTCCGCTAAACCTGGGGGGAGGGGGTAGGTCGGTGCCCTCGTATGAATCCTCGATGCGGAATCTTGCAAAAGCACGCAAAACGATGCGTCCGCCTCGACCTTGGCGTAGCAGTGACGAAGCGCGCATGATTCGGAGACTCGCGTTTCAGTGGTTCACGGCCCCCGACAAGAGGCCCTCAGGCCGTGCCTGGGCTAAGGCACTTGGCATCAGTCACACGTGGCTCCAGAAGCTCGTGCGACAGCTTCAGGCACACCCGACCGAAATGTACCGAGAGGCGCGACGGTGCGGCGATCCTAGCTTTGTGCAACTCAGCCGTGCGCGGGAATACAGTCGGCAGATGAGAGAGCGTGGGGAGTTGCGTGGAGACTCGCATTTATCGCGCGGTGCGAGATTTGCAAGGCTCTTTGAGCCCTCCTGATTGCTGCGAGGTGGCACATCGACCTCGCGGACCTCGTCAGTTTTCATTCGCACGTCATGGCTACGTCGAAGGCGTAGATTTCCTGTGTCCCTGCATCGCGCAGCAACAGCGGCGAATCATCAGGCGCCAAACCCTTCCAAGCGCCCCACGCAGCATCTCTCAGTAATCCCGGACCCCAGCTGCTGCTAGTTGCCTGTCGAACATTCTCCAGACCCAGGACCAGTTCCAGCTTGCTGTCGCTCAACCGCACGCGGAATATGCCCTCCTGACTTTCGGGCGGAGTACCCAAGAAGTAGATGTTTAGTCCCCGTGGCGCGAAAACTCTGGATAATTCACGCTGTAAAGCAAGGATGTATCGTCCGTCGCGCGACCACCGCGGCGACCACATGGCGATTTTGACTCTAGTTCTTCGCTTTCGCCCCACTCTCCTTAACTGAGGTAGATTGTGTCGATTACAAGGCGAAAGCCCATTCAATCCCCATAGCACGCATCTGCCGCAACCGCCCAGCGGCTTCCTTCAAGCCTGCTTATCGAAAATGCCCCGGATCAACGCCCCGACGCACGGACGCTTGTGTGGCCGAGGCATTTCCGATCAAGCCTAGCGACTTACCGGAAAAGTGGCTCATAGTACCCACATGGAGTTAACCGTTAATCAGGGCCAGCACAGTACTCACAACTGAAATTTGGTACTTGCGTCGCCGTGACGATGTGACTTATCTTGTCCCGGGCTCTTCCGTTGATTGGTTCTGCAAAATGGCATCGCCGCCGGGAGGGATTCTTCGACATGCGCAAATTCCCATGGCTTGCCCCTGCACTAATCCTTGCCGCTTTCCTACTCGCCCCAGCCGTTGCCCGCGCCGACAGCTATCATATCAACATCCAGCTCGGCGATGGCAGTATTGTCGGTACCGTGACCACCAACGGCGCCAGTGGTGGCGCCAATGGCTACATCGAGATCGATTCGTATTCCTTTGATATCGTCAGTGGCCAAGTGACGGGCACCTCCTCTGGGGACCGGTCGGGTTCGGCCGCCTCCATCAACGAGATCAACGTAGAGGATGATCTCACGGCAGACGGCGCGCACATCTACTTCAATTTCAGCTCCGGCGATAGTGGATATGTGGCTTTCCAAACCATCCTGCCCAACGGCGCACTCCAGTACGTCTGCCTCGGGGCTCTCGTGTCACCTTGCATCCTCTCGGACCCCGAAGGCGTTGCGGTCACCAACCTGAACGGCGACGGCGTTACCGATTTCCAGGCCGAGACGGGCAAAGTAATCATCGGCACCGTCATCCCCTCCCCCGAGCCGCCTGCCAGCGCCCTCCTGCTGATTGGGGCGCTCTTCACGTTCATGTTCGTCCGTCGCAAGTGCTCCCCGATTTCCTCCAGTGCCCAGTCCCGGGCATAGCCTGCCGCCTTCGACGACTTTCTCTTTTGAGTTTTTGCCCAGTCCCAGAAAAAACGAATTGAATCTGCCTTCATCCCGTCAACTGCCTGGTAAGTCGGCTTGCAGGCAGTGATCTCCGTGCTTGGTGACAGTGGAATCGCCGAGTCGGCAGGATTCTATAGGCGAAGTAGGCTCACGGGGGCGGGCTAAAAACCCCACGCAAATTCACAGCCTGCAAGGTCCGAAATTCAACCGTTTACGCGACGGGAGTTGCGCGGGCTAAAAATATTAGTTTCTCGCCCGGCCTGTAGGGTCAACTTCTAGGGTTCGCTTCCCCGTCGCCGCGGCAACACCGTGCTTCTCGCCTGCGACCGTTGCCAGAAGCCGCGACGCGCCCTCTACGGCCGAGAGGCGATCAAACACGCCCGATTCCTCCAACCCGCCAACTGGCCGTGCCGACAATGCGCCAACTTGAGCTACCAATCCGAAGGTGGCGCTATGACTCATCGCACTCGATGCTCTGTTACTCGAGGACTAT
>Ga0335081_10006187_pt1 | contig 19034 bp, 15 predicted proteins | sample Lox_Sample_35_FD_206713 | JGI IMG/M metagenome (GOLD analysis project Ga0335081, IMG submission 206713) | Soil microbial communities from Loxahatchee National Wildlife Refuge, Florida, United States - Lox_Sample_3.5 | ecosystem: Environmental > Terrestrial > Soil > Wetlands | place: USA...
CGCGTACGTGAGCCTCGAGCCGTGCAGCCATCACGGCCGCACGCCGCCTTGTGCCGACGCCTTGATCGCTGCCGGGGTGAGCCGCGTCGTGTCCGCCATGCAGGATCCCAATCCGCGAGTTTCCGGAGAAGGCCTCGCGCGACTGCGCGCGGCCGGAGTCCAGTCGGAGTATGGATTGCTGGGAGCCCAGGCGCGCGAGCTCAATATCGGATTCGTCGCCCGCATGGAGCGCGGACGGCCGTGGCTGCGGCTCAAGACGGCAGCGAGTCTGGACGGCCGCACCGCGCTTGCCAATGGACAAAGCCAATGGATCACCGGTCCCGCCGCCCGGCGCGATGGACACCGCTGGCGTGCTCGCTCGTGCGCGGTGATGGTGGGCATCGGCACGCTGCTGGCCGACAACCCTCGGCTCACGGTGCGCGAGGTTCAGACCACGCGCCAGCCATTGCGCGTCGTGGTGGATCGGCACTTGAGGATCCCGCTGGAGGCGCGAGTGCTCGACGACCGCAATGCATTGGTCATCACCGCGGTGGGTCCGGACGAGAAGCTGCGTCAGCTCGAAGATCTGGGAGTGCCGGTGATTCGGCTCCCGGATCCGCAGGGCAAAGTCGATCTCATCGCTCTGATGCAGGAGCTGGCGCGGCGCGAGCTGAACGAGGTGCTGGCGGAGTCGGGAAACCGCCTGCACGGGGCGCTGCTGCGTGCCGGCGTCGTGGATGAGCTCGTGCTGTATCTCGCGCCGCATCTGCTCGGGGACACCGCCAGGGGGATGTTCGACTTGGGTGAGCTGACCGCGCTGGAGCAGCGCACGGCGCTGACACTGACCGACATGCGCAGGATCGGGCCGGATGTGCGCGTCGTCGCCCGCGTCGGACGGGAGCGTTGATGTTCACCGGTATCGTCGAGGCGATGGGTCAGGTGCGTCGCGTCGAGCCGCGCCAGTCGGGTGCACGCGTTCTGGTGGGCGGCGGCGGGCTGGAGCTGTCGGACGTCAAGGTCGGCGACAGCATCTGCGTCAACGGCTGCTGCCTCACCGTAACGGCGCTCGCGCCCGATGCGTTTTGGGTGGACCTATCGCAGGAAACCCTGGAGCGGAGCGTAGGGCTCGCCGTGGGCGCGCCGGTGAACTTGGAGAAGGCGCTGCGCCTCGCCGACCGTCTCGGCGGGCATCTGGTCACGGGACATGTGGACGACCGCGGCGAGGTCACGCGCTTCGACCCGCTGGGCGACAACCGTTTGCTGGAGGTGCGCGTACCGGCGCATCTCACGCGCTATCTGGCGCGCAAGGGCTCGGTCACGGTCAACGGCGTGAGCCTGACGGTGAACCGCGTGGATGCCGACCGTTTCGAGGTAAATCTCATTCCACACACGCTGCAGGCGACGAACCTGAGGCATCTGCAGACCGGAGCGCTGGTAAACGTCGAAGTCGACCTCCTGGCCCGATACATCGAGCGGCTGCTGGCGCACTCCAGCTAGGTTCACCGATCCTGCCTGACCCCTCTGCTCCCGGCGGAGGGGCCCGGGAGCCCCGAAAGCGTATCGGTGGCCGGAAATTGGCGGGTGAGCTGCCCGTGCCGCACCCACTCTGAAGGAGCTGGGCAAAGACCTGCTCCCGACGGCTCGACGCTGGGGCGGCGATGAGTCCGAACCGCGGTCGCATCGGTCATCCTGCGCTCCGAGGGTTTCGGTCGGCGGGAGCGAGCTGACCCGATGCGCCTCGGCTGGGGCTACTTCGAAGTCGAACGGCAGGGCGCGACACGACGGGCCTACACGAACGCACCATCCCACAAACGCTCCAGGAAGTCTGTCCACGGAAGGATGCGGATACCGTCCACTGTGCGCGGCCGCGTCTCGAGGGAAACCACCACGTAGTGTTTGAGCAGCGATTCTTCCTTTAGCGCTCGCAGTCCCCGCAGGTCGCGCTCGCCCACCGGTTGCTTGGCCTTGACTTCGATAGCGGTAGCATCCGCCAGCACGAAATCGACCTCGAAGTTGGATGTCGACCGCCAATAAGCGAGCGGCAGGGCTTCGGTGTAGTCGATATACGTGCTGAGCTCGTGAAAGATGTAGCTCTCGAATGCCTCGCCGAACTCGGGCGAGCGGGCTGAAAGTCCGGAACGATGCTGCAGGTGGCGCACGACACCGACGTCGAAGAAGTAATGCTTCGCAGTGCCGATGGCTTTGCGCGTGCGCGTTCTCCCCCATGCGGGCAGCGGACGCGCGATCAGTGTGTCCTCTAGGATATGGAAGTACTCTCGCACGGTGCTGAGCGGTACCTGCGCGTCGCTGGCAACAGCCGAGAAGTTGAGCATCGTGCCATGGCTGAGCGCTGCGACCTCGAGAAAGCGGCTGAAGGCAGGGACGTTGCGGGTCAGCGCTTCCGCGGCGATTTCCTCCTTGAGGTAGGTCCCGACATAGGCGCGCAGGTCTTCGCGCGGACTGTCCGAGAAATAGATCGACGGCAACAGGCCGCGGTCCAACGCGCGTGTCAGCTCGAACTCGCGGCCAAGCTCGCGGTAGATGAATGGGTGGAGCATGCGCGCGGGCGCCCGGCCTCCGAGCAGATTGACCCCTCCCCGACGCAGCTTGCGCGCGCTCGATCCGGTGAGCACAAAGCGGATTCGCCGCTGCTCCATCAGCCGATGGACCTCGTCGAGCAGGGCCGGGAGCTTTTGGATCTCGTCGAGGACCACCAACCGATCTTGCGGGCCCAGCTCTTCCCCGAGCTGTGTCGGTCGTCGGCCGAGTGTCAGGAAGATGTCGGCGTCGAGGAGGTCGTAGAACTTCGCTGCCGGCAGTGCTTTGCGCACCAGCGCCGTCTTCCCGGTCTGCCGCGGCCCGAACAGAAACAGCGACTTTCGCGCCGCCAGTCGGCCGAGGTCGAGCGCCCGAGGAACGAAGGGGACGGGATCCATGACTGACGGCAATCATGCCGTTTATCATGACTATTAGCAACTTAGTTGGCGCCAAGCCCGTGGCCCCACGCCGGCACTGCGCGCCAACGCGCACGGCTGATCGAAGATCCGCAGGTCCTAGCCCAGATTCTCACGCACTTGAACTTGCCCGCCCAAGCCCCCGCCATGCGCCCGGCGTGGTCGGCGCCAACCATCCTCGCCAGCGGAGCAAGATTATCGTTGCGAACCGGCGACTCGCGGGGGCGTCCCGTCTGTCTATTGAAGCTTGTACAAATGCCTAACCACCCCGTCACGCTTCGCGTGCCACCCCTCCTTGAACAAGGAGGGGAGAACTACCTCTCCCCTCCTCTCACGAGGAGGGGTCGGCCGAAGGCCGGGGGTGGCGTGGCTCGTGTTAGCCGATTACGCAACGCTCAATAGCGGAGTGGGGAACCCGGCGGCAGACCGGAACGCTCGAGGGCCGGACGGGATCCATATGTCATTGTCGGACGAGAGCTCCCCGTGCCGCGCAAGGGCTCGCTCACGGTCAACGGCGTGAGCCCGACCGTGAACCGCGTCGATGCCGAAGCTTCGAGGTCAATCTCATTGCGCATACGCTGCGGGCGACGAACCTGAGGCATCTGCACACCGGCGCACTGGTGAACCTGGAAGTGGATCTGCTGGCGCGATGCCTCGAGCGGCTGCTGGCGCAGGCGAGTTAGGCTCGCCGATCGTGCTGACCCATGGCACGCCTCTGCGAGTTGGCAGAGGGGGTACGTCGTTCTTCCCGCCCGCCCTACGCGGATCCGCCGGCAAGCCGCTGGACGACAGTCCGCATTGCCAGAGTGTCGTGCTTGCAGTACTCGCGCAGCGCCTGGGCGAGCGCGTCGCGACGAGTGGGGTCGGGCGAGCCCTGGAGCAGCTCTTCGAATGCCTGCTGTGCGGCGAATCCGTCGCGGATCAGTCCAAGGTTTTCATAGGAGAGCTCTGGTGCGAGCGTGGGCAGCACGCTCTTGATCGACCACGAGCCTTTCATCTCCGGGTGGTAGTAGTGCTGCTGCAACAGGGGAAGCAGGTCGAACAGCCGATCGATGAGCTTTTCCAGGGCTGGCGCTAGATCCGCGTAACGGGCCGCGAGTGCCCTTAGGACAGTTCGCTCGAAGCTGCTGTAGACGATGATCGGCCCGCTGCCGTTCAACGCCGCGATCAAGCGCTCGCCGAATGCCCGCATGGGCGGCTCGCCGGAGATCGACAGGAATTCGTGGTGATCGAGCGAACCATCCGGCCGCTCAATGTGACAGGACCACTGGAAGGGAAGCTGCTCGTACGGGCGCGTGCCCGGCCATACCGGTACGGCCAAGTTGGCGGTCTCGAAGTCGAGGTAGTAGCGCGGGTAGGGCAGGGCGCGCAGGGACTGCTTGAGCTGCGGCCCCAGATGGGGTTGGCCGGCCACTGTAGCGTCGCGAATGCGTTCGTGCAGCGGCTTGGTCAGACGCCCTTCCGGGATGGTGCGCAGGTCATCGATTCCCTCCGCGCGCAGCTCACCGGCCAGCGCGCCCGCTCTGGGCAGAATGTCGACCGGGAACTCGGGCAGATTGCGTCCGCAGTAGTGGAGAAATGGACACTCGAAGGGGGTCGTGCACTGCGCGCCGACCGCGATTTCGGGCATGGGGCCGGACAGCAGCGCGCGAAATTCTTCCAGCCATCGGCCCATGTCCGCAGCACGCTCCTGCACCGGGCCGGTGATGTCTTCGAATGTGAACAGTCCACGATAGTCGCCACCGCCTGGGTAGACGAACTCCGTGTCGATGAACGCTAACTCCACCGTGCTGGGCGCGATGCCCGCTCCCCGCATGACCCAGTACTGGACGGCGCAGTCGTCGAGGTGGTGGCCCTTTACGCTGGTGGAGGACTTTACTTCGATCGCTCGCGGCCCTTCGCGCGAGGGGATCAAGATGTCGGAGCGCACGAACACGCGGCGGTAGCTGAAGGCAGCCTCGAACAATGGGCCGCTCTCCTCCCGCAGCGCGGACTTCGTTCGCGCGAGCGCCGCCGGGATGTTGTCCGCATACTCGATGAGCACTCCGCCCGGGAACAGGCCGCGTGCAACTTCGCCCACCCGGTGCCCCGTGTTGAAGGCGGCCAGCGTCTGGGGGCTGAACTGCTCGAGGTCGGCCCGATGCGTGCGCAGCCAGAGGCGCTTTGGGCACTGCAGCCCCATCAGGATGCGCGACTTGGAAAAACTAAATCCCGCCACGGAAGTGCCTCGGTGTGAGAGAAGTCTCGAACGCCGGCTCATGTTCGAGCTACGGATTGCAGCCGCACTATACAGCGCCTGGCGCCGTGTCAGTGTCAGCTCGATCTCAGTCACGATGGGCGGTAGAGATCGGTGCACACGATCGGAGCCAAGAGGCAACCCCGCCGCGAACACTCCTCCAGATTGCATTCACTCGGTGGGTGGAGGTCTAGCCGGAACGACGGCGCGAGCAGGCGAACTCGTGCAATTCCTGACGCTAGGCTTTCACCGCTGCCATCGAAGAGTCGTACTGCCGGCGCGCGCTAAGCCGCCTGCATATCTCGCGTCGGCAAACCGCAACTTCTCTGTAATGACCCGGTGATAGCGTTCACCGTGGCAGCGCTTTGCTGCATCACCTCTGGCCACATTACGCCATGCCACGTTGACGCGCGGCAATCGAGGTTTTGTCGCGCCACAAGCGAAGCGAACCGACCGATCGTCTCAAACCCTCAGGAGATCCAACATGTCCAAGAAACCGTACCTAACGGCTGCAAGCCTTGCACTCGCCGCACTCCTGTCTCAACCGGTCCACGCAGATGGCAGGGACGATCACGATCGCATCCACCATGTCCTGTTGCTTAGCATCGACGGGATGCATGCGGTGGACTACGAAAACTGCATCGTGGGCGGGTATTGCCCGAATCTGGCGGCGCTCGGAACAACCGGCGTGAGGTATACGCGGACCTCAACCTCCAGGCCCTCGGATTCGTTCCCCGGATTGATGGCCTTGGTGAGCGGCGGGTCGCCAAAGACGGTAGGAGCGTACTACGACGTGGCTTACGACCGGGTCTTGGCGCCGCCACAGCACGACACCGGCAACGGCGTGGCTGGAGGCGTGTGCAACCCGGGCGTAGCGAACGGTACCACCACCGAATACGAAGAAGGTGTGGACATCGACCAGACCAAGCTCAACGGGGGCGGACCCTACAGTTCCACCGACGGCGGGATCAAGTCCATCGATCCTGCGCGTCTGCCCCGTGACCCGTTCGACAGCTGCAAGCCCGTCTATCCGTGGAACTTCGTGCGGACCAACACCATCTTCGGCGTCATCCACGCTGCTCGCGGCTACACAGCGTGGTCCGATAAACATCCGGTCTACGCGGCCGTTTCCGGTCCGAGTCAGAACGCGGGCAACGTGGACGACTATTACTCTCCGGAAATCAACTCCAAGGTAGTCGCGTTGACTGGAGTGACCACGGCCACGAACATCCCCTGCTCGCCCATTCGGGACACGACGCAGGTGGGCTCCTGGACCGACAGCTTCGAGAACATCCAGTGCTACGACGCGCTGAAAGTCAACGCGATCCTGAATGAGATCGGCGGCAGGACGCACGACGGCCTGCGTCATGCGCCGGTGCCCACCTTGTTCGGCATGAACTTCCAGGCGGTGAGCGTGGGACAGAAGCTGATCGAGAACGGCAATCTGATCGGCGGTTACACCGACGCTGCAGGCACTCCCACTTCGCTGCTGCAGGATGAGATCGGGTTCGTCGATGCGAGTATCGGCCAAATGGTCGCCAGCCTGCGCAGCCGGGGTTTGGTGGATTCCACCCTCATCGTCGTCACCGCCAAGCATGGCCAATCGCCGATCGATCCGGCCCGGTTCTTTCCGATCCCCGGCCACGGCGGGACCAATGGGACCTCGCCGGCGAACTGGATTGCCGGTTACCTGCCATTTTCCGAATCCCCTGCAAACCCGACAGGGATCGGGCCCACGGAGGACGATATCTCCCTGCTCTGGCTCGCGCACTCCAGTGACACGTTGGCCGCCGTCGGCGTCCTGGAGGCGAACGCGGCCTCTGCCGGAATCGGTCAGATCTTCTATGGGCCGTCGCTGGAGACGATGTTCAACGCGCCGGGCCTGCCTCCACTGGGCGATCCGCGCAGCCCGGATATCATCGTGCAGCCGAACGTCGGCGTCGTCTACACGGGTAGCTCCAAGAAACAAGCCGAGCACGGAGGCTTCGCGCAGGATGATACCAACGCGATGTTGCTCGTCTCCAATCCGGCCATGGAACCTGGCGTCGTGACGAGCTTTGTCGAAACCAGTCAGGTGGCGCCTACCATCCTGAAGGCGTTGGCGCTCGATCCGAGGGCCCTGGAGGCCGTGCGCAAGGAAGGCACTCCGGTGCTGCCCGGCTTGTTCTCCAGATAGTCGAGGTGTTCTATGCGCGCGGGCGGCAGCCGTCGCCCGCTCGTTGCGCTCCGGATGCTGAACACTCTCGTGGATGGCCTTCGCGATCCCAACGCCCCGCGACGACGACTCGGGCTGGCCAGCGCGCTGGCTCAAAAGTAGTACCTCACCAGCGCCTGCCAGATCTGCTGCGCCGGCAGCGAGCCGTACACGGACCCCGAGGTGCCGCTGTTGATCTGCCATTGCAATGCGAGCTCGACACGCTCCCAGTGGTAGCGCGCTTCCAGCCATGTCTGGCCGCTGTTGGTGGCGACGTCATACCGCTGCATGGCGCTCAAGTCCAGATGCAACACCAGCGCGTCCTGCCAGTGGGCGTAGAAGAACAGCGCTTGCTTGGTCGGCGGCTCCTGCGCCTCGAGCACGAACTCGCCGAACAGGGCCAAGGCAGCGGGCGGGCCGTGGATCAACGTGTTCCAGCTCTCGCTGTCCAGGCCGGCGCCGTTGTACTCGTATTCGAAGGTGAGCGAGAGCTTCTTGGGGGTCGTGTACGTCAAGCCGGTGGCCAGTCGGTTGCGATAGGCGGTATCGTCCGTGCCGCTCAGGGCCTGCGACAAGAGCGAGGGACTGCGACCTCCGGACCACTCGAGGTACGCGACGCTGGCGTCGCTCAGCAGCGCCGTCAGATTGCAGCCCAGTTGTGGCGAAGCTTGCTCTTCACCGTAGAGCATGCATTGGGGGCTGAACCGGTCCGACACCCGCTGGCTCGCCGTGATCAACCAGCGGTTGACGTGATTGGTCGCGCCCAGCATGGGGCTGAACGTCGCGTTGTTGGGGGAGTCGGCGAGCACGAACGAGGCGAGCTTCGGCGAATACAGCGCACTCACCGAGCCGCCGGTCCACAATGCCTGGCCGTTGAGCATCACGCTGCCGAGCCGGTTCTCTCGCAGGCTGGCGGGGTCGATCGAGACGACGGAGCGGATGGCATTCACGCGGAAATAGTCCGTCGGGTTGTAGCCGTAGGCCACCCCGTTGCGTAGATTGACCCGCCCGAGATCGAAGATCAGATCGGACTGCGGCTGCCAGCTCACATACGCTTCTTTGAGCGTGTTGGCGGAGCGCTGGTCGAGCAGCGGGTCCTCGTTGACGAGATCCAGCCGGTCGGCGAACACGGCCCGCCAGCGCGGGGCGAAGCCCGATTCGTAACGCACGTCGCCCGACAACCGCTCGATGTCCTGCGGCGATTCCCCGACGCGCATGTTCGCCAGCCCCAACGCTGGCTCGAGGAAGGCGTGCCAATCGCTGGGCTTTTTCGGGGGGCTCGCAGTCTGGTTCGCAGCCTCGAGCGCGGCGGTATCTTCGTCGTCGGCCAGGACGGGCGCCGCGGCCAGAAGCAGCGCCACGGCGATCGCCCGCATCGCTTACTCCGGCCGGAAGCGCGGCAGGTAGTCCCGCTGCAGCCAGCTATCCGGGACCTCGCGCCATGCGTAGTTGTTGTATTGCATGACCGTGACCCAGTTCGGGTCCAACCCGTCGATGATGACGGTTTCGGTAGGCCGTTCCAGACCCAGCTCGGGGCGAAAGTGCCGGTAGTAGGCGGTCTTCAGGAGCTGCCCACTCTCGGTGTAGAACTTCGCCTTGACCGGCCGGCTCGAAGTGGTTTCGATCCACATCTCGATGTGGTGATAGGTCACGTCCGGCGATACCTCGGAGAGTGCCAGCTTGTAACAGTGCCGGGACTGCCGCTCGCCGTCCCGGACGTCCTCCTCGCCGGCGAGCTGAGCCCGGTAGTCCTTGGCCAGATTCACCGTCACCACGTCGCCGTTCGCCGCTTGGCCCAGGAGGCGCTGCTGCGGCGAGATCCGGATGCTCGCCTTGCTCGCGGGATCGTAGAACCACAAATCGTTCCCGCTTTTGAGCAGCAGCTTGTCCGCGTCGCGGGGCGGGGCGACGTAGCGGATCAAGCTGCGGTACTGGCCGCTGCTAGGGTCGGCTTTCGAATATACCGCGAGCGTAGCGGTGTCGGTCTGCTTGCCGCTGCGGTATTCGACCAGGGTGACCGTCAGTCCGAAGGGCTTGCCGGGATTGCGAATGGTGTCGCATGCGGCCAGGACCTCCTGCGCATTCAGAGCGGCGTCGAGGGCTCCCGCGACTGCGAATCCCACCAATCCGATGACAGGCAGGAGCAGTCTGATCCGACACACGCTGCTCGCCGTGATCCTAGACATGTCGGAGCGCGTCGACGATGTTCAGCCGTGCAGCTCTGCGGGCCGGCCACCACGCCGAGAGCGCGGCGACCGCGGTCAGGCCGATCGCGGTGCCCAGCATCATCCGGCCTTCGCCGGTGAGTCGGATCGTCAGCGGAACCGGATTGGCCCATCCAGGCGGACTCCAGTGCAGCCCGGCATGGCTCACGATCAGCGCCACGACCCACGCGATCATCACTCCCGCCACGGAGCCGATGACGCCGAGCAGCAGTCCTTCGCAGACGAACAGACGGCGAATTCCGCCGCGGCGCAGACCCAGGGCGCGCAGCGTGCCGATCTCCACCGTGCGCTCGACCACCGCCGTGCTCATGGTGTTGCCCACGGTGAACAGTACGATGGTCCCGATCAACACGGAGATGAAGCCGAACAGGGTGTCGAACATTCTGATCGCCTGACCGAAGAACGGATTGAGCGTCGTGAATTCCTGCAGCTCCAGGGGCTGGCCTTTGAACGTGCTGGCGAGCAGCTCTTCCAGCCGGGCTCTCGCGGCCGGGATCTGGCTGGTGTGGTGGAGCTGAAGGAGAATCGCGGTCACCTGAGGTCGCTCCGCACCGTAGATGAGCCGTTGCGCCTGGGCCAGGTGCAACGCGACGTAGACATCATCCATCTCTTTGATGCCCTGGGTCTCGGCCTTGACCACGTGCAGGGAGGCGACGTTCGGAGCGCCATGGACGTTGGCGGCCAGCAGCTCGATGCGGCCGGCCGCCTCGCTCGGTGTCGCGGGGCGTTCCTCCGCCGCGAGCGCGGCGATATCGGCAGGCAGCGCTTCACCCGCCGCCTGGCCCGACGCCGCAGCCGGGCGCGGGCAACTGCTCACCTGAAGTGCGCGGCACAGCTCCAGCACCCGCGCCACTCCGCTCCCGATCACGGCGGCATCTTCGCCCGTCCCGGTGAGTGCGACCTCACCCCGGGTGAACGGCATGCCATAGTCGTTCCACCGGCGCAGAGCATTCTGGTCGGCTACCACCATGCCCGTCGCGAGCACGGTGCGCGAGACCCCCGCGGCGAAGTTGCCGGCAATGCCGCCTAGCTGCAGCGTCGGCGTCACGACGTTCAGCATCGGCGCCAGCACCGGATCGTGCTTCACCACATCGATCACGCGCTGATAACCCTCGATACCATAGGCCGCCGGGTTGCCGCTGCCGTACAGAAAATAGTCCTTGTGCTGGATCTGCAGATGGCCGCTGCGCTGAACGAAGCCGGTCTCGAGCCCATAGGCGATGTCGCGACTGTAGCCGCCGAACAGCAGGATCGTCAGCGCACCGACGATCATCGCGAGTAGCGTGGTGAGCGAGCGGCGGCGGTTACGCAGCAGATTGCGCAGGGCAAGCGAGAGGGTCTTCACGGCGCGGGCCGGGCAGGCTGGTCGCGCCGCTCGATCGCTTCGATGCGGCCGTCGCGCAGCAGCACGGCATCGTCCGCCTCCGCGAGCACCCTGGGATCGTGCGACGAGAACACGAACGAGACCTGACGCTCGCGCTGCATCTTGCGCATCAATTCGATGATCGCGGCACCCGTGCGGCTGTCCAGGTTGGCCGTCGGCTCGTCGGCGAGGACCAGCGGGGCCGCGGGCGCCAGCGCCCGTGCGATCGCGACCCGTTGGCGCTGCCCGCCGGAGAGCTGGCCCGGGAGATGGTTCGCTTTGTCGCTGAGTCCGACTGCTTCGAGCAGGCTCAATACCCGCTGTCGACGCTCAGCGGAAGCAACCCGCGCCAGGAGCAGCGGGTATTCGACGTTCTCGTAGGCGGTCAGCACCGGCAGCAGGTTGAAGTTCTGGAAGATGAAACCGATGTGCCGGACGCGGAAGTCGGACAGCGCGTCGTCGGACAGCCGGCGCACCGACTCCCCGGCGACGATGATTTCCCCGCGATCGGCCTGGTCGATGCAGCCGATGAGGTTCAGCAGGGTCGTCTTGCCGCTGCCGGAAGGGCCCGAGATGACGGTGAAACGGTTGGGCCGGACTTCCAAGCTGATCTCGGTGAGCGCCGGTACCTCGACCGCATCCAGGCGGTAGCTCTTGCCGACGTCCTTCAGGACGACATAGTTCATCGCACTCTGCAATTCAGGCGTCCTGCTGCATGGAGGGCGTCACGCCAGCAACGAAGCGTGCCTCATCGCCGTGTGTGCGTTCGCAAAGCCCTGCCGGCCCGGCACCGGTGCCCGCTCGACCAGAAGGTTGCGGTACGGCCCCGCCCACACCCCAAGCTGGACACATCCGGTTGGCGGGCATCTTGACCCAGATTTTATCCGCATGCCAGCGGCTTTCGATGCCCTTGCGCAAGCCTTACGCGTGCCGGTAAAGCTCGCCGACGCCGCGCTGTAGCTCAATCAGCCGGCGCCGATCGCGGCAGCCGACCGCGCTAGTCGGGAACCGCGTCTCCGCCGCCGGAGCCGCGCTTGGCGCCGGCGCCGATCAAGGCCGTGCAGCGTGATACCATTCAGTGGTTTATGTGTTTAAGCGGCAGGCTGTGTTGCTCTCCGGCACGATCGTCGAGCGCGCAGCCGCGAGGACGAGTGATGGGCATCAGCACGATTCCAGAGATTGTCGGCGAGCTGCAGGCGGGCCGTATGGTCATCCTGGTCGATGAGGAGGACCGCGAGAACGAAGGCGACCTGTTGCTGGCCGCCGACTTCATCACGCCCCAGGCGATCAACTTCATGGCCAAACACGGCCGCGGCCTGATCTGCCTCACTCTGACGCAAGACCGCTGTCGGCAGTTGAACTTGCCGTTGATGGTGCCCAACAATCGCTCGCAGCTCGGTACCAACTTCACCGTGTCGATCGAGGCGGCGCGCGGCGTGACCACAGGGATCTCCGCGGCCGACCGGGCGCGTACCGTGCAGGCCGCGGTCAAACGGGACGCAACGGCGGAGGACATCGTCCAGCCGGGCCACATCTTTCCGCTGATGGCACAGCGCGGCGGCGTGCTGGCGCGCGCCGGCCACACCGAAGCAGGCTGCGATCTTGCCCAGCTCGCTGGCCTGACTGCCGCTGCCGTGATCTGCGAGGTGCTCCGCGACGATGGCGAGATGGCGCGACTGCCCGACCTGCTGGAGCTCGCGGAGCGCCACGGACTCAAGGTCGGGACCATTGCCGACCTCATCCAGTACCGCAGCCGCACCGAATCGCTCGTCACGCGGGTGATAGAGCGGCCTCTGGACACTCCGTTCGGCCGGTTCCGCTTGTTCGTCTACCGCGACGTCACCGCGGACGAGGTGCACCTTGCCCTGGTCCAGGGTCGCGTGCAAGCGGGCAACGAGATTCTGGTCCGTGTCCACGAGCCGCTCTCGGTGCTCGACCTGCTGGACGCGAGCAGCCAGACCCACTCCTGGAACCTGAGCGAGGCTCTGCGCAGCGTAGCTGCGGCCGAAAGCGGGGTGATCGTGCTGCTGCACCGGAGCGAGACGGGCGAGGCGCTGCTCGCTCGCCTGCAGTCCCCAGCGGAGGCGGCCGACGTTCCGGCCAAGTTCGACCTGCGCAGCTATGGCATCGGCGCGCAGATCCTCAAAGACCTGGGCGTCACCAAGATGATGCTGATGGCGCAGCGGCGCAAGATGCCGAGCATGGCGGGGTTCGGCCTGGAGGTCACGGGCTACGTGTTGCCGGAGCGCGTGCAGGGTCGTGGGAGCGTTACGTCGCTCAGCGAGCGCAAGCAGGAGAAGTGACGTGGCCCGCTATGACGACATCCTGGAGTTGGAGCCCAACCTCGACGGCGCGGGGCTGCGCATCGGCATCGTGATGAGCCGGTTCAACATCGACGCCTCGGAAGGGCTGCTCGGCGCATGCACCGACGAGCTGCGCAAGCACGGGGTCCACTCGCAGGACATGCTCTTGGTGACCGTCCCCGGTGCGCTCGAAGTCCCGCTGGCGCTGGACCGCATGGCGCGCAGCCGCCGCTTCGACGCCTTGATCGCATTGGGCGCGGTGATCCGCGGCGAGACGTATCACTTCGAGGTGGTGGCGAACGAATCCGCCGCCGGACTCGCGGCCGTGCAGCGCGAGACCGGCACCCCGGTGGCGAACGGCATCCTCACGACCGACGATGACGATCAGGCGCTCGGGCGCATGAGCGTCAAGGGCGCCGAGGTGGCACGCGTAGCCATCGAGATGGCCAATCTGCTCAAGCAGCTCGATGGGCAACGCTGACCCGCTCAGCGCTTCGCGCATGAGCCGCGGCAGCCGCCGCCGCTCGCGCGAGCTCGCGCTCCAGGCGCTGTATCAGTGGCTGCTGACCGGCGATGACGCCGATGCGCTCTGCCGCCAGACCGCGGAGAAGAAGGAGTACGCACGCGCCGACACTGCCTATCTGGAGTCGATCGTGCGCGGTGTCGTCTTGTGCGCGGGCGAGCTCACGGAGGCGCTCCAACCGTTCCTGGACCGTCCCGTGGATCAGTTGTCCCCGATCGAACGCGTCCTGCTGCTGATGGGGGCCTATGAACTGATCCATGCCCACGAGGTACCCTACCGGGTGGTGATCAACGAGGCGGTCGAGCTGGCCAAGACCTACGGCGGGACCGATGGTCACCGCTATGTCAACGGCGTGCTGGACAAGCTCGCATCCCAGGTGCGTGCCGGAGAGACGAAGAGGTGAGCGGGCGAGACGCGCAAGATGCGCAGGGTCGGTTGAGCGGCCCGCGCAGCGCGCCGGCAGCGAGTTCGATCTCGGGCACGAGAAGAGGAGACGGGAATGGCTGAAGCGGTGAAGAAGCTCACGATCTTCGATTTGCAGGCGAAGGTCGACCGGGGCGAGAAGATTTTTCAGGTGACGGCGGTAGACTTTCCCACCGCGCAGCTCGTGGACCGCGCCGGCATCGACTGCATTCTGATCGGCGATTCGCTGGGCATGACGGTGCTCGGCTACTCCAGTACGGTGCCGGTGACGATGGACGAGATGATCCATCACGCTCGCGCGATCTCGCGTGGGGCCAAGCGCGCCATCCTGGTGGGCGATCTGCCTCTGGGCGCCTATCACGCGTCCACGGCCGACGCCGTCAACAGCGCCATGCGCATGGTCAAGGAAGGCGGCGCGGACGTCGTCAAGCTCGAAGGCGGCGAGGACTTCGCGCCGATGGCAGAGGCCGTGGTCAAGGCGGGGATTCCGGTGATGGCACATATCGGGCTCACGCCGCAGCTCATGTCCAAGCTGGGCGGGTTTCGCGTGCAAGGCAAAGATGCGTTGACCGGCGTGCAGCTGCTCAAGGATGCGCTCGCTCTGGAGCGCGCGGGCTGCTTCGCCATCGTTCTCGAGGCGATCCCCGACCGCGTGGCGCAGCTCATCACCGAGCGGTTGCGCATCCCCACCATCGGCATCGGGGCGGGAGCGCATTGCGACGGACAGAATCTCGTGCTGCACGACATGGTCGGTCTGTTCGACCGGTTCACTCCGAAGTTCGTCAAGCGCTACGCGAACTGCTGGGAGCTGATCAGCCAAGCCCTGACCGCGTTCCAGGAGGACGTGCGCAAGGGCGAATTCCCCAAAGCCGAGCACAGCTTCACCATGAAGGAAGACGAGTACCAGGCGATGCTCCAGCAGCTCGCCAAGAGTTGAAACCGCGGGCGGCGATGCACGGGCGATGCGCAGCACATGTGGTTGGGCACGCTCGCGCGGCCGACCGGCGAATCAGCTTGCGATGCTGGCGGCATGGTTGAGCGTCGTTGCTAGCCGATGTTGACCGAGTTCGAGATCATCCGCCGCTACTTCAGCCCGCCGACGGACCACACGATCCTGGCTGGCGGCGACGACGCGGCGCTGGTGAGGGTCACCGTCGGCATGGATCTGGCCGTGACGACCGATGCTCTGGTCGCGGGACGCCACTTCTTCCCCGACGCGGATCCGCGCGGCGTCGGCCACAAATCGATGGCGGTGAATTTGTCCGACATGGCGGCGATGGGTGCGCGCCCGCGCTGGGCAACGCTGTCGTTGACCATTCCTGAGGCGGACGAGCGCTGGCTCGCAGCGTTTGCGGAGGCGTTTCTCAGCCTAGCGCGCCGCTACGAGGTGGATCTGATCGGAGGCGACACCACGCGCGGCCCGCTCGCGATCTGCGTGCAGGTGCTCGGCGAGGTGGAACAGGGCAAGGCGTTGCGCCGGGCCGGGGCACGTCCGGGTCACGACCTTTGGGTCTCCGGCGAACTGGGTGATGCAGCGCTCGCGCTCGCGCATGTTCGCGGCGAGTTCGAGCTGCACGCTCGCGACCGGGACCATGCGATGCAGCGGCTGGACCTGCCGCAGCCGCGAGTGGCCGTGGGACGCGGGTTGGTCGGGCTGGCGAGCAGCTGCATCGACGTGTCCGACGGCCTGGTCGCGGACGTGGGCCATGTGGCGGAGTGTTCCAACGTCGCGATCGTGGTCGAGTGGGACGCGGTGCCGCTGTCCGCCGTGGGGGCCCGGTACCGCGATCATCCGCTCGTCCAACGCGCCGCGCTCGCCGGTGGGGACGATTACGAGCTCGCATTCACCGCGGCGCCCGCTCGGCGCGATGAGATTGCTGCTGTGGCTGCTCGCGTTGGCGTGTCTCTCACCCGTATCGGCCGCGTGGAGCAGGGCGGCGGCGTGACGGTGATCGACCGTGCAGGCCGGCCGATCGCCCTCGCGGAGGCCGGTTTTGACCACTTCCGGTAAGCTCGCACCGCGACCCAGCCTGCGGTTCCTGTTCGCTCACCCGTTCCACTTCGTAGCGCTCGGCTTCGGGAGCGGGCTCGCGCCGCTCGCGCCCGGCACGATCGGCACGCTCGTCGCGTTCCCGATTTTCTGGTGGCTCGAGCCCCGCGTAGCGCCCGCAGAGTTTCTCATCGGACTCGGCTTTCTCTTTGTCGGCGGGGTATGGGTGTGCGACTATACTGCGCGTACGCTCGGGATCGAGGACGCGAGCTGCATCGTCTGGGACGAGATCGTTGCTTTCCTGCTGGTGCTGTTCTTCACGCCGCACGAGCTCATCTGGCAGGCCGGCGCTTTCGCGCTGTTCCGATTCTTCGATGCAGTCAAGCCCGGCCCGGTGCGCTATATCGAGTCGCGTTTTCGCGGCGGGTTCGGGATCATGGTGGACGATCTGGTCGCCGCCTTTCTCACGCTCGTGTGCCTGGCGGCTGGGACATTGATCGCGAAGCGGATCGGAGGCTGAGCTGGACTCGGAACTGAATGCACTGGCGCAGGCCGTCGGCGTTGCGCTCAAGGCCAAGGGGTTGGTCCTCACCACGGCGGAATCTTGCACCGGAGGCTGGGTCGGAGAGGCCGTGACCATGATCTCCGGCAGCTCGGACTGGTTCGATCGCGGCTTTATCACCTATAGCAATCTCGCCAAGCAGCAGATGCTGGGGGTCAGTGGACAAACGCTCGCCGCGCACGGCGCGGTCTCGGAGCCAACCGTGCGTGAGATGGCCGCTGGGGCGTTGAACACCAGTGGGGCGCAGGTGGCGGTGGCCGTGTCCGGCGTAGCTGGGCCTACGGGCGGGACTCCGGCGAAGCCGGTGGGAACCGTCTGCTTCGCCTGGGATACGATCGACGGCACGCCGCGCTCCGAGACGCGCCATCTCGAAGGGGACCGTGAGGCGGTCCGGCGCCAGGCCGTGATCGTGGCCTTGCAGGGGATCCTGGAGATCCTGGACGGCGACGATTCAGCGCAACGGTGACTAGGCTTGTGCGGGCTGAGTGATCGGAGCCCGGTTCCGCTGGCCCCGGGCCCTTACGAGTGTTGCCGGATCGCCAGTACCGCCTGGTTGCGCAGCGTCTTGAGCAGGTTCAGCTCATCGCGCCCGAAGTGGATGGCCTGGGAGCTATCGCAGTCGGCGTAGAACAACCCGACCGGCTTCTGCGCCACGACGATCGGGAACAGCGCGATCGAGCGCGCCGGGACCAGCTTCCGATACCAGTCCGGGATGTGGGCGCGGATGCTCTCCGCGTTGACGTCCTCGATGTAGATGTCGGCGCCTTGGCTGATGGCGGCGTAGAAGGCGTCGCGACTGGGAGCGAGCGGGATGTTGAAGCCGCGCTTGAGGATCTGGTCCACGTCGTGCCCGAAGCCGAATCGCCCGCGCAGCACGTTCGCGCCGGGGTCGCGGATGCAGAGCAGGACCCGGGTGAACTGCATCGCGCGGTACATCGTTTCCAGGATGATGCGCAGCAAGTCGTTGAGCGCATAGCTGCCCACCAGCGTGTTGGTGATGTCCTGAATTCCCGCCGTGAGGATGGCGCGTGCATCGTGGGATGCGGCGGGAACCGCTCCGTCGATCTTGGCGCGCGACAAGTCCGTCAGCGTCGTCTGCGTCAGGATCAAGTCCAAGGTATCTCGCTCGGCACCGGCCTGGAGCGCATCCCCGGCTTCCACCAGCTCGTGCAGCGCGGCGAAGAGCGGACTGTGCACCGGCTTCATCTGGAGCAGCCCGGGGTCCTGCAGCAGCGCCTTGGCGGCCAACTGTGAGGCGTGCGCGATTTCTTTCTCGGACAGACCCAGCGCGTCGGCGAAACGTGCGGGTATCGCGGCGAGGCGCGTGCGGCGCTTGGCCGGATCCGGTTCGCGGATGGCGTCGGTCATGCGCGCGGCCAGCTCGGCCAGCAGGCGCAGCCGCTGCTCGTCGGTCTGCGGCTTGCGCAGGCCATCATCGCTCACTCGCCGCAGCGTTCCGATCAACCGTTCCGGGAAATGCCACGCACGTGCCACGCCGACGCCGAGCTCCTCGTAGGTGATGCCGAGCACTTGCGCCGCCGCCTGCTCTTCGCTCGCGCTCTGCGGCCGGCGCTGGACCTCCTGAAACTCCTCGTGGAAGTAAAACGCGGTCAGCAGCCGGCCCAAGCGGTGGAACATCGAGCAGATGAGGGCCTCCTCGCCGTCGCGGATGCCGGCCTTGCCCACGAGCTCGCGCGCGAGCAGCCCGCAGAAGTAGGCGGCCAGGATCTCCTCCTTGAGCTGCGCCGCCTGCGCCTTGTTCTGCAGATGCTCCAGTAGCAGCAGACGGATCGCCACCGCGCGCACGTTGTTGAATCCCATGATCACCACCGCACGCGATACGGTGGAGATGCTGCCGCTGAACTGCGCGTACTGGGCGGAGTTCACGAGCTTCAGCAGCTTGTTGGTGAGCGCGAAGTCCTTCAGGATGCAGTTGGCGAGGTGAGCGAGGCCCTCGTTCTCGGAGGCGGTGGCGCGATTGATCGCGACGATGGTGGAGGCGAGGCCGGGAAAGTCGCTCTTGTAGCGCATGCGCCGGAGCAAGAATCCCAGCGTCCCTTGTGACACCTCCGGAACGCCCACGGGTTCGGGCGTGAGGTAGCGGTACAGCGCGTCCTCCATCGCGGCCGCCGTCTCGAAGCGGGCGGAGGGGTCTTTGGAGAGCGCCTTGAGGACCAGATCGTCCAAGCGCTCGTCGACTTCGGGGTTGAGCTTGGACGGCGGCGCGAAGGGCTGGTGCACCACCCGGTTGAGGATCTCGTACGGGTCCTGCCCTACGACTG
>Ga0335081_10006188_pt1 | contig 19034 bp, 19 predicted proteins | sample Lox_Sample_35_FD_206713 | JGI IMG/M metagenome (GOLD analysis project Ga0335081, IMG submission 206713) | Soil microbial communities from Loxahatchee National Wildlife Refuge, Florida, United States - Lox_Sample_3.5 | ecosystem: Environmental > Terrestrial > Soil > Wetlands | place: USA...
AGCCAGGCCGGTCTGCTGTCGTGCCCGCACTGCGGCGCCGGCGTCGCCGAGAACGACAGCCGGTGCGCGCACTGCAGCGCCGACCTGCTGGTCAAGGCGTGCCCGCGCTGCCTGCAACGCGCGTTCGCCGGCGACAAGCACTGCCCGTCGTGCGGCGCCGAGCTCGGCGTCGCGGCCGACGGCGCCACGCTGCCCGATCAGCCGTGTCCGCGCTGCGAGACGACGCTGCGCGCCCGCCTGGTCGGCGAGATCGTGATCGACGAGTGCGGCACGTGCCAGGGCCTGTTCCTCGACCACGTCGCGATCCGACGCGTGATCGAGGATCGCCGGCAGGCGCGCGCCGACGCGCTGCTCGGCGCGCTGCCGCACGCCGAGGTCCACGCGATGGTCAGGCCCGGCGAGCGCATGTACCTCAAGTGCCCGGTGTGCCACGTCGTGATGAACCGCAAGCTGTTCGCCGCCGGCACCGGCGTGATCGTCGACGTCTGCCGCACCCACGGCACGTTCTTCGACGCGGGCGAGCTGCCCGCGGTGATCGAGTTCGTCATGAAGGGCGGCCTCGAGGCCGCGCAGCGCAAGGACCTCGCGCGCGAGCGCGAGCGGCTCGATCGCGATCGCGCCGCCGCCCAGATCGCCGCGCACGACTCCGCGCGGTTCGACGCCGTGCGCACGGTGAACCGCGGCGGCGCGCTGGTCGATCTGCTGTTCTCGCTGTTCGGTTAGTGCAGCGTCCAGCTCGCGATCGCGCTCGACCCGGTCAGATCGATCTCGTAGTACCCGCCGCCCGGCGCCTGCCACGGCGTGTGCGTGCTCGGGATCAGATCCTTCCACTCGTTCGCCGGCACCGCGTGCACGACGTGGACGTCGAGCCGCACCGTGGTCGGGCAGCCGCCGAGCGCCGCCCACGGCACGATCACCGATAGCTGGGTGTGATCGCTCGACAGCAGCACGTCGGTCCCGGGCGCCAGCGGGGTCGCGCGGGTCGACCACGACGAGCCCGGCAGCCACACGCCGTCGTAGGGGCCGCTGCCCGAATCATCGACCTGGCGCGCCGCGATCAGGTGGGTCGGCGTGAACGGCAGCGCCGCGGTCAGCCCGCTGTACTCCTTGCCCGAGCTCGGCGTCGCGGCCTCGAGCGCGCTCCCCGCCTCCACGTAGATGTGGAGCGGCTCGTACGCGTCGGTGAACGCGCTCGACTGCACCGTGACGTAGAGGTGCTGCGGGTCCCACGAGATCGCCGCGTTGTCGCTGCCGAGCATCGCGCCCGGCGCGGTCTGCTGCGACGCCGGGTAGTTGACGATGTCGTCGATGCCGGTCAGCGGCGGGGTGTAGCCGGCCGAGATCGCGCACGGCGGCGCCGCGTCGGTCGCGGCATCCGGACGCGGCGGCGCGTCGCGGGTCGGACCATCGTGGACCTGGTGGGCCGGCCCGTCGGGGAACGGCGCGGCGTCGCTCGCGAGCCCCGAGTTGCCCCGTGCACATCCCGCCACGGCCGCGAGCGCGAGGGTTGCGTTTCGCAACGCGACGGCGCACCGCACGCGCGGTGATCCGCTGGGTTGGACGTGCGGCGCGAGGTGCACGCCCGACCTCCAGCAGCGAGCGTGCCACGGTAAGGTTCCGCGGTGAACCGCGTCGCCCTGCTCGCGCTGCTCGCCGCGTGCCCCGGCCCTCCCCCGCACCACGAGCCCGCGGTCGCCGGCACCAAGCTGGTCGTGCTGCTCGTGATCGACCAGTGGCCGGAATGGGCGTTCGAGGCCAAGCGACCCGCCTTCCACGGCGGGTTCGAGCGCCTGCTCGGCGAGGGCCAATGGCGGGTCGGCCGCCACCCGTCCGCGGCCACGCTCACCGCCCCGGGCCACGCGCTGCTCGGCACCGGCGCGCCGCCCGCGACGTCGGGCATCCTCGCCAACGAGTGGTGGCACCGCGACCTCGGCCGGGTGCTGCACGCCACCGAGGCCGAGGACGGCTCGGAGACCACCCAGTGGCTGCGCGTGCCCGGGCTCGGCGACGCCGTGGCCGCCTCGGGCGGCGCGGTCGCGGTCGCGGTCAGCCTCAAGGACCGCGCGGCGCTGTTGCCGCTGGGCCATCACGGCACCGCGATCTGGTACGACGCGAAGACCGCGCAGTGGCTGTCGAACGCGTCGCCGCCGTGGCTCGCGGCGTGGAACCAGAGCCACCCGGTGTCGGCGCGCCTGCACGAGGTGTGGACGCCGCTCGATCCGGCGCGGCTGGCCGAGCTGTCGGGCACGGTCGATGCCGCCCCCGGCGAGGTCGGCGACAAGGGCTTCGGCACGACGTTCCCGCACGATCCGCAGACCACGAAGGATCCGGCCGACGCGATCTACGCGATGCCGCTCGGCAACGACGTCGTGCTCGACCTCGCGACCGAGGCGATCGCGCGCGAGCACCTCGGCACGCACGCGCGGCCCGACCTGCTCGTGGTGAGCCTGTCGGCGCACGACTACGTCGGCCACGCGTGGGGGCAGGAGTCGTGGGAGCAGTGGGACATGGAGCTGCGGCTCGACGCCCGGCTCGCGCAGCTCGCCGACGCGCTCGATCGCGCGGTCGGCGCCGGCAACTGGGGGATGATCCTGACCAGCGACCACGGCGCGAGCCCGATGCCCGAGACGATGCACGGCGGCCGCATGACGTTCCACCAGATCGAGACCGCGGCGAACAACGCCGCCGCCGCCGTGCTCGGTCCTGGCACGTGGATCGACAACGCGCACTACCCGAACATCTACTTCTCGCCGGCGATGCTGGCGCAGCCCAAGGAGGAGCTCGCGTCGGCCGAGAAGCGCGTGCTCGACGCGCTGCACTCGTTCCCCGGGATCGAGAAGGTCGGCCGGGTGGTCGACTTCGCCGGTCACTGCGACACGCGCACCGGCGAGGCGCGCGCGCTGTGCCTGACGTTCGATCCCGAGCGCTCGGGCGATCTGTTCTACCTGCCGGCCGCCGGCTGGATCCTGCAGGACGAGGACGAGCCGCTCGCGACCGCGCACGGCTCGCTGCACGACTACGATCGCCTGGTCCCGGTGATCGTCGTGCCGCCGCACGCCGTGCCGCACGCGCCGCAAGCCGCACCGTCGCCCGGCGAGCTCGACATGACGCAGATCGCGCCGATGCTCGAGACCTGGCTCGGCGTCACCGCAGCTCCAGCCCGACCATCAGCCCGGTGACATCGGAGAAGCCCTGCGCGACGCCGCCGTCGAACCCGACCGCGGTGCGCGAGAAGTCGACGAACGCGGTGACGATCGAGAACGTCACGCCGACCCGCGCGCCGTAGCGCACGCCCTTGCCCCAGTCGACCGCGCCGGTCGTGCGATCGAGCAGCATCATCGCGGCCGGCCCGGCATGCAGCCCGCTCGACAGGTGATGCCAGCGCAACCAGGTCCAGGTCACGTCGAACGACGCCGACGAGGTCAGGTAGCGCGGTCCGGTCATGGTCGCGCTCGGCAGCGCGAAGCTCTGCGACGACACCTCGTGCGCGTGGAGCCCGAGCTCGACCGTGAAGTCGCGCGCGCCGCCGCCGATCGCCGCGTCGTAGCTCTGCGCCGACGGCGCGGTCATGGTCGTCGCGAGCGGGCCGTGCACGGCCGCGGACGGGTCGTAGCCGGCGGCGATGTAGGGGTGACATCCCACCAGCAACCACGCGACCACGGCCAGACGCATGTCCCGTGGTTCGGCCGTCCCGCAGCGGCGTGCGGGGCGTGGCGGGGTAGCTAGATCTCGTGCGGCATCGGCCGGCGCGGCGCGCGGAAGTAGCGCAGCGGCGAGTACGGGCTGAAGTTGGACACCCGCGACGTGTACAGATCGGCGTAGTCGTTGACCTGCTCGCCGAACCGGGAGTTCTCGTTGCCCTCGCGCAGGCAGCTGCCCCAGTGCGGGTTGTAGGCGCGATCGATCCGCGCCTCGAGCGACTCGACCTCGTCGTTCATCAGCCCGGCGCGGTCGCGCAGCATGTCGACGCCGGTCCGCGCGATCCGGCGCTCGTCCTCGAGCCGGGCCCGCAGCGCCGCGGAGGTCGAGTCATCGTCGAGCATGCGCTGGATCTTCTTCAGGCGCAGCGTCTGGTAGTCGATCTCGGACTCGAGGTTGCGATGCCGGCGGTCGAGCAGGTCGAGATCGCGGATCTGCGCCTCGAGGCGCTCGCTCACCGAGATCTCGCGCTCGAGCTCCTGCAGCACCATCGCGGTGCGCCACATGTGCTGCTTGCGCAGCCGCAGGATGTCGCCGTAGATGTGGTCGCCGATGTACAGCACCTGATCGCCGCGGATGTTGGTCATCTGCTCGAACGCGATCACGTTGCCGCCCTGATAGACCTTGTCGCGCGACAGGTGCTTGATCTCGCCGTTGTGCGCGATCGGCGCGCCGGTGGTCGGCTCGATCTGCACGAACGGCCGCAGCTCGTTGAAGAACGCCGGCTTCGCGCCGCCGACCACCACGATGTCGAAGTAGTTGCGCCACGACGGATACGCCTTGCGCTCGCCGTCGAGCAGGTAGCTCATGACGACCGTCGTGTAGTCCCACAGCGAGTTGGTCAGCAGGAACAGCTTCTTGCCCGAGCTGCGGAACTTGTGGAGGGTCTCGCCGAGCAGCGGATCCTTGACGATGAAGGCCGCCAGGTCGGCCTTGATCACGGTCTTGAGCGTGTCGTCGCGATGCGCCTCGTCGATCGCGTTGCGGATGTCGCCGAACAGCTTGTCGTAGTCGACCGTGCCGGTGTGGGTGTCGCACCAGTCGACCAGCGTCGTGTACATCACCGCCTCGGGCAGGCCGAACAGCGTGTCGATCCACTCGAAGCGATCGCTCGACAGGTTGATCTTCTCGTTGCGGTACGCGGCGCGGCGCTGGTCGTGATCGAGCTCGCGGAAGCCGTGGTAGCAGCGCCCGACGTAGGCGTGGCGGTCCATCTTGAACACGTGGCCGAGCTGGCGATCGACCATCAGCCCGCGGATCGCCCAGCGCGGGTCGTAGTGCAGCTGTTTGATCTCCGGCGGATAACCATGCTTCTCGACCAGCTTGCGCAGCGTGAGCTCGATCGACAGCTGCTCGAGCTTGTCCTGGTGGTAGAGCGCCAGCGTGTAGTCCATGTCGAACCCGATCATCTCGATCGAGTCCATCCGGAGGTTGCGGTTGCAGAACACGCGGTTCTTGCGCGCGACGTCGATCTCCGTCGTGGTCTCGCCGAGCAGCGCGCCGATCGTCGGATCGAGCTCGGGAACGCTTGCGACCATCTGACTCATTCTAGCGCGTTGCGATACATTCGGGATATGGCCGCGCCGACCCCAGCCTGGAACCGTCCGACCGACCCGTTCGCCGAGCTGATCTCGGCGGATGCGATCGCGGCGCGGGTGCGCGAGCTCGGCGCGCAGATCACCGCCGACTACACCGCGCTCGCGAGCAAGGCCGATGTCGTGGTGGTCGGCGTGCTCAAGGGCTCGGTGATCTTCCTGGCCGACCTCGTGCGTCACATCGCGCTGCCGGTGTTCGTCGAGTTCATCGGCATCTCGTCGTACGGCGACGCGACGGTGTCGTCGGGGGTGGTCCAGATCACGCAGGATCTGTCGCGCCCGGTCGAGGGCAAGCACGTGATCGTGGTCGAGGACATCGTCGACACCGGTCACACCGTGCACTACCTGCTCGAGAACCTCGCGACCCGCCGCCCCGCGTCGATCAAGCTCGCCACGCTGCTCCACAAGCCCGAGCGCGCCGAGCGCGTGGTGACGATCGATTATCTCGGCTTCACGATCCCCAACAAGTTCGTGGTCGGCTACGGCCTCGACATGGCGCAGCAGTACCGCAACCTGCCGTTCATCGGCGTCGTGACCGGCGCGTGATCGCCGCATGAAGCCCGAGCAGCTCGCCAGGCTCCCCGCGGTGCTGTTCGAGATCGGCAAGCTCGTCGGCTCGGACCTCGATCCCGGCCTGTTGCTGTCGCGGATCGCCGAGCTGATCACCCAGCTGATCGGCGCCAAGGCGTGCTCGGTGATGCTGCTCGACGCCGAGCGCAAGCGCCTGCTCGCCAAGGCGGCGTACGGGCTGCGCACCGAGCGCATGCACACGCTGTCGTTCGCGGTCGGCGAGGGCGTGGCGGGCTGGGTGGTCGAGCGCGGCGAGCCCGCGCTGATCGCCGACGTCGCGAAGGACCCGCGGTTCGTCGCGCTGCCCGCCAACCAGACGCCGATCGCGTCGATGCTGTGCGTGCCGCTGCTCGCGCGCGGCGAGCGGGTCGGCGTGGTGACCGCGACCTCCGAGCACGCCGGCGCGTTTCACGCCGACGACCTCGAGCTCGTGCGGTTCATCGCGACCACGATCGCGCTCGACATCGAGAACGTGCGGCTGCACCGCGTCGCGGTCACCGATCCGCTGACCGGCGCGTTCAACCGCGAGTTCCTCGCGACCCGCCTGCCCGCCGAGATCGAGGCGGCGATCGATCGCGAGCGGCCGCTGTCGATCGCGCTGGTCGACGTCGATCACTTCAAGGCGATCAACGACCAGTACGGCCACGGCATCGGCGACATCGTGCTCGCCGAGATCGCGCGCCGGTTGCGCTCGGCGATCCGCGGCGGCGACCTGCTCGTGCGCTACGGCGGCGAGGAGTTCCTCACCGTGTTGCCCAAGGCCGACGCCGGCCGCGCGTGGGAGGTCGGCGAGCGCATGCGCCAGCGCGTGTCCGAGCGCGCGTTCGACGTCGGCGACGGGCTCGCGATGATCCTGCGCGTGTCGATCGGGATCGCGCAGTGGCGGACCGGCGAGACCATGGCCGACCTGATCGAGCGCGCCGACGCCGCGATGTACGGCGCCAAGCAGCGCGGCCGCAACCGGGTCGAGGTCGCGCCGTGAGCGAGGGCGGCGATCCGCCGAAGGGCCCGCCGAGCGACGCGATCCCGATCCCGGTCGCGCCCGGGCCGCCCGCCGACGAGCCGGACGCGCCGCTCTTGCCCGCGGCGTACGACCCCACCGCGCTGAACGAGGCGGTGGGCGCGTCCACCCGGCCGACCCGGTTGCCGACGCCGGTGCCCGACGAGGACGACGATCACCCCAGACCGCCGCGCAACCGGCGCACGATGGCGATCGCGGCCGGATCGATCCTGGTCGGCCTGCTGATCGCGACGCTGGTGTTCCTCGGTCGCGCCAACGCGTCGCGCTACCTGATCACGTGCTCGACCGATCACGCGTCCGCCGAGCAGGGCCGGTCGTTCCCGCCGTGGGGCAGCCACCCGCTCGCCGGACCCGAGTGGAAGCCGATCGCCTTGCCGGGCAACGCCGAGTGCACCGCGCGCGAGACCGACGACCCGGACGAGCTCGGCCGCTGGTACCTCGCGATCCTGATCGACCGCGCGAGCACCACGCTCGGCGCCAAGGACCTGCTCGAGCCGCCGCCGGCCGGCCAGGTCGCGCCGCTCGAGGCGGCGGCGGCGCAGCTCGATCAGGCGCTGCTGCTCGCGCGCCCGCCCGAGCGCCGCGACGAGCGCAAGGACATCGAGCGGCTGCAGGGCGACGTCGCGTACTGGCGCGCGATGGCGCGGCTGCGCGACGCGAGCGCCGCGCTCGCCGACGCGGCCAAGCGGTTCGACACCGCGTCCGCCGCGCGACCGCGCCACGTCGCCGACGCGTCGTCGTGGGCCGGCTTCGTGCGCAAGCTCGCCGACGAGCTGGCGGCCGGACCGAACGGCGAGCACGCACCGGCGGCGCCGCCGCAGGCGCCCGCCGAGCCGCCGCACGAGCCGGCGCCGGCCGGCAGCGCGCTGCCGGTCGAGCCGCCCGCGGCGGCGCCGCCCACACCCGACGCCGGCGTGGCGAGCGGAGGCGTGCTGCTTTGACCCGCAGCTTCCTGTTCGTGCTCGCGAGCACGCGCACCGGCGGCAACACCGAGGCGCTCGCCCGTCGCGCCGCGCGCCACCTGCCCGCCGGCGCGAGCGAGCGCTGGCTGCGCCTGGTCGATCATCCGCTGCCGCCGTTCGCCGACACCCGGCACTCGACCGGCTACGCGCCGCCCGACGGCAACGCGCGCCTGGTGTGCGACGCGACGCTCGCCGCGACCGACCTCGTGATCGCGACGCCGGTCTACTGGTACAGCGTGGCGTGGCCGGCCAAGCTCTACCTCGATCACTGGAGCGCATGGATGCGGATCCCGGAGCTCGCGTTCGCCAAGACGCTCGAGGGCCGCACGCTGTGGGCGATCGTGGTCGACTCGGACGACGACGACACGACCGGCAGCTCGCTGCCGGTGGTCGACACGCTGCGCCGGACCGCCGAGTACATGCACATGCGCTGGCCCGGGGCGCTGGTCGGCCACGGCAATCGTCCCGGCGAGATCGAGCGCGACGCCGCCGCGCTCGCCGCCGCCGACCGTTACTTCACGGGTGCGTGATCGTGCCGGGCATGGAATGCTCTGGCGAGATGCGCGCGATGCTCGTGGCGGTGATCGCGCTGGCGGCGTGCCGGGGCCACGAAGACCGTCCAGCGCCGCGCCCCGCCCCGCCGCCGGTCCAGCAGGTGACGCCGAAGGCGCCCGCGCCGGATCCGTGGGCCGCGACCCCGAAGCGGCCGAGCGACGCGCCGCCCACGCTCGCCGAGCGCCACGAGCTGGCCGACAAGGCGTGCCCGTCGGTCACCGCGCCGTTCTTCTACCGGATCGAGCGCGGCGGCGCGACGTCGTACATCCTCGGCACGCGCCACATCGGCGTGCCGCTCGCCAAGTTCCCGCAGGTCGTGCGCGACCAGCTGCACGGCGCCAGGCTCGCGGTGTTCGAGGTCGCGCCCGACGACGACGGCACCGTGCAGCGCCCCGAGATCGACGTCAAGGCCGCGCTCGGCGCGGCCGACTGGACCAAGCTCGAGGCGCTGATCGGCAGGGACACCGCGCTCGAGGTCGCGACCGGCCGGCCCAGCGGCGGCGTGCTCGCGATGATGATCATGTACGAGGATCCGAGCGCGATGCTCGACAACGAGATCCAGCACGAGGTGCTGGCCGAGCACATCCCGGCGCGCGGGCTCGAGAGCTCGAAGTTCCAGGACGACCTGATCGACAAGCTGCTCGACCTGCGCGCGCTCAAGGCGAGCATCGAGCAGACCAAGGACCGCGCCGAGCTCGAGCACGACTCGGAGAAGGATCTGTCGGAGTACTGCGCCGGCACCGACGACCAGCCCGGGATGGACCCCGACCAGCGCAAGGAGTGGCTCGCCGCCGGCTATACCGACGCCGAGCTCGACGCGATGGACGACGAGCTGGTGTTCCGCCGCAACGCGAAGTGGATCCCCGAGCTCGAGCCGCTGCTCGCCAAGGGCGGCGTGTTCATCGCGGTCGGCGCCGACCACCTGATCGGGCCGCGTGGCGTGGTGTCGTTGCTCCGCAAGCGCGGCTTCACGCTGACCCGGCTGAAGTGACTATCCGCCGGCCGACGTCCCGATCGCCAGCCGGGTCAGGCCGGCCTGCTTGGCGCGCTCCATGAGGTTCACGACGCGGCCGTGCTGGACTCCCTTGTCGGCCTTGAGCACGACCTGGGTGAGCTTGTCGCGGGTGAACGCGGCGCGAAACAGCTTGTCGATGTCGGCGTCGGACACGGTCTTGCCGGCCACCATGACGTCGCCGTTGATCGGGACCATGAGCACGAGCGACGCCTTGGTCGGATCGATCTCCTGCGCCTTGCCCGACGGAAGCGTCACCTTGATCCCGCTGCGCTTCTCGATCTCCTGCTGCTGATCCTGCTGCTGGTGCTGCTGCTGCTGCTTGCGGGTCTGATCGACCTCGGCGAGCGCGCTCACCATGAAGATGATCACCATGACGAGGAACACGTCGGTGAGCGGCGTGATGTTGATCTCGGCGAAGATGCCCTCGCTGGCCTCCTCGCTGTCGTCCGCGTCAGGCAGCTTCCCGATCGCCATCGTCGCCTCCCTTGCTGCGCGCGTCGGTGGTCTCGGACTTGTCGGACTTTTCGGGCTTGTCGGGCTTCCTGGCGCGACTCGGCTGCGAATCCTGCGGCGTGTCGAGCAAGAGCTCGAGGAACTCGTCGGTGATGAGCTTCATCTCGGTCGCGATCCGTGCCGCGCGCTGGCTGAAGAAGTTGAACAGCACGACCGACTCGACCGCGACCAGGATGCCCGCGGCGGTGACGATCAGCGCCTCGGACACCGGGCCGGCGACGTCGGCGAAGCTGACCTGCTGGCCCGAGTGGAAGCCGCCGAGACCGGTGATGATGCCGGCGACCGTGCCGAACAGCCCGACGAACGGGGCGGTGGCGCCGATCGTGCCGAGCATCCACAGCCGGGCGCGCAGGTCCTGGTTGACCCGCAGCCGCTCGCGATGGACGCCGGTCGCGACCAGCTCCGGCTTGGTGCGGCCGAGCCGCGCGTAACCGACCAGAAACACGTCGGCGATCGGGGATGGCGAGCGCTCGCAGGCCGAGCGCGCTTCCTCGATCGCGCCACGCCCCAGGCAGCGGGTGACCGTGTCGCCCAGCATGCGCGCGCGGGTCACGAACTTCCACTGCGCGATGAGGCGCTCGATCGCGACGGCGAGCGCGATCACGGAGAACGCGATGACGACCCACATGGCGTACCCGCCATGGCTCATCAGCTCCCAGATCGATTGGTCCATGCGATACCTCGGTCTTTGATAGCACGGCCCCCGGCAGCCGGCGGGGCCCAGGTGGGGACCGCAAGGCGCCCCGCGCGGTTGCCTGCGCGCCGCGAAGTGCATGGAACCTCTTGGTTGCCGCGCTCGGGGCGTTGTGGTCGAATCCGGCGCGATGACTCGCATGGTCCAGTGCGCGAAGCTCCACGAGACGCTCCCCGGCCTTCCGTACCGGCCGTTCAACGACGCGCTCGGCCAGCGCATCTACGACCAGATCTCGATGAAGGCGTGGCAGGAGTGGATCGAGCACTCCAAGCGGATCGTCAACGAATATCGGCTCGACCTCACGCAGAAGAAGGCCCACGAGGTGCTCAAGGAGCAGTGCGAGGAGTTCCTGTTCGGCGCCGGGGGCCAGGCGCCACCCGAGTACGTGCCGGAGAAGGGCCATTGAGCGCGTAGCGCTGTTCCGCTGGCTGCCGCGGCTTGCCGCGCGCGTGCCGTGGGCGGTGCTCGGGGACTGGCCGACGCCGCTCGATCGCGTCGAGCTCGATGGCCGGCCGCTGTGGATCAAGCGCGAGGGCGACTCGAGCGCGCGCTACGGCGGCAACAAGGTGCGCACGCTCGAGGCCTGGCTCGGCCACGCGCGGGCGATCGGCGCGCGCCGGATCTGGGCGATCGGCGCGTATGGCTCGAACCACGCGGTCGCCACGATCCGCCACGCGCACGCGCTCGGCCTCGACGCCGGCGCGATCGTGTTCCCGCAGCCGGCGAGCGAGTGGGCGATCGAGAACGCCGGCGCGGTGATCGCGTCGGGCGTGCCGATCGTGCGGCTGCACTCGGTGGCCGAGATGCCGGTGGTCGCGCTCGCGATGGCGGCGCGCCGGCGCGGCGAGGTCGTGATGCCGCCGGGCGGCGCGACCCCGATCGGCACGCTCGGCGCGCTGTCGGCGGCGCTCGAGCTCGCGGAGCAGATCGCGGCCGGGCTCGCGCCGCCGCCGCGCCGGATCGTGACCGCGATCGGCAGCACGTGCACCACCGCCGGCCTGCTCGCCGGCCTCGCGCTCGCGCGCGCGCTCGGCGCGTGGCGCTGGCCGCCTCCGATCGTGCACGCGGTGCGCGTCACGCCGTGGCCGGTGACGTCGCGCGTGGTCGTGCTCCAGCTCGCGGCGCGCACGCTCGCGCGGATCGCAGCGCTCGGCGGGCCAGCGCTCGCGCCATCGGGCGATCGGCTGGTGATCGACGGCCGCGAGCTCGGCGCCGGCTACGGCCGGCCGACCGAGCGCGGCCGGCTGGCCGAGCGCCTGCTCGGCGCGGCGGTCCGGCTCGACGGCGTGTACTCGGCCAAGGCCGCCGCGGCGCTCGTCCGGCTGCATCGCGCAGGCACCGGGCCCCTCGTGTTCTGGGCGACCAAGTCGAGCGTGCGGATGGCGGCGCCGCAACCGGCGGCGCTCGCCGCGGCGCCGCGCGCGCTCGTGCGCTGGCTCGGCTAGTACCTCGCCACACAGGAGATGATTGGTTGCGGCTGCCGAGGCGCGCCGAGCGCGAGGCGCCGCGACGCAGCGCTACCGGGCGTAACGCAAGGAGCGGCAACGAAGCGATCGGCGATGGATCGGCGGCCCCAACCGATCAGATCCTGTGTGGCGAGGTACTAGGACGGCGGCTCGATCACCAGCGGCGACGGCACGGCGGCCGGCTCGGCTGCGCGCAACAGCGCCATCCCGATCCCGGCGTTGCCGAGCATCAGCGATGGATTGTCGCCCCCCGACGGTACTCCGCTGCGCCAACCGTGCTTGCGCGCGTGGCGAATCGCGCGCAGCCAGCTGCCGGTCGCCGCGCGTCGGGCCTCGCGACCCGGCGCGTGGAGCATCACCTCGGCGAGACCGCCGCGCCCGTGACACGGCGTCGCGTCGGCCTCGACCGGCATCCGCGCGAGCCAATGCTCGGTGGCGCGGCGCGCGCGTCCCAGGCCGAGCTCGAGCTGGCGGCGGCGCCTCGGCAGCAGCTTGGCCGCACGCAGCCGGGCCAGCCCGATCCCGGGCGCCCCGTGGCACCACGCCGTCATGAACGTCGGCACGCCGGGAAGCTGACCGGGTTGCTCGCGCAGGTCCGGCCAGTTGCGCGCCTGGCGATCGTAGAGGCGATCCTCGTACGCCAACGCGGCAAGCCCGCGATCGACCCACGCCCCGCGATCGAACGCGACGCCGGCCTCGATCAACGCGAGCGCCATGCCGGACGTGCCGTGCGCGAACCCGCACAGCGATCGCGTGCCGAGCCCCGGCCCCGATGCGCGCTGCACGTCCCAGCGCAGCCCGCCATCGTCGTCGATCGCAGCGGCCGACAGCTGGTCGGCGAGCTCGCGTGCACGCGGGGCGAGCGCGTCGCCGCCCGGGACGCGCGCGAGCACGATCAACGGAGCGATCGCGCCAGAGACGCCGGCCACGAGATCGAGCAGCTGCAGCTCGAGCGCCGCCGCGCGCCGCGCGAGCGCGATGCCGCGCGCGACCAGGCCGGCATCGCGCGAAAGCTCTCCGACCCGGACGGTCGCGTAGGCCGTGCCCAGGGCGCCGTCGTAGAATCCACCGCGCACGCCGTCGCGCTCGACGCGGGCGAGTGCATGCTGGATCGCGCCGCGCGCGGTTCGCGCCGCCGCGGAGAGACCAGCGCAGGCGTGCAGCTCGGCAAGGAACAGCGCGATGCCGGCCGTCCCGCCGTACAGCTCGGGGCCGAGCGAGGCGAGGGTCGGCGTCAGCGCCGCGCGCGGATCGCTGACCTCGCGCGGCGAACGGCCCATCCAGCTACAGCGATCCTCGTGCCAGATCGCGGCCTCGCACAGCGCCTCGCCGAGCGTCCGGGCCGCCGCGATCAGCTCGCGCACGCCTCGCCTCGGGGCCTGCCCAGCCGGTAGTCGCGAGCCCCCGGCCCGAGCCACGGTCGCGCCACGTCGAGCTCGGCGCGCGCGAACCGCGCGACGATCGCACGGCCGCACGAGCCGCGCCGGCTCGCCGCGGCCAGCAGCGCGTCGGCGACCAGTGCGCAGCGGTGCTGGCCGAAGCTCTCGCCCTCGCCCGGATCGTCGGCGAGCGCGAGCCCGCGCGCGACCCGGCGCGTGAACATCGGCGTCGACGCGCGCAGCAGCCCGGCGATCCGCGCGTGAACCTCCCGCACGAGCTCGATCGCACCGCCGAGCCGGGGCCTGGACAGATAGAGCACGCCGGAGTCCGCGCGCGTGTACCCCGCCGGATCGCTGCGCGCCTTGGCGTGAAACGCGAGGCCGGCCGCGTTGAACCGCGTGGTGATCTCGTGCATCCACGGGACCGCGCCCGCCGCGGTGAGGTGCCAGTAGCAGCGCACCAGCCCCGCGCTGGCGTCGAGCGCGACGTCGCCCAGCGCCAGGTAGTAGCCCGGCAGGGCGGCGCGCAGCTCCTTGAGCACCCGCAGCCGGCCGGTGCTCGTGTCGAACAGCTCCGGGCGGGTCCACAGCGTCAGATCGTCGCCGGATCTGTGGATCGCGAGCGAACCGTCCGGCTCGACGCGCTCGACCTGCCAGCCGGGTTGCCACGTACCTTGCCCGCAGTTCGCCTGCGAGAGCTCGTCGATCAACACCCGCTCGGCGCGCGAGCCGGGCGGGTTCGGCGCGGCGCCGCGCTCGGGCCGGCAGTAGAACCGCTGGTAGAGCAGCTCGGCGAGTCGCCGGCACGCGTCGGGCGACCGCTCGCCGGGTGCGCACGCGAACGCTTGCCCCGCGACGCGGAGCTCGCCGGAGCGCCGCTCGAGCGCCGCCACGATCTCGGCGAGGTCACGCGGCAGGCGCTGCATCGTTCCTGCGAGTCCAGCCCGGCGGGACGCCGAACACGTGAAGCGCGGCGCGCGCCGGCGCGCCGAGGATGTTGACCGCGAGCTGGAGCAGCGCGAGCGCCCGATTGGGGATCTCGTGACCCGAGACGGCGAGCTCGTGTGCGGCCTGGATCATCCGAGCCGCGGTGTATCCGACGATGCGCTCGAACATCGCCGCCGCCGCCGCCCGATCGATCCCGGCCTCCTCGCGGTACGCCTGCCACAGCGCGCGCACCGCCGGATGGAGCGCGCCCAGCTGCATGCCGGCGCGCGCGAGCCAGTCCTCGGGCGTCGACTGGCCGGTGAACGGCACGCTGCCCAGCCAGTACTCGACCGCGTCGCGCAGCAGGCTGGCGACGTCCCACGCCGGGTCGCCCCGCCGGTACAGCTCCCAGTCCACGATCTGCACCGTGACCGGCGTGCCGGGAACCACGAGCACGTTGTCACCCTTGAGATCGTCGTGGATCATCGTGTCTCCGGTCCACGACGACCGCAGGCGATCGAGCTGCTCGCCGATCCCGGCGCGCTGCGCGATGCGATGCACCTGGAGCTGCGCCGGGCTGAGATACGCGAGCGCCTGCGCGGGCGGGCGATGCACGCCGAGCACCCACGGCGGCTCCGGCTCGGCCTCGCCGGCCGCGCCGTCGCGCAGGACGCGGTGCACGATCGCGATCGCGCGACCGAGCTGCGCCGCGGTCTCGACCGCGATCCCGCCCGAGCTCGCGTAGTGCTCCCACAGCGCCGTGCCGGCGACCAGCTCGAGCACGAGCACGCCGCGCTCCTCGTCGAAGCCATGGCTGCGCGGCACGACGCGGGCGAGCTCGGCGAGCGCGGGGTCGTGCCCGACGCGATGGTAGAACCCCGACTCGATCGCGACGGTGGCCTCGGTGCCGGGCTCGCCGCGCCCGGGCTGCTTCATCAGGTACCCGCCGCGACGCAGCTTGACCTTGAGGTTCTGGTTGCGACGGCCGACATCGACGATCTCGACGTCGCCGTCGACGATGTCGGCGGCCGTCACCATGCCGCGTCCGCGCAGGTAGGGCAGCGCGCTGTCCACCGTCAGCGGGGCGAGCGGCATCGCCGATCAGTAGTTGCCGACCGGGCAGCCGCGCGTGACGTTGCACCCGATCGTGCGCGGGCACAGCTCGGTCGTACACCCGACCGTCCTGGGGCAGTGCGCGGTCACGCACGATAGCCCGCAGGTGTACTGGTTGCCGCACGTGACGATGCACGTGCTCTGCGAGTAGTACTGGCAGGACGTGTTCTGCGTGTACACGCACGGGAAGTTGGTCGGCAGGCACGCGCCTTCGACGACGCTGCACGGCCACACCGAGTACTGGCAGGTCGGGCCCGAGTAGGTGTTCGGCTGCGGCTCGTACCCCGACGTGAGCTGCGGTGCCGCAGCCGTCATCTTCGACGCGATCGCGCCGCTCAGGAAGCGCGCCTCGAGCGTGACCCGCCGCTCGGTGCACGTCACGATCTTCGTATCCGGCGCCACCCACACCGCGGAGCCGTCGTGCGGCAGCTCCGAGGCAGGTGCATCCTCGACGTGGAGGATCGCCGCTTCCGGAATCTCGAGATGCACGGAAAGATCTTCGAGGCTCGGGTAGAGCTCGACCACGCCGTCGTGGGTCTCGCCGAAATAGCCGAGCAACCGGACCGCGCCGCTCGCGCCTACCTTCGCGATCAGCGGATGTGGCTTGCTGTCTCCCATCACGTTCCCCCTTTGCGGCGACTACACAACATCACGCGCGAGCGCGTCAAGTCGCCGCCGCGCCAGTCGCACTACTTGCCGGTCGAGGTCGGCTTCGACGTGGCGTGCGCCGGCTCCTGCGCCGGCGACGCGGTCGGCGGTGCCGCACGCTCGTCGCTCGCGTTGGAGCTCTTCTGCGCCGCCTTGGCCTTGCGGCGCGCGATCTCGCGCTCGGCGGTGTCGCGGTAATACGCCGCGCAGTACTTGAGCGCGGGGTCGGCGGCGACGTTGTCGGCGTAGTAGCTCGGCGCGCGGTCGTTGATCGCGAGCACGATGGCCGCCACGTCGTTGCACCTGTCCTTCTCCTTCGCGAGCGCCTTGGCGCGATCGTGCTGCGCCTTGGCCCAGGCGACCAGCGAGCTGTCCTGCTGCTGGACGGGTGCGTCGGCCACCTTGCTCTTGTCGAGCGCCTTGGGCGCCGGCGCCGGCGGTGGCGGTGGCGGTGCGGCCTGCGAGCGGGGCGCCTCGATCGTGCGCGACGCGGGCGACGTGGGCTCCGGCGGGCTCGCGAAGCCGCCGCTGGGCGGCGCTGCGGCGCCGGTGACGACGGGACCTGCGGCCGCACCGCCGGCGCCGGGCGCGCGATCATCCGCCGAGGCCTCGGTGGCGACCTCCTGGCGCTCGTTGTCGGCGGGCAGGTCCTTGGGCTCGGGATCGCGATGGCGGACCTCGAGGCCGGAGGCGTGATGCGCCGGTGCCGGGCTCTCCTTCTTGCCGGCGTGCAGCGCGTCGCCGTCCTTGCCGTCGCCCTTGTAGTCGCCGTTGGACGCGAGCCCGACGCGGTACGAATCGACCGCCGAGCCGGTCTCGAACGCAGCACCCGAGCCGGACGCGGTGGCCTGGTCGTTGCCGTGCCAGCGCTCGGGCGCCGGCGTGGCCGCCGGCGCCGGCGCGGCCGCGGGCGGCGCGGGCGGCGCGGGCAGGGCGAGCGCGGCGCTGCCGCTGGTGATCCCGCGGTCGAGCGACTTCTCCGCGAACTCGGTGCCGCCGCTCTTGAGGTAGAGCGTGCCGGCGACGCCGACCACGACGACCAGCATCGCGGCGGCGGCCATCGCGGGATGCGCGAAGAACGCGCGCGATAGCCGCGAGAACCAGCCTTCGTTCTCGCCGGGATCGGGCGCGCGGCGCGGCGCGCGGCGGTGCGCTTCCTGGAGCAGCATCGCCGAGACCGCCTGGGGCGGCTCGAGCTGCACCGCGAGCACCGCGCTGTCGCGCACGGCCTGGCGCGCGAGCTTCAGATCCTCGAGCGCGGTGCGGTCCGCCGGGTGCGACTCGAGGTGAGCCGCCAGCCGCGCCTCGTCGGCGGGCGTCAGCTCGCCATAGAGGGCGCCGATCAGCAGCGCGTCGATGTCCTGGCGGTCCATTGTCTCTGCGTCCTTATACTACGTGTGTACCAGCGGTGAGACGAGCGTCCAAACCCCGAGAGCCAGGGAGATCGCAGACTTGGCACTGACATCGTGCCGTCTGGACCGTCGATTCGTCTCTTGCTGCGTACAAACGTCGGAGCAGCGACGTGGATCTAACGTGGTGCTGAAAATGCACTACGTCGCGGGTCGCACCCTAACCCGGGGGATTCACTCGTTGTTCGGCTGGCAGCTCCACGCGATGTTGTCGATCGACCAGGCGTCGTCGCCGCACGGCGCCGCAGACGCCTCGGCCGACTGCGTGGTGCCCTCGGTGATCGACAGCTTCTGCGAGCCGGGATGCTCGGAGCGACGCTTCGAGCTCGGCGCGCACACCACCCGCCACGAGATCGAGCAGTCGACCGGGATCGAGCAGCTGTTGTGCAGCGACAGCTCGATCGCGTCGTCGCCCTTGTCGTTCTGATCGAAGCGCGTGCAGTCGGCGAGCGACTTGCGGGTGTGGCCGCCGGCCAGCGCCGGCACGCAGATCGAGATGGCGAGGGCGCACGTCGCCCATCGCGCCCAGCTCATGGAACGCATCGCGGACCTCCGGTGACGGCGCGCGGAGCGCGGCCAGGCACGCGCGCGCGGATCGCGCTTCGCATGCTCGCAGCGCGCTGCGAGGTGCAGCGGCGCCGTCGTTACGGAGCGTGTGACAACGCCCGGCTCGGCGGGTTTCGGATTTGTGCGCGGACTGCGAAACTCCGCGGATGCCCAGCCCTCTCGACGTGTTTCGCGACGGCGTGCTCGCCGGGCACGTGGCGCTCGTCACCGGCGGTGGCAGCGGGATCTGCCGCGGCATCGCGCAGGCGTACGCGCAGCTCGGCGCCGACGTGTGCATCGTCGGCCGGCGCGCCGACGTGCTCGAGCGCACCGCCGCCGAGCTCGGCGAAGCGACCGGCCGATCGATCGCGACGTGCGCCGCCGACGTGCGCGACGCCGCCGCGATCGCCGCGGCGGTCGATCGTACGATCGGGCGGTTCGGCACGCTCGACACGCTGGTCAACGGCGCCGCCGGCAACTTCCTGTCGCCCGCGGCGGCGCTGTCGCCCAACGGCTTCAAGGCGGTGATCGAGATCGATCTGCTCGGCACGTTCATCGCGTCGCGCGCCGCGTTCGAGGCGCTGCGCGCGAGCGGCGATGGCCTGGTGCTCAACATCTCGGCGACGCTCCACTACCACGGCACGCCGCTCCAGGTGCACGCCGCCGCGGCCAAGGCCGGGGTCGACGCGGTCACGCGCAACCTCGCGGTCGAGTGGGGCCCGGCGGTGCGCGCGTGCGGCATCGCGCCCGGCCCGATCGCCGACACCGAGGGCATGCGCCGGCTCGCGCCCGGCGCGAGCGAGCTCGGCGCGCGGATCCGCCAGGGCATCCCGGCCGCGCGGTTCGGCACGATCGACGAGATCGCGGCGGCCGCGGTGTTCCTGCGCTCGCCGGCGGCGCGCTACATCACGGGCCACACCCT
>Ga0335081_10006189_pt1 | contig 19033 bp, 17 predicted proteins | sample Lox_Sample_35_FD_206713 | JGI IMG/M metagenome (GOLD analysis project Ga0335081, IMG submission 206713) | Soil microbial communities from Loxahatchee National Wildlife Refuge, Florida, United States - Lox_Sample_3.5 | ecosystem: Environmental > Terrestrial > Soil > Wetlands | place: USA...
GCTACCGGGCCTGCTGGACCTGCCGGGCCCGCTGGAGCCATTGGTCCCCCGGGGCCCGCCGGCGCTGCCGGGCCCGCTGGACCTGCCGGGCCCGCCGGAGGCATCGGCCCTCCGGGGCCTGCCGGAGTCATCGGTCCCCCGGGACCCGCCGGCGCCACCGGTCCCGCCGGACCGGCCGGAGCTTCCGCCCCCAGTTCACTGGCAGTCGCAGTGATGCGCTGGTACCCGGCACTGAGCAATGTTCAGTTCCCGGTCGCATTCGAACCGCTGGCCGTGGCCTTCGACGGCAGCAACATCTGGGTCGGGAGCAACACCAATCCCACGAACTTGACCAAAATACGCCCCAGTGACGGCGCGGTGCTCGGTGCTTTCGCGGTGGGCGGCGCTATCTTCGGCGTGGCCTTCGACGGCTCGCATATCTGGGTGACGGATGGGTCCAATGGCGTGGGACATGTGAGCAAGGTGCGTATCAGCGACGGTGCGGTTCTCACTACAGTCACCGTGGGCGGCAACCCAACCGGCATGACCTTCGACGGCGCCAACCTGTGGGTCGCCCGACCCACGGGCAACGTTGTCGTTAAAATACGGGCCAGTGACGGCGTCGTCCTCGGCACATTCCCGGCAGGCACCTTCCCCAGCGCGCTGGCCTTCGACGGCGTCAATGTCTGGGCGACCAGCCAGATCGGCAATGCCGTCACCAAACTGCGCGCCAGCGACGGCGCCACACTGGACTCGTTTCCCGTGGGGTCGGTGCCCGCAGGCATCGCTTTCGACGGCGCCAACATGTGGGTCGCCAACGACGGCGGCACCACCGTCACCAAGCTGCGCGCCAGCGACGGCGCCAACCTGGGCACCTTTCCGGTGGGCGCAGGACCCGCCGGTATCGCCTTCGACGGCGCCAATCTTTGGGTCGCCAACGCAAGCGACAATACCGTGAGCAAGCTCTAAACCGGCATCGTACAGGCTCCGCGCCGTTCGCCTTCGTGATCGCGAACTCCGTCCACGCAGTTGATACTTGGCGAGGCCGTACTGATGTTGACCGTGGGGTTGACGATCGGCGCCCGGCTGGCACTGTGGGCCGGACCAGCCGCCAGCTCGATGCTGTTCGGTCTGAAACCCTTAGACCCGCCAACCATGGCGCTGTCGGCTCTGCTGCTGGCGATTGCGGCTGCCAGCCAGGTACTGGCCGGCGTTCGGGGCATCCGCCAGGACCCGATGTCGGCTCTAAGAGGAGATTGAAAAGCGGCCATCTTATAATGAAGGGATCATGCTCCGTTGTGCCATTCTCGCTCTCTTTGCCTTTGCCAGCCTGGCGCAGACAGCGCCGCAAGCGGTCGAAAAGCCGCCAGCCGATGTGGATCAGGCGTTGCGCGCCCGGATCAACGAATTCTACACATTGATGGTGAACCGAGAGTACCGAAAGGCGGAGGCGTACGTAGCCGACGATACCAAGGACTTCTACTACGAGGGCAAGAAGCCCGAAGTGGTCAGGTTCGAGCTCGCCAGCGTGACCTATTCAGAACATTTTACTCGCGCGCTGGCGAGCCTGAAGTGTACGCAGAGGCTTCCCGTACCCGGGCTGCCCGGGGGCGAGTGGACGCTGAGTATTCCAAGTGCTTGGAAATGGGAGAACGGGAACTGGTATTGGTACGTCGACCAAAGCAAGATCGTCTCGCCTGTGGGCCTTGCCACCGGCGCTACGCCCCCATCTGCTGCTCAATCGCCCTCTCGGCCCGGGGGAACCCCAGCGACCGGAGTGCTGCCCGACAGAATCCCCGCGACGCCGGACTTCGTTTTCGGGAAGATCCAGGCGGATAAGCAGGCAGTGGCCCTGGAACCGGACGGAGCCGACAAGATCACGATCACTAACGGCGCGCAGGGGCTGATGCAACTCCGCCTGTCCGGCACGGTCCCGGGCGTCGAAGGGAAGTTGGACCGCAGCGACTTGAAGGCGGGCGAAAAGGCGGTCGTCACGTTGCAGGCCGGCAAAGATCCCGGGCAGGGCATGCTCTACGTGGTGATCCAACCGACCAACGAGGCCATCGCCATTCGGGTGACCAGGAAGTAAGCCAGGCCTGGAGCTATTTTCCCGGACTCAACGGGGCGGGTGTTTCCTTACCAGGAATCTCCACCCTGGTTTCGGCGTCGAACTTCCGGATCCATTCCTGCGCCTTCTGCTGCTTCAGTTGGTCGAAGATCGAATCTCTGACCTCCGCCAACGGCGTATACTTCACTTCGTCGGCGCGGAACAGGTAGAACCCATTTGCCTGCCGCACCGGTTCGGTGACCTCACCCTGTTTCAAGTTAAAGACATTTTGGCGCATGAGATCCGGAACGTTGTCGGTGACGCGCCACATGCCGAAATCGCCACCCTTGGCCTTGGAAGTCTCGTCATCGGATTCGGTCTGCACCAGCTTGGCGAAATCCGCGCCGCCCCGGATATCCGCCAGCAACTTCTCCGCCTTCGCTTTCGCCGCCGTTTCTGTGAGCGTCTTCTTTTGGGGAACCACGCTTGCCATCGTAGAAGCAGGCGAACTGGCGGGCGGCGCTTCCGGCGTGTTGCTGAACGCGATGTAGATTCCGCTCACCTTAATTTGCTTGTACGGGTCTTTGTGCTCGTTGTAGTATTTTTCGATTTCTGCGGGGTCTACGGTAACCGCGCTACGGACGGCGGCCAACTTGATGTCCGTCAGGGTCGAAAGACGTGCATACGCCAGCAGTTCTTTGTAGGGGCTTCTCTGGTCCAGCTTCTCTTGTTCCGCCATCTGTGCGGCCTTCCGCATCATGGCGTAGTAGTGGAGGAACTGGTTGCGATCGCGGCTAGCCAACTGCTGGTACGCCTGAGGCAGCACCGGAACGAGAGCTTTGTAGTCGTCCAGTGTCATCTTCACGCCGTCTTCGAAGATAGCGATCACGGTGTCGCCCGTCTCGGCGGGAGACGCCGGGGATGGTGGCGGCGTGGTTTGCGCCCAGGCAGCGCACGTGACCGCCAGGAAAACAAAACTGAGAGATTTCATGACAAGGTCGACTTTTCTCTCAGTTTATCACGCGAGCTTCTGTGGACCTGCGAGCGGCGGCCGGCTGGCGCGGCGCCGGATCCCATTCGGTCTACGCGTCTTCTAATGGCTCTGGCGCGGTGGATTCGGATCCGAGCGCGGGTCGCCACGCTTTACCTGGGCGCGCCGGCGGCCCTCCTCGAGGTTAGCCGCAGCTTTCTTCTTGGCGGCGTCGCTGGCCTGAATATGATTGTTCACCGCCAGTGCGCCGCCGCCTTTTGCCAGGCGCGTGGCCACACCTTTATGCTGGACTACGTCCGTGCGGCCTTCGATGGTGGCAATGCCGCCCTGCACGTGTACTTGGAACTTGTCGGCATTGATTTTCGACTTGGCGAACTTGGCGCGGATAGCAGCCTCGATGGCTGCATCCGAGTTGACAGGCTTACCCGCCGCTGCTTTGGATGTTGCGGGCGTACTTTCGCGCTGGTGGGCGGGAGCGGGACGCGTCTGGCCCGCGCATGCCGCCGCGGCAATCACCGCAACCACGGCCGTATTGGGAAAGTTCAGCATCGAAACTAGAGTGTCGCTGCGCCCCCGATGTTCTCAGGAATCTGTGCTAAAGTGAGGAGTTTCCAAGGCTTTCTCGCTCCAATGTCCGAACAGATCCTGTTGCAAGGCAAGATCCTGGGCACAGAGGAGTTCCTGTTGACCGGGCACGCGGAAGGACGTTCTGCGCGCTCCGCCGGCGAAGATGTACTGGTCGGCCGGTCGCAATGGATCACCCTGCTGTGCGAAGTGCTCCCGCGGGCGCTGCTCGCGGAACTGGGGCTGGCTCGAATTCTGCTTGGATCAAGCGGCGGCGGGCAATTCTTAGTGGTGCTGCCGGGCGAGGCACGCGAGGCGGCGGACACTTTCCTGGCAGCCGCCGCGCGGCACATCGCCGAACTTAGTGCGGGCTATGTGAAGCTGGTCTGGAGCGTCACCGACAACCTGGGGGATTGGGCGGTGATCCGCCGCCGCCTCAACGACGAGCTGGAGCGCAAACGCAACGCGCCCTTCGGCGAATCGGGGTATCCTCCGGGGCGCAGCGCGCTCCAACCGGTATCCGCAGCCAACCATTCCGAAGCGGACACTTATTTCGCCAAGGAACTGGGCGCCAAAGTGCGGGAAGCGTCGCTGGTTGGATGGTCTCCGGAGAACCCGGGCAGGGTCACGCCAGGAGAAGGCAAGCACACCTGGACGGTCACCTCCAACCTCTCTCCCGATGGAATCATGCTGGCACGCCACGCCGCGCCATCCGACGACGGCAGAATGGCGGCGACCGTGCAGACTCTGGCCCGCCGGGCGCAGGGCCGCTCTATCTGGGGCGTGTTGCGCGGCGACGTGGACAATTTCGGCCTTCGCCTGCGACGGGTTCACAGCATTGAGGAGCACGTGCCCCTTTCGGTCCTCTACAAGCAGTTCTTCGCGGGCGAGTTGGAGGTGCTGTGCTCGCTGCCAGAATTCTGGCGCAAGGTCAGCATCCTCTACTCCGGCGGCGACGATTTCGCCGTGTATGGCTCCTGGGACGCCCTCATCGCGCTGGCGCGCGAAGTGCAACGGCTGTTCCACCGCTTCACCGAAGAGAACCTGAAAGATTATCCGGGGGCGGAAGGCAAGACCATATCCATGGCCATTGCGTTGGCGCCCGAGACCCACTACCCGCTAGCGTCGGTGTATGAGGATGCCGGCCGCAACCTGGACCTGGCCAAGTCGGCGGACCGGGACTGCATCTTCCTTCTGGGCCGCATCCTGGAGTGGCGCCACCTGGCGGACGCAGCGGAATTGAAGGACACGGTGACCAGGCTGATCCACGATTTCCGCATGTCCAGGCAGTTTCTGTATCAGTTGCGGAGCTTCTATCGGCGCGAGGCGTACGCCGAAGGGGAGAGCGGAACCGAGCACACATGGCGGTTTCAGCGGCGGTTCACCCGCATCCTGAGCGGGACGCGCGACCGTGAATTCCAGAAGCTGCGCACGCACCTGATCAGCGAAATGGTAGGCCGGAAATCGGCGGAAGTGAAGCTGCGGCCGGCGGGCCTGGTGGCCCTCGAATGGGCCAGATTGGTGACAGAGGTTTAGCACATGGCACAAGAGCAGGAGCAACGGAAGGAAACTCGTCCACCGCGCGAAGGCGGCGGGTATGGCCGCGGGCCGCGCGGCGACCGCGGCGCGCCCTCCGGACCAGGCGGACCGCCTCATCGGGAAGGGGACCGCGGAGATCGCGGGGATCGCCGGGGCCCTGACCGCGGACGCCCCGAGGGACCTCCGGAAATCGAGCTTGAAAAGCTGATCGGCGACAGCCTCTATCTGGATAACCAGGCGCATGCCATCGTCAGCCGCATGCGCGACATGGATTCCGGGACCAAGAGCCAGTTGCGCCGCCTCTATAGCGCGGTGCGGCGCGCCGTGCGCGCTCCCGAGGGCGACCGGCAGCACGAGTTCGTCATGCTGCGGGCCCGCCTGGCATACACCATTGCGCGGCACGGCTTGCGCAGCCTGGACCAGCTCGAAAAACTGCTGCTGCAGGTGACGCGCAAGAACGACAACCGCGGTTACGAACGGTTCAAGGACCTTTTCGAGGCCATCGTGGCCTACAACGAGTAGAGCATGAGCGCACACACCCCCCAAACCGAGTTGAAACTCATCGGAAAGCTGATCCTGGAAGGCGAGATGCAATGCGAGACCGGCCTGCACGTGGGCGCCGGCAAAGGGTCGCTCGAGATCGGCGGCTCCGACAACCCCGTAGTGAAGGACGCGTTTGGCCGGCCTTATGTGCCGGGCAGTTCGTTGCGCGGCAAGGTCCGCTCGCTTCTGGAGCAGTCTTCCGGGCTGGCTGTCCCCGCTGAACTCGTCTATCTTTCCCGCCGCAAAGGACAGGAAGTGCGCATCCACCAGAGCGACCGGCCCGACGACGACATTTGCTTGCTGTTCGGCCGCAATCCGGGCCGCATGGAGCGGGTGCAGGGCGAAACCCTGGAGACCTCGCAGGCCACTCCGGCGCGCCTGTCGGTGTTCGACGCCCCGCTCGATCCCGAAAGCATCACGCCGCAGATGCGCGAGAACCTGGATGACGAACTGACCGAGGTGAAGAGCGAGAACGCCATCGACCGCATCACGTCACAGGCCAATCCGCGCACCCTGGAACGAGTGCCGGCAGGCGCTCGTTTCCGCACCCGCTTCGTGATGGATGTCCTGTGCGAGGAGGACGCCCCGCTGTTCCTGCGCGTGCTGGAGGGTTTGCGGCTGCTGGAAGACGACGCCCTAGGCGGCGGCGGATCCCGCGGCAGCGGCCGGGTGAGCTTCTCCAAGCTCCGCCTCGTCTGGCGCGGCAGGAACCACTACGCCACCGGCGCTCCCGAAAAGGAGATCGCCGCGGGCGCCGGACTGGCGGCCATTCAGAGCGCCGTCAACGAATCGGGCTTCGCGTTCCTACGCGAGGAGTCATGAACGCAGGCTTGATCGTGAAGCTGCGCCCGACCGGGCCGTGGCGCATTGGGCCCGATTCGGGCGCGCGCAACCGCGTGGATGTAATCTATCACAGCGATTCGCTCTACTCCGCGGTTACCGCGGCAATGGGCAGATTGGGTGCGCTCGAGGAATGGCTCGATCACACGGCGCGTAACAGCGATCCCGCGGTGTGTTTCAGCTCCTGCTTTCCGTATTCGGAGGAAATCAGCTTCGTCGTACCGCCGCGGACGGTTTGGCCGCCGTATTCACCTTCGGCGATGTCGGGGCGAGTTCGCTGGAAGAGCGCCCGGTTCGTGCCGCTCGAGGTGGTGCGCAGCATCCTCGCAAAACAACTGCTCGATGACACGCAGTGGAGCGTCGACGGGCCAAGTGAGTGCCTGGTACCGGCAGGGCGGCCCGGCCCTTTCCGCACCAGCGTACGCTGGAGCGCCGCGGTGGACCGCTTGACGGGCGCCACGGAGCGGCATTCGACGGCGTGTATCGAATTTCGCCAGGAGGCGGGATTGTGGACGGTCGTTTCCTTTCGCGAGGAAGGCGCGCACGCGCGCTGGGCAGAGCCGATCAAAGCTGCGTTCCGCTTGCTGGCCGACACCGGCTTCGGCGGCGAACGTTCGCGCGGATGGGGACGGTCGGACGCCCCGGAGTTCATCGAGGGCAGGCTGCCGGAGATGATCCTGCCGCCAACGGTGCTTTCGGAGCCACGTGTGGACGTAGCGGCGCCTGAACCGGAGCCAGTGCCGCCGACATCCGAATTGGAGCCCGCGGAAGAGTTGACGCCCGAATCCGCGCGAGAACTGCTCGAACGAATCGTGGATGCCGCTATCTCCGGGTCATCCGAACCGCCTGTCGGGACTCCGCCCAATGGAAGCGCGTCTGGCCCGCAGCGTTTCGAGGCCGGAGCCGCCATTTCCGGCGAGCCGCAGTCTTCGGTCGGAGTGCTGGAAATGGAAGCACCGCCCGAGGTGGCAGAGACCACCGAGATCGAATCTGGGCCCTCGCCGTTACCGGAACCGGTCGTGGGGGTAGAACCAGGTGCGCAGGCCCACTGGCTGCTCTCGCTGTTTACGCCATCGGGGGCCGACAGAATCGACTGGCGCCGCGGTAACTATACCGTCCTGGCGCGCGGCGGCCGCGTAGAGAGCCCGGCCGGCTCTGGCGAATTGAAGAAACAACTTCAGATGGTGGCGGAGGGCTCGGTGCTGCACACCGAAACTGCGCCGCGCGGGTCGGCCGCTGACGTAGCGCCGGACGGTTTCGCGCATCCGGTGTACCGCGCCGGGTTCGCGATGGCTATTCCGCTGCCCGAGGTGCGGTGATGCGGTATCGAGTCAAATGCCTGACGCCCATGCTGGTCGGTGACGGCCGCAGACTGAGCCCTATCGACTATATGGTCTGGAAGGACCACGTCAATGTGCTCGACCAATGGCGCATCTTCCGATTGCTGGCCAAGGGCCCTCGCCTGGAAGGGTATCTGGGACAGCTCAAGCGGTCCGAAAAGCTGGATTTCGCCTCCTGGGGCGGATTCGCGCAGAACTTCGCCGGCCGCCGCATTCCGTTCGAAAACGCGGCCTATTCGGCATATTGGAACCGCGCGGCCGGAGACAGCCTGCACATCCCGACGTTCGCAGCGGGGGCTTCCGGCCCGTACCTTCCGGGGACGGCGATCAAGGGCGCGTTACGAACGGGCATGGTGTTCGCACACTGGCGGGACGGTATGCTGCAAGACGTATTGAGCCGTGTGAAGGGAGAGCGCATGCCGCGCCGGCCGGCGGAGATCGTGGAGGAACAGGCCTTGGGTCCCGCGGGGTCGAACCGTATGCGGTTCGTGAGCGCAGGCGATTCGACGCCTGTAGCCACCTCGCAGTTCAAGGTCTACTTGCTGCGAACCTCGACGCTGCTGCCGCGCGGAGGCGGCTTCGCGCTCGGCTGGAAACAAAGCCCGCGCGGAACCGTGGACGGCACGAAGCCTGAAGAGAGCACCCCTTCGTTCGCCGAGATGGCGGTCCCGGGAACGACCTTCACCGGCGGTTGGGACGAGAAACAGTTTTTTCTGCAACCCGACGTGCGCCGCTCCGTCCGGTGGCCGGATACGGTGAATCGCGCCCGGGTCTTTGAGGCGGTCAACGTTTATGCCCAGGGCCTGCTCGCGTTGCAGCGGCAGTACGCCTCGTGGGCCGGGATGGGTTTGCTGGACCGGAGCCTGGACGAACTGGAACAGCGGCTGGCGCAGGCGCGCGAGAAAGGCGCGTGCCTGTTCTCATTGGGATGGGGCGGCGGTCTCACCGCGAAAAGCGCCTGGCTGGACGCCACCAACCCGGACTACCGTCAAATCCTGGAGCAGTTCGCGATCTACAACCGCGCCTTGGCGAGCAACCTGCCGTTCCCGAAAACCCGACGCATCGTGTTCCTGAACAACCGGCCGGCTACGCTGCCCGGTTGGGTGGAACTGACGGTCGAAGGCTGATCGAAGTCGTTCGGCTGGCTCAGCGTTCCTTCTTCCACACAGCGATCAGAGCCACCAGAACGGATTGCTGGCGCCGGCTCAGTGCGTGGCCGGGGTGGAAAAACTGCCGGTCCGACCAGTCGCGCCGGTACTCCAGCCGGCTGATCAGCAGCTTCGCCGGCCGATACTCGGCTGTGAGGGTGGCCTCCTTCAATCGCTGCGGGGTTCCGGAGCAGAAACCGGCTTGGTCGTCGAACCAGCCGAACCTCGGGCTGAAGCTCCATCGCTGGTGCGGCGAGAAACGCAGCGCGCCGGCTGCGCCATACCACGACTCGTCACCGCCGCCGGCCAAGCGCTGGACTCCGTTGAGCCACTCTGCATAAGCGGAAAGCCACCGCGCGGTGGACACTGTCACAACGCTGTTGTACAACTGGCGGAACCTGCGGCTGGTAGCGACTCTTTCCGGCCCTGCCAGGTAGGTCTGGGACCAGGTTAGCCGTCCGCGGGTCCAGGCCGAGGTCAGTCCGAGCGTCTTTCCACCGCTCGAATCCATCACGTTGTTCCATCCGTGGAGCAACTGGAGCCCGACCGTGAGCCTCTTGCTCAACGGAACTGACGCGCGCACGCCGAAGTGATAGTACGGCTCACCCAGCACGTACAGCAGCGAGCGAGAGTAGTTGAAGTTGTCTTGTGAATAGGCGCTTTCGGCCCCCACGCTGGTGAAGAATTTTCCGGCGTCGATGCGCAGGGCGGGGTTGCCAGCAGGCTGAAAACCGACGTAGGCTTGCGGCAGGTAGCGGTTCGGCGCGGCCCACGGGTCTGCCTGGTGGATAGTGCGCTCCAGCTCTCCCGTTCCGGCATCCAGGCGAAAGCCGATGACTCCGCCCAAGTGCTCCAGGCTGACCGTCGCGTTGCTCAGGGCGAACCGGTTGGCGGTGTCGTCGAAATTCCGGATCAAGTTGACGCCGGATGCCGGCCGGTCCGGATTATAGGCGTAGTAGACGTCCGAGACGACCGTAACGGTCGTCTGGGCCTTTGACGGCGCCGGTGGCGATTGCGCCAGCAGGCGCCCAATTGCCACGCACGCCGCGATCCATCGGACATACCCGTTGACGTGCTTGACGCTCATCCTGTGGATCTCCTGCCCTTCTTATCGGCGGAGGGTGTGGGGCTCAAGTTCCGCGCAGAAGAGCCGATAAGGCAAATACGGAGAGCGTTTGAGACATGAAGCGACAGATGACGGTAGGCGCCAAGATTGCCTTGACGAGCGGCGCGTTAATGATGCTGGCGGTGGTATTGGGGGCAGTGTCGATGTGGGGATTGGGGAGTCTCGAGGAGTCCGTGCAGCTCATCGTCACGGACCCCTTGCCCGGTATGGACACCATTGCGAGCGTGGAGTCGGCGTTATTGGAACTGCGAGGCAACGTATGGCGTCATATCGCGTCCCCTGACCAGGCCGGGAAAACCAAAATGGAAGCCACGTTCGAGGATTTGAAACACCGGGTGGAGACCTCGCTCAACGCTTACGAAAAAACCATCACCACCGCGGAAGATCGCGGCTTGTTCGAGAAAATCGGGCCGGCATATCAGCGGTACGTTGAGGCCATCCAGACGCCCATCGAGCTGAGCAAAGCGGGGAACACCGCCGACGCCAGCGCCAAATACGTGGCAGAGGCGAATTCCCCCTTCGAGGCCGTCGGCGCCGCCGTTCGCGCCGAGACCGAACTGAACCGCCGCAACGCTGGCCGATTCGCCGCCGCCTCGCAACAGACCTATGTGCAGGCGAGATGGTGGCTCTGGCTGATGCTCGCGTTCTGTATTCTCGGCGGGTCCGGGCTGGCCTTTTTCATCGTTCGAGGTCTGAACCAGGTTCTGCGCCGCACGGCGGTCGAGTTGAACGACACCGCCAGGCAAGTGGCCGGGGCGGCCGACCAGATGGCCCGGTCCAGCCAACTGCTCGCGGAGGGATCCACCGAACAGGCGGCCTCGCTCCAACAAACCTCGGCGACCAGCGAGGAGATCAACTCGATGGCCGGCCAGAACAGCGCGAACTCGCGCTCGGCCGCCGATCTGGTCACCCAATCCGGGCTCAGGTTCGCCGAAACCAACCAGAGGCTGGACCAGATGGTCGTTGCCATGAGCGAAATCAATGCCCAAAGCGAGAAGATCTCCAAGATTATCAAGGTGATCGACGAGATTGCCTTCCAGACCAACATCTTGGCCCTCAATGCCGCGGTCGAAGCGGCACGCGCCGGGGAAGCGGGCATGGGCTTCGCGGTGGTGGCAGACGAAGTTCGCAACCTAGCCCAGCGCTGCGCCCGGGCGGCCAGGGACACCGCCACGTTGATCGAGGAATCCATCGCCAGATCGACTGACGGCAAAACCAAAGTCGACCAGGTTGCCGGCTCCATCCGCACGATCACCGAGGATGCTTCCAAGGTCAAAACCCTGGTCGACGAGGTCAACCAGGGCAGCCAGGAGCAAACCCGCGGCATCGAGCAAGTGGCCAAAGCCATCGCCCAGATGCAGCAGGTCACCCAGAACACCGCGGCAACGGCCGAAGAGAGCGCCTCCGCAGCCAAGGAACTCACCGCCCAATCGCAGACTTTGAAGCACCTCGTCGAGAGCTTGACCGCGGTAGTCGGCGCCTAAGGTGTCCCATTCTTGACCGTCCGGGTGCGCGCCGTTGGTTCTCACGGCGGCGGCACTGGTCGAGCGCCTGTGATGTGACGATGGGGCAGAAATGACAACCAGTGAGGGCGGGGTCGCCAAGCAGATTTTCAGGGCAAAGAGTATATTTGAGAACAGACGCCCCGCCGTGCCTTCGTTTATTCTTGTTCCATTGGACGGTAGAGCCAACTCGAGAGCTTGAAGAAGGAGATCCCCCGATGAGGTTGTGCGTGGCATAATGTCCTGAGGATAACGGGCGCTAGTAAAACCGCCAGCCAGATCCAAACAGAATTAACGGTCTCGCGAGACCTGCCACCTCGCAGGAGCGCCTTCGCGCAGCGAACGACGGCGTAATGAAGCGGATTGCGGGGCGATCGTCACGTCAAGAAGTTCCGGCCGCGAGCCTTTGCTCAATCAGTGGCACATCTTAACCGGAGGATACTGATCTACGATGCTGCTCGAAAACACTGTTACCCGTTGTAAGACCGTGCGCTTTCGGCTATGCGTCGCCGGAGTGTTTGTCTGCTGCCTGCATCCCTCCAATCTGCTCGGTGCGATCACATTCGTTCAGGGGAACTATGCGACGCCGCAAGCGCCGCAGACTGCAGTCAGCGTAAATTTCAAGAATGCACAAAATGCCGGCGACCTTGGTGTGGTCGTGGTGGGGTGGAACGACAGCACCGCCAAGGTGAGTGCCGTCACCGATACGGCCGGCAACACCTACGCGCTGGCCGTGGGGCCAACCGTGATCAACGGCCTCGAATCCCAGTCCATCTACTACGCCAAGAACATCGCCAGCGCGGTCGCGGGAGCCAACACCGTGACGGTGACGTTCTCCAAGGCGGCGGCCTTCCCCGATATCCGGATCCTGGAGTACAGCGGCGCGGACCTTGCCAATCCGGTGGATGTTACCGCGGCCCGCAGCGGCAACGGCACGAGCAGCAGCAGCGGTTCGGTGACGACGACCAATGCGACCGACCTGCTGTTTGGCGCCAACATTGTTCAGACCATTACCAGCGGCCCGGGTAGCGGTTTCACCAGACGCCTGTTGACTGTGCCGGACGGCGACATTGCGGAAGACCGGATGGTGACGGCGGCCGGCAGCTACAGTGCCACAGCGCCGCTCAGTTCCGGGCAATGGATCATGCAGATGGTCGCTTTCCGCACCCCGGTCTCGGGATCGGACACGCAGCCGCCTACGGCGCCTGGCGGCCTGGCGGCGACGGTCAGCGGTAGCAATGTGAATTTGAGCTGGACGGCTTCGACGGACAATGTGGGAGTAACCGGGTATCTGGTGGAGCGATGCCAGGGAGTGGGCTGTACAGGGTTTGCACAGATCGCCGCGCCGAATGGGACGACGTACAGCGACCAGAACTTGGCGCCGGGCGGTTACAGCTATCGCGTGCGGGCGACCGACGCGGCGGGGAACCTGAGCCCCTACTCCAACGTCGCAAATGCGGCGATTCCGGATACCCAGCCGCCGACCGCGCCTAGCGGTCTGACGGCGACACCCGCCAGTCCGGCCCAAGTCAATCTAAGCTGGACGGCTTCGACGGACAATGTGGGAGTAACCGGGTATCTGGTGGAACGGTGCCAGGGAGCGGGATGTACAGGGTTCGCACAGATTGCCGCGCCAACCGGGACGACGTACGCTGACACCGCTCTGACGGCCAACACCAGCTACAGTTACCGCGTGCGGGCCACCGATGCGGCGGGGAATCTGAGCCCCTACTCAAACACAGCCAGCGCGACCACGCCTTCAGCGGTCACCACCATCGCCTACGTGCAAGGCAACTTTGCCACACCGCAAACGGCGCAAACCACGGTCAGTGTGAATTTCAGTAACGCACAGAGCGCCGGCGACCTGAACGTGGTCGTGGTAGGGTGGAACGACAGCACCGCCAAGGTGAGTGCCGTCACCGATACGGCCGGCAACACCTACGCGCTGGCCGTCGGGCCAAGCGTGATCAACGGCCTCGAATCCCAGTCCATCTACTACGCCAAGAACATCGCCGGGGTGGTGGCGGGAGCCAACACCGTGACGGTGACGTTCACGACGCCGGCGGTGTCCGCCGACATCCGGATCCTGGAGTACAGCGGCGCGGACCCCGCCAATCCGGTGGATGTTACCGCGGCCAACAGCGGCAACAGCACGACCAGCAGCAGCGGTTCGGTGACGACGACCAACGCGACCGACCTGCTGTTCGGCGCCAATATTGTTCAGACCATTACCAGCGGCCCGGGTAGCGGTTTCACCAGCCGCCTGTTGACTGTGCCGGACGGCGACATTGCGGAAGACCGGATGGTGACGGCGGTCGGCAGCTACAGTGCCACAGCGCCGCTCAGTTCCGGGCAATGGATCATGCAGATGGTCGCTTTCCGCACCCCGGTCTCGGGCGGCGGGTCAACGCCGTCGGTTACTCTCAGCAGCACGAACCTCGATTTCGGTAATGTCCAAACAGGGACCGCCAGCAGCCCACAACCAGTGACCTTGACAAATGTCGGATCGGCTGCGCTGGCGATCAGCTCAATTGCGATTTCCGGCGGCAATGCCGGCGATTTTGCGCAGACCAACAACTGCGGCGCGACGCTGGCGCCAAACGGCGCCTGCAACATCAATGTGACCTTCACGCCGACGAACACGGGCGTGCGCGGTTCCACCGTCACAATCACTGACAACGCGCCCGGCGCGCTGCAGACTATCTCCCTGTCCGGTACGGGAACCGGATTGATGGTCAGCCCGCGCGTCTCGGTGCTGACCTTCACCGGGACGCAGCAGTTTTCCGCCAACGGCGAAAACGTGATCTGGTCGGTCGATGGCATCGCAGGGGGATCGGACTCTTCGGGCACAATCACCAATACCGGGCTGTACGCACCACCGAACAGTGTGGGCAGCCATACCGTAACCGCAACGGTGTCGGGCCAATCGGCCAGCGCTCCTGTTTATGTCACTAACTATCCGGGCACATTTACCTATCACAATGACAATTTCAGAACCGGCCAGAACCTCAATGAAACCGTCTTGACACCGGGCAACGTGAACCAAAACCAATTCGGGGAGCTTTTTTCCTATCCATTGGACGGCATAGCGTTTGCGTCACCGCTGTATGTCGCCAACGTCAACATTCCGGCCCAGGGTTTCCACAACGTGGTCTACGTGGCCACCGAGCACGAGAGCGTATACGCCTTCGATGCTGATGGATTGAGCCGCACTCCTCTTTGGATGGTCAGCTTTCTGAAGTCCGGCGCGACTCCGGTTCCCTGCGCCGACACGGGCGAATGCGGAGACATACCCAATGAAATCGGGATCACCGGCACGCCTGTAATTGATCAGGCTAGCGCCACAATGTACGTGGTTGCCAAGACAAAAGAGGGGGCGGATTACGTACAGAGGTTGCACGCTCTCGACATCACCACGGGAGCCGAGAAGTTTGGCGGCCCCGTCGTGCTCCAGGCAAGCGTATCGGGGAGCGGCGACGGGGTTGCCGGTGGCAGCGTTGCCTTCGACCCTCTCCGGGAGAACCAGCGGCCGGGACTCCTCCTCTACAACGGCGTAGTTTACATAGGCTTTGCGTCCCACGGCGATCAACATCCCTGGCACGGCTGGGTGCTGGGCTATAATGCGACCTCTCTCCGGCAGACGATGGCGTACAACGTCAGCCCGGACGGGTATGGAGGCGGAATCTGGCAGAGCGGCGGAGGCTTGGCTGCCGACTCCAGTGGCAACATCTTCTTTTCCACCGGCAACGGCGACTTCACCGTAAATACCGGAGGAAGGGATTACGGCGACACGGTCGTGAAGCTCAGTGCCGCCGGTAGTGTCCTCGACTACTTCACGCCGCACGATCAAGCCAATCTTGAAAGTCTGGATCTAGATCTTTCGTCCGCCGGGCCGGTCTTGCTGGTCGATCAACCAGGGGCGAATCCGCACCTGTTAGTTACAGCGGCCAAGGGTGGAACAATCTATCTCATCAACCGGGACAACATGGGAACGTTTCAGCCTGATAGTGACAATCAGATCGTGCAGTGCCTGCCAGGCGTGCTTCCGAATGGGGCAATAGACCAGGGTAACTTCAGTGCTCCAGTGTTTTTCAACAGCTATGTCTATTTCGGCGCCGTCAGCGACAACCTGAAAGCTTATCAATTCAACAATGGTCTACTATCGGCTGTGCCTACTTCCCAATCCGCCGAGACGTACGCGAATCGTGGCGGCTCTTTTGCGATCTCAGCCAACGGCGGAAGTAACGGGATCCTGTGGGCCATACAGGACAATAACCCAAATGGCGGTGTGCTCTACGCGTATGACGCGAATAACCTTGTGAACGAGCTATACAACAGCAGTCAGGCTGGGCCGCGGGACGCTATCGACGTGGCATCTAAGTTCAACGTTCCATTGATTGCGAATGGAAAGGTCTTCGTAGCGTCGAATGGACAGCTGACGGCCTTTGGCCTGCTACGTTAGTGCGCACCCTGACAGCTCAGTCGGCCGGCCAAAGCTTGTCGTCACTGAGATGCCGGTGAATGAGCGCGATGGGCAGGCCTACCACATTGAAATAGCAGCCATCAATTCTGGGAATGAACCGGGACGCCATTCCCTGGATGGCGTATGCGCCGGCCTTGTCCATGGGTTCGCCGCTGGCCACGTATTCCCCGATCTCCCGATCGCTCATCGGCGCGAACCAGACGGAGGTAACGGCATGGTCGCGCACCATCCGATCGCCACGCTTGAGGCAAATGCCGGTCATCACCTCGTGGCGCCGCCCGGAGAGCAGCGTCAGCATGCGGCGCGCGTCGGCGGCGTCGGCGGGCTTGGCGAGCATGTCTCCAGCGACCACTACTGTGGTGTCGGCGCCTAGAACGATATCGTCCGCTGTGGATGGAACAGCGCACGCCTTCATCACTGCCAACCGCCGAACGTATTCCTCTGGCGTCTCCCCGGGCAAAGGCGTCTCGTCGACAGAAGCCGCCTGAACCGCGAACGGGATGCCCGCCTGACGAAGAATCTCGGCCCGCCGCGGAGACTGGGATGCCAGAATCAGCATCTTTTCAGTGTAGAATCCGCAGCGTCCCGGCCGCACGCCAGGAGCGATGATAGAATGGTCGCACCGATCCAGATGGAACGCGCGAGTACGCTGATCCGCGGACTGAAACTGCCAGGCGGGACCCTTAGCAGCGAAGAACTGGCGTGCGCCGCCTGGCCGCAGGCGGTGGGCCGGAAAATCGCTGCGCACACGCGCGCGGCGCGAATGGTGCGCGACCGGCTCATCGTTGAAGTGGAGGATTGCACCTGGCAGCGCCAGTTGTTTGCGCTCAGCCGGCACATCCTGGGGAACCTGGAACGTGCGCTGGGAAGCCGATTGGTGGAGGATATCGAGTTCCGCATCGTTCCGCGCCGGCGCGAGCCGCAGCGGGCGGCGCAATCGGCGCCGGCACGTTGCGGCGACGAAGCTGAAGCCATTGCCGACCCGGTCCTTCGCAGCATCTATCGCGCCTCCAGGAAAAAGGCGCAGGCGTGAAGATCACGGAGAACGAAGTCCGCTACGTGGCCGATCTGGCCAACCTCCGCCTCACCGACGCGGAAGTGAGCCGGTTGCGGGCGGACCTGGATGGCATCCTCGAGCATATGGACAAGCTCAAGGAGATCGACACCAGTAACGTGGAGCCGATGGCGCAAGTGCTGTACAACCCCGAAGAGCCTGCCTCGTTGCGTGCGGACGAGCCTGTGCCGCCATTGGGCAACCAGGCGGCTATGGCAAACGCGCCGCAACCGGGGGCAGGATACTTCAAAGTGCCGAGAGTCATCGAACGATGAAGCTACGATCTCCGGGTGGGCCATGCCGCGCAGGCAGGGGCATGTGAGCGATTCCATGGACATACCCTCTCTCAGCATCGACAGCGTGAGGGAGGGACTGCTTTCCCACCGCCTCAGCGCCACCGAACTGACAACCGAGGCGCTGAGGTTTGCCGAAGCCGAAAACCCTCGCACCAACGCTTATCTTCACTTCTCACCGGAACGGGCGCTGGCCGCCGCGCGCCGCGTGGATGAACAGATCGCTGGAGACGACGCCATCGGTCCGCTAGCCGGCGTTCCGGTTGCAGTGAAGGACGTCATCGTCACCAAAGGCGTCCGCACTACCTGCGGCTCGAAGCTCCTGGCTTACTACATCCCGCCTTACGACGCCACGGCGGTGGTCCGGCTGGAACAGGCTGGCGCGGTCCTGATCGGCAAGACCAATTGCGATGAGTTCGCCATGGGCTCATCGAATGAGAATTCGGCTTTCGGCCCGGTGCGCAACCCCACTGCTCCCGACCGTGTGCCGGGTGGCTCCAGCGGAGGCTCGGCAGCGGCCGTGGCACAGGGTACGGCAGTGGTCGCTCTTGGATCAGACACAGGCGGCTCCATCCGGCAGCCGGCTTCGTTCTGCGGGGTTGTGGGCGTTACGCCGACCTACGGCCGCGTTTCGCGCTATGGGCTAACCGCTTTTGCCAGTTCCCTCGATCACATCGGCCCGCTGGCACGCTCGGTGAAGGATTCCGCAACGGTACTTCGCGTGATCGCAGGCCATGACCCTTGCGATTCGACCTCCGCCGCGGCACCGGTGCCGGATTACGCGGCACTGCTCGGCGGCGGGGTAAAAGGCTTGAAGCTTGGACTGCCTCGCGAGTATCTAAAAGAATTGACGAGCGAGACCGGCGAGCTGATCTACGCGGCCATAGACGTGTTTAGAAACCTGGGCTGCGAAGTCCGCGAAATCAGCCTCCCGGCAACCGACTACGCCATCGCATGCTATTACATTCTGGCTACAGCCGAAGCCAGTTCCAACCTGGCGCGGTATGATGGGGTCCGATACACCTTCCGCTCGGGCCGCTCGGAGACGCTCGCGGACATGTATCGAAACACACGCGGAGAGGGATTTGGCGCCGAGTGCAAGCGCCGCATTATGCTGGGTACCTATGTGCTCAGTGCAGGATACTATGACGCGTATTATTTGAAGGCGCAAAAAGTGCGGGCACTCATTGCGCGCGATTTTGCCAGCGCGTTTCAGGAGGTGGATGCAGTCGTCGCCCCAGTTTCACCGTACCCGGCCTTCCGGCTCGGCGAGAAAGTGGACGACCCGATTGCCATGTACCTCTCGGACATTTACACGATTACCGGCGACCTGGCGGGCATTCCGTGCATGAGCGTGCCGTGCGGGAAGACGGCCGAGGGATTGCCGGTGGGGATGCAGATCTTGACGCGCCATTTCGACGAGACCACGATGTTCCGGCTCGCGGACGCGTTCGAACAAACTCAGAGGAGATAAAAAGGAGATGGTATGAATGATTAGGCTCGGGCGGGATAAGCTCCGAGAAGGGAGGTTTTCTCGGAGTAGACAGGTCACAGGCTGTATTGTTCTGTTGAGGCATCGCGACC
>Ga0335081_10006190_pt1 | contig 19030 bp, 19 predicted proteins | sample Lox_Sample_35_FD_206713 | JGI IMG/M metagenome (GOLD analysis project Ga0335081, IMG submission 206713) | Soil microbial communities from Loxahatchee National Wildlife Refuge, Florida, United States - Lox_Sample_3.5 | ecosystem: Environmental > Terrestrial > Soil > Wetlands | place: USA...
GCGTCTGGGTCAGGTCGAGCGTTTCGCGCGCGGCCGCTTCACTGTCCGCCTGTGCCTTGAGTGTACTCGCATCCTCTTCCAGTGCGCGCAGCACGTCTGCCACATTCTGAAACGCCTGCAAAATGGTCGACTGATACTGTGTCATCGCCTGATCGTGGGCGGCGACTGCAGCCCGGCGCTTAGCAGAAAGCTCCCCACCGTTAAAGATGGGCTGCAACAAACCTGCGCCAAGACTCCACACCGCTGTTTTGTCGGAGAAAAGCGTGTTGCTTGCGGTAGTCATTGACCCATAACTTCCGGTAAGCGTTATCTGCGGGTATTGGTTCGCCGTGGCCACGCCAACCTGTGCACTCGCCGCGTGCAATAGCGCTTCCGAAGCGCGGATGTCCGGGCGTTGGCGCACGAGCGACGACGGCAGGCTTATTGGCAGTTCATTCGGAAGCTGCAGCCCATCGAGATTGAATTCGGGAAGTACCCCGGAGTCGGCGGGCATCCTGCCGATAAGTATTGCCAGCTGGTGGCGAGTCTGCCAGAGTCCCTTGCTTAGCGCAGGCAGAGTCGCCCGCGATTGCGCGAGCTGCGAACGCTGGGCAAGCACGTCGGTTCGCGTTGCCCCACCGAGCCGGTACTGGAGTTCGACTAAGTCGAGCTGCTTCTCCTGCGACGACACTATTTCCCGCATCGCCTGAATCTGTGCGCGAAGGGACACTTCCTTCACAACAGTAGTGACGACGTTCGACGTAATCGTGAGATAGGCCCCTTCAAGCTGAAAGTATTGGAAGTCGACCTGGGATTGCAGTGCCTCCAGCTCACGCCGCGCACCACCGAAAAAATCGAGTGCATAGGATACGTTCACCGACGCATTGTAGAGCGTGAAGGGACTGATGGTTAGATTCGGTAGACCGATCTGGGCGCCCGAGATCTTCTCCCGAGTTGCCAGGACGTTCGCGTTCACATTCGGGTAAAGCGCGGAGCCTACCAGCGCATTCATGTTCTCCTGCGCTTGGCGGAGCGTCGCTTGGGCGGTCGCGAGCGTCGGGTTGTCCGTCATGGCCTGACGAACAAGCTGGTCCAGCGCCGCGGAATGGAACAATGTCCACCATTGGGCGGGAATCTCCTGACCCGGTAGTAGGCGCTGGGCCGCTCCGCCGGGCCCCGGCGCGGAAGCGGTCTCAGAAGGCAGCGCCGTAGATGTGTACGAAGTCACAACCGGGGCCGCAGGCTCGCGATAATTTGGTCCCACCAGACACCCGGTTAACGCTGCGTCAGAGAGGATGACAACTGTCAGAATTCTCAGTGGCAACATGTATGTCATGTCCTTGCACCCCGCGGTTTTATGCGTTCGGTAAAATTTACTATAGTGAAGAAAGAAAGATAATTCCTGATCGTAAAGCAATTTCAACCTTTCCTATAAGTATATCATGACACCACACTTGTAATCATATATAATAATATTCATGGCATAGTTCATTACAATTGAAATTCTTGCTAAAATAGAAAGAAAAAGCCAGCCACAATGGCACCAAGACACAAAGAGAGGAACTCGCTCATGAACAAAAAAAAGAGACCGCCGAAAATAATACTTATCGCAGTAGCGGTCGTCATCGTGGCGGCAATCGTGGCAAAGCTCTTATTCTTCCAGGGAGAATTTCTCTATGCAGGAACTCTCGAGGCGACAAAGGTGGATTTGTCTGCGCAGGTCTCTTCGGCGATCGGGAAGGTGAACGTCCAGGAAGGCGACCACGTCGTGGAAAATCAGGAATTGGTGGTGCTGACATGCGAGGATGTCAAGGTCGCGTCGGAGCTGGCGAACGACAACTTCCGACGGACAGTGGGCCTCTACAGAACCGGGACCGCCTCGCAGGAGACGATGGACCAGGTCAAGTACAAGAAAGACGATGCGGACGTGCGTCTTGGCTGGTGCTCCATCAAATCACCAATTTCGGGCGCGGTCCTCAGTCGCTATCATGAACCGGGCGAATGGGTGAATCCGGGCACTAAGCTTTTGACGTTAGCGAACATCCGGGATATCTGGGCCTACATTTACGTTCCTCAGCCGGACGTTTCAAGACTCCAGGCCGGTATGAAACTCAAGGGGTATCTACCGGAACTGAACAATCGAGAATTCGAGGGCACAATCATCAAAATCAACGATGAAGCGGAGTTCACTCCAAAGAACGTTCAAACGCGGGCAGAACGTACCCGCCTGGTATACGGTGTGAAAGTAAGCTTTCTTGGTTCGAACGAGCAGGAAATCCTCAAACCGGGAATGACCATTGAAGTAAAATTGCCTCAAAAATTGAAGAGCCCAATTCTCTGAAGGCGCGAAGAGGGCTGGAAAAAAACAAATGTCACGGTTAAAAAATAAAAAAACCTGTGCGAGCTTTGTACCTCGGTGTGGCCTATGACCGCGTCGGTTCAATTTTTAGTTCCACCTGTCCGGGTGACGCAACGCTGATATGTCGCAGATGCCTGTTACCATCTCTGTTCACGGGATACGGAAGGTTTTCGGCACTAACCCCGCATTGGACGGAGTGACGCTCGAATTTTCCTCGGGGTTCATGCACGGCGTCATTGGTCCCGAGGGTGCCGGGAAGACTACCCTCCTGCGCATCATTCTCGGCTTGATGAAGCCGACGGAAGGAACGGTTGAGTTTCAGCGCGGCGGCGAGCGGCTAGATTTCGAAACTATCCGTCCAAGCGTAGCGTATATGCCGCAGACGCAAAGCCTCTATCCCGATCTTTCCATCAGCGAGCACCTCGATTTTTTCAAGGAGCTGTACGGAATACCCGACAATCTCTTTCAAGAAAAACGTGAGGAACTGCTCAATATCACCAGGCTTGGTGAGTTCGTTCAGCGTCCTGCGGGGCAGCTTTCCGGAGGGATGTACAAGAAGCTGGGGTTGATGTGCGCGCTTTTGAGGTCCCCGGCAGTTATGCTCCTGGACGAACCCACAACCGGCGTGGATCCGATCAGCCGGCGGGAATTTTGGGCCCTCCTTTATCGCTTGCTGGATCAAAAGATTCTGATTCTCGTGACGACGGCATACATGGATGAAGCGGAGCGATGCGGCCGCGTGCATCTGTTGGAGCATGGGAAGCTTGTTGCAACGGGCGAGCCGCGTGAACTTCTGGCGCGCGAGGAGGTGCGGAGCTTTGATGAACTTTTCCTCAGGCGAAACGCATGAGCGTGAAACCGCGGTGGAGGTGAGAAACCTTTCGGTACGGTTCGGCGATTTCTACGCCGTGAACCGGGTTTCCTTCACTGTACGCCGCGGCGAAACATTCGGATTTTTAGGAGCTAACGGCGCCGGGAAGACGACCACAATACGAGTACTGTGCGGTTTGCTGCGTCCTACGGAAGGAAACGTACGCGTCGCCGGGGTGAGTTTCGACCACGGGGAACAGGCGGTCAAGTCCAAGGTCGGATACATGTCCCAGAAATTCACGCTCTACGACGACTTGACAGTCGAGGAGAATCTGAGTTTCACGGCGAGTCTCCGTAAACTGGACACGGCAACCTATGTGAGACGTCGTCAGGAATTGTTCGACTTTATCGCTTTTGATCGGCCGCTCAACACCATCGTCCGCGACCTGTCCGGTGGAACGAAGCAGCAAGTATCGCTCGCTGCGGCGCTTTTGCACGACCCGGAAATCGTCTTCCTCGATGAGCCGACGGCCGGCGTGACGCCCGCATCTCGGAGCCGCTTCTGGTCGCTTATTCGAAAGCTTGCCGAAAACGACAAGACGGTCTTCGTGACGACCCATTACATGGACGAGGCAGAGCAATGTGATCGGATCGCGCTCATGCGGGAAGGGAAGATTCTTGCGCTGGACACGCCGGAAGGTCTGAAGCGGTCGATTTTTCCGATGCCGATGCTTGAGTTCGACCCCAAAAAACCCTTGAGCTACGCCGAGATTTCAGAGTTGGCCGCACATGAGGTTTTTATGTTTTTCGAACCGTATGGCCTCAGATTTCACGCCTCGTTTCGAAGCGAAGACGGATGGGAAAGGGTCAGGCCGTTCTTCGAAGAGAAATTCACGATCCGCCAAATAAAGCCATCACTTGAGGATGTGTTTATTCAAACCGTGGAGAGCAAAGTCGAATGAAGACCTTTGTCTGGCGCAGAGCAGCCGCTGTTTCCAGGAAAGAGGTTTTTCACATCCTGCGAGACCCCTATACCTTGGGGTCGGCGCTCGGGTTGCCGGTTTTCATGGTCATCATGTTCGGCGTCGCTATCGAGTTCAACGTGAAAAACGTCGCTCTTGCGGTATGCGATTCGGACCAGACGCAAAGCTCCCGCAGCCTGCTCGACAACTTTGGGAGTTCCCAGTATTTTCTGCTCCACGGGGTTGCTTCACCGTACGAGGCGGTGACGGATGTGTCCGCGGAACGCGCGCGTGCCGCGTTGATAATTCCCCCGCGGTTCGAAAAGGACCTCTTCGACGGAAGAGGCGCCGAAGTACAAATGCTGGTAGACGGTTCCGATAATTCCACGGTGGGGCCAGTGCTGGGTTACATCAGCAGCATTCAAACGATCGCGTCTCGAAGGATTGCCGATTTTGATCCGCCTGCCCCTTATGAACTTCGAACGCGGTTCCTGTTCAATCCCGAACTAAACAGCCGCTGGTTCGTGATCCCCGGTCTTACTGTCGTGGTCATGTCGATCCTCTCGATCCTGCTGACCGCGCTCACTATCGCGCGGGAGTGGGAAAACGGTTCCATGGAACTGCTCTTATCAACGCCCGTGGAGCCGCTCGAAATCATTGTAGGGAAGCTGGCCCCCTACGGCGCACTCGGGATCATCGCTGTGACTTTCGTCTATGTGATTGCCAGGACTGTATTCGGCATCCCCTTCGTCGGCAATCTGGCGGTCTTCGGTTTGGGCTGTCTGCTGTTCCTGATGACGTACCTGGCCCAGGGGCTACTCATCTCCGTCGTGACCCGCAAGCAAACAATCGCAATGCAGCTCGCCATGATGTCCGGCATGCTGCCGTCCAATTTGCTGTCGGGTTTTATTTTTCCAATCGAAAGCATGCCGAAGTTCTTTCAGTACTTTACGATGATCCTGCCAGCGCGCTGGTTCATGAAGATCGCGAGGGATACGTTTTTAAAGGGTTCAAGCTTTTTTGAACTCAGCGGATCATTTCTGGCGCTTTCTATATTCTGCGTACTCATGATCTTTATGGCCACGCGCCGCTTCAAGAGGGACCTCGAGCCATGAACAGGACGCTCATCGGATTCATCAGAAAAGAACTGACACAGACCCTGCGGGACCCGAGAATGCGGATTCTCCTGTTCGTGATGCCGGTCATTCAGCTTACCCTCTTCGGCGTCGCAATTTCAAATGAAGTAAAAAACATACGTCTCGCTGCCGTATTCGATTCCCGGGACACCGTTTTGCGGGATGTCTATGAACGAAGCATTGCGGGCAAATGGTTCATACCCGCAAAAAGTCGAGCACACGACCCCTATATGATGATCGAGGCTGGTGACGCCGATGCTGTACTTGTGCCGCCTCCTGGTGGGTTCACGCGCGCCCTCGGCCGCGGTGATGCCCCGTTGCAACTTCTCGTAAACGCCACGAACGTCCTCCAGGCGCAGTCGGTTGAGGGCTATCTGCAAAATATCATTCAGCAGACGGTCAAGGACGACCTGAATATAACGCCGCCGGACTTTCCCATTCAGATCAATACGCGGGTGCTTTTCAACCCCGATCTCGAGACATCAGTATTTATGGTCCCCGGTGTTATGGCCATGATAATGATCATTTCAACGATGGTTATGGCCAATATCGCAATCGTTCGAGAGAAGGAGATGGGCACGTTTGAAATGCTCATCTCGGCGCCGGTTTCACGGTCTGAGGTCATTTACGGAAAGACGATCCCCTATATTCTCCTGGGAATGTCCAATGTGCCATTGATCCTGGCGGTGGCTGTGTTCGTCTTCCAGGTCCCCATGCGGGGATCGCTACTGATCTTATTTAGTGCAGCCCTTGCCTTTGTCTGCACTACCGTGGCCGTGGGAACCCTGATTTCCACCTATTGCCGGAACCAGCAACAGGCGACCCTTGCGGGGTTCCTTTTCATCTTTCCCATGATCATGTTTTCAGGGATGATGTTCCCTTTGGAAAACATGCCGGTCGTACTTCAATGGATTTCATACTTCGATCCGCTTGCCCATTTTCTCGGCCTGCTCCGCAATATCATGCTGAAAGGCGGGGAAACAACCTATGTGGTAACGCACATCGCTGTTCTGGCCGCGCTTGCAGTAGCCACTGTTGTCGCGAGCTTCCGACGGTTCCATACGACGCTTGAGTAAACAGCATGAAAGAAATCCGATAAATAATGAGGATGCGTCGTCACTCGCGATACACCTATTCGTTATCAATGTCTTCATGCAAATCCTTGTCAGCATTGGGTGATTTACCTTCACGGAGACGCCATTGACATCCTCTTGCCCCCTATGACCTCATGCTTTCTTCTGGGGATGCGGGTGGTAACGCCAGGCTCGTTCCGGTTCCCTCATCGGCTCAAATAAAAGTATTAGATGATTAAAGCACTCAGACTTAGAATGTGCTATATTTTTGTCATTCTCTCATAGCATGCGTGCTATCCATGAAAACCCGGATTGCGACTAAGAATTATTTGAATTTCAAATACATCAAGGGTGCTCATTATGTAGCATAAATTTTGTCTTGTCTTGACATTCTTGTTTATTCAGGGATTACCAGTGCTGAGTTTCACAAATCTGACGGCTGTGGCGAACATGCCCTTCAGGAGGTGGCTGGATGGAAAAGTGGAAATGCACGGTTTGCGACTGGGTCTATGATCCCGCGGTCGGCGATCCGGATGGAGGCATTGCACCAGGTATGCCATTTGAAGAAATTCCTGATACTTGGGTCTGTCCGGTCTGCGGCGCAAGCAAGGATGCCTTCGTAAAAATGTAAAGATTATAAACGGAATGCACGTGTTAAAGATCAAACGAATATATGATCCGTGGTCGCGCGATGACGGTAAGCGCATCCTCGTTGACAGGTTGTGGGCGCGGGGAATCAAGAAGGACGAAGCGAAGATAGACGAGTGGCTCAAGGACATCGCGCCGAGCGATACACTTCGGAAATGGTTCGCCCACGATCCTGACAAATATCCGGTATTTCTGGAAAAGTACAAGGAAGAGCTCAAGGACAAGAAAGAAATTGTCGATCGGCTCCGAAACGAAGCAAAGAACGGAAAGATAACCCTTCTCTTCTCTGCGAAGGATAGAGAGCACAACAACGCCGTTGCTCTCAAGGAGATGATTGAACATCATAAATAGGGAGGTTGCGTTATGAACGGCCTGCGCCTTATCAGGACTTGCATTTTCTCAGCAGTGATACTGGCTTTTTTAGTTCCCACGCTCTTTGCGGGTTCGCCGTCACCCTATGTTCCTGATCCCCCCTTCAAACCGGGGCTCCTAAAGCCAATATCGGTCAAGGAGGGCTCGGGGAAAACCGTTACCCACTATGACCCCAAGGATCCCTACGACATATTCATCAATTACGAACTGGGCATGCATTGCGTGGGGTTTGACATCTCCTACTGCTGCGTTATTCCGCCGTATAACAGCATCCAGGCGCAGGCTGTCAGGACCGGAGAAGACGGCTCGCTCCCTCATCTCCTGATACCAGATGACGGCCTGTCGCTCGCATATTTTGTAAGGGACAACAGCTATAGCGAGGGAAACAAAATGAGGTACTGGCAGGTGCTGAAGGATGTTGACGGCAACGGCAGGATGGACGACCCTGGAGATTCAATGGCGAACTATGTCTGGACCCACCTGTTCATCTATAAAGACCTCGAGGGGACCATACCACAGGACTGGCCTAAAAGGAAAAGGTTGCGGGTGGGACAGCAGATCCAGGTCCCCATTGATTCGGGTCCTACAGGAAAGAACGTAGCCGGCGGTTACTTGGACTATGCAGGGAGCACCGGCGGCAACAAGGTCTTCACGGATTCTCTGCTTCCGGAAGTCAAAAACGTTCCCCTGATCCTCACCTCATCGTATCTGTGGGATGCGCTTGGTCTGCCCCTGACTGCGTTCAACGACAGCAGACGGAAAGGCACTATCCGGACCATCACGGAAAAAGATTTCCAGCCCTACCAGTACTCTGTAGTACAACTGCGAGATAAAGCGGGCAAACCCGTAACCGCAGACGGGAAGCCGGTTGAGTTTTTCGGTACGAATCCTGTTGACCTGCCGAATTGTTACCTTTGCCATTCGGGCGAAGGGAAGGCAGCCAAACTGGCGAGAAGCGCAGGCTTGTCCCTGTTCGACAAGGAATACACCTACTGGAAAAATCGCTATCCTGATACGACCGAGTTCATGGCCAGGCAGTCACAAGCTTCAATCAACGTGCTTGAACTGCATGACAAACATTATGGCACTACTTTTTTGAAAGAGTACAACCCCAACGCATCATCGAACCGTCTTGGCATTGTGGGTTCGGTCAATTGTGCGGACTGTCATGGGGACAATGTTTCAGGAAACCTGCAGACCCCTCGACCGGTCACGTCCGGATATAAGGTCGTGAAAGCGATGGCACTTACCGAAGCGATCCATAGCACGCATGCTGTGTTCATCCCCATGCCCGACAAAACGGGCAGGACGCAAAGCTGCCAGGCATGCCACCCCATGCACTGGCAGCAGGAGAAGATGAACGACCCCTCAGCAAATCCTTTCCGGATCGCTGATGAGGAGGGGACCCCCCGCTTCTCCGAGGCGGACGTGAGGACCGCCGGAGGAGGGTGTTATCTTCGAAGGGACGCTCACACAAACCCTAACGTGAAACCTCCCTTCTTTCTAAATCACATCGGGAAGTGGTATCTGAAAGAGGTAAGCATGAAAGACGAAAATGGCAAACCCGTAACGGAGCTTAGGGGTTTGTACTGTACCAACTGTCACAATGCGCTCTCTCAGGAGCTGTATCGCTATGACGAAATCAAGGATGCCGCTACGCAGGCAGGCAAGACATTGCGGAACAGGTCGATGAAGGAGGTCATTGACGCGGTTGCTCTTGGAAATGTGAAGAAGTTTAAGCGTAGCTATGCCGATCCAGCCGTCGGAACTGAAGGAGAACCGCTCCGATCGTACTATGAAGATCATGTCGGAGCAACACTCGTGAAGGTTTCAAAGGACAGCCTAGGCAGGCCCAAACTTCTTGCCTGGAACGCAAAAGAAGGTGATCCGGTGCTTTATGAAACCGTGTCCGGAGGCAAGGACTGGTGGCTGGCTGCAGCAGAGCCGCATTGCGCAGACTGCCATCTGGCGCCTTTTGTAGAGAGCAAGGGGGGAAGCTATTTCCCCATAGACCAGCCGAATAAGTATTCGCTCTATCGCTATTCCAAGGCTCACGGCTCGTTCGCCTGCCAGTCCTGTCACGAGTCGATGCACGGCCTCTATCCGGTACGGTATGAAGGCCCTGAGGGGGCCGCCGACCTGACGACGCATGAGCAGGCGCTTCAGTTCAGCCCTGACGGGAAATACGCGGGGCCCGTGACTTGCGCCGCGTGCCACCGGGTGAACGAAAAAGGCGTCCCGGTTCAGCTGCAAGGCACCGAGTACGCAGGAGACTACTGGGCATCTACGGTCCTGCTTCATTTCATGCGGGAGGGTGACCAGAAATTCCCGATAAAGAAACTCATGGAAAAATATCCATACAAGAATTCACAAAGGATCGCAAGGGATGGATGGGAATGATAAAACGTCGTCTTGAGAGAAAACCGGGCGTATCTGTCGGCGATGCCCCCCTGAGGGAAACCGTTGTCTCTACAGAGTTGTAAAAAAACCTTCCGAGCGGTCAAAAGCCACAGTGCATGATCGTTTGGTGTCTAACAGAGCTTACTGACCGGAAAGGAGAATGCTATGACGCTATCGCAAGGCAAGGCAATCTTCATTTGTGGAACGGCAATCTCGGCCTTGATCTTTCTCGCGCTCACCTACGATTCTCTGATGAAAATGCCGCAGAGAACGCAGGAGGAAAAATTGGATGCCCGTGTTGCTGCAGGCAAGTGGGTATGGCAGAAATACAATTGCAATGACTGCCATACCATCCTCGGGATCGGAGGATACTATGCTCCGGACGTTACCAAGGTCATGAGTTATCGCGATGCTGACTGGACCACCAGGTTCCTGAAGGACCCGCAAGAGGTCTGGCCGGCTGCGCGGAAGATGCCGAACCTCCATCTCAAGGACCAGGAGATCGCCGACGTGGTCGCGTTCCTCACGTGGGTGAACGGCATTGATACGAACAACTGGCCGCCCAAGCCCATGGTGGCCGCCGCGGAGACTGGCACGAAACCGGGAGAGGCGATCTATAAAGCACAGGGCTGTTCAGCATGCCACAGGATCGGAGGCGTTGGGGGAACGATCGGGCCAGACCTCTCGGGAGTCGGCAGAAGGAGAGATAAGAATTGGATCCTGCAGCAGCTGACCGATCCGAAGTCTCATGATCCGAAATCCGTCATGCCGAGTTTCGCGAGACTGGCGGAAAGGGACAGGGAGTATCTCGCGGAGTATCTCGTCAGCCTCAAATAAGGAGGATATCATAATCCTCATCGCACTTGCACTTGGCATTGCCGGGATCGTGCAAGTCTACTTCCGGCGTGTTCTGGGCATGGACTATCTCACGGCTCAGGGGTTTATGAAGCCGTGGTACGCCGTGTTCTGGGTATCGGCATGGGGGTTCGCGGCAGGGGTGGTGATGTTTCTCATAGACTCCTTCAGGCTTGCAAGGGCCCAAGCGTAGCGGTGTTTTGGCGCGATGACGAGATGGGGTCATGCCGATTCAAATTGAATTGTGAAGAGTACGTGGATTTCACGCGCCACGTGGAACGGCTGCACATGGCCGCCTCGGAGTCCAGCGCGTATCATGGCGGGATACAAGAAACAAAGACGGAAAGGGCAGGGGGCATCAGCACCATCATGAGCGATATCCTGCGGCCTGTGCCGGGCATTTATCAACGACCAGGGGAAAGCATGCGGTCATGTATGTACCCTGGAACATTATTCTTCCTTCCCATGACATCTATTATGCATCCCTTTGCGTTGAAGAAAAAGATTGAAGAGCCCTATGCTATACTAAACGTTAAGGAGTTCGACTTCTTATGAGATCAATTAGGGAGATCAAGCAAAACTACCGTTTCACGCCCGAAGATGAAAAACGTCTTGAGGGTCTACGTCCTCTCATGGAAGAGCATGTAGACGAAGTCATGAGCACCCTCAGCCTCTGGATCATGGGGACCAAGGGGGCGGCTAAGTATTTCACTGATGAATCCCGGAAAAGGCATGTCTTCGGAGCCCAGCGCGAGTGGTTTCTTGAGCTCTTTTCCGGGAACTATGATAACCGGTACTATGAAAAGCTCATTCGGATCGGCGCCACCCATGTCAAACAGAGCGTCGATGCCCACTATATGAACAGAGCCGTCAACCTTGTCAAGAATGCCTGTATCGGCATTGTGCAGAAAGTAGAAGAAGATAAGGCGGAGGCAACCAACAAGATCATCTCCATCGGAAAGATCCTTGACATCAGCCTTGATGTGATCACAACGTCCTATATCGAGGAGGAGCTCAGGACCTATTCTCCGGTCTATAAGGTAAAGAGCGTTCTTATCGGTTTCTCGGAACGTTTTTCTCAAACTACGAACCTCATACTCGTGCTTGCGCTTATCGGCCTCACCATCGGTGTCGTGTGGCTGTTCGTTAAGGACGTGATGAATATCATCATCACCGGCGACGTGGAGCGCGGCATCATTTCGGCCCTGGGTTCCATGCTGCTGCTGTGGCTCATGATCGAACTCATGAACACCGAAATATCGCACCTCAAAGGCGGGAAGTTCCATATCAGCGTGTTCGTGGGGGTTGCCCTGGTAACCATGATACGTGAGACCATGATAGCCACTCTCAAGCACGAAAGGCCGGAGGCCATTTATTACCTTATCGCGGCAATTCTCGTCATCGGCTTCGTATTCTGGATCGTGACCAGGGCAGAGGAAAAGAACAAGTAACAGGACATTCCATACGGTATGATTTTCGTCATACTCAGATTCTAATGGATTTGTTAACATCGAAGCATATTATGAGGGGACGTATGAATAAACGACCGGAAAATTGCATGATATCAGAAGAAGATCTCAGGGCGGCCCTCTTGGAAATAAAAACTTATGTGGACGTTACCGAAGAGGATCTGAAGAAGATCTACGAGATCGCCCTCCGGCATGCGCAGGAACGTATTGCTACCCGGGTTCCCGTACGGAATGTGATGACGACTACCGTGGTCACTATTAAACGCGACGCCGACCTCCACGAAGCAGCACGGCTCTTATCGGAGAATAGGATCAGTGGAATGCCGGTAGTCGACGACGATAACCGCGTGATAGGCGTCATCAGCGAAGCGGACATCCTGATCCTTGCGGGCATGAAGAAAGAACATACCTTCAGGGATATTTTACGCAATATCCTCGGCGAGCCTGTATCTTCCAAAAAAGGCGGGAACAAGGTCGGAGATGTCATGGGCTTTCCGCCTATTACCAGCAAGGCCGATGACGATGTCAGTGAAGTAGCCAAGATTCTCGATGATCGAAGGATAAAGCGGCTGCCCGTCGTCGATGACGAGGGGAAGCTCATCGGCATAATATCGAGGGCCGATATTGTCAGGGCTATAGGCAAGAAACCGTAAGGAGTCAGGAGAGACGAGAGAAACTACGTACCTCATGGCAGCGAATGATGATCATAGATGAATATCTATCAAAGATGAAAGGCGGCGCCAAGAGCCCGCCCGGCGTCGGCATGAGTGAACTCATCTGGTCATGGCTCGGATCGGCGTTCGGCATCGGGATCTGCGGATATCTCTCCTCAAAATATTTTGAGCAGAGGGACTTGACTCTTCTCATCGGGTCGTTCGGGGCGTCAGCAGTCCTTGTGTACAGTGCGATCAAGAGCCCCCTGGCCCAGCCGAGAAACCTGATCGGTGGACATGTGTTTTCCGGCCTTACAGGCGTCGCCTGCTATCACCTGTTCGGCAATACCCTCTGGGTGGCAGCGGCCATGGCCGTTTCTCTGGCTATCGTAGTCATGCTCGCCACAAAAACGCTCCACCCGCCCGGAGGAGCGACGGCTCTGATTGCCGTCATCGGGGGAACAAAAATACATAATCTCGGCTTTCTTTACGCATTGATCCCAGCAGGGGCGGGCGCGGTCATACTGCTCGTGGTCGCCCTACTCGTGAACAATCTCTCGAAGAGCAGAAAATATCCAGAATACTGGATATAAGTTAAATGCCTTGAGGTGCGACAGGTCAATCTTTTTTCCTTTCTTCATCTTCTTCCTTTCCTTCTTTTTTTTCTTTATCTTCTCCCTTTTCTTCTTCATCTTCGAGCATACGGTATTTCGGTCTTTCGATATCATCGTACTGCCCGCTCTTGACCGCCCAGAGGAAGCATATCCATCCGACGAACCCGGCGCCGAGCGTAAGGAAGATCAGAAGGAACATGCTCCACATCAGCGTATCCTCGCACGCAGGGAATTACCGACCACGGACAGTGAACTGAACGCCATGGCGCCGGCGGCCATGACCGGGTGCAGGATGCCGAGAATTGCCAGGGGGAGGGCAACGAAATTGTAAAAGAACGCCCAAAAGATGTTCTGCCTGATGACCCTGAATGTCTTTTTTGCAAGCGCTATGGCGTCAGCGACCAGTCTGAGGTCGGAACGCATGACAACAATGTCGGCGCTCTCGAGGGCGATGTCGGTGGCCCGGCCCACGGCAATGCCGACGGTGGCCTGCACGAGCGCGGGTGAGTCGTTGATGCCGTCGCCCGCCATCAAGACGTGCCTTCCTTCTTTCTCCATGCGCCGGATTTCACCGGCCTTTTCCATGGGTGATGCCTGGGCCGTCACCGATTCGATCCTGGTCTTTTTCGCCACCGCCTCTGCTGTATTCAGGTTGTCGCCCGTTACCATGGCTACGCCAAGTCTCGCTTTTTTCAGCTTATCAACAGCCTCTGACGCCTCTTTTTTAACCTGATCGGAAATCACGAAGACACCGCGAATCGAACCGTCATAGCACAGAAAGATCACCGTCGAACCTGATTTTTCGCTCTCCATGAGATCCAAATCATGCACCCCCTTCAGAGCGGCGTCTATCGTGCCATTGATGCCCTCGGACTCGATGAAGCCCCTGTTGCCAATGAGTGCCGGTTTTCCGTGGATCGTCCCTCTTATGCCTCTGCCTGGCACGACGGAGAACCCCGCAACCTCGTACGGATCAAGACCTCGTGCAGCCTCCACGACGGCCCTGCCTAGAGAATGCTCTGAACGTCGTTCGAGCGACAATGCAAGCCGGAGTGCTTCGTTTAACGGTATCCCGATGGCAAACGCTTCGCTGAGCACGGGTTTCCCCTCGGTTATGGTCCCTGTCTTATCCAGGACGACAAAATCCACTGACGCAGCCTTTTCGATCACATCGCCGCCTTTGATGAGGATACCCCTTGTCGCGCCATTCGATGTACCGATCAAGATTGCGAGGGGCGTGGCGAGTCCCAGGGCGCACGGACAGGCGATCACCATGACCGAGACCGCATTCATTAAGGCCCGTGAAGGCGGGGCGCCATGATATAGCCATCCTAGGAACGTCAGCAGGGAGATGAGCAGGACCGCGGGCACGAAGTAGCCGATTGCCCGGTCAGCCACAGACTGGATCGGGGCGCGGCGCGCCTGAGCATCGGACACGGCCTGGATGATCTGCGCGAGCACCGTGTCCTTGTCTGTCTTGGTGACCCGGAATACGAGGCTCCCGAAGAGATTGACCGTGCCGCCGAACACTTGTGACCCGTCAGCCTTCGGTGAGGGCCTCGATTCGCCGGTGAGCATGGATTCATCGGCTTCTGATACACCAGTAAGCACGAGACCGTCCACAGAAATCTTTTCTCCGGGGATTACTTCCAGCAGGTCTCCCGGACGGATAGACGATACGGGAACCATTTTGCGAGCAGCAAGGTGGAGCCGGTCATTTGAAACTGCCTGATCTGGTGATACCTCCAGTTTCCGGCCCTCCCTGGGGCTGAGCTGCATAAGCCTGCTGATTGTCTCCGACGCCTTTCTCTTGGCGCCCGCTTCGATGTATCTCCCGAGAAGGATCAGCGTGATGATCATGGCCGCGGTGTCGAAATAAACCTCGCCGCCGCTCACCATCTGCTGGATGCTGTAGAGGTAGGCGGAAAGGGAGCCTGCTGCGATCAGAACGTCCATGTTGAACGTCAGGTTCTTCAAGCCCCGGAATGACCCCTTGATGATCGGCCATCCTGCGTAGAACAGGACCGGTGTTGTGAGTGCGAACGATATCACATGAAAAATGAACTTGATCTTTTCATCGATCCCCTGAAAATATCCTGCATACAGAGCGATGGAAAACAGCATGAGCTGCATGGAGAAAAAGGATGCGGTGCCGAAGCGGATGAGCAGGTCACGGGACTGCCGTTTCTGCTCATCCTCCCATGCATTGGGCAGGAGCGGTTTGGGAGTGTAGCCGATGGACTTGATGCGTGAGATGATCGCGCCGATATCGATCTCGCCAGGGTCCCAGCGGATCTTAGCCCGGTGTGTGGCATAATTCACGTTGGCGTACGAGATGCCTTTTGTCCGGAGAAGTATCTTTTCGTTCAGCCAGACGCAGGACGCGCACCGGATGCCGTCGAGGATAACGTCCGTCTCGATTTCGTTTCCTCCCGCCGGCCTCAGACCGTCAAGGAAGGCTGAAATGTCCACTGCCTTGTCTTCCGCGGGGCCGGGTGTCCACTCACGCCGTTTTGCGTAGAACTCCTCAAGCCCCTCACTGCGAATGAGACGGTAGATGCCGTCGCACCCGTGGCAGCAGAAAACCTTCCTCTGTCCGTTGATCTCGTCGTAAACGGCATCGCGCTCCGGCACTTCAAGCATGCAGTGGTCACATATTGGCATAGATCCTTATTCCTCTGAACAGAAAATAGATCCCCATGATCATGACGACCACTCCGCCCGCCTTGTAGATCCTGCCGCGCAGAGATGCGCTGATCGAGGTTATGACCGCCCCGAAGACGAGGAGAGCAGGCAGCGTACCAAGTCCGAACAGCAGGGAAGTCAGCAATCCGGGAAACAGACCGCCTGTCCCGGCTGACGCAATGAAGATCGTGTATGACAGGCCGCAGGGGAGCAGGCCGAGGATGAGGCCGAGAGGGTAGTAGCGAAGCGTTGAAGGCCATGCCAGCACCGTTTGCGCGGCCCGGAGAATAGGGAGATTATGTTTCTCGATCCATGCTGTTTTAGCGCCTATGCCGACGATGCTCAGTCCCATGAAGATCATCGCAACGCCGGCAAAAATAGCCACGATGTTCTGGATGCCGGCAAGTCTGCCCGTGATATTAACGAATGACCCAGACAGCCCCATGACGCCGCCGATGAGTGCGTAGGTGGTGATCCGGCCGCTGTTGTACAGCAGGTGGGGGGCCATGCGCATCAAGAACGGCTGAGGGGCGGACGCTTGTGCCAGAGCATAGGATGCCACGAGCGGCCCGCACATGCCGATACAGTGTCCAAAGCCTCCGAAGATACCAGTCGTGAATGCCAGGAAATATCCCGTCTCCACGCTATTTCACCTCGAACACAAAGCTGGCGACAGACGTTTTTCCGGCATGCATGACGGTTACTTCGGCCTGCCACGCCTTTTTCCCGCTGGGGCACATCGTTATAATGCCCTTGCCTTCGTATCGTCCATCGTATACATGCTTCAGGACTGGCCGGTTCCTTCCCATGAACATACCGGGCATGGAGAGATCGAGTACGACTGACGCGTCCGATATGGGCAATCCGCCTCGTGTGAGATTTACGATGAACGTCAGCTCGGACATTGCCGCAACGGGTTTTGGCCGGGCATCAAACTCTACCGTCATCCCGTCACCTGTCTCTTTAAGACAGGAAGCGCTTTGGATATCGCAAGTGGTCCCGTTTTCTGCGGTGGAGGCTGGTAAAGCCCCGATTCCGACAATACCTGCGATGAGGACAGCCTCTGCGAGGAACGTCCACAGAGTGCCGAGCCTGTTGCAGGATCGTTTCATTTCACTCCCTGTTCCGCAAAAATTGCTTCCTTAAAGATGGAGTGGTCATTCTTGCGACTGACGTCAATGATCAAGTCCCAGCTTCCATAGAGCGGAAGACTGATGGACGCATGGTAGCGGCCGTCTGACTGTTCGATGGTTCGATAGGTTTTGTCATACTCCCGCGTCGATGACCTGCTGACCGTCACGCTGACAGCGGCATCAGTAAGCAGGGAGCGGCTCTTATCGACGACCTTGACGATCAATTCGTTCTTGCCTGTTTTGAACCGCGCTCCCTGTACGGAAACCGTCCATCCGAGGTTCGTTTGTTTGTTCCGCGTTTCATCCCACGCCAGTCCCGTCTCGTACGGTTTTTCAACCACGAGGCCCTCGAAACTCCGCTTGCCGACGATAATCGCTCCGATCGTCGCGGCAAGCGCAATGATACAGATTACTATGATTAGGATGCGCATGTTCTGGACCCCTTAATACTTCTTGGGCATCATAAAGTACGCTGTTTTCGTAATACTTTTATTAGCCTGTCTTGACCTGACGGTCAGAGTGATCGTCACGGGGCGCTTTTCCTCATTTGATACGCCATTCAGAGTCATCGAGACCGGTACCCTCGTGATGTCCGTGCCTCTTCGGAGCAACACGGCATCAGGGGACACCAGAACCGTTCCTGCAGAAGCGGCTGCGCTCAGATAGAGTTCAAGGTCGGATGTCCCCATGTTTCTCAGAGACAAGGTATAGGTGTTTGTGACGCTCCCGTTTGTCCGCATTACTGGTGCTTCGGCATAGTTCATATGCACGTTCATATCGAATGGCATTCGCGATATCGAGAGATACACGAGAAACACGAGGGAAATCGACGTGATGATGCCAGTGATCAACGGGTTCACCCGGATGCCGGTGGCGCGTTCGCCAAAAAGTCCGAAACTGTACCGGACAAGCGATTTCCGGTCCCGCCGGGCCATCCGCTCCGTGCAGGCGTCCACACACTCGGCACAGTGGATACAGGCCATTTGAGGGCCTTTCCTGATGTCGATTCCGACGGGGCAGGCTTTCACGCAGGCATTGCACTGCATGCATTCTTCAGCGCGACGGGGATCGAATGCGACCACAAGCGTCCGATCGTCAAACAGCACGCTCTGCAACTTCGCATAGGGGCAGACCGTCGCGCAAAAACCTCTTCGCAGCGCGATTAGATCAAGAAACACGATTACCGAAAGGGCAAGCCAGGAGCCTACTGCGATCTTCGCGGGTATGCCGCCGGTATGGAGCAGAGACGGAAGATCATAGGGTGATACAAAATATCCGATCAGGCTTGCGGCAATGACCGCACTCACCATCATACCTGCCGAAACGGCAACGGCTCTGGCGGCAGGCCCCCGTTCCCAAGCCCCTGCCATGAAATTCGTAACGTCGACCAGGACGGTCTGCGGGCACAGCCAACCGCACCATAGTCTGCCGAATATGGTAGTTGTGAAAATGGTCAGGAAGGTCAGGAAAATAACTGCTATCAGGATGATGAAAAAGTCGGCCAGCCATATCTCGGTTCCGAAGATCAAAAGCCGGAGCGACGGGATATCGAACCGGAAGGCACTCTCTCCGTGTATCCGCAGGAAGGGGAGACTGATGAGGATAAAGAGTAGAACTGCGCCGGAAAACCGCCTGAGTCTGTGGAACTTATTACTCATCGTCATCCAGCATTTTATACTTTACTTCCTCAACCTTTTTGTGCCGCTTCTTAGAATAATAATGCACGATAATGATCGCGAAGAGCACGACCAGGGCGAGCCCGAACAAAACATATGCCCATGCTTGCTTTTCCATGAGATTCCCTCAACTCTCTCTAAATTGGTCCGAACAAATCCGCACCAATAGCGTCTCTCGCAAAGCTCATAATTGATTTAAAGGACTC
>Ga0335081_10006192_pt1 | contig 19029 bp, 17 predicted proteins | sample Lox_Sample_35_FD_206713 | JGI IMG/M metagenome (GOLD analysis project Ga0335081, IMG submission 206713) | Soil microbial communities from Loxahatchee National Wildlife Refuge, Florida, United States - Lox_Sample_3.5 | ecosystem: Environmental > Terrestrial > Soil > Wetlands | place: USA...
CATCAGACGGTCTACGGGCGCAATCCACGTATCGTCTACGCGGCGGTGCACGGATATCGCGACGGCGGCCCTTATAGCGGCCAGCCGGCCTATGACGACGTCATCCAGGGCCAGTCGGGGGTCGCCGCGCTGATGTCCGAGATCGCCGGCGAGCCGCGCTACGCGCCGACCATCCTCGCCGACAAGACGACGGCGCTGTCGCTCGTCGGAGCGGTGACGGCCGCGCTCTATGCCCGCGAGAAAACCGGCCGCGGCCAGTTCGTCGAGGTCCCGATGTTCGAATCGATGGTCGCCTTCGTGCTCGGCGAACATCTATTCGGCCATTGCTTCGTGCCGCCGGTGGGCGCGCTTGGCTATACGCGCGTGATGGGCGCCTGGCGGCGCCCGTACAAGACCAAGGACGGCTATCTGTGCATGATGGCCTATACTGAGCGGCATTGGCGCAAATTCTGGGCGATGGCCGGCAAGCCGGAAGTTTGCGACGATCCGCGCTTTTGCGATATCGCATCGCGCGCCCGCAACATCGTCGCACTCTACGAGCTCGCTGGGGCCTGCCTTGCCGGCAAAACAACCGACGAATGGCTCGAGCTGCTGCGCGATCTCGAAATTCCGGCGGCACGCATGTCGAGCCTCGACGACGTCATGGCCGACCCGCAGCTTGCCGCATCGGGCTTCTTCAAGCGCGCCGCGCATCCGAGCGAAGGCGAGATCATGTATACCGACCTGCCGGTGCGCTTTTCCGGCACGCCGGCATCGAGCGAGCGGCTGCAGCCGCGTTTCGGCGAGCATAGCCTCGAAGTGCTGCGCGAGGCGGGGCTCAGCGACAGCGAGATCGACGCGCTGCTCGCGAGCGGTGCGACGATCGACAGCAAGGCAAAGGCACAGGCCGCGGAGTAACGTCTCCTGCACCCGCAGCCCCGTCCCGGCTTACTTTCACGACTCCAGCATACTTGGCGCGTAGAGCTCGTCGACCGTGATCAGCCGCTTGGTCAGGCCCTGCTCCAGCGAATATTGCGCTATCGTCTCGATCACCTTGCGGTTGGCCTTGACGCCGTGGTGAAGCAGCGGCGTCTTGACATCGCCGGACAACAGACCGGTAGCGAGATGGTATTCGACGTGCTCGACGCGCTGGGCGTTGGCGATTTCATTGGCACGATTGAATGCCTTGAGCAGGTTGATCGCGACCCACGGCTCCTTCTCGTAGATATCGCGCCGCACCACCGCCTGATGATTGATCGGGTACAGCCCGGTCTTGCGGTAGTAGCGGATACCCTCGGCCGTCGGGTCGGGAAACAGATATTTGAAGTCGGGGTGGTTCGCGAGATCGGCGCGACTGCGATCGACCAGATTGCGGCCGGAGAGATAATGCAGCGCCGCATCGATTTCGCCGGCCAGCATCATCGAGCCGATGCTCTTGTCGGCGGGAATTTGATGGACGGTAACGCCCGGCGGCGGCTTGAAGCCGGTGGCGCCGCCATGGCTCTTTTCCGGCGTGCGCTCCATCCAGAATTCGATGTCCTTGGCATGCACGCCGAATTCATGCTGCAGCACGCCGCGCGCCCACAGGGCCGCGGTCTGCTGGTATTCGGGCACGCCAACACGCTTGCCCTTGAGGTTGACCGGCGTCTCGATACCGGCTTTGCGTGCGACCAGGATGCTGGTGTGGAAGAACCGCCGCGTGGTGAAGATCGGCAGACCGAGAAAGCGCTGATCGCCCTGCGCGGTCACGATCATGAACGACGAACAGGACATTTCGGCGATGGCGAATTCGGCGAAATGAAGCTGACGCCAGAACAGTTCCGAAGGATGCACGACTGTCGGGATGAGATCGATGCCTTCGGGTTTCACTGTGCCATCGATGATCGGCCAGGTTCGCGGATTATTGGTGATGCCGATACTCAATTGAAGATTCATCTTGTGTTCCTCGCCTCACTCTCCGCGTATCCCTGCGGCGTGAGCCCTGCAAGTTGGATCTTGCAATTTCGCCCGGGCCGCGCGGCGCGTGAGCCTATTCCCGCGCGCAACAGCCGCCAATCCGCGTCCTGATCGCAGCACGCATAGCTAACATGCCGCATGCCTCGGTCGTATCATTGCGCGTCGCATCGTGCGAACATTCCCGTCGAAATGGGGATGATGGGGGCAATCACGAGCGTCCGCGCGCTGGCGGTGCTCGCGTCTGTCGGTGCGGCGACGGCTGCCGCTGCAGCGGAAATTCGCGTCTATTCGAGCGGCGCGCCGTCGGTCGCGGCGAAGGCAATCGCCGATAGTTTCGCCGCACAGGGCGGCCACCACTTCAGATTCACGGTCGGCCAGCCTGCCACCATCGAAAGCGACCTCGCGGCGGGCGGGCAGGCCGACGTTGTCATCCTGCCGACGCCGGCCATCGCGTTGCTCAACCAGTCCGGCGTCTTGCGGGCGGGCAGCGCCGTCGATCTCGCGCGGGTCGGCATTGGCGTCGTCATACGCAATGGTGGCAGGCGGCCCGAAATCGGCAACGCGGCGGCGATCCGCCAGCTGCTGATCGACGCCCGCTCGGTCGTTTATCCCGACCCACGATCCGGCGGCGGTTCGGCGGGGCGCGCCATCGCGCACATGATCGAACAGATGGGCGTCAGCGACATCGTCAAGCCCAAGCTCATTTTGGTGTCCGCCATCGGCGGCGGCGTCGACCTCGTCGCCGGCGGCAAGGCCGAAGTCGGGTTCTTCAACATCAGCGAGATTTTGCCGATCAAAGGCGTGACATTGATCGGTCCGCTGCCGGCCGAATTGCAGAGCTATATCGTGTTCGACGCCGCGATCCCGACGCGCAATGCCGCCCCCGAGCCGGCGGTGGCGTATATCCATGCGTTGGCCGCCCCAGCGGCGAGCGCAAGCTGGGCGAAGGCGGGCCTCGAACCGCTCGGGTCGAAGCCGTAACCATTCTTCTCTAGTAACGATAGGGCGCGATTTCGAGGTGCGGGAATGCGCTGAAGACGTGCGCCGGATTGGCCGGCGCCGCCGGATGCAGATAGGACGAATCGAGCTTGGCGAAGCTCGTCGCGCCGAGCAGGCCGAGCGAGCGAATCACCTCGTCCTCAAGCAGTTCGAGCATCCGCACCAGCGCCGGCAGCCCACCGGCGGCGAGCGCATAGCACTGCATGCGGCCGAGCCCGACCAGATTGGCGCCGAGCGTGATCGCCTTGACGATGTCGCTGCCGCGATAGAACCCGCCATCGATAACGACTATCGCGCGGCCGGCCACCGCCTCGACCACTTCGGGCAAGACATCGGTGGAGCCGCGCCCATGGTCGAGCTGCCGGCCGCCGTGATTGGACACGTAGATCATCTCGACGCCGTGCTCGAGCGCGATCCTGGCGTCTTCCGCGGTCGCAATGCCTTTGATGGCGAGCGGAATCTTGAACTTGCTCTTGATGCGCTCCACAGTGCGCCAGTCGAGCGCCTCCTGATAGTCGCGGCCCGATGCGCGGCGCCGGCCGCCGGTGATGTGGCGCTTGGCGATATCGCGTTCGCGGCGGCTGTAATGGGCGGTGTCGACGGTCAGGCAGAAGGCCGTATATTTGCTGGCGATGGCGCGCTCGACGTGATCGTCGACCCAGGCCGCGTCGCCGCGCACATAGAGCTGGAAAATGCGCAGCGCGTCGGGCGCCGCTTTGGCCACGTCTTCAAGACCCGGATCGCACACCGAACTCAGCATGTGAGCGACGCCGAATTCCGCCGCGGCCTTGACCACCGGCGTCGCCCCCTCGGGGTGAAAGCTTTCCAGCGAGCCGACCGGACAGAACATGACCGGCAGCCGCAATTTGCGGCCGAGCACTTCGGCGCTCGGATCGACCTTGCTCACATCGCGCAGCACACGGGGGCGAAATGCGATCGAGTCGAGCGCCATGCGGTTGCGGCGCAGCGTGGTCTCGGTTTCGACGCCGCCGACAATATAGTCCCAGGCGTTTTGGTTCAGATTGGCACGGGCCTTGGCGACGAATTCGTGCAGATTGAGGTATTCGTTGCGCTCCGCCGCAATGCGCAGCAATGCGGCTTCATCGGGTTTCTGCTTGGTCATGGGAAATACGCGTCACGTTGGGTGCTGGCGGGAGCAGCACAGTACAGGCCGGCTTCCGGCAGTTCAAGAATGTGCAATTCCCGAGAAGGAGGGGCGTTTTCGTGTCGGTTCCGTGGCTTGTGACCAAGGTCACAGAACGGTCGATTGCCGCAACCCCACCGCCGCGTGCCGCGACCAATAGCCGAGGCCACGCGGCGGCAGGCCGCGCCAATTCAGGAGTAACGACAATGTTCCGCAAGAAACTCACTCTGGCATTCGGCACTTGCGCGATTGCGGTCGCCGTCGGCAGCCCGGCCTTCGCGCTCAATCCCCAGCCGCTGCCTCCCGGCTACGCGGCGTCGCCGACCGGCCACGCTGTCACGGCAACCACTGCGACGGGGCCCCGTCGCGGCCGGTAAAGCTCAATCGGCGACGCAGTGATCAAGCAAGACGGAGCGGCGCCCGGGGCTTCCCGGGCGTCGCACTCTTGCGTGCTGGAGTTTTTTAAGGCGGCAGCACCATCTAATCTGAAAAGTGGAATTTTGAGCGGTGGCGGTCCCGAGAGGACTCGAACCTCTGACCTTCGGTTTAGGAAACCGCTGCTCTATCCGGCTGAGCTACGGGACCACGAGCTTCGCCTGGTCTATATCTCTATATCACGTCTAGCCCTGGTTCGCCGCCCACTTGGGCCGGCCTTCGAGGCCCGCCTCGCGCACCTTGAGATGCGGTCCCTGCGGCCGCATGGTGAAGACGGTATCGACGCAGGTGTAGTCGAAATAGCCGAGCCGCGCGAGCGGCCGGAGCTTCGCCACATCGAGTTTGCCTTCCGCGGTGAACGCATCGTCGCGAATATGCACGCCGACGACGCGGCCGATAACGACGTGATGAACGGCATCGAGCGAATTCGCCGGTAGTGCCATCGCGCAGTGAAATTTGCATTCGAGGTGGACCGGAGACGCGGCGACCCGTGGCGGCTTGACGATGCGGCTCGGAATCATATCGAGGCCGGCAAGCGCCGCTTCGTCGACCTCGGGCGGCACGAATTGCGACGTCATGTTGACCGCTTCGCGCAACTCGTAAGTCGCCATATTGACCACGAACTCGCCGGTATCGGTGGCGTTCTTGACGCTGTCCTTGCGGCGGCCGCTCTCCGGAAACGAGTTTCCCGAGAACATCACATAGGGTGGATCGTAGGCCAGATTGTTGAACTGGCTGTAGGGTGCCAGATTGACGATCCCGTCGACGCTCAGCGTCGAAATCCAGCCGATCGGCCGCGGCACCACGATCGATTTGTACGGGTTGAACGGCAGGCCATGATCATCCTTGTCGGGCTCGTAAAACATCGCCGGTCGATCCTCCTGGCAGGAAGCGCCATCCGTGGCGGCGCCGGTAAGGGACACATCCTACAGAGCGCACGGCGACGGACCAGATGCCGCCGTAGTACCGCCGCATTCCGACCCTTCGCTTGGCAGTGACGACGGGGTGGTGGGGACGCCATGCGGGACGTCATCGTGGCCGCAAGTATTGCGGTCTTGTCGAGTTGCGCCGGGGCACTCGCGCAGCAACAGCCGGTTGTGTCGTGCGGCGGCGTGGTCATCGCTGAGGCCGTCGTCGAGCGTATCGTCGATGGCCGCACCCTGGTTCTGCAGAACGGACATGAGGTCCGGCTCGCTGCGATCGAGGTGCCGCCGCTCGGCGTGTCGGCCGATTCTGCGCCCGCCGCCGTCGCATCGCGCGATGCACTTGTCGCGCTTGCCGGCGGCGACGAGGTCGTGCTGCGACAGGCCGAGTCGGGCGCCGACCGCTATCGGCGTATTCTCGCCTATGCTTACGTGTTGCGGGACGGCGAAGAGATATTCGTGCAAGGCGAGATGATCTCCGCCGGTGTCGCACGTGTCGGCGACTATGTCGGAAACCGTACCTGCGCCGCGGACCTTCACGCGCGGGAACAGGCTGCGCGCGCCGCCAAGCTTGGCCTGTGGGCCGATTCGTATTATCAGGTGCTCGACGCCGAGAACCCTGCGGATGTACTGGCGCATCGTGGCCGCTTCGCGCTGGTCGAGGGCAAGGTGATCTCTGTGCGGCAAAGCGGTCCGACCATATATGTGAATTTCGGGCGGCGGTGGTCCGAGGATTTTGCCGTTACGGTCCAGAAACGAAGCGAGCGCAATTTCGCGGCGGCGGGTGTCGAGTTGGAGCGGCTCGAGGGCAAGCGCCTACGGGTTCGCGGCTGGATCGAACAGCGAGGGAGCAGCCCCTCGATTGAGGCACTGCACCCGGAACAGATCGAGTTGGCCGACCTGAAGTGACAGGCAGGTGACGCGGTGAAACGGGGACTTTGGCGCATTGCAGGCTGGTCGACCGCCGGTCTGGGCGGTCATATCGGCGTCGCACTCGCTGCCCTGCTGGTTGCGGCGTGCACAGCGTCGCCGCCAGCCATCGCGCCACAGGCCGCGGCGCCGCCCGCCAAGCAGGCCGATGCCGACTTGCCGCCCGCCGTGCTGCGTGAACACCAGCGCATCCTTGCCGCCTATGGCGGCGTCTACAACGATCCACGCCTCCAGGCCCTGCTCGAGCAGACCGTCGAACGCCTGGTCGCAGCCTCGGAGAAGCCCGACCAGCATTACCGGGTGACGATGCTCAATTCGCAATCGATCAACGCCTTCGCGCTGCCGACCGGTCAGCTCTATGTGACCCGTGGGCTGATTGCGCTCGCTGACGACGAGTCCGAACTCGCCTCCGTGCTTGCCCACGAGATGGGTCACGTGATCGCCCACCACGCCGAGATTCGCGAGCAGCAGGCGCGCCAGGCCGATCTCGTCAACCGCGTCGTCACCGACCTGGTCAGCGATCCAGAGGCCGGCGCGCTCGCGTTGGCCAAGACCAAGCTCGCGCTGGCGAGCTTCTCCCGCTCACAGGAATTCGAGGCGGACGCCATCGGCGTCGGCATCGCAGCGCGTGCCGGCTACGATCCCTATGGCGCGGTTCGTTTCCTTACCGCGATGGAACGCAATTCCGAACTGAAGCCGTCGCCGAGTGGCGCCATCAATCCTGCCGCTCCGGACTTTCTGTCCTCGCATCCGGCGACCCCGGAGCGCATCACCAATGCACTCGCCAATGCCCGGCAATATCGCGCGCCGGCGAGCGACACCCCGCAGGACAAGGCGCAGGCCAAGGCGGCCTATCTCGGCAATATCGACGGCATCGTATTCGGCGAGGATCCAAGCGAAGGCTTCGTGCGCGGCCGACGCTTCCTGCACCCCAAGCTCGGCTTTACCTTTACGGCGCCGGATGGATTTACTCTCGACAATACCGCGCAGGCGGTGCTCGGCGTCAAACACGGCGGCGGGCAGGCGCTCCGGCTCGACGTCGTCCGGGTACCGGCCGAGCAAACGCTGGCCGCTTACCTGACATCCGGCTGGATCGAGAACATCGATCCTGCAACGGTCGAGGACGTCACCATCAACGGCTTTCCCGCCGCCACAGCGACTGCCAAAGGCGATCAATGGGACTTTCGGCTCTTTGCCATCCGCTTCGGCAGCGACGTTTACCGCTTCATCTTTGCGACCAAGCATGCGACGCCCGAAACCGACCGACTGTTCCGCGAGTCGGTCAACACCTTCCGCCGCATGAGCCTCGCGGAAATCGAGCAGGCCAAGCCGCTGCACCTCAAAGTCGTCACGGTGGCCCCGGGCGATACGGTCGAAAAACTTGCCATGCGGATGGCTGTCCCTGATCGCGCCGCGGAGCGGTTCCGCGTGCTCAATGGCCTCGAGGTCGGTGAAAAATTAAAGCCAGGCAGCGAAGTCAAGATCGTGGTCGAATAGGCCGGGCGCGCCTCTTACGTGAACAGCATCGAACTTTCCGTCTATTGCGAAATCGCCGTATCCGCTATGATGCGTGACACCACGAGGCCGAACGGCCGAAGGGAGGAAAGTCCATGCGGTCGTGGAAGACCGGCGCTTCAGTTGCCATCTCAGCCGTCATCGTCGGCGCGCTGACGGTGCTGCTGTGGTACGTCAAGCGCTATGCCATCGGCCCGCATCACCCAGCCTTTTTCTATCTGCCGCTGATCGCCGGGGTGGCATTCATCTACGGCGGATCGCAAGGCGTTTTGTGCGTGATCGTCGCCGCGGCCTGTTCGGCGTTCTTCCTCTACGACCCGATGTACAGCTTCGCCGTCGCCAACCCGATGGAATGGGGCGACTTGGTCTGTTTCGCGATGCTGGGTCTGTTCGGCGTCAAATGCGCGCGCGAACTGATGCGGCCTGCTGCTAAAATTCCGACTGGACGATCGCGTTTCAGCCAATTGTGAATCGTCTCAGAACTGCGTCGCGAGCTGATCGAGCCCCATGACGTGGGCGAGGCTGCGCACTTCGTCCTTTTGCTCGGCGTTGAAGCTCATGAGCAGCGGAATGGCCGCCGACTTAAGGTCTTGCACTTCCTGGCTATTCGGATCGGCTGACGCAATCTGAATGGGCGCAGGCGATCCGCCCTGGCGGCGCGCCTCGCGCACATGCGTATAGGCGAGATTGCGCAGCGCAGCTTCCACAGCCGGCCACATGTGCTCTTGATCGGGCGTCAGGTGCAGCCGCGCCTTGATGCTGGCGATCTGCGCCTCATTGAGGACAAAACCCGGCCGATCGGCGCGCCGACGCGGCGGCGGTGATGAGACGGTCTTAACTTCGTGAGCTGACGGAGCAATCGCCGATGCAGCCGTGCGCGGCGCGATTTCGCTGGAGCGGGCCGCTCTGCCCTGCTCGAGCGCCGCCAGTCGCGTCGGCATCGGAGCAGCGTCCGGCGTTGCGGCCGAGGCGACCACCCGGGCGGCAGTTTGCTCAACGGCCGGCACCATCGGTTGCGGATTCCAGAGCGCAAGCTGGGCCTGGTCGAGCAGCGCCGCACTCCTCGGCGCCGGCACCTCCCGAGCAGCCGGCGCCGGTGCGGCGACCACGGCATCGTCCCAATCCATCGGGAATCGCAGCGCGACGGTTTGCGAGGCGGATGGGTCAGGGGCGCGCAGCGCCATCAAGTTCCAACTGCCGAGAAGATAGCCGGCAGTTCCAGCCAACAAAATCGAGGCGATTTGGCCGCGCCCAAACAGACTGACCCGTCGCATGCTTTGACGTCCCCCACTCCGGCAACGCTGTGCCCCGATAATGTCCTTTCAAATGAAGCTTAATTTATGGCTAACCATGGGATTTTCAGCGGCGGCACAGCCACTTAGAGGGTGAAGGGAATGCAAATGCCCGACTTCGGCCAGACGCCCAAGGCGCGTCCAGGTACAACCTCCGGAAAACAAAGCGCATTAGAAACGCGAAAGGCCCGGCAACGCAGCCGGGCCTTGTAGCAATTCGCGTGTTTGGGGCTTCGCCTGGCCAATCCGCTTGTCGCGGCCGGCCGCTCGCCAACCGGGCTTAGGCAGCCTCTTCCTCGACCACGGCCTCGTCTTCCGCTTCGGGTTTCGGCCCGCGGCGGGGACCTTTGGCCAGCGCCGCCTCGATCTCCTTGATCGCCTCGGTCTCGGTGATGCGCTGCACCACGGCGACCTCACGCGACAACCGATCGAGCGCTGCCTCGTAAAGCTGGCGCTCCGAGTAGGATTGCTCGGGCTGCGATTCCGAGCGGTATAGATCGCGTACCACTTCGGCGATCGCGACGATGTCGCCCGAATTGATCTTGGCCTCGTATTCCTGGGCGCGCCGTGACCACATGGTCCGCTTGATTCGCGCGCGACCCTTGAGCGTATCGAGCGCGCGACGCACCATTGGAGTTTCCGCGAGCTTCCGCATACCGACGGAAGCGACCTTGGAGGTCGGCACCCGCAGTGTCATCTTGTCCTTGACGAAGTTGATGACGAACAGCTCGAGCCGCGCGCCGGCGACCTCCTGCTCCTCGATGGCTATGATCTGGCCGACCCCATGAGCCGGATACACAATGAACTCGTTGGTCTTGAAACCTTGTCGTTGTGTCGTCTTCTTTGCGGTCATTCCCAAAGCTGCTCCTTCCGCCTCCGGCTTGCGCCGATGAGGGGCTTTCGCCACGCGCAGCCGGTTCCGGGGAACGCTCCGCGTCGCCTGTGGTGTCCTCCGGCTTGCGCGGGAGGGGGTTTTTCGTGCCTTCCGGCTCATGCCGGTCGCGCTTTTCTTCGAACGATGACGAGTTTTCTCTGCCACTGCTCTCGCGTGGGTCTCACGCCTCTCTCGACGATTCCTCGGAAACGCCCCGGAAAAATACGCTCCCGGCCTCCGGGAGCGGCATATCGGGGGTGTTTTTCATTATGAAACACCCGTATATCACATTTTGAGGTAAAATCAAAGTCTTATGGCGATGCGATAGACACCGCCCAACAAATCGGAACCAGTGGTTAATATCTACAATCAGGGCGTTAGTTCAATCGCCAGAACCCGGATTCGACGAGAAATGCTCTTCGAACTTGTTGGGCACGTCTTCCCAATCCTTGGCGTCGGCCGGGGGTTCCTTCTTGGCCGTGATGTTCGGCCATAGCTTGGCATATTGAGCGTTGATGCCGAGCCACTTCTCGACATTGGGCTCGGTGTCCGGCTTGATCGCTTCGACCGGACATTCCGGCTCGCAAACGCCGCAGTCGATGCATTCATCCGGGTGGATGACCAGCATGTTTTCACCCTCGTAGAAGCAGTCCACGGGACAAACTTCCACGCAGTCCATGTATTTGCATTTGATGCAATTGTCGTTGACGATATAGGTCATCTGAATACTCTGGACGGACTTTTTTCGCGCACTGCTCCTATCGCATGGGTCATGGCGGCGCAAGTTTTGGCGGCGCAAGTTTCGCCGGATTGGTCGAGCGAGTCGCGAAGTCGGCGGACGCGGGCGGCACCTTGCTCAGGTCCTCATATAGTCCCTCGCCGCTGCCCGCGGGACCTCGGCGTTCGACGAATCCCGTGACCTTCACGACCCGCACACTGCGCGTGAGCGCGAGCGTGATCACGTCGCCCGCCCGGATCATTCGGCTCGGCGCGCCAATGCGTGTGCCGTTCACCCTCACATAGCCGGAACCGGCGAGCGTTGCCGCGGCATCGCGTGTGCGCACCAGCCGCGCATGCCACAGCCATCGATCGATGCGTTGCCGATCGGATTCGGTTGCCAATCAGTGGCGCTCCTTGGCGTCAGCCTCGAGCTGCGCTTTCAACGCGGCGAGTTTGGCGAACGGCGAGTTCGGATCGGGTGGCTTTTCGCGATCACGGCGCTCAAAGCGAGACGGACGAGAGGACTGGCGCTCGCGGTCGCGCGGCGGACGATCGAAACGCTGCTCGCCGCCCTGGCGGCGACGATGGCGGGAATGGCGCGCCGGCTTCTCCGCCGATGCTTCGCCAGCCGCCTCCGCGCCAGCGGCACCGCCTTCCGCGGCAGTGGCACCGCCTGCTGGCGCAGCAGCAGCGTCAGGCGCGGCCGGCGTCCCTCGAGCGCCGCGACCTCCTTCTCGGCGTCCATCGCGACGCTTGAAGCGCGCCCGCTGGCGCTCCGGCCGGGCCGCGCGTCCAGGCCGCCAGACCTCGATCATCTCCGGCTCCGCGCTGACGGGCAGCGGCTCAGCCTGAGGCGCCGCTGCTTGCAACGACGGGGCTGGCTCGCTCGGTGCCGGCACCGCCTCGGACGCTATAATGGTCGGCATCGCTTCCATCGTGACGTCGGGGGCGTCGGGCTGCAGCACGTGTTCGAGAGACACCGCTTCGGTCTTCGCGCCCGAAGAAGGCTCATTTGTCGGAGCCTCGCTCACCACGGTCGTGAGAGCCGCCATTTCCGGCGCAACCGTCTCACGCGGCGGCGTCGCTGGCGGCGGCTCAGCCGGTTTCGGACGCCGCTCCATGCGGTAGCCAAGCGAGCGCAGAATCGATGCGAAATCCTCGCCCGAAGCTCCGGTCAGCGAGGTCATACCGTTGACGACCGTAAAGCCGCCGCCAACGACCGCGCCGGGCGGCTTGGCGCCGAGGGAGCCTTCGCGCCAGGACAGCGCTGGGCGGATCAAATCGGCAAGCCGCTCGAGAATGTCGACGCGCACCGCCCGCTCGCCGCACACCCGGTAGCCGGCGGCGCGATAAAGCACGGCATCGATCTCGCGGTTGACGGGCATCGAGGTGCGGCCGCTGCCGGCCAGGTGCAGCAGATTGTCGAGCCCTTTGGTCTGCGGACCATCATGCGCCAAGGCCCACAATTGCGCCGCAAGCGCGCGCGGGCCGGGCTTGAGCAAACCCGGGACATAGATGTGATAAGCGCCAAACCGCACGCCGTATTTGCGCAGTGTCGCCCGCGCCGGCTGCTCGAGACCTTTGACCTCCTCGGCGACGCGCTGGCGATCGAGCACGCCCAGGGCTTCGACCAACTGGAAGGCAACACCGCGCGCGATGCCGGTCACATCCTCGGCCGCCGACAGCAGCAACAGCGGACCTAGCAGCTTGTCGAGATGGCTCTTGAGGAAGGCGGCTAGCCGAGCCTCGACCGCGTCGCGCTGTGCACCGCTCAATTGTTCATCGGCGATGACGCGCAGCCGGGGACGCAGGACGTCCTCGCCGGCGACGAGCTTGCCGACTGCCGCGCCGGTCCAGCGGATCGTTCCGTCGGCGGCCAGCACGAACTGGTCGTCCGGCGCTTCGGCAAATCGCGCGGCGCGCGCCACGATCTCGCCGGCGAGCGCCTTCTGCGCGGCGTTTTGCAGCGCCTTTGCCTCCGAGCCACCAGAAGACGCATCGGCCACGAAAACGAAACCATCGAGGCGACCGATGATGTGACCTTCGACGACAACCTCGCCGCTTTTGTTGATCTGCGGCTCGAGCGAGGCCTTCTCGCGCAAGCGCCGCATCAGCACGCTGGTGCGACGGTCGACAAACCGCTCGGTGAGCCGCTCATGCAAGGCGTCCGACAATTTGTCCTCGACGCCGCGCGTGACGTTCTGCCAGTGCTCGGGATCGGCGAGCCAGTCCGGCCGGTTGGCAACGAAGGTCCACGTCCTGATATGGGCGATACGCGTTGACAGCGTATCGATATCGCCGTCGGTGCGATCCGCCTGCGCGACCTGACGGGAGAACCAGTCAGTTTCGATGCGACCGTCGCGCTGCAGATAAGAATATAGCGTAACGATCAGCTCGGCGTGGTTGGCCGGTGCGATCTTGCGATAATCGGGAACCTGACAAACCTCCCATAGCCGCTCGACGTCCGCAGGGCTTCGGGTCCAGGCTCGCACTTCGTCCTCACGCGCCGCATGGTCGAGCACCAGGATGTCTTCGGCGGTCGGCGCGCGCGCCAAGGCGCTTTCGGTCGGCGCCGCCGCCAAAGTCGCCTGCAGCGCGCCGATCGAAGAAAAGTCGAGGTCGCTGTTGCGCCACTGCACCAGCTTCACCGGCTCGAAGCTGTGCGATTCGAGCGCCTGGACGAGCTCGGTCTCGAAGGGCGGGCAGCGACCGGTGGTGCCGAATGTGCCGTCGCGGGTGGCGCGCCCGGCGCGGCCCGCGATCTGGGCAAGCTCCGATGGGCTCAGCTTGCGGAACTGGTAACCGTCGAATTTGCGATCGGAGGCAAAGGCGATGTGATCGACGTCGAGATTGAGTCCCATGCCGATGGCATCGGTCGCCACCAGATAGTCGACTTCACCCGCCTGGTAGAGCTCGACCTGAGCATTGCGCGTGCGCGGCGACAAGGAGCCGAGTACGACCGCCGCACCGCCGCGCTGGCGGCGGATCAGCTCGGCAATGGCATAGACTTCTTCGGCCGAGAACGCGACGACGGCGGAACGCCGCGGCAAGCGAGTGAGCTTCTTCTCGCCCGCGAAGGTCAGTTGCGACAGCCGCGGCCGGCTGACGATGCTCGCTCCGGGCAAAAGGCGTTCGACGATCGGCCGCATCGTGGCGGCGCCCAGCACCAGCGTCTCCTCGCGGCCGCGCCGATGCAGCATGCGATCGGTAAAGACATGGCCTCGCTCGAAATCAGCGGCGAGCTGAATTTCGTCGACCGCCAGAAAGGCGACATCGAGATCACGCGGCATCGCCTCGACGGTGGCGACCCAGAAGCGTGGATTGGGCGGCTTGATCTTCTCCTCGCCGGTGACGAGCGCGACCTCGTCGGCGCCCACGCGTTCTACCGCGCGATTGTAGACCTCGCGCGCCAGGAGCCGCAGCGGCAGCCCAATCAGCCCCGAGGAATGCGCCAGCATCCGCTCGATTGCGAGATGCGTCTTGCCGGTATTGGTGGGCCCCAGCACGGCCGTCACACCAGCGCCGCGGGAGCGCAGGTCACGGTCGGCTGGCGGCGAGAAGGAAATCGGCATCAAGGATCCGCGATGGCTCGCTGCAGACCGGCGTAAGCGGCCGGCACGCAGCGAGGAGAAGCATAGCTGTGTATCACAACGTAACGCTGGAAAGGCCTGTGCTTAAGATGTGGAACGAGTCTGGAACGAATCGCGGCCGAATCAGCGACTCTGGACCTGTTCGAATTCGTTCACGCGATATATGGCGCCGGCTCCCGTTTCGCACACCAGATGGAGGGTAGAACTGCGCTTCCGGCGACGGGTGCCGGGCAAAATCCGTTAACGCGCACCCGGATCACGATTCCTCAGCGAGTCAAGAGTTGCGCTCCTGTGGATTGCGGGGAAGAAGAGCAGCCGCGCCGCTATCGCGACGGCGCGGCGATCACTGGGTTTTGGCGCTCGCAGTGGCATGCGGCGGCTGCGCCGCGGCGACGAACTGCGTTGCCTGCAGAACTCCCATGCCGAGCGGCGTCGGCATCGCGAAGCGGAACGGCACCAGGACACGCGTCCCAGAGATCGGCGCCAGCCACACTTCGGCGTCGCGCAGCGCGACAAGATACCGGATGGCGGCGCGATCCGGCACGTAACCCGCGACCGGCGTGAAATAGACCGCACAAACGGCGACCGGCCCCTGATAGCCGCGGTCGGCTTTGACCTTATCCATGCGGCGGAATTCACTCTTGAGGTCGTAGCGCACACGGCCGTCGAACACCGCAACCTTCCGGTTGCAGGCTTCCGGGGTCACCGGATCGCCATCGCCAGCGACCCGATTGATCAGGCTGGTCATCGGATCGCGCACGCCGTGCCGATCCGCATCGGTCACCGGGATGCGGTCGGGCTGCGGCGGGACCGGTGGCTCGACCGAATAGTCCGTGACATTGCCGCCAACGAGGGCCATACGCACGTCGTCAATTTTGCGGTCGTAATTGATGGTGGCGGTGTAATTCGTCGGGATCGCTTGGCCGCCGGTGAACGTTCCCAGCGAGGTGGTGTTGCCGCGCGCACTGCTGAAGATTTTCAGCAAACCGGTCGTCGCACCGGTTGCCGTTGCGGCGAACTGGTCTTCGGATATTTCGAGGACCCAATTGCCGTGGCCGATCGGGATACCGGACAAGGTGACGACATATTCGGCATCAAGCCGCGACTGCGCCCGCGCATTATGGGTCGCATCGCACGCCAATGCGGTAACGGCCGACGCCGCGGCCAGCAGGGCGGCTGGCCGCGTGGTGAAAAAAACCTTGTTTCGCAACGCTGACACCGGGCTGCAATGCCTCAAATCCCCGGCAGGGGCGATGGCTTCCTGTTTTGTCGGAGAATGCGTCGTTTGTGTGGTTCCAAGCCGTCGGCAACGCGTGCTTGACGCTTGTTTGACCCGTCACTATAGGTCCCGCGACCAACTCCCCCGGATCGCGGCATTCGCCGGCTGGGAATGGGGGATTTTCGAGGATTTTTCGGTAGGATTTCTAACCATGGCATGGCGTTGCGAACTCACCGGCAAGACGCGCCAGATCGGCCACCGGGTGAGCCACTCGAACCGCAAGACCAAGAGGCGGTTTCGGCCCAACCTGCTCAATGTGACGCTGATCTCCGACGCGCTCGGCCGTTCGGTCCGGCTGCGGGTTTCGGCGAATGCACTCAAGAGCGTGGATCACCGCGGCGGGCTCGACGCTTTCCTGCTGGCTGCCAAGGACGCCGAATTGTCGCCGCGCGTACTCGAGATCAAGCGACAGGTCGTCAAGAAGCGCGCCGCCGCGGCATAGATTTCATCGCGCGTTCAAACGCGACGCGTGCAAGCTCCCAGACCGACACCGGCTGGTAAGGAGCAGTCACGGCTGGTGCGTGACGCCGCGGTCACATGCCGACCTTCACCGGTACGAACTGCGTCGAATACAGCGCCTTGTCGTCGGGCACGTCCTTCAACAATCCCATCTCGATGTAGGACTTCTTGAGGACGGCGATAGCCTGCGGGTCGAATGTGCCATCGGTCGAGAAATAAGGCATCTGCTCGTCGTAAGCGCGGGTGGCCACGGCCGGACTGAGATCGAGCGCTTTCGCTGAAATCTCGACCGCCTTGGCCTTGTTCGCCTTCATGAAGGCGATGGTCTCAAACCAGCCTTCGAGGAAGGCGCGTACGACATCGGGTCGTTTTTCGACCACCTCGTCGCGGGCGAAGATCACGTGGGTGATGAAGTGGTCGACGAACGGCGTCGCATTGGCGACGACGCGCCATTCCTTGGTTTCTTCGAGCTGATAGCCAGTTTCGATACCGCCGATATAGCCGTCGATCTGATGGGTCTTGATCGCCGCACGTGCCGGCGGCATGCCGCCGATCGGCACGACCTTAATGCCGTCACTGCCCCACCCCTCCTTCTGGTTGATCCGCGTCCCGATCCAGGCGGTGAGCGAACCCACAGTGGTGCAGCCGAGTTTCTTGCCCTTGAGGTCTTCAATCGTCTTGATCGGGGAATCGTAGGCGACCATCACCGCCATATTGCGCGGTACGCCGTACATCGCGGCAACCGCGTGCGCCGGCACGCCTTTGACGCTGAACGCCATGCCGGGGCCGCTGCCGATACCGATATCGATGCTGCCCGAGGTCAAGAGTTGCTGCAGCTTGGCGTCGCCCGAGGACGCCGACTCTTCGATATCAAGACCATGCTTGGCGAAAATGCCGGTTTGCAGGCCGATATCGAGGGGCGAGAAGGTCCACGCGAATGGCACGACCTTGGCGACGCGCAGCGGCTCGGCTGCTCGCGATTGCCCCGGTACAAGCACGGCGGCGACAAGAAGGACCGCTCCGCTCACCAGACACAGCACGCTCGCACGGAAAATTCGGCTCATCGCTTTCCTCCCGAGGCTCCGCGGTGCAACCGACACCGCCGAAATCATCGCAGAAAAAACGCTCATTAGCCATGCGACAGGTATGCCGCCGGCTTGGTTCGCGAACGAATGTCGACCTTGCCGTCAGGCTCAGATTTTCAACAGCCGCTTGACATTTTCGCCATAGACCTTGTCGCGTTCGACCTGCGACAGACCGATTTTCTGGATGACCTCGACGCCCTGCTTCTTCAGCACCTTCAACGGCGGTGCGTCGGTGCCGAACAGAAAATGGTCGGCGCCAACCGTCTCGCAGGCACATCGTGCCGCCGGCGGATGATAGCAGGTCGATTCCAGATACATCATCTTGAGGTAATGGCTCGGCGGATGCTTGATCAGCATCGGCTCATAGGGGCCGAGGAACGCTTCATCCTGCAGATTATAGGCGTAGTCCATCCGGCCGATCATCTCGCAAATGCCGCCGCCGAGATGCGTGCCGACGAGCTTGAGCGTCGGAAAGCGCTCGAATATGCCGCGCACGATGAGCCGCGAAATGGCGAGCGCATTGTCCATCGGGCGCCCGACGCTCGAAGCCAGCCGATACTCCTTCAGCCGCTCCTCGCCGAAGCCGACCGAGGGCGGATGAATCACGACCGGAACATCGAGCTCGGTCGCGAGCTGAAAGAACGGCAGGCATTCGTCGTCATCGGGATAATGTCCGGGAAGGCTCGACAGGATCCAGGCGCCCTTGAGGCCATCCTCCTCGATGGCACGCTCCCATTCGCGCAGGAACTCCTCGTCGCCGCTCGGTACGGCCGAGGCCATACCGTAGATCGTGTCGTATTTGTCCTGCAGCGAGGCGATGTAGCGATTCACTTTCTTGAGTGCGCTTAGTTGCTGATCGCGGTCCATGTGACGCAGATCGTGCATCGCCTGGCTGATCACGGTGGCGTCGACGCCGGCTTCTTGCTGGGCCGCCAGCACATTTTCTATGGTCATCGGACAGCGACCGCGCCAAAACGGCTCTGCCTGCTGCTCCGGCGTATGCACGTGAGTATGGAAGTCGATGATCATGAGCAGATCCTGCAGGGGTGATGAAAACTCGGCTCAGGTCGTTGCCACGGGAGCGCCGCTCGGCGAGAGCTCTTCGAGTGTGCGCCCCGACGTCTCCACCGAGAACAAAGCGCACGTGACTCCGGCAATGACGGCAAAAATGCCGAACATGCCGAACACGCCGTTGACCCCATAAGCCGGTAGAATGACGCCGACCAGATAAGGACCGACGACCGACGACAGGCGTTGTGCGATGCTCGAGGCACCGCTGCCGATGGCGCGCAGATGGTTGGGATAGTTCTCGGCGGTGTACATGCCGAGCGAGCCAGGGATCATACCCATCGATGCAAAGGCCAGCGTGGCGAGTGTCACCACCGCAAACGCCGGCAGATCCGGCGTGAACGCGGCGATGAACAGCGGCACGGCGGCGAGCAGGAAGCCCACGCTGTAGGCGCGCTTGCGGCCGATCTTGTCGATGGTGAAGGCCGCGACGAGCAGCACGAACAGGCCGGTAAAGCTGACGACGAAGCCTTGGAAGTTCGATTGCGCGACAGTGTGGTGATAGACCGTACGCATGATGCTCGGCAGCCAGCCGGTGATCGCGTAGGTGATCAGATAGGCGCAGAACCACAGCACCCAAAGCGACAGGGTGCGCTTGAGATAAATGCCCTGAAACAGATCGCGGAAACGGCTGTGCGAGGCGACGGCGGGCGCGATGTTGCTTGGAATCGGCGGCAGCGGCTGCTGGCCGTGCGCGGAAACGTGCCACTCGATCTCCTTCATGACCCGATCGGCATCTTCGTCGCGTCCGCGGCTGGCGAGCCAGCGCGGCGATTCCGGC
>Ga0335081_10006193_pt1 | contig 19027 bp, 11 predicted proteins | sample Lox_Sample_35_FD_206713 | JGI IMG/M metagenome (GOLD analysis project Ga0335081, IMG submission 206713) | Soil microbial communities from Loxahatchee National Wildlife Refuge, Florida, United States - Lox_Sample_3.5 | ecosystem: Environmental > Terrestrial > Soil > Wetlands | place: USA...
CTAAAGTGGAAAGCCTGATCGCGAGTGCACGTTTCTCGCCTTGGACTCGCGATCGCCGGCAACAGTGTCAAGGATCTTTTTCTTCAAAGGTGGGTAAAAAAGGAATTGCGATACCCAGGGCTTTCTTGACTCTCAAAGCCTTTTTGACTTAATTTCGGGGGCGCAAAACACCACCACGGAAACAATAACTCACCGGGAGAATCCCATCATGGCAACACGCTGCATCAACAAGGTCATTCTGATTGGTAATCTGGGGAAAGACCCTGAGCTGCGCTACACGAGTAGCGGAGTCGCTGTCGCCAGCTTCACGCTGGCAACCAATGAAACGTGGAAGGACCCTGAAGGCAATGTGCAGGAGCGGACACAATGGCACAACATCGTTGCGTGGAGAAAACTCGCCGAAATTTGTGGTGAATATCTGAAGAAGGGGGGCAAGGTCTACCTCGAAGGAAAGCTGCAGTACAGAAGCTACGATGACAAAAACGGCGTCAAACGGTATGTGACGGAAATTGTGATGGATGAGATGCTGATGCTCGATAGCAAAGGGGGAGCGCAGTCCGCCGGGGAACCATCCCAGCAACACGATGAGGCCCCCGCCGGGCCCGTGAGCGATCTGCCGTTCTAAAATTTGCACACGGTTGCGACTCACCATAGCTGTTCCTGCCTAGGCCTGTCCAAGGTTGCGGGGAAGGGCTATGAGCAAAGGAATACCTCAAGCTATCACAAAAGCCGCTTGCGCCACGCTGAACGTGGTTTGCATCCACTAGTGGACAAGAATGGACCCCGATTCAAGTGGCGCTTTACGCCGTGGCGTCTCAGGCGCTCATTCGGGATGACTGCAAACGCATTTTTGAGATGGGATCTGTGTTGCGCATCCTCATTTGCTCTGTTGTATTTTGTTTGGATACAGAAATGATACCGTCAACTGGAATCTTTGCACGCATATAGGCCACGTGAAATCACGATGAGGCAGGTGAGCATTACATTCGGTTTGTGTCTCCTTCTCTGCGTGCCCGTCGGTGCGTCATCGAAACATCGACCGGTCCAAGCGAAGCATGGGATGGTGGTCTCGGCCGAGAAACGGGCTTCGCAGGTAGGTCTTGAAATCCTCAAAGAGGGTGGAAATGCTGTGGATGCTGCGGTAGCTACAGGATTTGCGCTTGCTGTCACCTATCCGGAAGCTGGAAATATTGGCGGCGGGGGATACATGGTAATACGGATGGCGGACGGAAGGACGACTTCCATTGACTACAGGGAAAAGGCTCCCGGGAAAGCGACCCGCGACATGTTCCTGGATACGAAAGGCCGCTTTGTCTCCTCAAGAAGCGAACACGGATTTCTCTCCGTGGGTGTCCCGGGATCAGTTGCAGGACTGCTCGACGCACTCCAAAAATATGGTACCATGACACGTGAACAGGTCGTGGCTCCCGCGATTCGGCTGGCAGAAAAGGGGTTTCCCGTTGGGGCAGGTCTTGCTCAACTCCTTGCCGAAAAGTGGAATGAATTGAATGGTTACCCCTCCACCATGAAAATCTTTGCCCGAAAGGGCAAGCCGTACCGTGCGGGCGACACGCTCGTCCAGAAAGATCTGGCCGCAACGCTCGAGAGAATCCTGAAGCAGGGCAAGGAAGGATTCTATCGGGGCAAAACTGCCCGATATCTCGTAGACGCAATGAAGCGAGGAGGGGGGCTCATCAGTTATGAAGATCTGAAGGACTACCGGGCGTTGGAGAAGCCCGTGGTGTCCGGGACGTATCGCGGTTACAGAATTATTTCCATGGGGCCGTCGAGTTCGGGCGGCGTGATTCTGATCTATCTGTTGAACCTGCTGGAACGTTACAACCTTGACGCGAGCGGCTTTGGGACACCACGCACTATTTCTCTTATGGCTGAATCCATGAAGCTTGCATATGCTGACCGGGCCGAATTTCTTGGCGATGCCGACTTTTATCCTGTACCGGTCGAGAAGCTGATTTCCAAAGAATACGCTGATGAACGTGCGAAGCTGATTGACACAGCAAAAGCGACTCCCAGCAGCCGGGTATCACACGGGGCAATACCGATCCGTGAAGAAACCGAGACCACACATTACTCGGTTGTCGACAAGTGGGGAAACGCCGTCAGCACGACGACGACCATCAACAGTTTCCTTGGATGTGGCATCGTCGTGGATGGTGCAGGATTCCTGCTGAACAACGAGATGGATGACTTTTCAGGGAAGCCGGGGACGCCCAACCAGTACGGACTTCTGGGAGGTGTCGCGAACTCAATCCAGCCGAACAAACGAATGCTGAGTGCCATGACCCCGACGATCGTCCTGAAGGATAGTCTGCCATACTTGGTCCTCGGTTCGCCAGGCGGATCAACGATTATTACGACGGTGCTGCAAGTAATTCTCAACGTTCTTGACCATCATATGAATGTCAGAGATGCCGTTGATGCGATGAGGATTCATCACCAGTGGTATCCCGACACATTATACTATGAACACCACGGCCTCTCGAAAAGCGTGGTGAAGAGCTTAAGGAATCGGGGGTACGCTGCGGCCGAACGCGCTGGATATCAAGGGAGCGTCCAGGCCATCCTCGTGGATCGGAAAAAGGGGGTCCTGTACGGAGTGGCCGATCCCCGGAGACACGGAGCTGTTGCCGGGTATTGAGCTTGCATATTCCAAAGAAGTTTCGTACAGTAGCACAGTGTTTGTTGTTCTTTCCAATACACGCAGTGGTGTGGCGCCTATTGCGCCATGAAAAGGGAATTCCGTCCGCGTCACAATCGGAAGCTGCCCCGCAACTGTAAGTGAGGATATCTGAATCGCGTGTCACTGCGGATCGTTCGGTCCGCGGGAAGACATTCAGACGCGTTGCATCTCACGAGCCAGGAGACCTGCCACTGCACACACCCAAGGAACCTTCGCGGGAAGGTGCTTCTCTGACAAGAGTGTTTCCTGTCAAGAGCCCCAACCTTTGCGAAGGTTGGGGCTCTTTTCATTTCATACCTATCGAGGGATATTCTATGAAGAGCTTCATCAAAATAATCGTCGCAGGTGTGATCCCGGCGCTTGCGTGGGGACAGGGAACACACGCCGATAGCGTGAAGACCTACCAGGCATCAGAAGTTGTAGTTACTGCTACAAGGAGTTCCCTATCGGATAAGGAAACCCCCTCCCCGACCGAAGTTCTGGGAGCGAGCGACATTCGCGACGCAAATGGTACAACGCTGGCTGATGCTCTCCAGGAATTCACCGGCGTATTGCTCAGGGAATACGGCGGGGGTGCATCGCTTGCAACGTGTTCGCTGAGGGGCTCCGCGTCCGAACACGTTCTTGTGCTGATCGATGGAAATCGGTTCACCGGGTTTCAGAACGGTCTCGTCGACTTCAGTCTGCTCCCGCTCGACAATGTGGCCCGCATCGAGGTCCTGCACGGAGGCGCTTCTGCTCTGTACGGTGCCGACGCGGTCGGTGGCGTGATAAACATTCTCACGCGCCCGGTTGGATCTCAACTCCGAGTGTTGGCGAATGGATCGATCGGGTCGTTTGGTTTCCAACGGTATTCCGCACAGGCTCAAGGCGGAACAGGGGGATTCGGCGTTCTTGCAGGTTATTCCAATGAGCGCGGACAAGACAATTATCCGTTCTCGCTCCAGCGTCCAAATGTGCCCGACACGAGCCTTCGTCGCCAAGACGCTGATTACCGAAAAGACGAGCTTTATCTGAATGGGAACTGGAAGGCAGGCGAACACTCGTTGCTTGATTTTTCTGTTCAAAACGTCCGTGCAGAGCGCGGTACTCCGGGGCCAATCCTGGATCCCGGGGATGTGAGCCTTGCCCGCGAGAATGATAATGACGTTAATATTCACGTTGGGTATCGCGATGATCAAGTGTCCGGCGTCGAGATGTCTCTCAGCTCGGGGTTTCAGTACAGCTTTGAAACATACGCTGACCCGACGTACCTGGAGAATTCATTTTACAAGAATCTCCTCGTGAACGTCAATCCTCAGGTTCAGGCAGCCATCAGTGACGACGATAGAATCGTTGCGGGCGGCGAGTTTGTGCAGGGCATCCTGCAAGGAAATGACTTTGGAGTCAGGATTCAACGTACTCAGTCGTCGATCTATCTCTCCAACGAATATGTCCTGGAGACGGAACGTGCTTCTTTTGACAGGCTGTTGCTGTTTCAAACCGTTCGGTACGACCATTTTTCCGATGTCGGCCAAGCATTGACACCGAAACTGGGCTTCAATTTAAGGATCTTACGCCCTGGCGACCTGCGTGTCCGCGCCAGCTATGGCTTGAGTTATCGGGCACCCTCGTTCAACGATTTGTACTACGTGCCTTTCAATAATCCTGGGCTTCATCCCGAGCATTCCGAAAGCTACGATGTGGGGGTCCTTGGTGACGGATCGCTGTGGGGAGACCACTCCTTCTCATTGACGTATTTTTATGCAAACACAAAGGACAGGATAGTCTTTGATCCGGTCAGCTACGTCCCCGTCAACGTCGATCAGACGGTCTCAGAAGGAGTTGAATCGTCCTACGTGGGTCATTTGTTCGATGGCGCAGTCGATCTTACCTTATCATACACATTTACAGATGCCAGAAAGAAGAATAGAGCGTCGGCGACCGATTCAACGTATGACAAGCAACTCGTCTTTATTCCGCAAAATCTTCTGAAGGCTGCTCTCGCATTTCACGTTCAGCCATTTACCATAAATTTGTTCCGTCTCCTTACCGGTGCGCGTCCTGTGAACGAAGACAATTCGAGTTCGCTCCCCGCATATTCGCTCACAAATGCGAATGTCCAGGCTCAGATTCCGTGTGGTCCCTGGAAAGTATCGGCAAAGCTGGAAATGGATAATATTTTTGGCGTCCAGTATCAGGTCTATCCCGATTATCCAATGCCCGGACGGATGGTCAGACTTGATCTCGGTGTTGAATACTAGTCGCTGGATTTGGTTCGTTTGAGAAATTTTACTATCATCTATTCACTTCATATGCAGAAAGGAGATTCAGCCATGAGATACACTGTTCTCGCAGTACTCATGATCGTCGCTGCGGCATTTTCACGATTGTTGCCGCACCCGGCCAATGTTGCACCTATTACAGCCATGGCCCTTGTCGGCGGAGTCTATCTGGACAAACGGTTTGCCCTTGTCATTCCGATCGCGGCCCTTTTGATTACGGACTGGTTCATTGGGTACTATCCAATCCTCTTCTTTGTGTACGGAAGTTTCATCGTCATTGGATTGATCGGTCTTTGGCTCAAATCGCACAAAAGACCGCTGCCAGTTATCGGTGCGACACTCTTCAGTTCCATCTTGTTCTTTGTGGTGACGAATTTTGGCGTCTGGATGATTGGCCCCGAAATGTATCCAAAAACTTGGGCCGGATTGACGGAGTGCTTCGTCGCAGCTGTTCCTTTCTTCCGCAATACTGTGTTTGGAGACCTGGTGTACACAGGTGTTCTGTTCGGTCTGTTCGAGCTAATCGCACATTACCTGAAGAGCCCGGAGAACGCTCAACAACAGTCTGCCTGACGACCTCGTCCTCTTTGACTATGGAGAAGAGTCTTTGCGATAATGCAGAGACTCTTTTCTAGTTTTTGACGCACGTTCGTGTCGGTTCACTCCGGTCCAAATACAATGCTCACCGCTTCCTCGTTTTGCTTCCCCGATTTCTTCAAGATTGAGAAACTTCTAAAATCACTATGATTTCCAGACGATTTAGGTCGCACCGTAATCCCTTTTCGTATTGCTCTCGCTCGAAAAACATTCTATATTGTTAAGGTAATTCCTTCGGAATTCACCGGCACGGGCCTTTTCATGGTGTACGGCCACCCGCTTCAAGATTGCCATCGATCTGCAAAGGGGAGATCAGGAGTTGTAGGGTTGGCGGTGCTGATGGGCCTTCCAAGCATACACTGCAAAAAGCGCAAAGAGGAGAATCAAGGAGATATATGTCTGATTACATCAATAAAATAGTGGCTCTTGTCAAAGCGAAGAATCCAAGCGAGCCTGAATTCCACCAGGCTGTAGAAGAGGTAACGAATTCGCTTGTAACGGTTTTGGAAAAGCATCCGGAGTATCGTGCCTCAAAAATTCTGGAGAGAATGGTAGAACCGGAGCGCGTCGTAATCTTTCGGGTGCCTTGGATGGACGATCAGGGCGAGATTCATGTCAACCGTGGTTTTCGCATCCAGATGAACAGCGCAATTGGGCCCTATAAAGGTGGGCTCCGATTCCATCCCTCCGTGACCCTAGGTATTCTGAAATTTCTCGCTTTCGAGCAGGTGTTCAAGAACAGTCTCACCTCTCTTCCGATGGGAGGTGGAAAGGGAGGATCCGATTTTGACCCAAAAGGGAAGAGCGATGGCGAAGTCATGCGCTTCTGCCAAAGCTTCATGACCGAGCTCTTTCGGCATATTGGCCCGGATGTCGACGTTCCGGCTGGTGACATCGGCGTTGGTGGAAGGGAAATCGGGTATTTGTTCGGTCAGTATAAAAGGCTGACGCGTGAATTCTCAGGGGTACTGACCGGCAAGGGAATAAGTTGGGGAGGCTCGCTCATCCGACCGGAGGCGACCGGGTACGGAGTGGTCTATTTTGCAGAAGAAATGTTGAGAACCCGGAATGAGACGTTCGACGGCAGGACCGTTGCCGTCTCGGGATTTGGGAACGTGGCGTGGGGGGCCGTTGAGAAAGTAAATCAGCTTGGAGGAAGGGTGGTGACCCTATCCGGTCCCGATGGGTTCGTGTACGATAAGGATGGAATCAAAGGGGAAAAAATCCATTATATGCTCGAGATGCGGGCAAGTGCACGCGATCAAGTCAAAGATTATGCGGATAAATTCAAAGTTGAATTCCATCCCGGAAAGCGACCTTGGGGCATCAAAGCAGATGTCGCGCTACCCTGTGCCACTCAGAACGAGCTCGACGTTGAGGATGCAAAGGGATTGGTCAACAATGGCTGCAAATGCGTCTGCGAGGGAGCCAATATGCCTACGACCCTGGGAGCGGTGAAAGTCCTGCAGGATGCAGGTGTTCTCTATTCTCCCGGCAAAGCCTCGAATGCCGGTGGTGTCGCGACATCCGGTCTTGAAATGAGTCAGAACAGCATGCGACTGCCGTGGCCCAAGGAGGAGGTCGACCAGAGGCTCCATCAGATCATGAAGAGTATTCACCGGACCTGTCTTGAAACTGCTGCGAAATATGGCACACCCGGGAATTACCTCAACGGGGCAAATATTGCTGGTTTTTTGAAAGTCGCCGATGCAATGATGGACCAGGGTCTCGTCTAATGAAGTAGATTCGGCCAAATCACCGCGAGCCCGCCGTCTTGCATCTGCAGATTGTGTCGTTGCCGGTTGCCATCGCGAAGTTCTTCAGCTGAGTGTTCCCTGAGGGTGCAATCGCTGCTTTTGGTGGTCGAACCGCCGACAAGTTTTCAGGTGCTAGCTCAAATTCTCATTCACGTGAGCTGGAGCGAGTATCGATTCGAAATCTATTGTCCGGATTGAGGGGTCTGGACGCAAGCAAGGTTGTTCATGAGTAGAATCGATCAAATACAGATCGAAGACATCTACGGCACCCGCGTCAAATCTTTTCAAAAATTGATGCGGTTCAAGATTAGAGACATCCTCCTCGTCTCGAGTCTTTATGATGAATACCTCTTTGAAGAAGACGGCAGGCTTTATGAGCTGATCCGTCAGGATTTCCAGGCCCTCAACCTCAGTCAAACCCCGGACATCACACACGTTACGAACGGGATGGAGGCCATTGAGCTGGCTCTCCGCGAACAACAGTTCGACCTCATTATTGCCACCCTCCACATCGAGGATATGCACGTCATCAAATTTGCGAAGATGGTGCGTGATGCCGGCATCAAAGTCCCCATCATACTCCTTGCCTACGACAACCGAGAGCGAAAAGAGCTTGTAACAAAATATGATACCTCGGTGTTCGAGAGGATTTTTATCTGGCAGGGTGATTACCACCTTCTCCTCGGGATCATCAAGTATGTCGAGGATCGCATGAATGTCGAGAATGACACGAAGGCGGTCGGCGTGCAATCCATCATTCTCGTGGAGGACAATGTAGCGTTCTATTCCAGCTACCTTCCCATTGTTTATACGGAGATCCTTAACCAGTCGCGGAGGCTCATTTCCGAAGGGGTCAACCTCACGCACAAGTTTCTCAGGATGAGGGCCAGACCGAAGATCCTTCTCTGCACAACGTTCGAGGAAGCGTGGTCCTATTATGAACAGTACCAGGATTTTGTCCTCGGCATCATTTCGGATGTGAATTTCAAGAGAAATGGCGTACGGGACAGGCGCGCAGGAATTGTGTTTGCGGAGACGGTGCGCGCCCAGCATCCGGATATCCCGATCCTTCTTCAATCAAGCAACCAGGCGTTTGCGGAGAATGCACGTGCAATTGGTGCGGGGTTCCTTCTCAAGGGATCGCCGACCCTTCTCCACGATCTTCGGGACTTCATGCTGAATAACTTCGGGTTCGGCGATTTTGTGTTCAGATCCCGAAGCGGCAGGGAAGTGGGGCGCGCGTTTAACCTCAAAAGCCTTGAAGAACAGTTGACTGTCGTACCCGACGAAAGTATCCTCCACCACGCAGAACGAAACCATTTCTCAAACTGGCTTAAAGCGAGGACGGAGTTCGGGCTTGCACACAGACTGCGACCCCGGAAGATCTCGGATTTTCCGTCTGTCGCCGCCTTGCGAGCCGAGCTGATCAGCTCGATCAAGTTCTACCGGGATGTCCAGCAGCGGGGGGTCATCACGGAGTTCTCCAAGGAGTCTTTTGACCTCCGGAACAGCTTTGCCCGCATTGGACTTGGTTCGCTGGGAGGGAAGGCCCGCGGGCTCGGCTTCATGAACACTCTGATCACCAACTATCACGTCGACGACAAGTTTGAAAACGTGGAAGTGTCGGTTCCCTCGGCAGTCGTGATTGCGACAGATGTCTTCGACCGCTTCCTGGAGAGGAACAATCTGGAGCTGTTTGCGCTCAACACCACCGACGACGATGAGCTGAACAGGAAATTCATCGAAGCGTCGTTCTTCCCTGAAGATGTGATGTACAAGCTATCCGAATTCATTGAAATCAGCAAAGAACCACTGGCAGTCCGTTCGTCCAGCCTTCTTGAAGATTCGCAGTACCAACCATTTGCGGGGGTGTATCAAACGTATATGATCCCCAATAATGATCCTGATCCCGCGGTTCGGCTTCGCGAGCTTCTCCTGAGTATCAAGCTGGTGTACGCGTCGACATTCTCGTCGAAAGCCAAGGATTATATGAAGGCCACTGCCTATCGGCTCCAGGAAGAAAAGATGGCGGTCATCATTCAGAGGATGGTGGGTGCCCGGCACAACGATCGTTTTTATCCGGCATTTGCAGGGGTGGCGAAGTCGTACAATTTTTATCCCGTTCCTCCACAGGACTCTTCCGATGGGATTGTGCATGTCGCGTTGGGCCTCGGCAAATTGGTCGTCGACGGAGGGAATGCCGTACGTTTCTGTCCCCGCTATCCCCGGCATCTTCTTCAGTTTTTTTCAACATTGGAAACAATCCGGAATGCCCAGCAGGAATTCCTTGCGCTCGACCTCACAAAAAGACTGGATCTCAACGATCACCAGACTCCCGAAGTGTTTGTCCAGAAATATGACCTCAGCAAGGCGGAAGAGGATGAAACCCTGTATTTCGTCGGTTCCACCTATTCGCCGGAAAACGATTCGGTCTATGACGGAGTTTCGAGAAGCGGAAAAAGGGTCGTCACGTTCGCACCCGTGTTGAAGCACAACATCTTTCCGTTGGCGGAGATTCTCGAGTTGATTCTGGAAATGGGAACGTGGGGGATGGGGACACAAGTTGAAATAGAGTTCGCGGTAAACATGAATGTTCCCCCGGGGAGGCCAAAAGAGTTTGCCATGCTTCAAATTCGACCGCTTGTCCTCAACCTGGAGGCGGAAGAGCTGGACGTCGACAACTTCAGTAAGGAAGACCTTGTTTGTGAAAGCCGGCAGGTTCTCGGAAACGGCGCGATCAAAGATATCCGCGATATCGTCATGGTGGACATCGAGAAATTTGACCGTTCCAAGAGCCGGGATGTTGCCGCCGCGCTCAGTGTTTTCAACACGAAACTCCTTGCCCAGAAGAGACCCTACGTCCTGATCGGCGTCGGGCGTTGGGGAAGTCTTGATCCCTGGCTGGGCATCCCCGTGACGTGGGATCAGATCTCGGGAGCGGGCGTCATTGTCGAATCAGGCTTCAGAGATTTCAATGTGACGCCTTCCCAGGGCTCGCATTTTTTTCAGAACATTACATCCTTCAGAATTGGATATTTTACGGTCAACTCGGTCGACAACCTTGGATTCATCAACTGGGAATGGCTGGCACAGCAAAAGGCCGTGGAAGAAACAGAGTGCATCCGTCATCTCCAGTTTGATGACCCAGTCGATGTCAGAATCAATGGTCACAAGAACAAGGGAATCATTACAAAGCCGGCAAAAGTTGCTTCTGTCCAACAGTTGCTCCAAACCAACGGCGGACGCGAATGAAATGGAACTCGTGGAACGCCGATTACTTTCATCCTAGTAGACCGCAACGGAGGTACACGTTGCATATTAGGAACAAGCCCAAAACCACACATTCATCAGGAGGGTCTTATGTCTGATTATGTAAAAGATCTCATAGCAGAAGTGAAGGCAAAGAATCCCGCACAACCCGAATTCCACCAGGCTGTACAGGAAGTCGCAGAATCGCTCGCGATCGTGTTCGAACGGCATCCTGAATACCGAACGGCGAAAATACTTGAGCGTATCCTGGAACCTGAGCGTGTAATAACATTCCGCGTACCGTGGGTGGACGATCAGGGAGAAATCCAAATCAACAGAGGGTACAGGATTGAAATGAACAGTGCGATCGGACCGTACAAAGGCGGATTGCGATTTCATCCCTCCGTAACGCTGGGCATTCTCAAATTCCTCGCCTTCGAGCAGGTGTTCAAGAACAGCTTGACCACACTTCCCATGGGAGGTGGAAAAGGCGGTTCCGACTTCGATCCAAAGGGAAAGAGCGATCTGAAGATCATGCGTTTCTGCCAGGCTTTCATGAGCGAGTTGTTCCGGCACATCGGACCCGACACGGACGTCCCGGCTGGCGACATCGGAGTCGGCGGACGAGAAATCGGTTATCTCTTCGGTCAATACAAAAAGCTGCGAAACGAATTCACCGGCGTCCTGACGGGCAAAGGCCTGAACTGGGGTGGATCGCTGATTCGGCCGGAAGCCACCGGGTATGGGAGCGTTTACTTCGCTTCGGAGATGCTGAATACGAAAGGGAAGAACCTTCAAGGCAAACTATGCCTCGTATCGGGAAGCGGAAACGTCGCACAGTACACCGTTGAGAAAATTAATGAACTGGGGGGCAAGGTAGTGACTTTGTCGGATTCAAACGGTTATATTTATGACGAAAAGGGTATCACCAAAGAAAAACTTGCATTCGTCATGGAGTTAAAGAACGTCCGACGCGGGAGAATCCAGGAGTACGCCGGCAAATTCAAGGAAGCCGTCTATACACCGGTTGATCCGAAGCTGGAATACAACCCGCTCTGGAATCACAAGGCGGATTGTGCCTTCCCGAGTGCGACGCAGAATGAAATCAATGGGAAAGACGCGCAGAATCTGGTGAAGAACGGCGTCAATGTCGTCAGTGAAGGGGCAAACATGCCGACGACGCTTGACGGCGTCAAGGTTTTCCTCGATGCCAAGATACTGTACGGCCCGGGTAAAGCCGCGAATGCCGGCGGTGTCGCTACGTCCGGTCTCGAGATGACCCAGAACAGCATGCGTCTGACGTGGACACGGGAAGAAGTCGACACCCGGTTGCGCATGATCATGCACAGCATTCACTCAAGCTGTGTCCAGATGGCAGACCGATTCGGTACGCCCGGCAACTACGTCAATGGTGCCAACATTGCCGGCTTCCTCAAGGTTGCCGATGCGATGATGGACCAGGGCGTTGTCTGATCGATCTTCGAACTCCAGCACCTGGCACAATGACGAAGGGATGGGTTGCCCCCATCCCTTTGTCCTGCGTTGCACGGCCGGCACGATGAAGAAAAGATGAAAAGCTCCTTCGATGAAATAAAAACCACTTCCGACACCCTTTGGGTCGAGCACGGTTATGGAAACCGTTTCCAGGGTTTCCAGAACCTGATGCGGCTCAGGATCCGTGATGTCCTTCTGGTTTCAAGTCTGTATGACCTCTATCTCTTCGAAGAGGATGGAAGGCTGTATGAGTTGATCCGCAATGAATACCAGGGCTTCAACCTGAGCCATTCGCCGGAGCTCACGCGCGTTTCGAGCGGATACGAAGCGATAGCCCTTGCGAAGGAGGAGCGTCGGTTCGATCTGATCATCACTACGCTCCACATCGACGACATGCACGCCATTGATTTTGCGCGGATGGTCAAGGCAGCCGGCATCAACATTCCTATTGTTCTCCTCACGCACGACAACAGGGAATTGAAGTACCTCCTGATGAACCACGACACGTCGGTGTTCGAGAAGGTATTCATCTGGCAGGGTGATTTCCGGATCATTATTGCGATCATCAAATCGTTCGAAGACAAGATCAACGTCGAGCACGACACCCGGATGGTCGGGGTTCAGACGATTATCGTCATCGAAGACAGTGTGAAATACTACTCCTCGATCTTACCCAGCATTTACACCGAGATCCTCAAACAGTCACAACAGCTGATCTCGGAGGGTATCAACCTGACACATAAGTTTCTTCGGATGCGGGCGCGGCCGAAAATTCTCCTCTGTTCGACGTTTGAGGAGGCGTGGGACTGCTACGAGCGTTACAGTGAATTCATGCTCGGCATCATTTCAGACATCGATTTTCCCCATAATGGGGTTCAGGACCCGGAGGCCGGCATTGAGTTTGCCACACGCGTAAAGCAGCTTCAACCCGACCTTCCAATCCTTCTGCTCTCGACCATGCCGGAGAACGAAGCGAAAGCGCACGCGACTGGCGCTTCGTTCGTTCTCAAGGATTCGTCGCTGCTTCTAAACGAGCTGCGGCAATTCATGATCCAATATTTCAGCTTTGGCGATTTCGTATTCCGAACCCCCGCCGGGGTTGAAGTCGGAAGAGCGAGTGATCTCAAGAGCCTGGAGGAACAACTCCGTGTTGTCCCGGACGAAAGCATCCGGTATCACGGGGAACGCAATCACTTTTCCAACTGGCTTAAGGCCCGCACGGAATTCTGGCTTGCCCACCAACTGAGGCCTCGGCGGGTATCCGACTACCCCACCGTCGAGGCGCTGCGACGCGACCTCATCGATTCGTTGCATCATTATCGAAATATTCGTCAGCGGGGGATTATCGCTGATTTTGTCAAAGAGACATTCGACCCCGACAGCAGCTTCGCCCGGATTGGAGGAGGGTCGCTGGGGGGAAAAGCACGCGGACTTGGATTCGTGAACACGCTCATTAATGACTACAAGGTCAGGAACAGGTTTGAAGGTGTTCAAATTTACGTTCCGGCGGCAGTGGTCGTTGGAACAGATGTGTTCGATCAATTCATCGACGAGAACAATTTGCGGCAGTTTGCGATGGATTGCGACGATGACAAGGAGATAACCCGGAGATTCCTCGAAGCGAGCAAATTCCCTGAGGGTGTCCTCGGCGAGCTTGCAGCATTTCTGGATATCGTCCGCACGCCCCTGGCTGTGCGTTCTTCCAGCCTGCTGGAGGACTCCCAGTACCATCCGTTTGCCGGCGTGTACGAAACATACATGATCCCCAATAATCAGCCGAATCCGCTGATTCGACTCAATGACTTGCTCAATAGCATCAAACGCGTCTACGCATCAACATTCTATCAGAGTGCAAAAGATTACATCAAAATAACCTCGTACCGCCTTGAAGAAGAGAAAATGGCGGTCATCGTCCAGAAGCTTGCCGGTGCCGTGCACGAAAATCGGTTCTATCCCGACATTGCAGGGGTGGCTCGGTCCTACAATTTCTATCCGTTGCCGCCGCAGCGATCGTCCGACGGGATTGTATCGACTGCGCTGGGCTTGGGGAAAACCGTCGTCGATGGCGGAAACACCGTCCGCTTCTGTCCGCGCTATCCGACCGATCTCATCCAGTTTTATTCCATCGAGGAAACGCTGAACAGCTCCCAGCGCAATTTCTTTGCGCTCCAGCTGGATGCGCACGTCGATTTCGAGATAGAGACGCACGATGTTCTTGTCAGACCATACGACCTGTCGGTCGCCGAACACGATGGGACTCTGCAATACGTCGGTTCCACCTATTCGGCGGAGGATGATTCGATTACCGACGGCCTCGCACGCAACGGACCCCGGGTAGTGACGTTCGGTCCAATCCTCCGGCATCGGATGTTTCAGCTTCCGCAAATACTGGAGCTCCTGCTCGATATGGGGACGTGGGGGATGGGAACGCCGGTGGAAATAGAGTTCGCAGCAACAATGTCGGTCCACCAAGAAAGCCCGAAGGAGTTCGCTCTCCTTCAGATGAGGCCATTGGTCGTACACAGGGAACCGGAGGAACTCACCATCGAGGAGTTTAATCCGACCCAGTTGATATGCCAGAGCAACCAGGTCCTCGGGAACGGCATCATTGAGGATATTCGTGACATAGTTGTCGTGGATTACGAGCATTTCGAGCGCTCGCAAAGTCGGGAAGTCGCGAAAGAGGTAGGATTGATGAACAGCAGACTTGTCGCGGAACATCGTTCGTACTTGTTGATCGGTGTGGGGCGTTGGGGAACACTGGATCCGTGGCTGGGAATTCCGGTTGCGTGGGAGCATATCGCCGGCGCAAAAGCTATTATCGAGACGGGGTTCAAAGAACTCTCCGTCACCCCCTCGCAGGGTTCACACTTCTTTCAGAACATCACAGCGTTCATGATCGGATACTTCACGGTGAATACTCACAACCACCAGGGATTCATCGATTGGGACTGGCTGTTGAAGCAGAAAGCAATCGAAACATTGAAGCTCACACGGCTCATACGCTTTCCGAAGCCACTTCTCATCAAAATAAACGGCCACCAAAACAAAGGCATCATTCTGAAGCCGGAGTGAAAACTTGAGTAATGTCAGCGGTCCAAAGGACTCAAAAGTATTAGACGCATGCCCTCACTGCGGCGAAAAGCTGAGTCCGTGGCAACAGGTTCTTCTCGGCGTGGACAGGGCATTGATGTGCAAGAAATGCTGGTACAGGATAGTCCTTGATGTCCACGAAGAGGACACGAAACGGAAAGACCAGGCGAAAATTCCGCCAAAGGAATAGCCACATGGAATCATACAATTCATTTCAAGTTGAACAGAAGCAGGTCGGAGAAGCTGCAAAGATTCTGAATCTCGATAAAGCGACGACGGAGTTGCTTTTGTGGCCACAACGAGAGTATAAATTCACAATGCCGGTGAGGATGGACAGCGGCGATACGAGAATCTTTCACGGGTACAGGATTCAACACAATTATGCCCGCGGGCCGGCAAAGGGGGGAATCCGCTTCCATCCTGACGAGACGGTTGACACCATTCGGGCGCTCGCAGGTTGGATGACGTGGAAGACCGCAGTAGTCGATCTGCCTTTGGGGGGTGGTAAGGGAGGCGTCGTTTGCGATCCACGCACAATGTCCGATCGCGAGCTGGAAAACCTCGCGAGAGCCTATGTCCGGGCTACCTGGGAGTATATCGGTGTCGACAAGGATGTCCCGGCGCCCGATGTTTACACGAATCCTCAGACCATGGCGTGGATGATGGATGAGTATGAGACAATCAGGGGAAGGCATCATCCGGGAGTGATGACCGATAAGCCATTGCAGATTGGCGGAACTGAAGGGCGAAGAGATGCTACGGCGCGGGGAGGAGTAATAACGGTGAAGGAGGCGTGCAGAGTACACGGTGTTGATCCAATGGGTCGGATTGCCATCCAGGGATTCGGCAACGCCGGTCAAAGAGCGGCACTTCTGCACGAAGAGATTCTGGGTGGCGGGAAACTCATCGCTGTATGTGATTCTCGCGGCGGCATCTACAATCCGGAGGGTTTCAATCCCAAGAACCTTGTCACCCACAAGCTGAAGACCGGCTCCGTCGTTGGTTTTCCCGGCTCGACACCGATCCCGAGAGAATCTGTACTGGAACTTGATGTTGACATCCTGTACCCTGCAGCGCTCGAAAACTCGATCAACGAGCAGAACGTATCAAAGATCAAAGCGCGGATAATCTGTGAACTGGCAAATGGGCCGACAACACCGGAGGCAGACCTCATCCTGCACAAAAATGGCATCCACGTCATACCGGATATACTTGCAAGCGCGGGTGGAGTCACCGTTTCGTATTTCGAGATGGTTCAGGATAGATACTCGTATTTTTGGGATGAGGCAGTCGTTCACGAGCGGCTCGATAGAAAGATGACGAAAGCATATCAAGCTGTTCAGGAGGCTATCAGGGAAAAGAAAGTGCATCCTCGCTTGGCAGCAATGGTAGTAGGGGTGGCTCGCGTGGCACAAGCGTGCAAGCTTCGTGGTTGGGTCTGACAAATGATTGAGAAACCGCTGGAAAGAGACAGCAGTTGAATAGAGATCGCAAGATGGTACGAGCTCGGTCGAAACGGAATTCGGTATTCCTCTTCTCAGTCTTGTTCTTGTATATTGGGCAGTTGCAGGCGCAGGATGCTCGAGTGACCTTCCGAATCATTGTCCCTCTGTCGACGCCCCACAATTCCAGGATCTATATTGTCGGCGACGCTCCTGAGCTGGGGAAATGGGATCCCGGAGCAATCGAGCTCAAACACGAAAACGATTCTGTCTACACTCTTGAGTTCAATTTTGAGATCGGAAGAGATGTCGAGTACAAAATCACGCGTGGTGGATGGAATGTTCAGGCTGTTTACGTTGACGGACATATCCCCGGCAACAGCCGACTGGTAGTTGAAAAGGATACGGAAGTCATCATTCGGCCCGTAGGGTGGAGCGACGGCATGGTCGCAGTTTCAGGTAGAATCACTGGTACCGTGAGATACCATCGCGGATTAAAGGGCGAAGGTCTTCGGTATGCTCGCGATCTCATTGTGTGGCTGCCGCCGTCTTATGAAAAAAGTCAAGGGCGCCGATATCCCGTCCTCTATATGCACGATGGACAAAATATCATCGATCCGAAAACATCCTTTGCGGGATTTGACTGGCAGGTTGATGAAGTAGCCGACAGTCTCATCCACGCAGGGAGAATGAAAGAAATTATCATCGTAGGCATCTACAATACGCCGGACAGGATGATTGAGTATTCCGACACCTCTGTGGGAAAGGCCTATGCAAAATTTGTTGTACACGTCGTCAAGCCGTTCATCGATTCGACATACCGCACGCTGCCGGATAGAGCAAACACGGCCGTTATGGGCTCTTCCTTGGGCGGACTCATTTCCTTCCTGTTTGCCTGGTGGTATCCTGATGTATTCTCGAAGGCAGGTTGCCTTTCCAGCGTTTTCACCCATAATGACGGAAGAATCTTGAAAGATGTGGAAGCATATAGTGGACCGCGGAAAAACATTAAGATCTACGTGGATTGCGGAGGATTTGCCGCAGAAGCCACTCTCAAACCAGGTATGGATAAAATGGTCGACTTGCTTTGTCAAAAAGGATACAACGAGGGGACGGATTTTGAACACTTCTATGATGCGTCCGCCGACCACAGTGAACGCGCGTGGGCAGCAAGAGTATGGCGACCTTTGGAATTTTTCTTTGGCGAATAATTCACAATTCACAATGCACTGTCTAATCTCATGGCACTAATAAAAGACAAGACTTGCTCCAAATGCGGCAAGAAATTCTTCTGGAAAATCGAACGCCCTTCGGATGGCAACTGGGATCGCTGGAAGAATGACGATGGAGATACGCTCTCCAACTGGTTCATCACGCATAATCTTTGCTGGGAGCATGCCTTTGCAGAGATGCCGGACCGGTTTAAGAGAATAATTCGAACCGAAGTCTACGAAGAGGAAGCGGTCGAACAAAAGTCGACATAAGTGAAGGAAGTTTTCTCAATTTCGCAAAGGAGCTGCGATGCAAGGACAAGCGTTGCGGCTTCCTCGTTTTTAACCTATATTTTATCTGCTTGCACAAGGCAGAAGAACTTGGAGCGAACACATGAAGAAATTGCTGGCATTTCTCGTTCTCATTTTCGCAATCAATCTCCCATCGGCTTCCCAAACGCGGCGGCCAATCAACTTCACCGATCTCATCAGCTTTGGAAGGATCTCGGACCCCCGCATTTCGCCCGATGGAAACCGGGTTGCATTCGTCGTTACATACCAGGATACCGTTCGGAACAATTCCAACAGTAATCTCTATCTCGTTCCCGTGAATGGCGGGGAGGTAAAGCAACTTACCGATGCAAAAGGCGTCAACTATTCGCCTCGATGGATGCCGGATGGAAAGTCCATCGCGTTCCTGTCGACGAGGGATGGCGAGTCACAAATCTGGACGATCCCAGTTGATGGAGGAGAAGCCAGGAAAGTCTCCTCAATCTCGACGGAGGCGTCCGGCCTCATTGTATCCCCCGATGGAAAATGGTTTGCCTTCAGCTCAGATGTCTTTCCGGACTGCCAGTCAGACGACTGCAACAAGCAGCGACTGGAGGCTAATGAAAAGAGCAAGGTGAAGGCGAAGATATTCGATCACCTTCCCTATCGTGTCTGGAATCAGTGGAAAGATGGGATGCGAAGTCATCTCTTTGTAATGCCGTCGACGGGCGGTACTGCATTGGATCTGACGCCGGGGGACTACGACACACCTCCGATCGACCTCGGTGGAAACTGGGACTATGCGTTTTCGCCGGACAGCAAGGAGATTGCATTTGAACGGAACACGGATCCGAATGTCGCCGTGAGCACCAACAACGATATTTACGTCGTTCCGGTCGCTGGTGGCGCGGCAAAGAAAATCACCGACAATCCGGCCAATGATTGTCAA
>Ga0335081_10006194_pt1 | contig 19027 bp, 12 predicted proteins | sample Lox_Sample_35_FD_206713 | JGI IMG/M metagenome (GOLD analysis project Ga0335081, IMG submission 206713) | Soil microbial communities from Loxahatchee National Wildlife Refuge, Florida, United States - Lox_Sample_3.5 | ecosystem: Environmental > Terrestrial > Soil > Wetlands | place: USA...
CGCATTTGGCGATGGCGCAGTATCTGGCCGGAAGCCGGCCGCCGGGCGTCAATGGCCGCGTCGCCGAAGCGATGCTGTGGACCTTGATGAACGATCAGGCGCCCGCTCTGGAAAAACTGAGCGGCATCGAAACGAACGCAGAGGCCGTGGCCAGGTGGGTGCGAACATTGCAGGCGATCAACACCAGTGATTACCGGCCGCTGGCCCAGGCTCAAGACCTTTCTCCCATCGAACGCACCGCCTGGTTCCTGGCATTTGTCCGGTCCGTGGATACGGACATCGGTTGGACTAAACTGACAGATGAGGAGAAGCAAACGGTTGATTTCGCCCGTATCGCCAACGAGGAGGATTACTCCGTTGAAACCGGCCACCAGTTACTCGCGGTTTCCTTGCCGTTGGAGTTGAGAGAGATCGCCACCGTTTACAAACTGTCGCGGGGACGAGCCATTACGAAGAAAGATCTGATCGACGCGTTAAACGCGATGCCCGGGCGTTGCTTCGAAACCGACGGGAACCGTGGCGTCAAAGTGCGGGTGATTGGCTGGGGGCTGTGGGTCGGTTTTTTTCAAAGGCGGCTCGGACACGCCATTCAGCATGACTTCGATTTTCTGCAAAATAAATGGGGCGTTCCGGACGAAGCGAAGAAATTTTCAGCCGACTGCGACAGGACGTTTGGCGACTTGCGCCTGTATCCCTTCGTGCGGCGATTCAATTGCACCGACGAGGCGTCGTACCACAAATCCGTGGACGACGCCTTCAAGGTGACGGTCGCCACGCCGCAACTGACACCGGCCGAATGCTGGAATTATCTGTGTTACTGGGGCCCTTCCAAAGTGGTGTACCGGCCCAACCCGAATCCGCACATCAATGAATGGCATAAGAATAATCCGCCTCCCGGGACGGCTTACAACCCGCTCCCCCGACTTGATCATCCCAGCCTGATTGGGCGTCCGGATGCCATCGCCCGGATCACCGCCATACATGCGTTGGCTCCCTATGACCGCAACATTTCCTACAATCTCTTGCGGATCGAGTACACCGAGCATCACAAACAGCCAACTTACGAGCAGTGCCAGGAGGTTTACAAATTGGTGTTGCCCTTCGCTACGTATGCCATGGCGGCGGTCGCCGACACAGTCCGGGACCAGCCGGATCGTTATGAAGAATTGATGGCCCGGGCCGCGGCGCAGGACCCGGCCCGCTACTTCAATCTGGGAGAATACTTCCAGACACGACAGATAGATGACAAAACCGCCTTGTATTACGAAAAAGGGGATGAGTTGTGTCCCGACAGCGTGAATGCATCGTATCATGCCACCTGGCTGGTCAAATATTTTTTGAAAAAAGGCCAGACGGACAAGGCGCGGCAGATTGCGGACGCCGCCGGCGAGGTTTATTCCTCGCCCGGCTTGGAAGCCAAAGCGACGTTCCTGGAACTGACCGGCAACTACGATGGCGCCTTCGAGTGGTACCGCAAGATTGAGGAGCGCTACGATGACTCCGGCCCGCTTCTCGAATTCTGCCTCCGTTACAAAGCACGGACTGGCGACCAGCGTTTCGAAGCCGAAGCACAAAAGCGATTGAAGAAAACATTCCCGAAGGGCATTGAAAAGGTGACCCTCAACGATTTCCACGGGCCGCCGACCGATGGCGTATTGATCAAGGAACAGACTGACCGCCTGACCGAGGCCGGGCTGAAAGCGGGCGACGTGATTGTCGCCGTCTATGGCATTCGCGTGCACAATTTCGCGCAATACACTTGCGGACGCGAATCGAGCGCCGCACCGGTGTTGGATTTGATTGTCTGGCAGGGTGGCGCCTACCACGAACTTAAACCCAGCCCGCCCGAGCATCGTTTTGGAGGCGACTTTGGCGATTACACGCCCAAATAATTCCGGCAAATTATGGATAACATGTTGCCGAACTCGTCGCGTCGGCTCGCCGCGCCGAAACGGCGTGAAGGCGGGAGTCAGAAGAACACGGAAGACATCCGTAAATTTATCCATTCATTTCGTGGCATCCTCGAGCGGAAAGCTGGCGATAAACCGTTCGCCGAAGAGTGGGCGGAATGCAAGCGCGAGAAAAAAGAACTGGAAGAACGAAAATTTCAGCGGCTTGCCGCTTCAGGCATGAGAACAAAATCACCCGATTGAGGCCTCGTCCATCATCCAAAGCCACTCCCCGGCTTAACCCACTGGACCGTGTGCGTGGCTGGAAATGGTTATCTTTATCGCCGCGCCGGGGTTCCGATGCAGAAGCTCATCGGTCTTCAGGATGCCCCGGTCCAGGAAGTAATAACCATAATCTCCCTCCGTCGGCGGAGAAATCATGGCGCTCATGGCGGGCTCGTTCCCCGAGTGGCCACAGCCGATGTCATGCTCCACCCGGAAACGGTCTTTGCGTCCGGGCTTGTCGGCCTTGATGGCAAACGCCAGCATGTCCCGGTCGTTTTCGGCAATGTTCACGAATTCAAAATTCGCCCAGACCTCATTGCCTTTCCCGGCGTGGAATGGAGCCGGATCAAAATCGGGCGAGCACCGGTCATCCGCCGCATACGGCAACAAAGGAACCAGGGCCGTGCCGCCCGCTTCGTTGCTGGTGAATCGCACCAGGGGGCGATGCTGATTGAGCCGGCTGATGGTGCGGGCGGCCACTTTGATGCCTGAAACAATGACTTCACTGTTTTCTCTATTCTGCGACCACAGGACACTATCCGGCCCGGCGAGCGCGAGTTGACTGGCACTGAGGGTGGTTAATCCGGCAATCCCCAAAGCTCTAAAATGTTTAAACATAACAATCCTTTCGTTCTGGTTATTGCGAATCCATCGGTCAAAACCATCCCGACCCGTTGACCTTTCGCAAGCCGCGCGCGGTGGCGCAACCTGCCAAGCACCGGCAATGCCACGAGGGCATTGATGCATTTTGGCGGCATTTCAGCAGAAATTCATGAATGCACATCGCCCGGGATGAGTCAGGCTGGCTCAGGGCGCTGTCACACCGCGCCACTGTCGCGCAACCACGGTCAAATGCGGAATCCTTCCGCGCTTCCTCCGACCGACTTTCAATCACAGACTGAACAGATAAACGCAGAGCCGCAGAGAACGCAGAGATAGACCCTGATTTGCTCCCTCTCCGCCTCGGTCGATGTCCCTCGCCCACGGGAGCGGGAGAGGGTGGTCGCAGACCAGGTGAGGGGCGTTGGGTGACAACAAACTCATGGGTAGAGCGATTGGGGTGAGGTGTCGCAATAAACTCGGTCTTTTCAAATTTTGACGTTGAATGCCGGAGGTTCGATGTTCCTCACCGCGTGGCGTAGCTTTACGCGGACTTCGTGATCTTATGTTTACACGCCTGTCTAATCCGTAACAAAATCACAGGATGAGCAGTCGAAAGCCCCAATCCTCCTCAACCGATAACCGGTCATGAAAAGCTTCCTGCTCCCGGCCGTTTCACTGCTGATTCTATCCATCCCGCTGCCGGCGGCGGAGGTCGCAGGCAACACCGGACCCAAAACCATCTCGGGGTTGCAGGCGGCGATTGAAGCGATTTTAAAGGACACCCGCACGCCGGGCGCGGCCATCGCCATCGTCTCCCGCAACCAGGCCGAGTGGGTGGCGGGTATCGGAAAAGCCGACGTCGCCGCCAACCGACCCGTCACCACCAACACCCTGTTCCGCCTCGGTTCGCTCTCCAAAACATTCGCCGCCGTGGCCGCGCTCCAATTACAGGAGCAAGGCAAGCTCGAGCTGTCGGACACGGTGAAGCAATGGGTGCCGGACGTGACCTTTGTCAATCCGTGGGAGGCAACTCACCCGTTGCACCTCGTCCATTTGCTCGAACAGACCTCCGGTTTCGACGATATGCATCTGCGGGAATATGCGATGAACGACCCGACGCCGGTGTCGTTGAAGGATGCCCTGGCCGATGACGTCGCCTGCCGGGTCTGTCGCTGGCCGCCCGGCACCCGGATGTCTTACTGCAGTGCCGCCCCGGCCGTGCTGGCCGCCGTTATCGAAAAAGCGTCCAGCGAACGCTTTGAGGACTACGTGCAGGAACACATCTTCAAACCGCTGCACATGGACACCGCCGGCTATTTCTACACCCCGGCCGTGGCACAGCGACTGACCCGCCTCTATCACCCCGACGGCGTCACGCCTTATCCTTACTGGCACTGTGCGCTCCGGCCCACCGCCGCCGTGAACGCATCCGCCGCGGACATGGCCAACTACCTCCGGTTTTATCTGCAACGCGGCAGCCTGGACGGCACGCAGGTGCTTCAGGCTGCATCCATCCAGCGCATGGAAACCACCGAAACCATGCCGTCCGCCGGATTGGGCCGGATGCTCAATTACGGCCTCTGCAATTATCCGATTCCCGCAGGCCCGTTTGTATTTCGCGGGCATAACGGGGCGGTCATGGGCGGTTTCGCTCAAATGGGCTATCTTCCCGGCCAGGGCCGCGGCTATGTCTTCATGATCAATTCGGGAAGCTTCGACGCCATGTACCGGATTGGAGAACTCCTCCACCGGTTTATGACCAATAATCTGGCTGCGCCGGCCTTGCCACCCGTCGTGCCGGTCCAGCCCGGTCTGCGGCAGCACAATCAGGGATATTATCAATTCATCAGCCCCGCCGCGCAATGGGCTTACGGCTTTGAACGATTGATAACCGTGAAGAAACTCACCTTCGACGCCGGCGGACTTTCCACCAGCACCTGCGGTTGGCAGCGCAACCGATGGGTGCCCATGTCCGATCGGCTGTTCCGCCATGAGCATGAAACCATCGCCATGGTCGCCTTGCTGCCGGATGCCGATGGAGAAACGTTGATTCAATACGGCTTCGGCACCTTCAAAAAAGTCTCCGCCTTGCGGGTCTGGTCGCAGCTCATCGGGGCCGGACTGGTTTCCGTGCTGATGTTGAGTTCGCTGGTGCTGGCTCCCATCTGGATTTGCCGGAAACTGTTTTGCAAAAACTATAAACCGCGGCCGGTTTCGGTGCGGGCCTGGGCGGCGGCCGGCGCGGCCCTGTTGGTGACCTTTGACCTTCTCATTCTCTGGGCGTTTCGGGGAATCGTCACCTTCAGATACTTTCCTGATGTCAGTCTGGGCACGCTCAATCCCCTGACGGCCGGCATCATGCTCACCAGCCTGACCTTCCCGCTGGTGGCGATGGTGGGCCTCTACGTGGCCTGGCGCGAGCGCACTGTGCCGATGAAACGCTGGGCCTATTGGCATTCCGTCCTGGTCGGGATCGCCGCGGTGGCGGTCGCCGTTTATTACGCCTATTGGGGTCTGATTGGCCTGCGCCTTTGGGCGTAAGAAAAGAAACTCGTTTCGACCCCCTGCCCTCCATCCTGTCCGCCGTAGCCTTGTGGCGAAGGTGGAAGCTTCAGCGGCGGAGGGTCCGACCACTGACTTCCGCCATCCTCAATCTTCGATCTTCAAAACCCAAGACTCCAGACCCGAATCAAACCGCGGATGCCGCTGACAGGCGCGGATTTTTTCCGCAGAAGGAAACCAAGGGAACGAAGTTTGAAAGGGCCTTCGTTGACTTTGTTTGCTTCTGTTGGATTCTCTTTCTTGCCGCAAAAAGGCGCAAACGCCACAAAAGGTGGGGCGAGAGTCCTCGCGAACCGCTCCCCTCGGCGCGTCGAAGCGGAGCGAAGGCCGGAGCGCAGCGAAGACGGGTCTCCAATCTCCCGACTCCCATCTCCAGTTCTCGCTCCGCGAAATGGCATCTCCGGGAAATACTGGCGATTGTCGCCCGCCGGGCGTGCATGCCTCAGTGTTTTTTTCTTATCGATTGCCGGGCCGTTTGCCGATTACGATACCCCTCAAACCGGATTGGACCATGCCCCAGAGCCTTCGACTCGAATACGTCTGCACGAGCGCCGAAATGGTCGAGGCGGAATCATTGACGGTCCGCCAACACGTCGGCAAAGGCTCGAAATGGCGCACCCATTTGATTATTTTCGGGATGTTGTCGGTCGCGCTGCTGCTTCTGTATTTCCAAATCCGCATCATGGTGCCGGCGGCATATATTCCGTACACATTCGCCGCAATTATCGTTGCCATTGCCGTCTTTGTGCTCGGGCGGAGACATCAGAAGCGCGCCCGGAAACATGCCACCAACCGTATCGACGTCAACTCAACTGACCTGACGATTCTGGGTGCTGGCTCAAAAGTAACCTTCCGGTGGTCGGCCTTCGGCGAATGTCTGGAATCGCCGAATCTGTTCGTGTTGGTGGACCGGCCGAAGGGCATGATCGTTGTTCTGCCCAAACGCGCATTTCCGGATGAGGGCTGGCAGAACTGGTTTCGCGAACGGACCAGCCATCTGCCGCCTTCGGCACCGCAACCGTCGCTGGATGCGCCCGTCCAAATCTCCCCCTCCTCGCCGCACGAAATCACGCTCAGCTTCCGGCTGGCGTACCGCGATTATCTCGGCCTTGCGCTGGCCTCGGCCTCCGTATGGGGGATGATCCTGGCGCTGGAAGGAATTCTCGTTGGCACTTTTTTGTATGCGGCGGCCCATCCGCCGCCGCACCCGGTCATTTCCAGCACCTGGATATTCTTCATGGTCGTGCTCCCCTTTATGGCGGTCCTGGCCGTGATGTGCCTGCTCATTACCTCCATCAAAACGTGGCGCGCCCATACGAAATATCTGGCGCCACAGGGACTGTCGCTGGGCGAAGAATCCATTCACTTCGCCGGTCCGGACGGGACGGGGGTGTTACCATGGACGACCTACGCCTGCTTCAAAGAAACCCGGTGGGGTTTTATTGTGTGGAAAGGATGGCGCTCGGTATGGCTGCTGTTGCCCAAGCGGTCCTTCGCGTCCGCCGGCGACGTCCAACGCTGTCGCGAATTGTTGTCCCGCCATTTGCGCCCGTCCCGCTGGTTCAGCGGCTGAGTGCCGGCTCCGGTTTGGGCTCGCTGTTCAGCGTTCGACGTTGAATATTAGCCGGAAATCCTGCTGGCCGTTGGCCCTTGCTGGATGCAAAATCGCGTCATGGCCGGCCGCAAAAAACTTTCACGCGAAGAAATCCACGCACTTCGCGGCAAGTTCAAGTTCAACACCGGCGGCAACTCGTTCCGCCAATGGTGGGCGGACTACCAGCGGGAAGAAAAGGATTTGGAAGAACGCAGATTTCAGCGGCTGACGGCTTTGGGCCAGAAAACAAAATCGCCCTGTTGATATGCCCCGTCCATTGTCCAAATCGCCGCGCTGCATCATCATTGCCGGACCGAATGGCGCCGGCAAAACGACATTTGCCTGTGAGTTTCTGCCAAAGGAAGCCGGCGTGCTTCATTTTGTGAACATGGATTTGCTGGCGGCGGGTTTGTCGCCGCTGAAACCAGAACTGGCAGCTTTGAAAGCGGGAAAACTGTTTCTGCAAGAAATGGATCGGCTGGCCGGCACGCGACTCGATTTTGCGTTTGAAAGCACGTTGAGTGGATTGGTTTACAGAAGCCGGCTCAAACGCTGGAAAGCCACTGGTTACCGAATCGAAATCGTTTTTCTGCGTCTGGCGTCTCCGCAATTGGCATTGCGTCGGGTTGCCGCTCGCGTCAAACAAGGCGGACACCAGGTCGCGCGAACCGAGGTCCTGCGGCGATTTGACCGTAGCTGGAAAAATTTCCAGGTTATCTACAAACCGCTGGCGGATGCGTGGAAAGTGTACGATAATTCCGGCGATAATCCGCGACTATTGCAGTCCAAAGATGAAGACGAGAAACGGTAAATACAAAGGCTCTCTGGCCGGCGCCGGGCATGCGTTGCGCCGCGCCGCTTTGGTGGCGCGCAAGACTGCCCGCGCCCACGGCACGCCGATTTACTTGTGGCGTAACGGAAAAGTCGTCGCCGAAAAACCCTGACGGCTCACGCGGGGAGATGACGGGTGGGCGGAATACAAACGCGAGGAAAAGGATTTGGAAGAACCACGATTTCAACGGCTGGCCGCTTTGAGTAACAAATCAGTCATTCACCGATGAATTGGCTCAAATCATTTTGGAAAAAACTGACGGCGCCGGGACCGGGCGCGCCGCGCGTTTATGTTCAGCCCAAGAGCCGGCCAGTGCCTTCGGGCGAACGTCTGGGCACCTTTACGCCGCGCGCCCAGCAGGTACTGGCACTCGCACGCAAAGAAGCCGACCGCCTCCACTCCTACGTCATCGGCACAGAACACCTGCTCCTGGGATTAATTGCCCTGGGCGATGGCGTGGCCGTGAACGTCCTTTTAAAAGCGGGACTGAACCTCGAAGCGGCCCGCACGGCGGTCACCGAAACGATTGGCGTTGGCCCGGCAGAAGAGACCACCGGCAACGTTCCTTACACGCCGCGTGTAAAAAAGGTACTGGACTTCGCCACGAAGGAAGCCAAGGCATTGAATCACACTTATATTGGGACCGAACATATTCTCCTTGGCCTGCTCCGCGAAGGCGACGGCGTTGCCGCCCGGATTTTGAAAGAATTTGACCTGGACCTTGAACAAACGCGACAGGACATTCTGAAAGAACTCGATCCCAACTTCGTTCCCGCGGTGGACGCGACTGGAGCTTCACCGACCTCAACAACGTCCGTGTCGCAAAAATCCCCATTGCCATCACGCATTGCGTCATCTCAGCCGTCGGGCGAACCCGTGGACACCGGCAAGCGATACGATGTGTATTGCAGCGATGGGAGTCAGCGGGTGATGGTGTATCGCAACGCCCGATTCAAAGGCAGCAAGCACCTGTTTCAGCGGTCCCAGCACGACACCCTCTCAACCTTCGTGGAGCTCGAACAAGCCGACGGCCAAATCGTCTTTGTCGCCCGGCGCACCATCATCTGGTTTTGCGAGCCGGGTGTGACGCCCGCACCAGAAGGTGAAGTCGGCAAGAAGGAATAATCCTTTCGCACCGACCGCCGGCCTCGGGCCTCTGATCTCCGATTTCCGGCCTCGCTCTCGGCCCTCGACATTCGACCCTCGGCTGGCTTCTTCAATCCGGTAGCCGAAGGTCCGCAGACGACCGTGCTGGCCTGCCAGTACCTCACGGTGCCGGTGTTATGCTCCAACTGACGCTCGCGGTGCCGGCAGTGGCGTCGGTGACCACGCCGTAGATCCACATATCGTTGGCGATGAAGTCATTGGGCGTATAATAATCACTCGTAGGGATCGCGAACGATCCCACCACTTGCACCACTGCCGAGCCGGAGAGCGTGCTGTCCGCCACCGGCAACGCGCGCGGAAAAATGAGAACCTGTCCCGTGTTGGCGATTCTCGGGGACGAACTGGGCGGACCCTCGGATATTTCGGTATCAATGGCGTCCACCGCCACAATCGCGGCAAAGTTATAGGTGTTGCTCGCGCAATTGATGCCCAACGTGAAAGTGGATAACAATGGATTGGGGGGACCGGAGCCAACGGTCGTCGTGGTGATCAGTGTCCCGGAGGTGGTATCGTCCTCGCGATCATTGATCGAGGCGGTGCCGGACATGGAACCGTCGAAGGCGAACACCCCGCTGCCGAACGGCGTCAAATGCATCGTCACCTGTGCGTAACGGCTGATGCTGAAGCTGTAGCCGGACGCTGACGGCGCCAGCGTGTAGGTAAAGGTCACCGTGGCGTTCCAGTTGCTGACACTGGCAAAACCGCACGGATTGACAATCACCGCTGTGAAATTCGTCGTGATGCCCATCGCGTTGCTGGCGGTGAGCGTGTAAACCGTCGTCGTGGTCGGCGACACAACGAGGCCGCCGCCGGTCACGACACCCGGCCCGGGAGAAATACGGTACGTCGTGCCGGCGACCGGGCACCAGGTCAACGTGCTGGAGGAGCCGGACAGGATCACCGGCGGCGTCGCCTGGAACACGCAAGCGCCGCCGTTGGTTTGGGCGAGCCGGAAGTAACCGCTTTTATTGGTAAGCGGGAGTAAAACGACGAGCGAACTGCCCGAATGGGCCGGTGTCTGCGTCACCGCCTGCCAGGCAGGCGCCGAAAGGTTCGTTGCGGACATCAATTGCCAGTCCGTAAAATTGCTGGGCCAGGAAAACTGCCCGGAGGCCGGCGGGACGAGCGAGAGCGAAAGCGTCGGCGACGCCGCTTCCGCAGTGCACACCCACGCCAGCACGCACCATGAAATATAAAAGGTCCTCACGCCTGAACTCACTGGATTTTCTCAACCTGACGCGGATGAGTATGGCACATGCGTTTCATTCATGCAAGTAATAGGTGTAAAACCATGGCCGGGCGCGGTCGGGCGGGCCTTCTCCCGTGCTGCGGCTTCGCAGCCAATGAGTAACATCTGCCATCTCCATCGAAAAGTGATGCTTTAAGTAAACAATTTTTATTGCAGTTTGCTCCATCAATTTTCACCCTCCGCACCCATGCGGCCAACCAATAAACTCTTGATGGCAATTGGGGGTGCCATCGCCATCCTCCTGACCCCGCTCATTTATCAACTCCACGCCCAAAACCTGTCGTCGCCCGCCATTGCGTTTTCCAATTGGGTGGAGCGCTACCGGACCGAGCCCAATCCCCGGCTCCAATCCGCCATGGTGGCCGAAGGCGTCACCGCCGCCCGCCAACGCCGCACGCTGCTGAAATCCTTGATCGCATCCGATCCGCGGGCGGCCCTCGCCCTGAGTCGTTCCCTGACGAATGCAGCCGGGTTGCCGCCGGAAATCCAGCGCGAGTTGGAAACTCCGTTTGCCACCAACGGTGATTTTATCGTGCAGGGAGCCGTGCCCGCCATCGGCGGGCCGCCGGTCGAACCGCTGCGCCGCTTTGTGCGACTCGGCACCCGAATTTATCATGCCCATGTCTTTGGACAACGCCTGGGCGGAGTCAGCCAATACGGTGTGCCTCTGAGCGGCATCACTTTGGACGACGATGCCGTGCTGGCGGAACCCGCGGCCCCGCAACTCGAGCAACCCAACCCGCCCTCGGCGTGGACCACCGGCGGAAAAAATGTTTTGATCATCCGCGTTGACTTTTCAGACCTGCCCGGCGCGCCTGAAGGTTATTCGTCCGCCACGGTTCAAAGTATTGCCGATTCCCAAATCGCCCCGTATTACGTCAAAAGTTCCTATGGCCTCACCTCGCTGACGAATACCGTGACGACTTCGGTTTATCGCATGCCGCAAACGGCGGCTGATTACGCCACCAACGGTAACAACGACACCTTGCATGCCGACGCCGAAAATGCCGCCGCCGCCGATTACACCATTGCCAACTACGACCGCATCATCGTGTTCTTTGCCAGCCTGGGCAACATCGCAAATTCCCAGATCACTTACGGCGGCCTGGCCAATATCGGCGGTCCCAACGTCTGGTGCAACGGCGAATTTGATTTCCGCGTCATCGCCCACGAGTTGGGACACACCTACGGTCTTTACCACGCCAACCTCTGGCAGGTGAATGACGGCAACCCCATCAGCCCGTCCGGCGTGGACACCGAATACGGCGACGATTTCGACACCATGGGCTCCGACAATGCGAACAACCTCGGCACGGACTTTGGTCCCTGGTTTAAAAATCTGTTGGGTTGGCTTTCCGATTCGCAGGTAATCACTGTCACCTCCAACGGCACGTATCGTATTTACGCCTTTGACCAGAACAACCATGCCTCCGCGCCCGGCGAAATGCTCGCGCTCAAAATCGTCAGGGACAGCACCTACAACTATTGGGTCTCCTGCCGCGACGATTTCACCAATGACTACTCGATTACCAATGGCGTGTATGTGCAATGGGGCTATAACTACACGCGCCAAAGCGATTTGCTGGACATGAACACCCCCGGGGTCAGTGACCAGGATGCGGGACTTTACATCGGCGGCATTTTTACTGACGTTGCGGCCGCCAGCGGCCAGGGCGTTACCATTCATCCACTGGACCGGGGCGGCGTATCGCCCGATGAATATCGGGATGTCCAGATTATCTTTGGCACCGCTCCGCCGCTTGCCCCAACCTTCACACTCACGCCCGGCGATCAATCCGGCATTCTGGGCCAGGCCGTCAACTTCAACGCCACCGCGAGTGGCAACCCCGCGCCGACTTATCAATGGCAGCGCGAGGTCGCCGGCGGCACCAATTGGACTCCGGTATCCAACAACCGCACCTTCGCCGGCGCCACCACCACCAATCTTGTCACCACCCTCACTGCGCTGAGCCTTTCCGGAGACCTTTACCGCTGCGTGGCCTCAAACAATCAAGGGATGGCAACCAGCGCGCCGCCGGCATTGTTGACCGTCAAAATTGCCCTGGTCATCTCCACGCTGGCGGGGCAGGCGGGAGACTTCGGCAACGGCGACGGCACCGGAACCAATGCCACCTTCGCTTATCCCTGGGGAATTGTCTGTGACCCGGCGGGCAACATTTACGTGGCCGAATACTGGGACGGCGTGATTCGGAAAATCACCCCCACGGGTACCGTCACCACTATTGCCTTCGGTTTTTACGGTCCCCAAGCCCTTGCCATTGATGCGGCCACGAATTTGTATGTCTGTGATGCCGGAAACAGCCAGATCAAGCGGGTGAGTCCCGACGGCACCGTCACTCTGCTGGCCGGTTCGGGCGCGCCGGGTTGGGCGGATGGCACCAATACCACCGCCATGTTCTCCACTCCCTGGGGCATTGCCGTTGACAGCTTCACCAATGTCTATGTGTCCGATAACGACAGCAACGTCATCCGCAAACTCACGCGCATCGGTTCCACGAGCAACTGGGCCGTCACCACCATCGCCGGGACGCCCGGCCAATCCGGCAGCAGCGACGGCACCAACAGCCAGGCTCGTTTCAAGTCACCGGCCGGGCTGGCCTGTGATCCCGCGGGCAATGTTTACGTGGCCGATTCCGACAATTACACCGTGCGCAAACTCACGAAGGATGCCACCGGAACCAACTGGGTCGTCACCACCATTGCCGGACAGGCCGGCAATTTTGGAAGCCGCGACGGACAGGGCACCAACGCCCTCTTCGGCAACCTCTATGCCCTGGCCTCCGATTCCGCCGGCAATATTTACGTCACCGAGGGCAACAATGGATTCATTCGCATCATCTCCACCAACGGCGCGGTCACCAAACTCGCCGGCAGTTACGGTTCCGCGGACGGTTTTTACACCGCCGCCGGTTTCGATTTCCCCTACGGCATTGCGCTGGATTCCTTCGGGAACATCTACATCGCCGACACCTTCAATTACACCATCCGCGTCGGTCACGTTGCGCAGGTCACCATCCCGTCTCTGACCATCACCAGCGCCGGCCAGAACCGGGTCTTGAGCTGGCCGGTACCAACGAACACCTTCCGGCTGCAGGCAACCACCAGCCTGACGCCCGCCAACTGGCTTGCCGTCACCAACTTCCCGTTGACCATCGCCGATCACAACTTCGTCACCAACAGCACCGGCAGCAGCACCAGGTTTTATCGCTTGATCCATCCTTGAGGAAGACCGTAGGGATGGATCGCGGGGCCGTCCGCGCGGTGGGCGAGCGCCTGTCGCGCCGTAGCCAGGCGAAGGCTGATGCCCGCGAGCTGCTCCAGACCCGAATTAATCCGTGGATCAACGCGGATGAACGCGGATTTTCTTCCGGCTCCCTTGCCGCGGCGAAGTCTGACGGAGAGGGGCCCGGGCGCAAATTTGCACCAGCACCAACTTGGGCGCGGGTTTTGGAACGGAACGCCGCGTTCACGCGCCAGCGCAACAGCCGATTCACCTCTCTGCCGGCTGAAGCCGCCGTTCCTCAGCCGGAACACTGCCGTTGAAAGGCGATGCCGCCGTGGACGTGGCTGTGACGCCCTCGGCGCGACGGGTGCCGGCGACGCCTCGTCGCCAGGACCGACAGGCCAACCAAACAGTGTGCCGAAAGGTTTGCGCGGCGAGGGCGCCGCGCCCACATTCTGCGACGTGGCGTCGCAGCCACGTGCTTTGGCAACTGCATCGTCCCGGCTCAGTGGTGGTGTCAAGTTACGGCCGAGGGCCCGCCTTTGCTCCGTCCTTGCCCGCCCGGCCCTTTAGAGTTTCAATGGGGCGAGGAATAACGATTCATGAAACCTGCAAACATTGGTTCCAGGAGGCTCCTCCGCATTGCCTCGGCGCTGACCGGACTGTTCCTGAGCTTCCCACCGGCGGATTTGCGCGCGTTGGCCGCGGATGCCTCGGGTCCCGGCGCGTCTGACCCCACCGAGCCACCCGCCAGTTGGATAGACCCCGACACCGGCCACCGCGTGATCCGGCTCACGCGCGAGCCCGGTTCCGACAGCTTTTATTTCAACGTCAGCGGCTACACGCCCGACGGCAAGGAAATGGCGTACACTACGCCCAATGGCATCTCGGTGCTGAATCTGGAAACCCGGCAGGCGAAGCGGCTGGTCACCGGGCTGGTTAAACCGATCATCGTGGCCCACAAGACTCCCACCCTCTACTACACCCGGGCCACGGACAAACGGTTTTACCGCACCCTGTGGTGCGTCAACCTCGACACCGGCCTGAGCCGCAAGATTGCCGACCTCCCGCGCCGCGCCAACGTGACCGCCATCAATGCCGACGAAACCCTCGGCGCCGGCACCTGCATCGAGGGCGACGCCCACGCCGGCGGTGCGTATGACGGCACCGCGTCTTATGGCCAGATGACCGAAACCAACCTCGGCGAACCGATCAACAAGGGCGAGATGATGGCCCGGCGCCTCGCGGCGAAACTGCCGATGACCCTGTTCACCATTGACCTGCACACGGGAAAGATAAAGAAGCTGCTGCAGCACGATACCGACTGGTTGAACCATTTCCAGTTCTCGCCCACGGACCCGGCCCTGCTGATGTACTGCCACGAGGGCAACTGGCAATTGGTCAACCGCATCTGGACCATTCGCACCGACGGCACACACAATGAGTTGGTCCACCGGCGCATCATGCAGATGGAGATGGCCGGCCACGAATGGTGGGGAGCCGATGGCGAGACGGTTTTCTACCAACTCCATTTCCCCCGCGGCGGGCGGGTCTCGTTCATCGCCAGCTACAATGTCAAGACCCACCAGCGGGTCTGGCTCCAATATGATGCACACGATGAGTCGTCCATCCACGACAACTCGTCACCCGACGGCAAACTCTTCTGCGGTGATGGCGATCCTCATGATCCGTGGATCATCCTGCTGCGTCCCGTGATGATCCCCGACCGTCAAACGCTGGGCACCAATCTCATCGAAGGCGGCTATCTCGAGTCCGAGCGGCTGGTCAACATGTCCCGGCACAACTATCGCCTCGAACCGAACCCCAGTTTCACGCCGGACATGAAATACATCGTTTTTCGTTCGAACATGTTCGGACCGGACTACGCCTTCGCCGTCGAGGTGGCCAGGGCGGATGCGTCGAAGTGAAAAAGTTGAACCACGAAATACACGCAACCCACGAAATTTATTGGCCGCAAAGAAGCGCAAAAGAGCGCAAAAATTACTACAGGAGGAAACAGAGGAAACCGAGATAAAACCCTCCGTTCACTCCGTTACCTCCTGATCCATTTGTTCCCCGGGAGCGCCGGCGTCCTGCCGGCCGACTTTCCGACTTCCGACTTCCTTGCCGCGCCGAAATCCCATGAAGGCGGGTGACCTCTGATCTCTGACATCTGCCCTCTGACCCCGCCTTCCGATCTCCGATTTAAGCTGTCCTCAAGCTTCGCACCTGAAAACCCTCAGGGCGTTGCGGAACGATAAAACCGGATTGGATAGAGGCCCGCGTTCCCGTCGGTGTACTGCCAGAAGCCATTGGCCGGGGCCGCATTGGTAAAAATCGGTTGCCAGACCATCGCCGGCGCGAGGTTGGTGGCGGCCAGCACCCGGTTGGTCGTGTTGGGTGTGGTCAGGAGATCAAATGTCAGGCTGCCATCCGGATTGCGATGGGGATTGGAAATCAGGTTCAGGACGTTAACCTGGGCGACGTAAGCAGAGACATTGGTGCCGGCCGCCGTAAAGTAGCCTCCGGCGTAAAGACGACCGGCGCGATCCGCGGCCAGCGAAATCACCGGGCCGTTAGCCCCCGAACCTAAAGCCGACCAGGCGGTTCCATCCCATTTGGCGATGTAGTTGACCGGAATCCCGCCCGCCCGGGTGAACGGGCCTCCGGCGTAGAGATTGCCCGCCGGATCAACAGCCAGCGAATCGACCCAATTGTTCATTCCTGAACCCATAGCCGTCCATGAAGTGCCGTCCCATTCGGCGAGGTTGCTGGCGAGGATGCCGCCGGCATTGGTAAAACTGCCGCCGGCGTAGAGGTGGTTCGCGGCGTCCACCGCCAGCGTGGAGACAAAGGTGGTAAGACCTCCGAGTCCCGAACCGAGTGCGGACCATGAACTGCCGTTCCATTCGGCAATGTTGGTGGCGGCCACCCCACCGGCCGCGGTGAAAGTCCCGCCGACATAAAGATTGCCCGCGCGATCGAACACCATCCCCTGAACGTACGGGCTGCCGAGGGGGCCGCTGACTCCAGTGCCGAGGGCCGACCACGTGCTCCCATTCCATTTCGCAAGGCCATTGACGGTGACGCCGCCCGCCGTGGTGAAAGTCCCGCCGACATAAAGATTGCCGGCTCCGTCCGTGATCAACCCATAAACATCAGGGTAGCTGCCTCCCGTTCCCGAGCCCAGGGCCGACCAATTGTTCCCGTTCCATTCGGCAATGTTGTTGGCCGTGATACCGCCGGCATCGGTGAAAGTGCCGCCCGCATAAACGTTCCCGGCGGCATCGGTCGTCAACGCCACAACCTCACCGCCGGAGGAACCGCTGATTCCCGCACCCAGAGGCGTCCAGGCAGTGCCGTTCCACTCGGCGATATTGTTGGCCGATGTGTTGCCCACCCCGGTGAACGAGCCTCCGACATAGAGATTGCCCCGGTAATCCACGGTTACTGCATACACCAGAGTAACGTAGATGTTGGTGGAATTAATTCCCGAGCCGAAGGTGGACCAGGCGATCCCATTCCATCTGGCGAGGTCCCTGGCCGGAAGTCCGCCCGCCGTGGCAAAACTGCCGCCGGCATAAACGTTGCCGCTCCCATCCAGGGCGATTGAATTGACAAAAGCGGGATTGCCATTGTTATTGATCCCGGAGCCAAAGGAGGACCAGGCGCCGCGCATCCAGACCGCGACGTGATTGGCGGACCCGCCGCCGGCGGTGGTGAAGAAGCCGCCGGCGTACAGGTTTCCGGCGTCATCCAAAGCCAGTGCGTAAACGGTGCTGCTTAACCCCGAGCCCAGGGGCGACCAACCAACTCCATTCCAGACCGCCACTTTGGCAGCCGGGCTGCCGTTGGCCATCGTGAAGCTGCCCCCGGCATACACATTGCCCGAACCATCCACCGTCAGTGCCAGCACCGCGCCGTTTAATCCCGATCCCAGCGCCGACCAACTGCCCCCGTTCCATTCAGCCGCGTAGGTCGCCGTGGTGCCACCGGCCATAGTGAACGAGCCGCCGGCATACAGGTTGCCCGAGCCGTCGAGGGCAAGGGCACGCACCGCGTTGTTCACGCCCAAACCCAGAGCGGACCAGGAACTCCCGTTCCAGCGCGCAATATTGACCGCGTTGACGGCCTGGTTGGTGAAACTGCCTCCGGCATACAAATTGCCCGAACCATCCTCAGCCAGCGCAAGCACCGCGCCGTTACATCCCGGTCCCAGGGCCGACCAACCGGTTCCATTCCATTTGGCAATGTTGGTGATCGCCAGGGCGGCATTTGTAAATATGCCCCCGGCATAAAGATTGCCCGAACCATCCAGAGCCAAAGCCCTCACGCCGCCGCCCACTCCGGACCCCACCGGGAGCCAGGTGCTTCCGTTCCATTCCGCAATCCCCGCGGCCACGCCCGTGCCGACCACCTTGAAATCCCCCCCGATGTAGAGCGTCCCCGCATTCGTGTCTCGCAGCATTGAATAAACCACCCCGTCAGCTCCGGGATACGAACCCAGGCCGACCCAATTGGCATCACTGAACGTCGGGTCAATCCGAACCGGGTACCGGGCGTCCGCATCATTCACCTCCACAACCAGACGGCGGGCAGAAACCAGCTCGATTTTTGCTGCCAGTTCTTTGCCGTTCGCATCCACCGCCCGCAAACGACTGTAGGCCAGTGCCCGATGCGAACCCTCTAAAATCAGCTTCACGCCATAAACTGCCGGCTCCGCCCGCGCGCCGGACAATGCCAGCTCCACGCGCAATTTGCCTTGCCCCGGCGGACGGCGCTCGACGACAAAATCCTGCTGCACCCCATCCATGCTCACTGAATATTCCTCCATCAATCCGGGCCGTTCCCAGCCCACCACCGAACCCGTTACCCGTACCTTTCCCGTGGGACACAGCGCCATCCGGTTTTGCCCGGGTCGCGCAAGGGCGACGGCAACAAGATGGAAGCGTTTTCCGAATGCAGTGGTTGCGGTGGAGGTGAGCCAGAGACCCTCATCGGTGACCCGGCCATCCATCTTCTGAAAAGCGCAATGCAGCAAAGCGCCGTTACCGGTGGCCGAAACACTCAGGACATCGCCGTGAACCCGTCCCTGTGCCATCTGACCGATGGCGTTCCATGGAACGGGTTGGCGCCCGGCTGCAGCGTCAGCCGGAGAACTCGCCAGGATGACCGTTGGAAGGATTGCACTCGAGCACACAAGTGCGGTGAGAACGTGAAGTCTGTTCGTTTTCATACGGTCTAGTAGAATTCCAACTGCCTGGGTTAAGGGATACTAACGAACGCTGGCGCCCACGTCAATCAGAATCTGCCGAGGAATGTTCTGCCACCGAACCTCAATGAATGAACGCAGATTTTCTCAGACTTCCGGCCTCCGACCTCCTTGCCACGCCAAAGCGACCCGCCGCGCCGTAACGCAGTGAAGACGGGAGCGCCGACGGGTGACCTCTGATCTCAGCCTTTAGCGTTGAGCGTTCAGCCTTGCCTCATTTTGTAGCCGATAGTCCACAGCCTGACGCGTGGCGCGGTTTTTACGCGTACGCCGGGCGCGCGATATTTCCTAACCTCACCGGTTAGCTGAACCACTTCGCGGCCGTTTTCC
>Ga0335081_10006195_pt1 | contig 19027 bp, 20 predicted proteins | sample Lox_Sample_35_FD_206713 | JGI IMG/M metagenome (GOLD analysis project Ga0335081, IMG submission 206713) | Soil microbial communities from Loxahatchee National Wildlife Refuge, Florida, United States - Lox_Sample_3.5 | ecosystem: Environmental > Terrestrial > Soil > Wetlands | place: USA...
TCATCCTTGCTCGGATCGCGAGAGTGCATTAGGCACACCGGCGCCTTGTCCACGCCTTCGGGCGCCTTGTGCAAGGGCCGGCCGCAGCGGCGTCCCTCGTGCATCTTGACCGGGCAGCCCTGCTCTGCCTCCGTTGCGGCGGGCTGTTCGGCTGGTTTGTCGGCAGGCATTCTGGCGGGGATTCTAACACGATCGGCGGCGAGAGGTTCGCTTACTGTCAAGCCCGAGGGCTCGTTTCGAGGTATCGCTCCGAAGACTTTCCCTGCCGAAGATATACAAGCTTACTCATCGAGGCGCGGTCGCCACGGAAAAAGGCCCCGTTGATCGAGGCCCCTGGGGAGCCCATCTCCCACCACGCGCCATACCTTCCTAATATTCGGTCCGTCGGGGTCCGGATACCCAGAGCCACTAGAGCTAGAAACGCTTGTCGTATTCTCGACTTATTCGTGTAAGCAGAGCGCCGTACTCCTGACGGGTTGCGTCATAATCGAGCCACTCGAAAGGATACGGAGGTACGTTTGTACCCCTGTAGGCCAGTACCAGCATCTCGTCGTAGACAGGCCCCACCTTGCTGATGATGCGCCGCCTTGCCTCTGGAGCTTCCTGGCAGGGGTGCCTATTCTTGCGGCCGTCTGTCGGGTAGCTCCTCTCACCCTCGTAGCTCGTGGTTTGCTCGGCGTAGTTAATTCCGACAAGTGCGACGCACAGAGGGGGCGAGGAACCCGAACGCCGCTGAAACTCAAGGACCTGTTTCTGAAAGTCGCCAATCACTCTGTCGCTTTGCTTGATCATGGCCTTGGCCACAATCTTTACCTCGACGCCGATCTCAACGGTTGCGACCGGTCCCCGCGACACCTTGTAGCCCGCATCTGTAAGCGGTGTTTCTCCCGGAACGAGCTCTCCAAAAGTGCCGTCTCCACGGCGAGCCTCAATTCCCTTTAGCCGGTTCTGCGCGTTCAGCACCCTCGTCTTTGAGGCCACCGCCCGCGTAAGTTTACGGGAGCGATTCAGCGCCACAAGGTCTTCGAAGAGATGCATGGCGACGAAGTCGCCGAGGGTCGATGAGCGGTGGACATACTTCTTTCCTTCAAAAAGCCCTCTAAACTCTTCCAGCAAACGATATTCAGTCAACAACCACCTCAGCGCGTACCGGTCCAGTCATGCGTTCTTGGCGCGCTGCGCCATCCACCCGGCGTCCGGCGATTCTCATATAGGAGGGTTCGATCTCCACACTGATTGAGTTCCGGCCGGTCTCTATCGCTGCCAAGCTTGTCGATCCGCTGCCGCCGAAGGGGTCGAGAACGACGTCGCCCGCAAAAGAGAAGAGTCTGATGAGCCGTTCGGCCAGCTCGACGGGGTACGGCGCGGGATGACCGTCTCGGGTCGAGGCACCGGGAATGTCCGTCCAGGACGACCTGAGCCATCCCTGCATTTCCTCGCGCGTCAGCATGGAGAGCGCCCTTTTCAACGGGGAGAGGGCCGACCGATACTTGCCGCCCTTTCTCAAAAACAGGATGTATTCGGTATCGTTCTTCACAATGGCGCCTGGCTGGAAGGGTTTCCCGTAAAAGCCCGCTCCGTTTCCCTGAACCTCGGTAGCGCCGTTGGCGATTTTATGCCATAGGATCGGCGTCAGGCAGTCTAACCCCAGCTTGCGAGCACGCACCTGGATATCGGCGTGAAGCGGCATTATCAGGTGCCTGCCGCCGCGCTTTCTCGGGATACAGACGTCACCCACGACGCAGCAGACCCGCCCTCCGTCCACTAGTACGCGCCGGCATTCCGCCCAGACTCTGTCCAGCTCGGAGAGAAAGACCTCGTAATCCGGGATGTCGCCGAGTTGGCCCTGGTTAGAGGTTTGGTACCGTTTCAGCGTCCAGTACGGGGGTGAAGTGACGATCAGGTGGACCGAGGCGTTCAGGATCCAACCGAGGCTACGCGCGTCCCCCAGGTGCAGATGATGCTCAGTTCTGTCGAAAGGTGGAGGCCAGGGAACTGTGCGAAACTTTAGATTCGCATCCAGCAGAGCCTTCAAGCCCTCAGGAGTGTTGTCTCCCCCTGGCAAGCGGAGGTTCGGCCACGCGGAACCCTTCCCATTCAACCCTTGGGTCCGAGTCGTACGCGGATTGCGCACCGGGCCGCCCTCCTCGACGGCGGTCGAGGCACGTCCTGTGTTCTTGAAGAAATCGAGATTTGCCATGCCCACCTGTAGATTCGGCGACCGTTGACTGCGGACTCCAGGCGCCGGTCTATCCGAAACTCGCACGCTCGAACATCGCACTGTTCAGCGCGTTCACAACCTGCGGCCGGACGATTTCACCTTCCTCCGCTGCGCTACGCCAAAGTACTCTTCGACTGCCCGACGCATTGTGCGGCCGTCTGTTAGGGTATCGTCAGAGTGGACGTTCCCCCATCCTTCGGCGAAGGTTTCCCGCATCAGTGTCAGGATAGCTTCGGCCAGTTTCCGCTTCTCCTCGCGCCTACCAGCCACGTGCTTCCCTCCTTCTTCTCGTCGATCGTTCCACGCCCTCACCGCAACTCGGATCGAATACGGCGCCGGATGACGTTCGAATTGCCCAACGGACGATGTATTGGGCGACCGGCTCGCCAGTGTAGAATGCGCCCAGCGCCTTTTGAAAAGTGGCAGTGGCCATAAGGTCAGCGGAAAAAGTATAACCCAAATATCGTCTCCGGGCGGGACAGCTTCATCGGGCCGTGGGCATTCCATCGCGAGCCCCTGGGTCGAAGAAGAGGTGGAGGCGGCTCTCGAAAAGGAGCGGAAGCAGGGTGCCAAGCTCGTGCTCTTCCCCATTCGCCTGGACGACGCAGTGATGGACACCGATCAGGCTTGGGCCGCCAGCCTGCGCCGCGCGCGCCATATCGGCGACTTCACGAACTGGAAAGATCACGACGCATTTAGGAGGGGATTCGAGCGCCTGCTGCGCGATCTGAAAAGCAGCGAAAAAGGCAGTGGCAAGTGAAAAAGGAAGTGGCGAGTGACAAGTGACGAGTGACTAGCGGCGAAATTCCAAGCCGCTGCCCGCCGTCGAACGCGCCCCACCCCCCTTAAGCGCGCAGGGTGAGGAACAGAAAGGCAACGAACGCGGCGGCGCGGAGCCGGCCAAGGGGGCGCACCGCAGATTGACACGCCTCGCGGGCAAGCCTAAACTGCCAGCATGAACGTATCCCTGAAGCCCGAGGTGGAGGCCAAGCTCGCGCGTCTCGCGGCGGAAAGCGGACGCGAGCCCGAGACGCTGGCGCGCGAAGCGATTGAAGGCCTCGTGAACTACGACGAGTGGTTCATTACTGAGGTCGAAAAGGGCCTGGCGCAGATCGACCAAGGCAAAGTGCTCAGCCACTCCGAAGTCGGCAAACGGCTCGAAAACCTGCTGAGTGCAAAGCAGCCCCTTACCTAAAATGGAGCTTCGCTGGACCGGGGAAGCGGCCGCCGACCTGGAGCGCATCGCGGAATACCTTTTTCAGCACGCCCCGCAACGCGCCCTGGAGTTGGTGCGCGCAATCTACGACGCCCCTTCGGAGCTGCTGGCGTTCCCCAACCGCGGCCGCCCCGGACGGAAACAGGGAACGCGCGAGTTGGTGCTCTCGCCGCTGCCCTGGGTTGTCATCTACCGAACCAGCCGCGACGCCATCCACGTCGTGCGTATCCTGCACGGGGCGCAGAAGTGGCCGTAGGCGGAAAGCTGGCGGCCCATCGAGGGCGGCGCCGGACGCGGCGCCAGGTGACGATGGGGGAATGGCTAGGGGCTGGTGACGCGCGCGCGGCGGCGCCCGGCTATCGAGCCCTGGCGCGGGCTCGCATTTCCCGGCGCAGGACCTGGTTCATGTAGGTCTGATACTTCCCGCCCCGCGACCGGAACCACGCCAGGACGTCGGCATCCACCCGCAGGCTGATTTGCTGCTTCACGGTCCGGTAGAATCTTCCCACGTGAATTTCGGGCGGAAAGGGCTCCGTGGCCGGAGCGTCGGAGTAATCGATAGCGGAATCCGGCATTCGGGCCAGCGCCTCGAGCTCCGCGCGCTCGTTAAATGCCGTCGGGATGCACGGCGGTAAGACCGCTGAAGCGACTGAAGTCTCCCACGTTGAACGTAAGAATGTGGCTGATCCGGTGGACGTACATAGCTGCTGCCAGGCGTGCGTCATGGACTTGCGCCCCCGAAATGGCGTGCTGCACGATGATTCTCCGCCACTCGCGATTGACGGCCTCATTGTCAGGCAAGAAGGCCATGCCCGCTTCGACGGCGCGGACCTCACGCTCGGCGTCAATAACCGTGAGTCCGAAGCCGTTGCGGGCAACGGGCCTTGTCATCACGTTCCAAAGCTCAGCAATGTTTTGGTGCGTGTAGTAGAGAGTCGCGCCCTGCAGGGCCAATCGCTCGAGAGCCGTTTCGACCGCCGGATGCTGCGGGTCAGAGCGTCGGGTGGCGCGAAGCAGAACATTAGTATCGACCAAACACGAACTGATGGCCATCTAGTCGTGGTCCTGGTAAATCCACTCCCGCGAGATGGTGGCTGGAAGCGGGGGAATCTGGTCGGACAGTTGGGCCATTGAGTCGAGCCAACTCCGAATCGCTTCCGGCGTGCGTTCCTGCCTGGCGCCGCCGGCTTCCGATGCGATCTGCCGGGCGAGGATCGCTTCCACATAGGCGTCCACCGGAACCCCGCGCGCTTGGGCCTGGGCGGCGAGTTCGTCGGGTATTTTGAGTGTTATCTCCATGGCAGGACTTTAGCATAAAGCTGGTTGGTGATGCGACGGTGCTTCGTCTTCCACAAGGGTCGATGGCCATGGCCGGCAGGCGCGACCTGAAATGCAGTGACGAGTGACAAGTGGCGAGTGGCAGGTGCGGAGTGTGTGGCGCCCGTTGGCTACCGAGCCGTAGCGCGGGCTCGCATTTCACGGCGTAGGACCTGGTTCATGTACGTCTGATACTTCCCGCCCCGCGACCGGAACCACGCCAGGACGTCGGCATCCACCCGCAGGCTGATTTGCTGCTTCACGGGCCGGTAGAATCTTCCCACCTGAATTTCGGGCGGGAAGAGCTCCGTGGCCGGAGCGTCGGAGTAATCGATGGCGGAATCCGGCATCCGGGCCAGCGCCTTGAGCTCCGCGCGCTCGCGCTTACCGAGGGGCTTCGTAAAGAGCCTGCTCGCGGGAATCCGCTTTTCTCGCCGAGATGACTCGGATCGTTTCTTCGCCATCTTCTTCCTCCACGGTGTGAACGACCAGCAGAAGAACCACGCTTCCGGCGAGGCCGATGGTGTGCCAGCGCTCTTCGCCCTCCACCACTCGCTCGACGTACGAAACTGCGTTGGGATCTTCGAACACCCGCACGGCCCTTTCGAACGAGACGCCGTGTTTTCGACGGTTAACCCCGCTCTTCTTCGGATCCCAGGCGAAAACCATTGTATACACAAAACAGTATCACAGGGCCGTATCTTTCGCCAATCCACATCCGGCGGCAATTTCCGATTCGGCCGCCGCCCGCCCGGGTGGCAGAAATCCGCGGGAATGTCCATGCCAGCTTGTCAGGGTTCGCGCCTCATGCTAGCATTATGCTAGCATTGGAGGAAGTATGGCAACGCTCACCATCAGGAACGTGCGGCCCGGCGTGGTCAAATCGCTCAAGTCGCTGGCGCGAAAAAACCGCCGCTCCATGGAGAGCGAAGTTCGTCAGTTCCTGGAGGAATATGTCGCCGACCGGTCCTCAACCCTGGCGCAGATCGAAGCAGCCTGGGCGGCCCAATCCCGCCGGCCGACCGCCAAACAGGTGGACAAGTGGATCGGAGCCGGCCGGGAATGAGAGCCGTGGTTGACACCAACGTGGTGGCCTACTACCTGTTGGGCACCGAGCCCTTTGTGGACGAAACGCGGCGGTTCTGGCGAGAGGTCGGCGAAACGACTGCGCCGGCGATTTGGGAAGCGGAGCTGGCGAATGTGGTGTGGATGGCCACTCGCAGCGGCGTGCTGCCCGGCCAGGAGGGACCGAAGCGGCTCGATCTTGCGGCTCGCCTCGGTATCCGCTCAGTCCCAAGCCGGACCCTCTGGCACGGGGCCCTCACTCGCGCCCTGCAGTCCGGCCTTGCAGTCTACGACGCTCTCTTCGTTGAACTCGCCCGCCGGGAACGCCTTCCCCTGGCGACTTTTGACAAGAAGATCCTGCACGCTTTCCCAGCCATCGCCACGCCTCCGCGCGCTTTGCTGCCGGACCCTGACAAGTTCTGAGGCGTCGTCTGGAGGGCCGGCCGTCTGGGTCCTGAAGATCAGACGAACGTACAGCGGGGCTCGCGCGGCAAAACGGTTCACTCCCGGGCGCAAGACAAGAGCGGCGGACCCACAGAACGGGTGCGCGCTAGAGTTGCCCGATTGGCTCCGGCAATCACCCGATCCTCGCCAGGAGCGAGTGTTTTGCCGTCTCAAGCGCTTCGACGGCCATTTCGCGGGTTACGGTGGGGAATTGCTCCAGGAACTCGTCGAGGGTATCGCCGGCTTCAAGGTAATCCAGCAGGTTTTGAAATGGAACGCGAGTGCCGCGAAAGCAGGCGATTCCTCCCAGAACCTCGGGATCGCGCACGATGACGGGAGCGGCCATGGCTCACGCCTCTAACCTCTATTTTAGCGCCATTTGTCTCGTTTAGCGCCATTTGTCTCGAGCGCGGTAGCCCGGTCTTGCCCTTCTAAGGTCCGCGGATTTTCGTGATCCCGAGAGAACGGCCGCTAACCCACACACGGGGTCCGAGTTACGCTCGCTCAGGAAGCGAGCTGTTTCTTGGCCTCGTTGAAGGCGCACTCCTCCAGCTCGACTCGCTCGCGTAGAACTCGCTCCACCCACTTATCCACACCGGCCTCGCGATGAAGGCGGGCGAGGAAGGCCGCGCGCGCTGCGAGATCACCTGGAATCGAGAGCGACCTGGTCTTTGAACGTCTCACCCGGACCGGCGCTTCCCAAGCCGACGGGTCCTCGGACTGCGAAACAACGACCGCATCAATCTCGGCCTGGCTCAGCCCTGCCGATTTCTTGTTCCTTGGCTTCATCAAAAGTGACCCAGTGTCCCGAAAGCTTGTCGCGCTCGAAGTCGTATTCAAAGTCTGACGGCGTAAACCGGCGCCAGTTGACCACACGCCATTCTACTACGCTTTAGCTGGCATTCGACCGCTTACTCCGATCCCTCGGCGTCCGGCTTGCAGGCAAGGACAAACATAGGGTGAGGGCCGGCATAGTCCTTCACCAGCAGATCCAGCTCCAGACGCACGTTGTCGGACCGAATGCCCACCGGACCGTTAATCGAGAGCGCTTCCGAGCCGACGCTTCCGTCCCACACCGGGTTGTTATCGACGAAGACGCGTAATTCGTCGCGGTTCATCTCGGCACGCAGGGTGTGCCTGTCGCCGGGGCGCAAGACGGGCACAGGCGCGCTGCTGCGGGGCTTGACGTTGCGGTAGCCCCGGTTGCCGCACGCCGCGCTGGTGTGCTCGTCCGGATTGCTCTTCACCGACACCACCAAGTTCGATTCGGGCTCGAATCGCCACACGGCGTACACCAGGTTGCACCCGTCCTGCGCGCGCAGCTTGAGCCCGAACTGCCGCCGTACCTCGCCGGAGGCTAGCGGCACTTGCTCGGCCGAGGGACCGCGATAGGTGAACCGCGCCTCGATGGCTTGCGCCGTCCACCGGTTCACGTAGGCGCGCAGCTTGGGAACGTTCACGGCCATCCGGTTTTCCGGGGCCGACTCGATCGCTCCTTCCGTGACGCACAGGCTGCCGCGCTCCACGGCAAGCCAATGCCGCTTGACGCCGGGCGCTTGAGCCCAGCCCACGCCGCAAAAAAGGGCAGCGATAAGCGGCGTGCTGGCGAGGACGCTTCTTAGGTTCGTCATGGTATTTGGCATGGTTTCTCCACCTCTGGCCGGCGAGCGCAAGCCGGTGGCAGTTTACCACTCGCCAGCATTTCACGCCGCGCTGACATGACGCGCTCGGAGACCGTCTCTGAAAATGGCGGTGTTTGAAATCAAGTCGTTCTCGGAGAGACGAGCCAGCTTGTCGTCCTATGAACGCAATTCCTCGAAGAAAATGCGCTTTCTTGACCGCGCGAAATGCCGGTGTTTGAAATCAAGCCGCTCCCGGAAGTGGGCCATTTTGCGTTCAAATGAGCGCGAAACTTCGAAAAAAGGTGCGCCGTCTTGCCCGTGCAGAATGTCGGCGTTAGAAATCAAGCCGCTGCCGGAGAGATGGGCCACTTTGCGATCGTATGAAATCAAGTTCTCGAAAAAGGCGCACTATTTTGATCGTGCAAAATGCCGCTGTTTGAAAGCAATTCGATCGCTGAAAACAGGCCAAAATGTGCTCATTTGAACGCAATTGTCCAAAAACACTACACTTTTTTTGGGGAGAGCGCCGCTTAAGTGGCCCGCGAGTCGTTGAAAATACGCGGGAGGCTCCGAGGCGGTTTTCGTTCGTAAGTTGTTGAAAGTTCGTTCGGGCAGGGTGACGCTTTGGAGCCTTCCAACCCTGGCTTTCGACCTTAAACCTTCAACTTTAAACTTTTGACTTTCGACTGTTAACGTTCTTGTTTGGTTAAGGTTACACCGGCTCACGGGTTGACCGGTTGCGGCCGGCGGCCGCCGCGACGGCGTGCGATCATACCGCGGACGCGGTTCAGGTGAGCGTCGAATTCGCGTATGCGGAGCAGCTTGGCGAGTGCGACGATCACGGCCAAACCCACTGACGTGCCTACACTTAGCAGTACGAAGGCGCCCCGCATCGATTGCCAGGGGATGTGCGCTTCGAGGCGGCGATCCACCAGCAAGGTCACCCAGGCTGCCAGCGCCGAGGCTAGCGTTATTTTAACGAAGAAGGTCAGGTTGCCGCGCACGGACTGGCTCTTCAGCTTCCAGCTCAAAAGCACGAACAGCACCAGCATAAAAGCGGCGATGCCTCCGGAGCTGGCCAGGGCGAGTCCGCGGTAACCGTAGTGGTGCACCAGGTAGGCGTAAAGTGGCAGACTGGCAAGGGTTGTGCCCGTACCCACGAGCGCGGGCGCCCAGCTATTGTGCATGGCGTAGAAGCCCCGCGAGAGCAAATACTGCCCGGCCCAGGCGAACATGCCCAGCGAAAAAAATGCCAGCGCGGCGGCGGTGGCGTGAAAGTCCGGGCCGCGCAATTTGGTGTGTGAAAACACCAGGTACACCACCGGCTCGCTTTGGGCGATCATCAGCGCCGACACGGGCACCACCAGGAACAGCAATGCCTTCAGCACGCCGCTCAACAGGCGGTCGAGCTCTTCGAGTTTTCCCTCGGCGTAGAGCTTGGCCAGGATCGGAAACGACACCACGCCCACGGCTTGGCCTAGCGCCGTAAGTGGCACCTGCATCAACAACTTAGCGTACTGCAGCCAAGTGATGGAGGCGGCTTCGAGGTAGGAGCCGAACCAGCGGATAATCCAGGTGTCGGTGAAAGTGAGCGACAGCGCCAGCATCACGGGCACGGCCAGTTTGAGGAACAGTTTGAACCCGGGGTGGCGCAGATTCAGGTTGGGGCGGAAGCGCCCCTGGGCCCGGGTGACGCCGTAAATCTGCAACAGCAGGTTGCCGAGCACGGCCCCCGCCAGAACGCCTAAAGCGAATCCTGTCATGCCGATACGGCGCGCCAGTGTCCAGCCGCCGATCACGATAAAGGCGTTGTACACCACCACGGCGAGGGAAGGCACCAGGAACTGGTTCTTGGCGTACTGCACGGCGGCGAGGACGCTGCCCAGCACGAAGCAGATTTGCGCCGGCAGCATGAGGCGCGTCAGAAACACCACCCGCGCCTTTTCGGCGGGCGCGAAGCCCGGCGAGGTGATGTTGATAAGCTGCGGGGTGAGGATCTCGCCCAGGCAAACCACGGCGACGAGCAGCAGCGTCATGAAGGTGATGACGGTGGAGAAGACGTGCCAGCCCTCGTCCTCTTTGCCCTCGGCGAGGTACTTGGTGAAGACCGGAATGAAGATCACGCTGAGGGAGGCGCCGGCCAGCAGGTAATTCAGAAAATCGGGCAGCGTGAAGGCGGCGTAATACGCTGAGGTGGCGGCGTTTGCGCCCACCTGGTGGGCCACGGTCCATTCGCGCAAGAAGCCCAGAAACCGGCTCAGGATCACGCTGCCGGTGACGATGCCGGCGGCGCCTGCGATGCGTCCGGCCGCGCCTCGGGAGCCGCCGGTGGCGACAGGCACGGGGGCGTCGAGGGCTGCGGCGCCCAGCGTGGCGTCCGCCCCGGATGGATTCACACCGGGACCGAAATCAGTCAAGAACGTCTACCCCTGTTGGCGAGTTCGCGGCGGAAGGAACCGAACGGTCGAGCGTGGTGCGCACAGCAGCCAGCCCTTGAGCTTGCGCGGAATCCATCACAGTGTGAGCAACCCCGGTTAACAGGATACCATTTCGGAGGTCCGCCGAAGGGGGTATTCCTCGGGCGATGCGGGCAAGGGGCGCGGGATTAGGGCCGGAGAATCAGATGCGCATGGGCATTACAACGTAGCGGTAGCGATAAGGGTCGTCACCGAGTGGCCGGAGTTGGCCCGCGCTCTGCTCGTCCTGCAGCTCGAGCCGGACCTTTCCGCCCTCGCCCAGCACTCCCAGGAAGTCCAACAGATACTGATGGTTGAAGCCAATCTCCATGGCCTCGCCGTCGTAGTCAACGTCGAGCGTCTCGTGGGCCTCGCCGTACTCCCCGCTGGTGGAGAAGAGCTCCAGGCGGCCTTTGTCGAGCTGCAGCCGGATGGCGTGGGAGCGCTCGTCGGCCAGGAGGGCGACGCGCCGAATGGCCGACGTGAAGGCCTCCCTGTCGAGTTCCGCCAGCCGCGGCGTCTCCTTGGGCAGAACCGCCTCATAATTCGGAAACTGCCCGGTAAGGAGCCGTGAAATCAGGGTGCGCCCACCAACCGAAAAGAACAGGTGGCTTTCGTCCTTCGAGATCTTCACCACGGTCTCGTCGCCGGAGCCTTCTTTAGCTTCGCTGAGCATTTTCTCCAATTCGCTCATAGCTTTGCGAGGAACCAGTAGGCGTAGTTCGTTGCTCACACCCTCCACTTTGACGTCGCGTTCCACCAGCGCCAGGCGGTGGCCGTCCGTGGCCACCATAGCGGCGGTGTCGGGTTTCAGAAGCAGGAGCGCACCACTCAGTGTGTAGCGCGACTCCTCGCCCGATACGGCAAACGCAGTGCGGCGGATCAGCGTCGCTAGGGCAGTACCCGGCACAGAGGCCAGCGCCTCGGGCACTGGGGGCAGTGCGGGGAAGTTATCTCTCGCCATGCCCACCAGTTTGAACGACGAGCGCTCACACGTGAGTTGTACCCAGTTGTTCTCCAGCATCTTGATGCGCACTTCGGCGTCCGGCAATGACCGCACGATATCGACCAGCCGCCTAGCTGGAACCGTAGCCGCACCCGTTTTTTTTACCTTGGCGATACACGTGGAATTCACACCGAGCTCAAGGTCTGTGGCGCTCAAGCGCACCATCCCTTCCTCGGCCTCGAGGAGGATATTCGAAAGGATCGGAATGGTCGCCTTCTTCTCGACTACCCCCTGGGCGAGGTCGAGCTCCTTCAGCAGATCCGACTTCTTCGCCGAAAACTCCATAGGTAACTCTCTACTCCGGTATTTTAGCCGTAGGCGCTGTGAATTTCTTGAAAAAGTTCTGAACCGTGGCTCAAGGTGGCCCTCTTAACGGTCGGCCTGTGAATCGCAAGTGCGCCAATCGTTTGATTCCGGCGGGCGCGGCGAACCCGCGCGCCAAGCCACAGTTTTTCAAAAAAGGCGCGCCGTGGAAAAACCAACTAAGCCGATCGTAGATTGTCGCTAAGCCTGTTGATAACTTTGTCTAAATCCCGATTTCCACCGCGTTCCCTTTCGATCTTCCGGATGGAGTGCAAGACGGTGGTATGGTGTTTGCCGCCAAATTCGCGCCCGATCTGCGGCAGGGAGGCCGGCGTGAGCTGCTTGGCCAAGTACATGGCCACTTGCCGGGGACGGGAGATTGAGGGGCTATTATTTCTGGATTTCAACTGCCCGAGCGTTAGAGAGAATTCATGGCAGACCGTCCGCTGGATGTGCTCGATGGTCACGCGGCGGTCGTCGAGGTTGACGATGTTCTTGAGCACCTGCTGCGCCATAGGCAAATCGATCTGGGCCCCCGTCAGAGAAGTGTAGGCGATCAGGCGGGTCAGCGCACCCTCCAGGTCGCGAATGTTAGCCTTGATGTTGGAGGCTACGAACTCGGCCACCGCCGGAGGCAGGGGAATGCCGTGCGACTCGGCCTTCTTGCCCAGGATGGCCAGCTTGGTTTCCAAATCGGGCGGTTGGAGGTCCGCCGTCAGTCCCCAGGCAAAGCGCGAGCGCAGGCGCTCCTCGACGCCGGGGATTTCGCGCGCCGGGCAGTCGCTGGAAATCACCACCTGCTTCTGGGCCTCGTACAGCGCGTTAAAAGTGTGGAAGAACTCTTCCTGCGTGCGCTCCTTGCCGGCCAGAAACTCGATATCGTCCATCAGCAGGACGTCGACGTTCCGATACTTGTCGCGAAACGTCACCATGCGGTCGTAGCGCAGCGAGTTGATCACCTCGTTCGTGAACTGTTCGCACGAAACGTAGGCCAGCCGCAGCTCCTTCGCGCTCTGGCGGAGGTGGCGTCCGATGGCCTGCATGAGATGCGTTTTGCCGAGCCCCACCCCACCGTACAGAAACAACGGATTGTAGGCCTTCGAGGGCTCCTGGGCCACGGCGCGCGCCGCCGCGTGGGCGAACTGGTTGCAGGAGCCCACCACAAACGTCTCGAAGGTGTATCGAGGGTTCAACTGGTGAGAGATGGATTCGAAATCCAGCTTGCCCTGCACCGCCTTGGGTGGGGATGCCGCCGGCCGGGTTGCCTCCTCCACGAAGACGTACCGCACCTCGCGGTAGGGCAGGTTCAGTTGTTTCAGCGCTTCGTCAACCAGCGGCCCGTAGTTTTCCTGGATCCATTCCTGGAACTGCCGGTTCGGCACCTGGACGTAGATGGTGGGCGGCACCGCCCGGCTCAGGCGCGTGGGGCGCAACCAGGTTTGGAAGCTCTGAGGATTGACTTTTTCTTTGAGGTATTTGAGGACTTCTTGCCAGACATTCATGGCGCCTTCCTGGAGTTCCTGGGCAATCGCCGCTTGCCGCCTGCACCCAACGCGAAATGGGGGCGCTTCAACACCTACCACCCGCCGAGGGCGGTGCCAGGAGCGCTCCCCGTCAACTGAATTCGCTTAGCGAATGACTGACGACAACAGTCGATGCCCGTTCCCCACTGCCCCTCACCGGCGGCTAACATAACACAAAAGGGGGCAAGCGCCAACGTAGCGTCCGGTGCCCGGCGGAAAACGCGCTGCCTTCATTCGTTTATGGGATTGGGTCCCCGAAAAAAACGCTTGACAGCATTTCGCGCGTTTTTCGCGTCGCGCGTCAGCCCCACGCTCGCCGCGCAGCCCTGGCACCGGTCCGTGCCTCGAACTTTTCGCCCCGTCAGCCAGGCACTTGCGCACGCAAGGTGAGCAGGTTATAAGAGTCTGGTGGTACGCGGAGCGTGCGGGCGCAGACGCAACTCCGGCTAGGCGCGCGGCATCGAATCCTCGAACCGTAATGGGCGGGCGTCTGCGGGTATCACGAGCCATGGGAGCGAGCTTTTTTACAACCCGGCCAACGAACACCACGCAATCGTGGACGCGCGCCACTTGGCTGCGTTATCTGCCTGCCGCCGCCGCCCTTTTCGGCCAGTTGCAGCTATTCTGCCTGGCCGGCTTTCACTACCACCCGCAAGTTTGGGTGCCCGCGCGACCGGCTGTGCCGGTTGCCTCTGCACAAGGCCATTCGGGGCTGCCGGTTGACGATCCGCGCTCCTGCCCCTTCTGCCAGGTTGTTCGTCACAACGCGGCAGCTCCCTCGGCGAGCGTCTTCCTTGATCTCAGCACACTCTCCGTGCCCGGCCCCGCTCCGCGCGCTGCGGCCAGGCCCCTCTCAACCCCGCAAGTCCGTCTCTCGGGACGCGATCCTCCCCTCTCCTTTCCGGCAAGCTGCTGACAAAATGCACTGAGTGTCTGTCCGGCTGCAACGGGACCAACCCGGCGAATCTCATCTCGCAGGGCCGCCACCGCGCCGCCGGATCGCAGGCTATTGGGCACTCCATCATCCATGCCGCTCAAGGCGGCGCAGCAAACTTAGCCTTGTAAAACTAAAGGAGAAATCTATGTCCTCATTCAGATTTGGACGGCCGGCGCAACCGCGCGGCCCGAAATCGCCCCGTACGGTCCGACGGAGCCGATTGTTATGGGTGGCTCGATTCTTGATGTGCCTCTGCTTTGCTGCCGTTCCCTCCGTCGTCGCCGCCCAGACCCTCGGCGGCGCAGGCGGCGTAAGCGGCACCGTGACCGACCCCTCCGGGGCGGTTATCGTGGGCGCAGCCGTAACGATCTATAACCCCGTGAGCGGCTTTACGCGCACGGCCACCACCGACAGCGCGGGCGAGTTCGCCATCAGCAACGCACCGTTTAATCCGTACCACTTGACGGTGAGCGCCAAGGGCTTTGCGGACCACGTGCAGGACGTTGACATCAGCTCGGCAGTTCCCCTCAGCCTGAACATCGCCATGCAATTGACCGGAGGGAAGACCACGGTGACGGTCACCACCGAGGCCTCCGACCTGATCGAGGTGGATCCCGTTGCGCATACGGACGTGGACCGGGCGCTGTTTGATAAGCTTCCCCTCGAAAGTCAGTCTTCTTCGCTGAGTTCCCTGGTTACGCTCGCCTCGCCGGGCATCGCGGCCGACTCGAACGGCCTCTTTCACGGCCTCGGCGATCACGCCTCAAACTCGTTCTCCGTCGACGGCCAGCCCGTCACCGATCAACAGAGCAAAGTTTTCTCGAATCAGCTCCCGGTTGACGCGGTGCAGTCGATGGAGGTGATCCAGGGAGCTCCGCCTGCGGAATATGGAGACAAGACCAGCGTGGTGATTGTGGCCACCACGCGTTCGGGCCTCGGCGAGACTCAGGCGCACGGCGATGTGACGGGGTCTTACGGCACCTTTGGAACGTCAAACGCGGGCTTCGACCTCGGTTACGGCGGCAAGATGTGGGGCAATTTCATCTCCGCCAACGGATTGGACACCAGCCGGTTTCTCGATCCGCCCGAGTTCACCGTGGTGCACGACCACGGCAATGAGCAGAACCTGTTCGACCGCTTTGACTTCAAACCCTCCCGGGCCGACACGGTCAATGTGAACTTCCAATTCACGAGGTCCTGGTTTCAGACGCCCAACTCCTTCGACGCCCAAAACGCCACAGCATGGTCCGGGCTCGTGGTTGACAACGGAGGCCTTGGTCCCAACGGCTTGCCGGTGGGCCCGCAGGATCAGCGTTCTCAAATCAAGACGTTCAACATTGCACCCACCTGGACGCGTTTGATCAATGCTCATACTGTGTTGACGCTGGGCGGATTTGTCCGGCAGGATCGCTACAACTACTACCCGAGCGCCAATCCCTTCGCCGACCTGACCCCCGATCTTCAGCTTCAGACCGTCGGGCAGACCCGGCACCTCACCAACGCCGGGGCGCACGCCGAACTGACCTACGTGAAGGGGATTCACGACTTGAAGGCCGGAGTGTTGCTTGAGCACACTTTTCTGACGGAAAACGACGGCTTTGGCATCGTCGATCCCACCTTCAACGCACCTTGCCTGAACGCCGACGGCAGTCCGGATACCAATCCGGGCCTGACCGATGCGGCCAACTGCGGGGCGCCGCTGCAGGCGAACCCGGATTTCGTGCCTCTGCTCGGCTGCTACGACCTGACGCGGACGGTGCCTCTTCCGGCCTCGGACGGCTGCCCCGGGTCCACCAGCACCTCGTACCTCTACCACGGCCATTCGGACATCAAGGAGGTCGCGCTCTACGTCCAGGACAACATTCGGCTGAACAATTGGACCTTCAACCTGGGACTCCGCGGCGATCTCTACAACGGCATCACCATCGCCCGGCAGGCCGAACCTCGTCTTGGGGCTGCTTACAACATCAAGCGAACGAACACCGTGCTGAGGTTTTCGTATGCCCGCACCCTCGAGACGCCGTTCAATGAAAACCTGGTCCTGGCCAGCGAGGGCTGCAACGATGCCGTGATCAACTCGCTCATGTCGATCACGCAGGGCTATCCGTGCCTCACCGCCCCGCTCGCTCCCGGCACCCGCAACGAGTACCATGCGGGTCTCGAGCAAGCGTTCGGACGGTATCTGGTGGTGGACGGCGAATATATCTGGAAGTTCACCAACCGGGCATACGACTTCAGCGTGCTCGGCGCCACGCCGATCACCTTCCCCATTGAGTGGGACCATTCGAAAATCCCCGGATACGCCATCCGCGCCAGCGTTCCGAACTTCCACGGCTTCACGGCGTTCGTCGTAATGTCGAGCGTGGAGGCGCGCTTTTTCAACCCGCAGCTTAGCGGTATCGGCGCGACTCCGGCCGGGGAGGGCGGAAACGCGGTGTTTCGCATCGACCACGACGAAGCCTTCAACCAGACGACTCACCTGCAGTACCAGCCCTGGAAGCGCGGGCCATGGTTGGGCTTCAACTGGCGCTACGACAGCGGACTGGTCGCCGGTCCCGTGCCGTGCGCGGGAGGCAACTGCGGCAACGGGCCGAACGGGACGGATACCGTGGTGGACGTCTCAGGGATAACGCCTGACCAGCAATTCGAGGCGGGGCTGTTCTGCGGCAGCGTGTTTGCCACACCGACGATGCCCATCAGCCCGACGGGCCTTTGCCCGGCATCGCAGTATGGGTCGAATCTGGTGAAGATCCCCGCCGCAGGCACGGAGGATGACGATCACAACCCGCCCCGGATCGGGCCACGCAACCTCTTCGACCTCTCCGTGGGCGACGACAACCTTTTCAACGGCGACAAGCACAAGTGGAGCCTCAATCTGACTGTGATTAACGTCGCCGACAAGAAGGCGCTCTATAACTTCCTGTCCACCTTCAGCGGCACGCACTACGTCACACCCCGCACCGTGACGGCCGAGCTGGGGTTCCATTTCTGAAGATTCCTGGGTGGCGCATACCTCGACCTGCCGGTATGCGCCAGCCCCCGGCAAGTCACTCCGGCCGGCACCTCCCCGCTTTTCTTCATGGCCGGTGCTTGCCCCAGTGCCATTCGAATCGGCTTTTCAGTACGAGACCCGGACCGCGGGCGCCGAGGTCGGAGCCTACTCCCAGATTGATACTGAAATTGGGACGCACCTGCCAATCCCCTCCGGCGAACAACTGGTGAACTTCCGGCTGGGCGTGCGGGCGGACGGTGACGCTCTCGATCTCCCCGTAGTATTCGAGCGACGGCGAAAACGGCTGGCGCTTGAGCCGCAGAAGCAGCGCCGGCTCGAAGTTCCAGCCGTGACGTGTGCCGGGGCCGTGCAGCGCGCGTTCGAACACGGGGTTGAACACCACCTGCCAGTGCTCGAACTCGCGATCGAGGATCGGCCGCAGTTCGACGCGGCGAGAGTTTTCTTCGTAGCGCGTGTTCTGAAACGAGAACTCGGAAACGAACCCCAGCCGCACCGGCAGATGCCACGATTCGGGAGCGTAGAAATGCGGCAGCACGCGCCAGCCGGCGAACTGCGGCGCGTAGCCCGGCTCCCAGGCGTTCAGGAACATGAAGCCGACGGCGAAGTCTTCCGAAATGCCTACCGTCGGCTCGAAGGTGAGGTGCGTCTGGTGTTCGGTGGGAAGCAACGTACCATCGCGCGCGGCGGAGCCTTGCGCATCAAAGTTCAGGTGAGCTTCCAGGCTGTAGTCGCCGAGGCTCATCGGCTCGTATTCGTAGACGTGAATCTCGAACGGATCCTGCGCCCGCAGGGGGAGCGCAACGCAGAGCCAGATCAACCCTAGCCAGGACCTCCGCACCGTTCGATCGTACGGTGCACGCCGCCGGTTCGCAAGTCAGCTCCGGCATCGCACAGGGCACTGACAAACTGGCAGCCGCTGTGCACGAGGAGGGCGGGGCAACTCCGCAACTCCGGCCCTCATCTTGTGTTTATAAGTGCGAGAACCAAACAGACTCATCGAGCGAGGCCCTGGAACTGTTATGCTTGGGCCGGAAAGGCCGGAATCGCCCTGAAGACCTGACGCGGTGAGAAGGGGGGCAGCCGGCCACCGCGCTGCCGGGTGCAAGTGCCATGCGAGCTAAAACCATAATCCTGCTGGGATGCCTTGCCGCCGGCGCCCTTGCCTTCGTGGTGGCGCGGCGCTCCTGGGCCCAGGTTAGCGTCAGGGACCGGGTAACCCGCGAGATTGACAGCAATTCGATTGTCCGCGTGCGGGGAAACGTTCCTCCCCGCGCGCGCCCGGAGTTCGACCAGGGCGCGGTGGAGGGCTCGTTCCCACTCAACCGCGTGACGATGGTCTTCAAGCCCACAGACTCCCAGCGCGCGGCCTTGAGCGCGCTGCTGGACGACCAGCAGGACCCCTCCTCGCCGGAATTTCACCGGTGGCTTACTCCGGAAGACTTCGCGGACCAGTTTGGCCTCAGCAACAACGATCTCTCCAAAGTCGTCTCGTGGCTTGAGGCGCAGGGCTTCACGGTGGTGCAAACGGCCCGCAGCCGCACCTGGGTGGCTTTCTCAGGCACGGCGGCGCAGGTGAACGCGGCCTTTAACACCGAGATCCACCGCTACCAGGTGGGCGGGGAGACCCATTTTTCGAACGCCGGCGACCCCGCCGTGCCCAGCGCGCTCGCCGGCGTGGTACTGGGCTTTCGTTCGCTCAACGACTTTCACCCCCAGCCCCGCCGGCTCCACCTGCGGCGGGTGAGCGCCACGCCCGATCCCCGGTTCACGTCCAGCCTCACTGGGGAGAATTTCGTGGCGCCGAATGACTTCGCCACCATTTACGGCTTGCAGGGTCTCTACCACAGCGGGATCACGGGCGCCGGAGTGAAGCTCGCCGTCATGGGGCAGACGGACTTCGCCGC
>Ga0335081_10006196_pt1 | contig 19025 bp, 20 predicted proteins | sample Lox_Sample_35_FD_206713 | JGI IMG/M metagenome (GOLD analysis project Ga0335081, IMG submission 206713) | Soil microbial communities from Loxahatchee National Wildlife Refuge, Florida, United States - Lox_Sample_3.5 | ecosystem: Environmental > Terrestrial > Soil > Wetlands | place: USA...
AGCAGCACCGCCCCCAGCAGCGATGGCTGCCGCACCGCGCGGGTAAAGATTCCGATCACAACGCAGGCCTCCTCGTTGATCACGACGGACGGCTGGCCGCGCAGCGCGCTGATGCCCAGGGACCTGGCGGCGGCCGAGCCGAGCAGGCAGACCTGGGCGGCATGGGCCTGCGCCCAGTCGCCGTAGCGCCGCCCCAGGCCGGCGCGTATCCCGGCGGCGGACAGGAAGCCTGGCGACGCAGCGACCACCGGGACGGAACTGACCGGCCGGGAGGCGCCGGCGCCCGGCGAGCCCGCCGAGACCACGACCGGCACGGCGAGCCGCAGCGGCCAGTAGACGCCGGCGGCGACGACGCCGTCCACCGCGTCGATCCGCCGCTGCACGTCGGCAGGGAACGGGTCGCCGGCCGGAACCGGGCCAGGCCTGGTCTGGATGACCCGAAGCTGGGTCGCGAGCCGCTGCGTGAACGCCGCCGCCACCTGGCTGTTCGCGGTACTGACCAGCCCGAGTGCGACCACGAACCAGGCCACGGCGACGGCGATTCCGAGGCTGGTCACGAACGCCCTGGCCGGCCTGACCACGATCGTGGCGAGCGCCTCGCCGATGGCGTCGGCATGGCGCATCCTGGTCGGCTGGCCCGTCCGGTACCGTCGCACCGCAGGTCACCCGGTCGCGTTCGTCTCGGCGCCGCCGCCGCCGATCCGCACGCACCGCGAGCTGTAAGCGGCGGCAAGCTGGTCGCGGCTGGTGACAAGCACGGTCCGCCCGGCCGCGTGCAGCTCGGTCAGCAGCCCGACCACCTGCGCCGCCTGGCCGGCGTCCAGGCCAGCCGTCGGGTCATCGCAGACCAGCAGGCCGGGCGCGGTCACCAGGGCACGGGCGATGGCCACCCGCTGGCGCTCACCTGCGGACAGCTCGGCGGCCGGGCGGTGCGCCTGCCCGCTCAGGCCGACCCGGTCCAGGCAGTCGAGCGCCGCACTCCGGCGCGGCCGTCCGGGGATCCCCGCGTACAGCAGTGGCAGCGCCACGTTGTCCAGGGCGGACCGGGCGGGCAGCAGGTGCGGCGGCTGGAACACCAGGCCCATCTGCCTGCCGCGCAGGGCCGCCCGGTCCCGGTCGCCGAGCATCGAGGTATCGATGCCGTTCAGCAGGTAGCTGCCGGCGACCGGGCGGAGCAGCAGCGCGATGACGCTGAGCAGCGTGGTCTTGCCCGACCGCGGCGGGCCGGTCAGGGTGACGAACTCGCCCGACCTGACGGCCAGGTCTACGCCGGAGAGCGCGGCGGGCGCCAGGCAGTGCTGCCGGTGCCTGGGGCCACGGCGCGACCTCCGGCCGGGACCCGGGTAGCTGGCGCCGATGCCGTGCAGCTCGATCACGGCCGGGGAGATCGGCCTGGCGCGCAGCTCAAGCGTGCTCGGCTGTCTCATCGCCGGTACCCGATCAGCACGCGATCTCCGGGGCGCAGCCCGCCGGGTCGCACCGGCTGCACGGCCACCAGGCCGTCCGCGGCGGGGCCGGTGAAGACGGGAATCCGGCGGCGCCGGCTACCTGGTCCGACCTCCGTCACGTAGTCGTGCCTTGCCCTGGCCGCGGCAAAGATCGAGCTGACCGGGACGGCGAGCTCGGGCCCGCTGGTCACGCTCGCCCAGATAGTGAGCCTGACCCTGGCCCCGACCAGGCGTTGCGGCAGCACCCGGTGGCTACTCACCCTGACCTGGTAGCCGCCGGGTGGCGGGCCGCCCACAGCGGGCATCGAGCCGACCCTGACCACCGTCCCCGTCCCGGTCAGCGGCGGGATCGCCGAGGTGAACGCTGCGGGCAGGCCGGCCCTGGCGAGCGAGGCCTGGTGCTGGCTGAGGACGCCGGACAGGTACGGGCTCCCGGTCGCCAGCCGCAGCAACGGCCCGGTCCCTGCCGCGTGGCCGACCCTGGCGCCGATCGTCACCACCAGGGCGGACCTGGTGGGTATGTACGTCACCTCGCTCATCGGCAGGTACGCGTCGGGCACCAGCTGGGCGCCCGGCCGCTTGCGCGGGCCTGGCGGGTGGTAGATCGGCGCCGTGTAGCCAAGCCGCTGGTAGAGGAGCACCAGCGCGAGCGAGGTGCTCGGGCCGAAGTAGCCCGGCGGGTCGTAGTCCGCGTAGCCGAGGCCGACCAGGTCGGCCTGCAGCTGGCCGACGTCCGGTCCGCTGTCGCCCTGGTGCAGGTCGCGGTAGGCGGGCAGCCGTCCGCGGAGCAGCAGGATCGGCCGGCCGTCCACCTCGGCGATGATCCGGCCGGGGTAGACCCGCTCGCCCACCCTGACCGGCATTCTGGTGACGGTGACCGTGCTGAACGGTGCTGAGGCGGTCATGCTGACCGTCCTGGCAGCCCGAACGACGCCGCTGACGATGATCGGATCGCGCAGCACCTCCCAGCGGGCGATGGCCGTGATGACCGAGCGCGGCGGGGCGGCCGACCGCGCGGCTACCTGGCCTGGCGACTCGACCAGGCTGACCGCGGCCAGTCCGGTGGCCGACATGGCCACGACCCCGGCGGCAAGCCCGCCGAGGAAGAGTCGCCTCGTCCTGAGCGGATCTGCGGTCGGCCCGGCCGCCGTGTACCGGCCGGGCGCGAGGTTCCGCATGGCTCAGCCGCTGTGCGCGGGCGACCGCCGTCGGCCGCAGCGCCCGCGTTGTCGCGAGACGCACGGCAAGCTCAGCGCGATGCACCGACCAGCGGTGCGCGACCCCCCGTACACCGTCGACCCCCCGTCTACCCCGCGCAGGCTACCACGGGCACGTCGCACCGCAGCCGAACAACAGGTGCCGCGCGCCGCGGGTCAGGAGAGCTGGTAGGCAAGCGCGGCGAGGTGCGGGCGCCGCGCCGAGGCCGGGCTGATGATCACGATGGGGCAGCGGGCGCGGCTCAGGCATGCCCTGATCACCGGCCCCACCGGACGGTCGGTGATTTGCGGGTCGGCCTGGGCCACCGGTGACTGGCTGCCAGAGCCGAGCACCAGCAGGTCCGCGTCGGCCGACGCCTCGCAGAGGATGCGCTCGGCGCTGCCCTCGATCAGCTGGACCACAAGGTCAAGGCCGTCGGCCTCGCCGAGCACCGACCGCACGTCGTGATTAAGCCGCTCGGCGGCGGCGAGCTCTGACCGAAGGCCTGCGGTTCCGGCGTACAGTGCCCGCGCCGGGTGCGGCTGCCAGGCCCGCACGACCTGAAGCTGCGCGCCTCGCCGGCGCGCCTCGGCCGCCGCCCAGCCCAGCGCGGCCGCGGAGGCGGACGAGCCGCCGACGCCGACCAGGATGACCGGCTGCTGTCCGGTGGGATCCATGTCGCCTCCCGCATCGGGCTCCCGTGACGCGGCCGGCCGGCGTCCTCCCCAAGCGCCCGCCGGGAAAAGTGTTACCCCAGTATCCGCACTCTTAGTCTGCCGTCGGCGGGTCGGCCGCCGTAGGGAAGAAGGTCCCGTATTCGGGTGCTACAGTCCGCCTGCCCGCGCATCGGCGCGGCGCCGCGCGGGTGAGCGGCAGCGGGCGGGGAATGCTGACCGTGTGCAACGGACGGGGGGCCGTGGCCTGCACGGATCGACGGCGCATCCGCTCGTCCGGCGAGTCGCCGGATGGCTGGGAGCGGATGGCAATCCGCTGCGCCGGCGGATCGACAAGTTCGAGACCGCCGCCCGGATCATGCTGGCCGTCTCGTTTCTCGTGGCCGCGCCGCTGCTCGTAGGCCTCACCGGGCGGCTGGTTCGCACCGGCGCCATGGCCGAGGTCAGGCAGGAGCAGGCCTGGCGCGAGGTCGGCGCGGTGCTGCTCAGATCGGCCCCGCAGCAGCTGCTCGGCTTCGGGGCGATGACCAGCTACTGGCTGCCAGCACGGTGGGTAGCGCCCGACGGGGCCGTCCGTACCGGCTCGGTGCCGGTCAGGCCGGGCACCAGGGCCGGAGCCTCCGTTCCCATCTGGGTCAACCCGGCCGGCCGGATGACCGGCCGCCCGCCGCTGAGCGCGGGCCTGGTCACGGTCAGGACGGCGCTGGCCGAGCTCGGCACGGCGATCGGGCTCGCGCTCGCGGCGCTGGCGCTGGCCGGCCTACTGCGGGTGTGGATGAACCGGCGCAGGATGGCGTACTGGGCGATGGAGTGGGCGTGCTTCGGGCCGCGCTGGAGCACGAGACGCTGGCCGAGGAACTGAGGCTCAGGAGCCGAGGCCCAGGAACTGAGGCCCAGGAACTGAGGCCCAGGAACTGAGGCTTGAGAGCTGGGGCCTAGGAGCTGACCGCGCGCATCACCTCGAACGTCGACCGCGCGACCTCGGCGTCCTCGCGCGCGGTCAGCACGAGCGTGCGCACCGCGGCTCCGTCGGCGCTGATGTCGGCATCAGCGTGCGCCGCGGTGTTGCGCTCCCGATCGACGGCCACGCCGAGGAAGCCAAGGCCTGCCGCGGCGGCGGCCCTGACCGTTGCGTGATGCTCGCCGATGCCGCCGGTGAAGGCCAGCGCGTCCAGGCCGTTCATCGCCGCGGCCATGGCGGCGATCAGGGTGACCAGCCGGTGCGCGTACACGCCGAGCGCCAGCTCGGCGGATGGGTCGCCGGCCTGCGCAGCGGCGCTGACCTCCCGGATGTCGCCGCTGCCGCCGGTGAGGCCAGCCAGCCCGGAGGCGTGCTCGAGTCCGGTGGTCAGCTCGGGGACGCCGATCCTGCCCTCGCTGGCCAGCCAGGTGAGCATGCCGGGATCCAGGCTGCCGCACCTGGTCGCCATCACCAGCCCGTCCACCGGCGTGAAGCCCATCGTGGTGTCCACGCTGCGGCCGCCCTGCACCGCCGCAAGCGACGACCCGGCCCCCAGATGACAGGTCACCACGCGAAATTTGTTGCGATCGATGGGTGAGACAAGCTCGGCGGCGCGTCGGGACGCATAGCTGTGCGACAGCCCGTGGAACCCGAATTTCCGCAGGCCGAACAGCTCCCGCCAGGTGGCGGGCAGAGCGTAGGTGTAGGCCTGCGGCGGCATGGTGGCGTGAAATGCCGTGTCGAAGCAGGCCACCTGCGGCAGGCCGGGGAAGGCCGCGGTCGCCGCGTCCATCCCCGCTCGCGCCCGCGGCTGGTGCAGCGGCGCGAGCGAGGTGAGCTCGGCGATCCCCGCGCGCACCTCGTTGTCGATCAGCGTGGCCGAGATGTACCGGCTGCCGCCGTGCACGACACGGTGCCCGATCGCCCGGACCGGCGGGTCTTTGGCGCCCGCCAGCCGCTCCAGGTAGTCGCGCAGGGCAGGCGCGTCGGCCCTGCCGTTCCAGCGGTCGATGTCGTACGAGTCGGCGACGGCGCCGTCCGCCGCGACGACGGACAGCTTCAGGCTGCTCGACCCCGCGTTGAACACCAGCACGTGGGACGGGCCGTCGGCCGGGGAGGCGATCACAGCCCCGGGACGTGCAGGGCGCGGCCGCCGGCTTGCCTTGCCCTGGAGTCCGGCCGGACGCTCGCCGCCGCTCGCGCGGCCGGCCACATCCACTCGGCGACCTCGGGCATGTCCTCGCCGTGCTCGGTGATCCAGGCCCGGTGCCTGGCCCTCGCGTCGGTCATCTGCTGGCGCAGCGCCGCGGCACGCGCGCCGAGGCCGGGTACCCGGTCGATCACGTCCATGACCAGGTGGAACCTGTCCATGTTGTTCAGCACGAGCATGTCGAACGGCGTGGTGGTGGTGCCCTCCTCCAGGTAGCCGCGCACATGCAGGTTGTCGTGCCCGTGCCGCCGGTATGTCAGCCGGTGGATCAGCGCGGGGTAGCCGTGGTAAGCGAAGATCACCGGCTTGTCGGTGGTGAACAGCGCGTCGTACTCCGGATCGCTCATCCCGTGCGGATGCTCGGCCGCGGTCTGCAGCCGCATCAGGTCAACGACGTTGACCACCCGCACCTGCAGGTCGGGCAGGTTCTGGTGCAGGATGTCGGCGGTGGCCAGTACCTCCACGGTCGGCACGTCTCCGGCGCAGGCAAGCACCACGTCGGGCTCGGCCTCGGGCGCCTCGCTGCCCGCCCATTCCCAGATCCCGACACCCCGTGCGCAGTGCAGCGCGGCGGCGTCCATGCTCAGCCATCCCGGCGACGGGTGCTTGCCTGCCACGATCACGTTGACCAGGTTCCGGCTGCGCAGGCAGTGGTCGGCGACGCTCAGCAGGCAGTTGGCGTCCGGCGGCAGGTAGACCCTGATCACCTCGGCCTTCTTGTTCACCACGTGATCGATGAAGCCGGGGTCCTGGTGCGAGAACCCGTTGTGGTCCTGCCGCCAGACATGCGAGGTGACCAGGTAGTTCAGCGAGGCGATCGGCCGCCGCCACGGCAGCTTCCTGGCGACCTTGAGCCACTTGATGTGCTGGTTCACCATCGAGTCGACGAGGTGGATGAACGCCTCGTAGCAGGAGAAGAACCCGTGCCTGCCGGTCAGCAGGTAGCCCTCCAGCCAGCCCTCGCAGGTGTGCTCGGAGAGGATCTCCATCACCCGGCCGTCGCGGGACAGGTTCACGTCCACGGGCCAGATCTCGGCCTCCCACGTCTTGCCGGCCGCCCTGATCACGTCGTCGAGGCGGTTGGACTCCGTCTCGTCCGGGCCGACCAGCCGGAAGTTGCTCGTCGCCAGGTTGCGTCGCATGACCTCGGCGAGCAGCGAGCCGAGCACCCTGGTCGCCTCGGCGAGCCCGGCCCCGGGCACGTCAACCGCCACGGCGTAGTCGTGCGGGTCGGGCAGGTCAAGGTCACGCAGCAGCAGCCCGCCGTTGGCGTGCGGGTTCATGCCAAGCCTGCGGTCGCCGGACGGGACGAGGGTCAGCAGGCCGGGGCGCGGGGCGCCGGAAGCGTCGAAGAGCTCGGCCGGGACGTAGGACCTCAGCCACCCCTCGAGCTGGCGCAGGTGCGCCGGGTTGGTCCTGACCTCGCCAAGCGGTATCTGATGCGACCGCCAGGTGCCTTCCACCGGCAGCCCGTCGACCTCGGCGGGCCCGGTCCAGCCCTTGGGCGTGCGGAGCACGATCATCGGCCAGGCGGGCCGGTGCACGCCATGCGCGGGGTGCTCGCCGTGCGCGGGGTGCTCGCCGTGCGCGGAGTGCTCGCCGGGAGCGGCCCTGGCGGCGTCCCAGATCGCGCGGATCTGGCCGATCGCGTCGTCGACCGCGGCAGCCATCTGCTGGTGCATGACGGCGGGCACGTCACCGCTGACGTAGATCGGCCGGAAGCCGTAGCCGCGCATCAGCTCGTCGAGTTCGGCCGCGCTGATCCTGGCCAGCACCGTCGGGTTGGAGATCTTGTAGCCGTTCAGGTGCAGGATCGGCAGCACCGCGCCGTCCCTGGCCGGGTTCACGAACTTGTTCGAGTGCCAGCTGGTGGCCAGCGGGCCGGTCTCGGCCTCGCCGTCGCCGACCACGCACGCGACGATCAGATCGGGGTTGTCGAACGTGGCGCCGTAGGCGTGCGAGAGCGAGTAGCCGAGCTCGCCGCCCTCGTTGATCGAGCCGGGCGTCTCCGGGGCGACGTGGCTCGGCACCCCGCCGGGGAACGAGAACTGGCGCATCAGCCTGGCCATGCCGACGGCGTCGCGCGGCACGCTCGGGTAGATCTCCGAATAGCTGCCGTCCAGCCAGGTGTTGGCCAGCGCAGCTGGCCCGCCGTGACCGGGGCCGATCACAATCATCATGTTCAGGTCACCGAAGGTGATCGCCCGGTTCAGGTGCGCCCAGATGAAGTTCAGCCCCGGCGTGGTTCCCCAGTGGCCGAGCAGCCGCGGCTTGATGTGCTCGGGCCGCAGCGGCTCGGTGAGCAGCGGGTTGGCCATCAGGTAGATCTGGCCGGCCCCCAGGTAGTTGGCCGCACGCCAGTACGCGTCGATGCTGGCGAGCTCCGCTTGGCTCAGCACGGGCTGGCTCAGCTCGGGCTGGCTAAGCACGGGCTGCCCCGGCTCGGGCTGGCTCGGCTTGGGGCCGTCTGCTGAGTGCGGTTCTGTCTGGCTCATCGCGTGTGCCCGCCTCAGCTCTCGGGTTCGGCGCGTGCAGGTTAGCCGGTACGGACCACGGTGACCGGACACGCCGCATGCGTGACGCAATGGGTGCTGACCGACCCGAGCATCATGCCGGCGAAACCGCCGTGGCCATGACTGCCGACCACGAGGAGGTCGGCGTTCTTGGACTCCTCGATCAGCACCTGCGACGGGTGGCCGTAAGCGATCTTGCGCTCCACCTCGATGACAGGCGGCTCGCCGAAGGCTGCCTTGATCGCCTTGTCGAGCTCGTCCTGCCGTTCCTGCTCGACCTCGGCGCTGACGCTGGCAGGCGCGACCCCGACCGGCGCGGGTCCGACGGCGGCCGGGTAGTGCCAGGCCATCACGGCGCGCACTGACGCGCCTACGGCCTTGGCGTACCGCGCCGCCCAGGCCATGGCCATCGCAGACGCGGGCGAGCCGTCGACGCCGACAACCACCCATTCCTTCTTGCCTTCACTGGTCATGACAGCCTCATCGTCTCATGCGCCGTTCGGCCCGGGTCTCCTGAGTCATCCAACTGCCTACCCACAAACCCGAGCCAGGGCCATAGGTCACCGCGTCACCACGGTCACTTCTCATCCGCCACGGCCACTTCTCATCCGCTAGCGTCATGATCGCGAGGCATTTGTGATGGTTTGCGAGACGCTAGCGGATGAGAAGTCGCTGTGCGGGCCGGAGTGGCCGCGCGCGGGGCGTGCCGACCTGTGCTCACCGGGGCGGGAGGGCGTCGCGCGAGTGAGCCATGTCACGCTTGACCAGTCCGTGCGGCGGTGATTTCGTTCTCCACATGAGCGTGGCCGGGGCGGAACGGATGCGGAGATGACGATACTCGGGATCGTCTTCGTCGGGATTGCCGCTCTCGCGTGTGCCGCGGCGCTGCTTGCCATCCTCGGCATCGGCCAGCTCGCGCTGTCCGGGTCTGGCGCGATCGCTCGTGACGGACTGGCCAGGGGTCAGGTGGCGCCTGCCTGGTCGCTGCCGGACGCTGACGGGACGCTGCGCTCCTCGCCGCCGGGTCGGCCGTTCCAGCTGATCGTGTTCGGTGACCACTCGCTGCGGTCGTTCCCGTCTGTGGTGGCCGGCCTGCGGTCGCTGCGGGACGACCCGGCCAACGCCGACCTGGAGATCGTGATCGTGACGGCGGGCGACGCACGGCTCTCGCAGCCAGCGTTGACCACGCTCGGCCTGGACAGGATCCCGGTGCTCACCGGCTCTCGAGCGCTGTACGCCAGATATAACGTGCGGGTGATGCCATTCGTGATCGTGGTGGACGCGGCCGGCCGGGTACGGGCGTCCAGCCTGGTGAACCACGACTGGCAGCTGGCCAAGCTGCGCAGGATCGCCGGCCTCCCGCTTGACTCCGGCGATGCCGCCGGCGTGGCCGGCCGTGCCGCACGTCAGAGCCAGGCGGCGGCGGTGTGAGCGTGGCCGTGCTCGCGCTGTGCTGCAAGGCGCTGCTCGCCGCATCGCTGCTCATGGCGGGCGGTGCCAAGCTCGCCGACCTGCGGGGGTTCGCCGCGACCGCGGCGCTGTTCCTGCCTGATCGCCGCTGGCCCGGCCTGGCCAGCACGATGGCGGCAGGCGTCGCGGGCGGCGAGCTTGCGCTCGGGGCGGCAAGCCTGAGTAACCCCGGGGTCCGCTGGCTGAACCTCGCCGTGCTGGCCGCCTGCGCCGGATTCGTCGTGGTGTCGGTGGTCGGCTACCTGCGGTATCCCGGCCGGCCCTGCCGGTGCTTCGGCTCCCTGTCCGGGCGGTCGTTCGGCCCGCCGGGCATCGGCCGGGCGGCGCTGATGACGCTGCTCGCCGTGGCCGCTACTGCACCACCGACGCCGTCCCTGGTCCAGCTCGGCTCGGCCGGTCGGCTCGGCCTGCTGGCGGCCGGACTCCTCGTCGCCTGGTGCGCCTTCGCCGCTGGCGCGGCACTCGGATCCGGCAGTATCGCCGGTTCAGGGCCCGCCGATTCAGGGACCGCCGGGTGGAGGCCCGCCGGGTCAGGGGCCGCCGGGTCAGGGGCCGCCGGTCCAGGGCTCGCGTCGTGATCCGCATCCCGGTCTATCTCGCGGTGGCGCAGTGGGCCCTTCTCGGCGCGCTCGGCCTGCTTGTGGTGATCATGTTCCGGCAACTCGGTCACGTGCTGGCCGGCGACGGCCGCAAGGACGGCCTCGGTCCGGTGGCGGGCAGCACGGCCGCACCGCTGACCTACGTCAGGCCGGGCGCTCCGTCGGCCGAGCGGCTGCGGCCGGGGGACGGGCAGCCGCTGCTGCTCGCGTTCGTCGACCCGACCTGCCCATCCTGCGAGCAGCTGGTTGCGGTGCTCGACCACCTGCACGATGCGGGCGAGCTTGCCGCGGTGCGGCTGCTGCTGCTGATCTCCGACCCGCCGAGCTACCTGGAGATCTCGGACACGTTCCGGTCGACCAGGATCGAGATCGGCCGTCCCGCCGGGGACGGGCTCGCCTCCTACCGCGCCTCGGCCACGCCGCTGCTCGTGGCAGTCGACGGCGCCGGGGTAGTGCAGGCGGCGGGATCGGTCATCAGGGCGGCCGAGGTGCGCGCCTTTGTCCAGGCCTGCCTGCTGCCCGCACCGGAGCAGGTGCTGGCCGTGGTGCCCGCGCCGCCGGGTGGTGTCCATGACCTCGCAGCGGGGGAGAGGTACAACGGGAAAGGGGTAGAGCCATGAAGATCGGCCGGTCTGGCCAGGGAGCGGTCGGCCGGGTGACCCTGAGCGAGCGGGTGGCCAGGAGAGTGAACCGCAGAGACGTGCTGCGCCGGGCGGTGGTTGGCGGGACGGCCGGGCTGGCCGCGCTGGCGACCGGCACACGCCCGGCCGAGGCCGCCACCTACTGCCACTGCGGCCCGACCAGGCACTGCGACCGCTGCCCTGGCATCGGCTGCCCGCCCGGGCACCAGCTGTGCACAAGCGCCTACGACAAGGGCAACTGCATCAACTACCAGGGGTACCGCTGCGAGTGGCCACAGGGTAGCTGGATCGCCTGCATGGGCCTCGGCAAGGGGCTCGGCTACAAGGTCTGCTACGACTGCATCGGCTCATCGGGCTGCCACGACTGGTGTACCTGCCTCAGCGAGTGCATCTGCTGTCACTGCCTGAGCCCGGCCGACGTCCGTGCCGAGCAGCACAGGCTGCAGCAGGTGCAGGCGCCGTGACCATCGTGCTGGCCGGGCTCGCGGTGATCCTGGCCGTGCTGAACGGGTACTCCAAGGCTTGCTCGCCTTGAGGCGCCAACTCCGCTGCCTCGCTAGCCGCGGGCCTTCCGGTCGGGAGGCAGATGAGCGCTGCCTGGGTGGTGACGGCCTACGCGGTACCGGCCACCATCACCTGGCTTGTGGTTGGCCTCGTGCTCGGCGTCCTGCCGGTGGCCGGGATAGCGCTGGCCGCCGCGGTGGCCTACGGCTGCTACTACGGCGTTGTCGAGGTCAGCGGCCGCCGCGGCCTGCCGCCCCCGGGCCGCCGCTGGCAGGTGCCGCAGACCATGCTGATCGACGCGTCGCCACGCAGGCGGGTGCTGGTCTGGGGGGCGATACTCGGCCCTGGCTTCCTGACCCGCAACCCGTACGGCGGGTTCGGCGCGCTCCTGCTCGTGGTCGCCGCGATGGGCGGGCCGCTGGCAGGGCTGACGGCCGGGGCGGCGATCGGAGCCGCGCACGGCGCCGCGCGGGCCGCCGCATTGCTCAGGGACGTGCGCGAGCTGCGGTCCTTGCCCGCCGGGCCGGCCGCGAGCACTCACCTCGACCTGCTGCTCAGCACGGTCCGCTGGCGGCGGTGGGACGGCGCAGCCCTGCTCGCGCTCGCGGTGATCGCCTCGGTCGCGGCGGTGGGTCACTTCGGCTAGCTCCGCTGGGCCCGGCCGGGCCGGGGACGGGCTGGGAATAGAGCGGGGCGGCAGAGTATCGGAGGTAGTCAGATGGGACGCACCACGCCAGCGGCCGCGCCGGCCGCGGTTTCGACCATCATCCTCGCAGCGGCGCTCGCGGTCGGCCTTGCGTGCGGGCCGGCTCCACGGGCCCTGGCCGCCGCCTGGGTGCGGCCAGCCCTGTCCGGCCGCGAGGTCTACAAGATCGTCGACCGCAGGCCGGGCCCAAAGCAGCCGGTGGTAACCGCGTCGGGCGCGTTCCGGTCCTCCGGCACCTACTACCCGCGCTCAGCCACGCTCGCGTTCCCCCGCGGCCGGATCATCATCGCCAGGCGGCCCACCAGGACGTCGGTGAGCGGCCCAAACCTCGCGACCTGCTGGTTCTCGATCCGCCAGGTCGGGGTCTTCCGCGTCACCAAGGCCACCGGCCGGTTCCGCGGCCTGCGCGAGAGCGGCACCTACCGCACCACGATCTCGGCCAGATACAACCGCACCGGCCCGCGGCGGTGCGGCGATACGATCACCAATTACCGCGCGACGACCTACGACACCGGCACCATCGGCTGACCGGGCGGAGCGCGGCCGGGAGCGGCCCGTAGTCTGGTGGGCGTTCCCGAGCGGGGGAGGATGCCCGGAATGCCTGATCTGTCGTTGCTGCCGCCGTCGGCCGTCGTCGACGGCGAGGATCTGCGAGTGGGCGGCTGCCTGCTGTCGGACATCGCCGAGCGGTTCGGCACCCCGGCCTATGTGGTCGACGAGCAGGCGCTGCGGGACAAGGCGCGCGAGTACCTGTCCGCGCTGACCGGCAGGCACCCGCACAGCCGGGTGTGCTTCGCTGTCAAGGCCTACCCGTCGGTCTCGATGATCAGGGTGCTCGCCGATGAGGGCCTCGGCTGCGACGTGGTCGGCGCGGGCGAGCTTGCGATGGCGCTGGCGGCGGGCGCCGACCCGGCCACCATCGTGATGCACGGAAACGCCAAGTCCAACCAGGACATCCGGGCCGCGCTGGATGCGGGCATCGGGCACATCGTGGTCGACGGCTTCGACGACATCGACAGGATCGAGCGGCTCGCCACCGGGCGCACGCCGGTGCTGCTGCGGGTGAGCCCCGGCGTGGAGTCCTCCACCCACGCCGCGCTCGCCACCGGCGGCAAGCGGTCCAAGTTCGGCGTGCCGGTCGAGCACGTGCCTGAGGCGATCGCCAGGATGCGCGCCGTCGATGTCATCGACCTGCGCGGCCTGCACGCGCACATCGGCTCCCAGGTACTCAGCATCGACCAGTTCGAGGCCGCCGTCGCCGCACTGGCCAGCCTGGAGCGCTTCGAGGTCTACGACTTCGGCGGCGGGCTCGGCGTCCGCTACGAGCACGAGGACGTCGCGCCGCCGGTGCACGAGTACGTCGAGCGCCTGGTAGGTGCCGCGCACAAGCACCTCGGCGAGGACATCGAGATCCTGATCGAGCCCGGCCGCTCGATGGTGGCGCAGGCAGGGCTCACCTTGTACCGGGTGGTCACGATCAAGCGCGCCGGCAAGCTGCACGTTGCCGTGGACGGCGGGATGGGGGACAACCTGGAGTTCCCGCTCTACGGGCAGCGCTTCACGCCGCTGGTGGTCGGCCGGTGGGACGCCGAGCCCGTGCTCGCCGACCTGGTCGGCAGGCACTGCGAGTCGGGCGACGTGATCACCCCGGACGTCGAGCTTGCCAGCCCGAGCATCGGCGACCTGGTCGTCGTCCCGGTAACCGGCGCCTACTGCTTCACCATGTCGAACAACTACAATGCCGCGCTCAGGCCGCCGGTGATCTACTGCCGCGACGGAACGGCCAGGGTCGGGGTACGGCGGGAGACATTCGACGACCTGCTGGCCCGCGAGGTCGATCTCCGGTAGAGCGACGCCTACCTGATCAGGGCTGCATCGCGTTCTCGGCCTCGGCCTCGGCGGCCGCCCTGGTGGCCCTGGCGTTCTCGGCGGCCCGCTCCTTGACCAGCTCCTGGCCGCCGTGGCGCAGCGCCAGGATGGCCGCGACGACCAGGACGGCCATGGCCATGCTGAACACGATCACCAGGCCGTGATGGAACGGGCCGGAGATCAGCTGCGGGAAGAACTGCCTGCCGGTCAGCACGTGCGCGCTGTGCGCGGGCAGGTGGGCGAGCACGCCGGTCGGGGCGAGCAGGGTGTGCACCGGGTTGTAGCCGAGGAACGCGGCGAACAGGCTGCCCACCGGCGGCAGGCTGCCGATCTGGTGCGCGATCGCGTGCGGGACTCCCTGGGCTGCCAGGCCCCTGGTCAGCGTGGTGGGCAGGGTGGACGCGAGCCCGGCGATCATCAGCGAGAAGAAGATGCCGATCGATAGCACGAAGCCGGAGTTCATGAAGGTCGCCAGCATGCCCGAGGCGGCGCCCCGCTGGTTCGGCGGCACGCTGTTCATCACCGCGGCCGCGTTGGGCGCGGAGAACAGTCCCATGCCGATGCCGGAGGCGAAGATCAGCAGCGAGAACCAGACGTAGCTGAAGTCCACCGGCACGAGCAGCAGCCCGCCGAAGCTGGCGGCGGCCACCAGCAGGCCGCCTGAGGCGAAGAACCGGGCGCCGTACTTGTCGGACAGGTAGCCAGACAGTGGCCCGGCGATCAGGAACCCGCCGGTCAGCGGCAGCAGGTAAATGCCCGACCACAGCGGCGTGTCGATGAACGAGTAGCCGTGCAGCACCAGCCAGATGCCCTGCAGCCAGATGATCAGCATGAACTGCATGCCGCCCCGGGAGATGGCGGCGAGCAGCGCCGCGGACGCGCCGGTGGAGAACGAGCGGATCCGCAGCAGCCGCAGGTCGAACATCGGCGCCTTGACCCGCAGCTCGATGAAGCAGAACGCGGTCAGCAGCGCCACCCCGCCGATCAGCTCGGTGAGCACCACCGGGCTGGTCCAGCCCATCGAGTGCCCCCCGTACGGCTGGATGCCGTAGGTGATGCCCGTCAGCAGGGCGACCAGGCCGACGGCGAACGTGACGTTGCCCAGCCAGTCGATCCTGGCCGGCGTGCGGGCGCCGACCTCGCGCAGGCTGAGGTAGGACCAGATCGCGCCGCCGATGCCGATCGGCACGGAGACGATGAAGACCAGGCGCCAGTCCACCGCGGCCAGGATGCCGCCCAGGATCAGGCCGATGAACTGGCCGGAGATCCCGGCCACCTGGTTGATCCCGATCGCCATCCCGCGCTGGTTGAACGGGAACGCGTCGGTGATGATGGCGGGGGAGTTGGCCATCAGCATCGCGCCGCCGACCGCCTGAATGATCCGGAAGCCGATCAGCCACAGCGCGCCGGCGGGCCCGGTGAGCGGGTCGAACGGCAGGGCGAGCGCCCCCAGCGCGAACACCGTGAACCCCACGTTGTACATGCGGACCCGGCCGTAGATGTCGCCCAGCCGGCCGAGGGTGACCACCAGCACGGCGGACACGACCAGGTAGCCCATCAGCATCCACAGCAGGTAGCTGATATTGCCCGGGGTCAGCGGGTCCAGGTGGATGCCGCGGAAGATGGCCGGCAACGAGATGATCACGATCGACGCGTTCACCGTGGCGGCGAGCGTGCCCAGCGTCGTGTTGGACAGTGCCACCCACTTGTAGTGGGCGCCGCGAAGCCCGCGCTTGCCGCTGTCGCCGGGAGCCTGGATGGCGGACGGGCTCACCGCGCCGTTGTCGCCCTGCCTATCTGAGGTAGCCACGTCCGTTACGCCTCACTGAGTGCGGTGTTCGGGTTCAACGTCTGAACAGGCGGTCAGCCTAACTTATTTCTTTGGCTAACTATATTCAGGGCGCTGGCCGCCAGCGAGGGGCCGCCGCCGGCCCGTGCTCTTCTGAACGGCTTCGACGGTAGGCTCGCCGTTCACCGGGCAGTCTGGTGCTGTGATGGACCACCTGAGAAGCCTGCCGGGCCGGGCCGACGAGTTGCAGCAGCGCTGGGCACCCGCCGCGTTCTGCGTGGCGGTAGGGAAGAAGTTCAGCGACGACCGGGCGGGCACCCTGGCCGCGCTGGTCGCCTACTACGCGTTCGTGTCGATCTTCCCGATGCTGCTCGTGCTGATCACCGTGCTGCAGCTCGTGCTGCGGGACAATCCGGCGCTGCGCGAGCGGCTGGTCAACTCCGCGCTGCACGCCTATCCGGTGATCGGGCCGCAGCTGAGCGGCAGCGTGCACGCGCTGCGCGGCACCGGCATCGCGCTCGTGATCGGCCTGCTCGGCGCCCTGCTCGGCGCGCGGGGCGTCGCGGTCGCGATCCAGAACGCGCTCGGTGCGGTCTGGGCCATCCCGCCGGAGCGGAGCCCGGGCTTCCCCCGGTCGTTCCTTCGGGCCGTGGCGCTGGTCGTCGTGATCGGGCTCGGCCAGATGCTCACCGCGTTCCTGTCCGGCGTGGCCGGCGGGCTCGGGCACCTGATCACCGGCGCCGGCGCCGAGGCCGGGACGGTCGTGCTGTCGTTCGTGGCGAACATCGGGGTTTTCTGGGCGGCCTTCCGGCTCGGCACGGCCGGCCAGGTGAGCTGGCGGGACCTGCGCCTTGCCGCGGTGCTGTCGGCCGCGTGCTGGCAGGTGCTGCTGCTGGTCGGCAGCCTCGTCGTCAATCACCTGCTGCACCACAGCTCGGCGCTGTACGGCATCTTCGGCGTCGTGCTCGGCCTGCTTGCCTGGCTCTACCTGCAGGCCCAGATCACGCTCTACGCGGTGGAGGCCGCCACGGTGCGGGCCTGGCGGCTGTGGCCGCGCGGCCTCGGGCCGCCGCCGACCGACTCCGACCGCCGTGCCTACGAGTACTACCTACGCAGGCAGCGCACGCCGCCGGCCTAGATCGCGGCCAGGTCGGGGGCGACCCAGCCGGCCCGCGCGTCCGCCGACGACAGCGTGGCCGGCCGGTAGTGCCTGGCGAGCAGGTTCTTGTCGAGCAGCGGGGGATAGGCATCGGCGAAGGCCGCGAAGTCGCCGATCGACGGATCGGCGCTGACGTGGCCGGCCACGATCCGCGCCCAGGCGATCGTCATCGTGGCGTGGTAGCGCTCCGGCATGCCGTGGGCCGCGGCGACCTGCCTGATCCAGTCGCACATCACCTCGGGCGTACGGTCAGCGCCGTACCGGCGCGCGGCGAGGAACGCCAGGTGAATATGTTGGCGGTGACCGAACCGCACGCCCGGGGCGGTCACCTCGGCCATGGCCTCGGCCAGCGGCGGGCTGAGCGGCGCGGGCCCTGGTGGCCCCTGACGACCGGTCACTGGGATGCCGCCGTCAGCGCGCGGACCACCGCGTGGAAGCCCGCTAGCTCGGCATCGCTCACCGAGCCGAGCGCCTCAGCCTCGATCGCGTCCATGACGTCCCGGGCGGCGCGAGCCGCCCTGGACCCCGGTGCGGTCAGGGTCAGCAGGAACGAGCGCCGGTCGGCCGGGTCGAGCTCGCGGGTCAGCAGCCCGCGGCTGGCGAGCCGGTCGAGCAGGCTGGTGAGGGTGGTCGGCTTGGTTCCGGTGTCGACGGCGAGCTCGCCGACGCTGCGCACCCGGCCGTCGGCCAGGTTGGCGAGCACGTTGATCTCCGATCCGCTCAGGTTCTCGCCGGCCAGCCGGGCGGTGAGCAGGCGGAGCGTGTCGTGGGTGGCTCGCTGCAGTGCCAGGATCACCCCGGCGGGCTGCGTTGCGAATGACGAATCTGATCCCTCGGTTATCACGAAATTAGTTTATCCGATATCGGAGTTCCTTGCACGCGGATTGTCGGCTGGCTCCTGGCCGGGATTTACTTGGCGTGAGAGGGGACAGCGATGACGGCGATCGGCGAGCGGACCGGAGCCGGGGCCAGCCCGGTGGACTTCGATACCTATGGTGACTACGGCGCACCGCGGCGGCCGTCCGACCAGCCGGCCAGCTACGCGCAGCCCGCATCCCCGAAGGGCGAGTTCGTGCGGGCGAGGTATCCGTTCCAGGGCCGGATCACGGCCGACGGGTCGAGCGGCTGTCCCGCCGAGGCAGGCCGCTACCACCTGTACATCTCGTGGGCCTGCCCGTGGGCGCAGCGCACGGCCATCGTGCGCCGGCTGCTCGGGCTGCAGGACGTCATCTCGCTGAGCGTCGTGGACCCGCTCAGGGACGGCCGCGGATGGGCGTTCAGGGAAGGGGAGGGTCACGGGCTCGACCAGGTGAACGGGTTCGCGTTCCTGCGCGAGGCGTACGAGGCAAGTGAGCCCGGCTACGGCGGGCACATCTCGGTGCCGGTGCTCTGGGACAAGCAGACCGGGCGCATCGTCAGCAACAACTTCCCCGACATCACGATCGACCTCGACACCCAGTTCGGCCGGTGGGCCGACCCGGCGGCCGACCTGTACCCGGCCGGCCTGCGGACCGAGATCGACGAGATCAACGCTCTGGTCTACGAGCGGGTGAACAACGGGGTCTACCGGTGCGGGTTCGCCCAGTCCCAGCAGGCCTACCATGAGGCCGTCACGGCGCTGTTCGGCGCGCTCGACCTGCTCGAGGCTCGGCTCGGGGCCGGCCGGTACCTGGTGGGCGACGCGCTGACCGAAGCGGACGTGCGGCTGTGGGTCACGCTGGCCAGGTTCGACTCCGTCTACTACTCGCACTTCAAGTGCGCTATCCACCGGCTGACGGACTACCCGAACCTGTGGGGCTACGCCCGCGACCTGTACGCCAGGCCGGCGTTCAGGGAGACCACGAACTTCGATCACATCAAGCGGCACTACTTCATGACTCACTCGCACATCAACCCGACCAGGATCGTTCCCGAGGGGCCGCTGCTCCACTGGGGTGCGCCGCACGGCCGCGAGTCGCTGTAGCCCGGCGGGGAGGGCGAGCAGGCTCGGCGCCTGCCCGGCTGGCTGAGTGCTGCCGTCCGGCCGGCGGCCGGCCGGACGGCCCGGCCCGGCGGGACCTCCGACTCTGACGTCCGGCGTCAGCCGCACCTAGCGTCGAAGTGAGACGGGCTCTGTCGGCATCGGCATGAGCACCTGCACCGGCAGGAGGGGTACGCCATGCAGCGGCTGGTCGTACTTGGCGGCGGCACCGCTGGGACCATGGTGGTGAACAAGCTGCGCCGCAAGCTGGACAGGACCTGGCATATCAGCATCGTCGACCAGGACGACAGGCACCTGTACCAGC
>Ga0335081_10006197_pt1 | contig 19025 bp, 12 predicted proteins | sample Lox_Sample_35_FD_206713 | JGI IMG/M metagenome (GOLD analysis project Ga0335081, IMG submission 206713) | Soil microbial communities from Loxahatchee National Wildlife Refuge, Florida, United States - Lox_Sample_3.5 | ecosystem: Environmental > Terrestrial > Soil > Wetlands | place: USA...
ACAGCATCATCGCCGGCGTCAACATCGACCACCTCTTCATGGCCGGGCTGCTCCCGGGGATACTGCTCATCATGATCCTCTCGGTGTACGCCGTCCGGACCGGCATCGCGGCGCACGTGCCGCGCACGGCGTTCGCCTGGAGCGCGGTCTGGAGCGCCCTCAAGGACGCCGCGTGGGAAGCCCCGCTGCCGATCGTCGTGGTGGGGGGAATCTACGGGGGGATTTTCACGGCCACGGAGGCCGCCGCGGTAACGGCGGCGTACGTGCTGGTGGTCGAAGTGTTTATCCACCGGGAGATCACAATCGCGAGCGATCTCCCCCGGGTGGTCAGGGAGAGCATGATCCTGGTGGGCGCGATCCTCGTGATGCTCGGATCGGCGATGGGGGTGACGAGCTATCTCATCGACGAGCAGATACCGATGAAGCTGTTCGCGTTCATCAGCGCCTACGTGACCAGCAAGACGGTTTTCCTGATCATCCTGAACTTCTTCATCCTGGTGATGAACATGGTGGAGATCTTCTCCGCCATCATCATCGTGGTCCCCCTGATCCTGCCGGTGGCGCTCCAGTACGGCGTGGATCCGATACACCTGGGGATCATCTTCCTGCTGAACCTCGAGATCGGCTACATGACCCCGCCGCTGGGACTGAACCTCTTCCTGTCGAGCATCAGGTTCAACCGCCCGCTCACGAAGGTGTACCGGTCCGTTGTTCCGTTTTTCATACTGCTGGTGCTGACGCTGCTGCTGGTGACGTACCTCCCGCACCTGAGCCTCGTGCTGCTCGGCTCGGGGCAGTAGCAGGAGCCGTCAGAAGAGGTCGGATTTCTTCGCCAGGAGCATCTCGGCCTTCTTCTTCGCGATCGCATTTGCCAGGCGGAACTCGGGGAGTATCTCGAGCGATGCATCGCGGACCTTGCCGAGGAGCTCGGAGAAGAGCTCCTCGTTCTGCGTCGGGACGGCGTATGCGGTCGCCTCGTAGTCGTATGTGATCAGAAACTTCCCTCCCGATATCCGGACCGCTTTGTCGAAGTACGCCTTCGCTCTCTCGGGATTCCCACCCAGCATCTTCGGCCGCATGCCGGCGAGCGTGCCGAGGAAGAGATCAGCGCCGCCGTAATAGTAGGTCGAATCGGCGCGTTCCACGAATTCCATCATCGCTTCCGCCTTCGGCAGGTCGGCAAGCGCCGAAGGCTCCGTGAGCGACAACTGGATATAGCTCCCGAGTCCGAACGCACTCCAGAACACACCCGGCACGTCGTCCTTCCCGCGCGTCGCGAGCTCGGCTTTCAGTTCGTCCACCGTCCCGTCAAGTGCCCTGGCGAGGCGCGCATCGCGCCGCAGGATCCTGTACCCGAAGTCCCTCCCCCGCAGGTAGAAGTCTCTCGCGCGCACGTCGTCCGTCCCTTCCAGGAACCCGAGCGCGTAGCTCGAGTAGCCCTGGCTGAGAAGCCGCAACAATCGTTCGTTGTCGGGGTCGCTCTTGAGCATGACCTCGAGAAGCTTCAGGTTGCCGGGGAGGGCCTGCTCGGCGAACGCGAGATCGCTCTCGGAGGTAAACGCCTCGAACCCGTCGTCGGCGATCCCGCCTACGGTGGAGACCGCTATGGTGCGGATGCAACCGGCAAACGCGAAAATTGACAGGAATGCGAGTAGGATGGGAAGTCTCATGGGTCGGTCCTGTGGAAGAGTGTGCCAAGATAGCAAAAAAAGAGCGAAGTCTCCACGCCTCGGGCGTATAGTACCGATTCAACGATATAGAAGGAGCAACTGACTTGCGCTTCCGCAGCGAACTGAGTACGTTTCCGGTAAGGAAGCCGCGGACGCACGCCATGAAGAAGATCGCTCTCGTCGCTCTCGTGACACTCTTCGCGGGTTGCTCGGACAGGGGATTTGACCTCGCGCCGACGATCCCCGGTCAGGGAGGCTATGATATCCTCGTTCGCGGAGAGGTGCTCACGTGCACACTCGGCCAGACATTCCCCATCGTGCTGAACGTCAACGCCGACGGGGGGTACCGCTGGGACTACACGATCGTCGAGCCACAGGTCATCCGGCTTGACAGCTCATCGACCCGACCCCAGTATCCCAACACGGTCGGCGGGACATCCATCCAGACGTTCTACTTTCACGCTATCGGCGTCGGAAGCTGCAGGATCCTGATGATCCAGCACCGCGCGTGGGAATCCACCGTACCGCCGATAGAAGCCGTCGAGTACGATATTACCGTTCGTCCATAGTCACCGCCAGTACCCGGGCTGCCGGAGGAGGAGAGCATGAGGAGAGAAGCGGCAGCCGCCGCGCTACGCCAGTCCCCGGCACGGCAGGTGGCCGGTTTCATCGCAAAGTTCGATCCCCGCATCGCGAGGCTTCTCACCTCATCACGCAGGTCTCTCCGCCGCAAATTTCCCACAGCCGTCGAGCTGGTATACGACAATTACAACGCCCTTGCCATGGGTCTCGGACCGAACGAGCGGACATCCGAAGTGTTCGTGTCGCTCGCCGGCTTTGCCCGTGGCGTTTGTCTCTACTTTACCCAGGGGAAGAAACTCCCCGATCCTCACCGGATTCTCGAGGGCAACGGCAACCAGGGGCGCTTCGTCCGCCTCGAGCGGACATCGCAGCTTGATGAGCCTCCCGTCGAGCAGCTCCTCCGCGCCGCGGCCCGATCCGGCAAAACGCCGCTTCCACGGACCGGAAAGGGCTATACCGTCGTCAAATCCATATCCGCGAAACAGAGGCCGCGGAGACCATGAAACAACGGGGGTCCTGACACAGTATATACTTACAGAAGGCGTGGCTACACTGAGGTGTACTGGAAGCACGGTCATGACAGAGACAACTCACACGACCCCCCGTCTGATCCCGACGCTCCGGGACGACATCGCGCACGGGGGAATAGTCGATGAACTGAGGCGCGAGGCCGGCGAAATCGAGGACTTCTACCTCGACCAGGACGAACGGGACCGGCTCCAGGGCAAGAGCGCGCTGGGGCGGGCGGCCCTCCTTTCCTGGTGGGTGGTCAAGCACTCGATACTCAAGCTGACATCGGCCCGGAGGATCCTCCTTCTCCTCGGCATCGTGCTGGTGTTCGCAGACATTTCGTTCAGCACGGAGGACAACCACCTCCGTTTCCAATTCACGGGCCTCGGCGCGGCCTGCCTTGTCCTCGTGATCATACTCGAGCTGAAAGACAAGCTCCTGGCGCGCGACGAGCTGGAATCGGGCCGCGCTGTGCAGCTTGCCATGAGCCCCGAGCCGTCACCGGCGGTACCGGGCTGGGACGTCTGGCTGTATACCCGTTCTGCGAACGAGGTGGGGGGAGACCTGGTGGACTTTCTCCGGCTTGAGGGAGGGAGGTCCGCCGCGGTCGTCGGTGACGTTGCCGGGAAAGGTCTCGCCGCGGCGCTCTTCATGGTAAAAATCCAATCGACGCTCCGGGCTCTTGCGCCGGACTACGCCTCGCCGGCCGATCTCATGGCGAAGCTCAACGCGATCCTCCTCAGGGACGGGCTGCCCGGGAAGTTCGCATCTCTCGTCTACGTCGCGATCGATTCGCCCTCGGGGGACATACGGCTCGTCAACGCAGGACATATGCCGCCCGTGGTCGTTTCCGGGGAGGGTGTCGCGGAACTCCCGAAGGGGAACGCGGCGCTCGGACTTGCACCGTTGACGCTCTTCCAGGGGCGCGACGTGCATCTTGCCGCGGGTGACACGCTCGTCGTCTACTCCGATGGGGTCACCGAAGCGCAAAACAGTGCGGGAGAGTTTTTCGGACCCGACCGGTTCAAGGCTCTCTGCGCCGGGTGCCGCGGCATCGCCGCACAGCCGTTCGGCATGCGGATCCTCGAGGCCGTCTCCCGCTTCGAAGGGAACGCACGACGCAGGGACGATCTCTCGCTGGTGGTTCTCCGCAAGGCAGGCTAACGCTTCTCCTTCTCTCCACTCCCCCCCGGCACGCTGGGCACCGCGCGCGGTGCGCTCCATTTTGCATGTCCTCCCAAAATCCCCTATTTTTGCATTGCACGAGCGTTGCATTCGGGGAGCGGGATGAAGATACTTGTTGTCGAGGACGAGAAGAAAGTCGCCCGCTTTATCCAGGCCGGCCTCGAAGAGGAGAACTATGACGTGGAGACCGTTCACGACGGCGAAGCGGGTCTCCAGGCGGCCGTCGACGGATCATACGATCTCCTGATCGTCGACGTGATGCTCCCGCGCATGAACGGCCTCCAGCTCACGACTTCTTACAGGAGGTCGGGAGGAGCCACACCCATCCTGATACTGACGGCCAAGACCAGCACCGAGGACAAGGTGTCGGGACTGGACAGCGGGGCGGATGACTACCTGACAAAGCCTTTCGCCTTCGCGGAATTGCTCGCGCGGATCCGTTCGCTCCTGCGACGGGGGGCGCTGGAAAAAAGCACGATCCTGTCGATCGGAGACCTCGAGCTGGACACGGTCACGCACAAGGCGAAGCGGGCGGGAAAGACGATCGACCTCACCGTGAAAGAGTACGCCCTCCTGGAATTCTTCCTGCGCAACAAGGAGCGCGTGCTCAGCCGGTCGATCATCTCCGAGCACATCTGGGAGTATAACTTCGACACGGGGACGAACCTGATCGACGTCTACGTGAACCACCTCCGGTCGAAGATCGAATCGGGGTTCGACGGCAAGCTGATACACACCGTGCGGGGGGTCGGCTACGCACTCCGCGAGGAATAGGTCGTGAAACTGCGCATCCCATCCATCAGGGCGCGACTCACCGTCTGGTACACGCTCCTCGTGTTCTCGACGATGCTCCTGTTCGGCGTCCTGTCATACTATTACACGAGCAACACGCTCTCCGAGAACCTCGACCTCTCACTGAAGAACGAGGTTCGCTGGGTCCGGGAGTTCATCCAGCCGCAGGAATCCAAGGTGAAGCCGGGCCGCCGGGCCATCGACACGATGATCCGCAGAAAGGCCGGCCAGATTGCGGCAGGCCACGAAGCCGCGGGAAAGGACACCACCGAGGAGGCGGATGAGATCTGGAACCAGATCTTCAAGCACACGCTCCAGAGCCCGAAGAAGATCTACATCCAGTTCACGGACAACACGGGGACGATCATCTACCGGTCGTACAACCTGGGGACCGACAGCCTGGTGTTCGCCGATACCGTCGGGGTGAACGCATCGGTGCTCACCACGGGCTGGCTGAACGGAGAGCCGGTGCGCATCGCGCTCGCGCGCGACAACGCCTACACCTACCTGGTCGGCTACCCGCTCTCGGAGGTGCGGGACCTGCTGCAGAGCCTCTACGCAATATTCCTCGTGCTCTTCCCCATCGCGCTCGCGGTCTCTATCTTCGGCGGATTCGCGCTCGCCAAGAAATCGCTTGCGCCGGTGGACGACATAACCAGGCGCACGCGCCGCATCACGGCCGAGAGCCTCGACAAGTCGCTCCCCCTCACGGGGAGCGACGACGAGATCGAGCGGCTCACGCACACCATCAACGACATGATCCGCCGCCTGCACGAGTCGTTCCTCAAGGTCAGGCAGTTCTCCGCAGACGCATCGCACGAGCTGCGGACGCCGCTGACGATCGTCCGCGGCGAGATCGAGCTGGCACTCAGGAGCCCGAAGACGCCCGAAGGCTACCGTCGCGTGCTGGAAAGCACGCTCGAGGAGATCATGCGGCTCACCTCGATCATCGACAACCTCCTGACGCTCGCCAAGGCGGACCGGGGGCTCTACCGCCCGGATTTCTCCGAAATCAACATGAAGGCCCTCCTGGAGGAGCTTTTCGAAGACAGCACTGTGCTCGCCTCGGAGAAACATATCGCCGTCAGCCTCGATGCGGCGACGCCGATCATGATCGTGGGCGATCGCCTGCGGCTCCGCCAGCTCTTCCTGAATTTGATCGACAACGCGATCAAGTACACACCGGCGGGAGGAAAGGTCTCACTCGTGCTGGAGAGGGAAAACGGGTCGGCGGTCTTCCGCGTGAGGGACACCGGCATCGGGATCCCCCCGACGGATATCTCGAGGATTTTCGACAGGTTCTACAGGGTGGACAAGGCGCGCTCGCGCGAGATGGGGGGAACCGGACTCGGGCTCTCAATCGCCAAGTGGATCGCGGAACTGCACCGGGGGACGATCACCGTGGATAGCGAGGTGCAGAAGGGGTCGGTGTTTACGGTGACGCTGCCGCTAAATTGAGGAGCGCTCGTGGCGCCGGAGAACGGCGCGTAAGATTGCTTCGTCGCGAGGGACGCAATGACAGCGCGGCCTCGCGATGACACGGAGGGCACCCGGGGGTGCCCTTTTTCGTTAGAAGTCCGTGCCGAGCGAGAAGTAGTACTTGGGCGCTGAGAAGGCGTGGACGTCCCAGGCCCAGGCGATGTCGAAGCGGACCAGGAACGCGAGGAAGAAGATCCGCGCGCCGGTGCCCATGCCCATCAACAGGTCGCGCGAGACGAGGTTGCCCTGGTCGTCGTGCGTGAACGCCACGTAGTCCCGCCCCCTGTCCCACGCCGAGCCCATGTCGAAGAACATCACACCCGCGATGCTCTGCAACCCGATGGGGAGCGGACCCGCCTGCAGGAACGCGAAGAGGGGGTAGCGGAACTCGAAGTTGAACAGCCCGTACTTCGAGCCGATTTCTGCGTTGTAGTCGTAGCCGCGCAGCGGCACTCCCGCCTCCAGGAAGATGTAGTCGGAGGCCCGGGTCAGCGGGATGAAATCGTTCGTGAACGTCCTGTTGATCCAGTTGGAAGTCCCGCCGACGATGAACGTCTGGGGATCCCCCCCGAAGCTCCCGCCGCCTGCAAAGCGGAAGGCGAGGCTGTAGTTCCGGCCAAGCCGCACGTACGTCCTGTAGTCCCCCGTCACGTTGACGAAGCTGATCCCGCTCGCGCCGAATTTCGGAGTCCCGAAGAGTGAGAACTTGTAGCGGGAGCCAAGCATCGGCGCGGTGTAGCCCCAGAGCGAGGTATCGTGGATGTACGAGAGCTGGGGAACCACGACGGTCAGGTTCTCTGCAGGCGCGTCGGTCACCTCCATGTTCTCCTTGGAGATCGAGAACCAGTTCATCCCCATCTCCAAGCGGTCGAACCGGTTGATCGGGTACATCGCCGAGACCGTCGCCCCGTATGTCTGGAAGCGGTAGATGCTCCCCCCGTACTGGTCGTCGAGCGCGATAAAGCGGGCGCTGTGGAACCCGCCGAATCCCCAGTCGATCCGGTTCGGGAGGTAGTAGTACTGCAGCGCGAAGTCGCTGTTCTTGAGGTCGAGCAGCAGGTTCGTCGAGAAGATGATCTGGTGATCCCCCATCAGGTCGCTGAACGCCATGATGGTCGAGCCCGTCACGCCGTAGAACGTGTCGTACCCGGCGTTGCCGTAGACGATGTCGGGGGTGAAGTTGAGCTTGTACTTGTTGACCTTGTAGTGCCCTTCTTTATCGACGTTGTCGGTGATCCGGGGGAGCTTCTGGATCGTGGAGTCCTTCGGGACCACGTCGGCATACGAGTTATTGAAGACGTAGTTGCTGAAATCGATCTGCACGTCCTTCCCGTACATCGCGGTATCTGCCGCGGCAGACTTGCCACCGGCGGTCGCCACGCGCGTGGTATCGGCTGCGCCTTTCGCAGAGGAGACGCGCGTCGTGTCCGCGGCGGCTGTCCCCTTCGCGGCAAGCGCGCGCGACGTATCGGCGATCCCTGCACCTGCGTGCGCGGACGTGTCACGAAGGAACGCGAGGGCCTGCGCGTGCTGCGAGGTGTCCGGCCCCTTCACGGCCACGGGCTTCTCCTCCTTTGACGGAGGATAAAGCGCCTTGAAGAATTCCGTCGGCTCCAGCTCCGCGATCTTGATGTCGCGGTCGAACGGGCTCCGCATCAGGAAGAGGTTGAATCCCCCGTTGATCAGCGAGGAGAAGACGAGCTTGTTCCCGTCGTGCGAGAGGGAGAGCTGGTAGACGCCGCTCAGCGAATTGGTGATGGGGCGCCACTTTCCGCTCTCGAGATCCATCGCGTAGATGTTGTTGATGCCGTTCCTGTCCGATACGAAGAGGATCTTCTTCCCGTCGGGTGAGACGACCGGCGAACCCTGGTTGCTCCGGTTCCAGTCGGTGAGCCGCTCGATGTCGCGCGTGGCCACGTCGATCGAGTAGAGGTCGTAGCTGTTGTAGTAGTGGAAGCGGATGTCCGTCGAATCGTGCGACAGCACGTCGCCGCGGTCGGAGGAGAAGTAGATCTTCTTCCCGTCGGGCGACCAGGCGGGCTGCTGGTCGCTGTAGATGTCGTCCGTCAGGTTGACGAGCTCCTTCGTCTTGAGATTGTAGACGTAGACGTCGGACTCGCTCGCCGTGTTGCCGACGAACGCGATCTCGTCCCCTTTCGGGGACCATTCGACCGAGAAGACGCCGTCCAGGTCGAACGACAGCTCCTCCTGGGCGCCGGTAGCCACGTCGATCAGGAATATGGCGTCGTGCTCACCGGCCTTGCTCGCGAGCGCGATGCGCCTGCCGTCGGGCGACCAGCTCATGCCCGGCGTCAGCAGGTGGAGCTCCTCGAAATTGTTCGTCGTCTGCCCGTCCACCAGTTTCTGGAGGACGGTCCCGTCCGTCGCGTTCATGATGAAGACGTCGAAATACTCGTCCCTGTTCGAGATGTACGCGACCTTGTCGCCTTGGGGGGAGATGGCGGGGCTCGTATTGTAGAACGAACCGTCCTTCCGCGTGTCCGTCAGGCGGCGGGCGTAGTCCACGGGCTCCTCCCGCTTGGCGATGTCGGGCCAGTAGATGACCTTCATCTCCTTCTGGAACCTGTCGTTCAGCTCTTCCATCGTGAGGCCGAGCGAGCCGCGGAAGCCCGCCTCGACGCTCCGCGTGCTCTTGATCCGGTTGAGAATCTCGCCGACTTTCTGGTCACCGTACTTGCCCGCGATGTACCACCAGAGCGCCTGCCCGCCGCGGTAGGCCATGTACCCGTCCATGCGGCTGATGGGAGGGAGATACTCGTGCACCGTGGCGTCGAGCATGAACATGTCGGAGTCCGTGTTCCATTTCAGCGACTCGTACTCGGCAAGCCCCTCGTTAAACCAGAGGGGGAGCTGGAGCGTGATGTTGTTCGAGATGATCGACTGGATCGAGCCCCCGTAGAACATGTCGTTGACCACGGCATGGGTCAGCTCGTGGTGGATCACGTGGCGGAACTTGCTGTACTCCCCCTCGAAGGGGAGGATGACCCGGTTCTTGAAGAGCTCCGTGACGCCGCCGATCCCCTCTTCCAGGTACTCGCTCACCACGTTTGTCTGCTGGAAGTCGTTGTGGGAGTTGTACACGATGATGGGAACGCGGTTGACGAGCTGGTAGCGGAACGACTTGCTGATCGAGGTGTAGGCGGATTCCGCCGCCGTGGCGGTGAACTCCGCGAGGTACTGGCCGCCGTCGGAGAAGTAGATGTCGAAGTGATCGGTCTGGATGTAGGACCAGTGGAAATGCGTGTACTGGACCTTGTTCCTCCCGAAGATCTCATCCTGCGCCCGTGCGGCCACGGTGGCGACGGCGCACAGCAGGAGAGCCGCCGCCCAGCGGGCGGCAACCCTGTCGAACGCTTTCATATCCCCCTCGCTGAATGAAGTGACGCCGGCACCGGTGAGGCACGCCGGACGCTCGTTACCAATGTACAGAACCCCCTGCTACCGGGCAATCGCGATACGTCCTTTGACGCCAAAACAGGCCCCTCCCCCGCGCCCGGGAGGGCGCATGCGACCATTTAATTAAACACACAAGCGCCCGGTTTGGTTTAAAGGCCCCCCGGTGCGGGCCCCGGGGGCTCAGCCGGCGATCTGAAAATCGATCTTCCGGGAGCCGGGATCGACTGAAAGAACCTGGACCCGAAGGGGATCCCCCAAGCGGTAGACCTTGCCCCGGGAGCGCCCCCGTATCGAGTACTTCTTTTCGTCGAATATATAGTAGTCGTCCGTCAGGTCCCTCAGGGGGATCATCCCCTCGACCAGGAGATCGTTGATCTCCACAAAAAGGCCGAAATTGGTGACACCGGTGATGACCCCTGCAAACTCGTCGCCGACGTGCCTTTTCATGTACTCGACCTGCATCACCTTGACGCTGGCCCGCTCGGCCTCCGCGGCCAGTCGCTCCCGTTCCGAGGACTGACGGGCCACGTCGGGGAGGGTTTTGCGGATCTCTTCGCGGCGCCCCCCCTGCACGGGGCGGTCGTACTCCTCCAGGAGCCGGTGGACGACGAGGTCGGGGTAGCGCCTGATGGGAGAGGTGAAATGGGTATAGTGGGTGAACGCCAGCCCGTAGTGGCCTATGTTTTTCGTTGCGTAGACCGCCTTGGCCATGGACCGGAGAGCGACCTCGTTGATCACGTTCTCCACCTCCGAGCCCTCGACACGGTCGAGCAGCTTCTGCAGCTCGCGCGAGGAGACGCCGTTCTTCGCATCGAGTGAAAAGCCGAACTGTTTGACGAACCCGGCGAGCTCCTGGAGCTTGACCGGATCCGGGAGGTCGTGCACGCGGTAGATGAAGGGCCTGACCTCGGTCTCCTTTTTCCGGGCGCCGATATGGCGCGCCACGGTCTGGTTGGCCAGGAGCATGCATTCCTCGATGAGCCGGTGCGCGTCCAGGCGGATCTTCTTGATGATCCGGGAGGGAAGACCCTCCGCGTCGAACTGGAATTTCGCCTCCCCGGTGTCGAAGTCCAGGCTCCCATTTTTCCTGCGCCGCTTGAGGAGCACCTTCGAGAGCTGGAAGAGGGGGAGGATGATCGCCGCGTGGTCTCCCTTCCCGGTTTCGATCACGCGCTGGACCTCTTCGTACGTGAATCGCCGGGCGCTGTGGATGACGCTCTTGCCGATCCTGTAATCCGTCACTGTCCCCGCCGGGTCGACGTCCATGAACACGCTGTACGTGAGGCGGTCGACGTCGGGCTTCAGGCTGCAGAGGTCGTTCGAGAGACGCTCCGGGAGCATCGGCACGACCTCGTTCACCATGTAGACGCTCGTGCCCCGCGCGTACGCCTCACGGTCGAGCGCCGTGCCGGGGCGGACATAATGGCTGACGTCAGCGATGTGCACGCCGAGGCGCCACCCGCCCCCGTGAAGGGGTTCATACGAGACGGCGTCGTCAAAATCCTTCGCGTCCTCGGGATCGATCGTGACAGTGGTGATGGCACGGCAGTCGATCCGCCCTGCGATATCCGTGCGGCCGATTGCGGCACTGAACGCGGCGGCCTCGTTCTCCGCCTCCGGGGGAAAGTGCTCCGGAAGGCCGAACGTACGCGCGACGCTCAGCACCTCCACCCGTGCATCGCCCGAGGGGCCGAGCACCTCGGTCACTGTGCCCTCGGGGTTGAGATGCTCGTCGGTCCATTCCATGAGGCGGACCACGACCTTATCGCCGGGCTTTGCGCCCAGCGTATCCTCGCGGGCAACGTAGATGTCGCGCGCGATCCGCTCGTCGTCGGGGACGACGAACGAGGACGAGCGTCCCGCCTCGAGCCGGCCGGTCACCGTCACAAGCGTCCGCTCGACGATGGCGACGACCTCCCCCTCGGGCCGCTCGTCATCGCGCGCCCGCCCCCTGCCGGCCCGCCCGGCGAACCGGACGACTTCCACGACGTCGCCGTGGAGCGCGGTGTGGAGGTTTTTCGGGGCAATGTAGATGTCCTCTTCTTCCCCCTCCACTGCCACGAAACCGAATCCGCGGCGGTTCATCGAGAGCGTCCCGGTGATGCGGCCCGAGGCACGGGCCGATTTTCCCCCGGCGGGCTTCCCGCCTGAGGCGTGTTTCTCCTTTTTCCGGGCGTATGTGAACCGGCCGCGATCGTCGGCGTCGACGACGCCCCTCCGCTCGAGGTCGTCCATGAGATCGCGCAGGGCGCGAAATTCGTCTTTGCCTTTGACCCGGACGTGCGACGCCAGGTCCTTCACTGTGACGGCGGTTTTGTGCGCCGCGAGGTACGCAAGTACGCGTTGCTTAAGCTGTGCGATAAATGTCTCCGTTCAGAATGAAAAGCGATAGTAGACCCGCGCGGAGTTGATCCGCCTGAGGTCGTTGGCGTTGCCGAGTGTGCCGGGCTCCACGCGTCGCTCGAGCTCGAGCATCAGGTTCTGGAGCGTGGGCGCGTCGAATATCGTGCCGAGCGAGTAGAGGATGCTGATGTTGGCGTTTGCCAGCGGGTCGTTGAGGATCGTCCCGCCGAAATGGAGGTAGCCGTTGAGCACGGTGCCGCTCAGCCGCAGCTCGGTGGCCTCCTTCCCCGCGACGTTCAAATCGACGTTCATGTCCAGCCCCTGCGCCCGGAGAAGTTCCGTGAGCCGGCCGGTGAGCACCGACGACGCTCCGCTAAGGAGCGAATTCGATGCGGTCGACTGGACCTGTCCCGGCAGGCTGGTGCGCTGGCTCATCGGGAAATTCCCCGCCACGATGAACGCGATGGCGTCCGACTGGATGTCGTTGGACTTCGGGCCCGTGTAGTTCATGTAGTCGATGTCGTTGATCGTCATCGCAAAATCGACCTTCGGCGCTTTGCGGGTCCCCGTGATCTTGACCGTGACGACGACCTTTTCCGACGCGCCCGGCGCGCCGGTGGCCGACGTGTCGAGCGCGCGCGTCCCCTGGTAGGTCGCGACGATGTTCATTTCCGGGTTGAGAAAATCGCCGGTGTACCGGATGCTCCCCGTGGCGTCAAACCGTTTGAAGAAGTTGTAGTAGGCCCGCGCGATGGTCAGGTCGCCCGTCCATATCCTGCCGTCACCGGTGATCGTGAACTTCCCATCAAGGGCGGCAACCAGCTCTTCGTTCGTGATCGGGTTGAAGATCATCCGGATCTCGGTATTCCCACCGCTCGCGCCGATGTTGAGATCGTACCTGAGGCCGTCCATGAACGACTTCGAGCGGATGCGTTCGGCCGCCCTGGCCGCGGCGGTGTCCGAGGGCTCCGCGAAGTACTTCGCGATCAGCGCCCGCTCAGGCTTTTTTTCGGCCTTCAGGGTATCGTCCACGAAGAGGAGCCGGACGGATTGCGGAGACTCTTCGGCCACCTGCGCCTGCGTGGGTGGAAAGATCAGCGAGGAATTCCGGATCGACACGGACCCTTTCAAGAGGGAGCTCTCGATTTCCCCGGTGAAATGAAGCGGACCGGGACCGATCTCAACAAAGAGGTCGCCATAGACCGCGAGGGAGGATTTCTCCGTCGTCTCCTTCACCACCAGGAGCCGCCCGTCGGCCGTCAGGTTGAAATCACCCGGCCGCAGGTTGCGCAGGGAGAAGTCACCGCCCAGGTGGACCACGCCTTCCCGTCCCGCGCGGACGTCCTCGGGAACGTTCCTGATGACGCAATCGACCACCCTGATGCGTTCCCCCTCCGGGGCGAACGTTCCGTCGAGCGTGTACCGGATGTTGTTCGGGAGGAAGATGAACGAGCATTTTGAAATTCCCAGCGTCCCCGCATACGCGGGATCGCTCAGCGTGCCGCTCAGCGTGAGATCGCAGGACATGACCCCCGTCAGCTCTTTGAACGTGTGCAGGAGCGGCTCCAGGATGCTCATCTGCACGCCGTGCGAGAGGACGCGGAGGTTCATGGGGGGTTCGGCGGTGTCCTCGCCGGTTTTCTCCATGCGGAGATCGAGCGGGAGCGTCCCGTCCACCGTCATGACGGGGGGCGCGTCCGCCGGCTTGCCCGGCTCGACAAGCCGCACGTGTCCCTCGACCACGCGGTCCCGGTACTTCAGATCGGCCGAAAGCCGTCCGAAGGGGAGCGAGCGGAACGTGACGCTGTCGGCATCGACCGTCGCGGTCATGACGGGGTCGGCGAGCGTGCCCGAACCCTTCAGCGTGACCTGCGCGTTCCCGGTAAACGCTTTCGGCTCACCCGGGGCCTCGGCGCCGCCGATCAGGTGCTTGAGTCCCTCGAGGTCGATGTTCTTTCCCGTGACCGCCGCGTCGAACGAACGCCCCTGGCCGAGCGATCCGTTGAGGGCCACCTCCTGCGAGTCGCGCCGGAAGACGAGGCCGGTCAGCTCCGCGCCGACATGGTTCACGCGGAACGACGCCCCTGGATCGGCGCGCCACATGTAGTCCTTGTAGGCCACGTCAAGCGTCGCCGGCGTCACGGTGACGCTGGATTCGTCCACGCGCGCAGATCCGGTCGAGCCCAGGCGGTAGTCGCCGTTCACGATTGTGCTCGCGGCGTACGACGCGCGTTCCCGGCCGTAGCTCAGGCCGATATCGAGGCTATCGAGCGTGTTCCTGTTAATGTGGACCCTCCCCGCAGCCGCCTGCAGGCGAACCACCGCTCCTTCCAGCGGGGCATCGGGCGTGAGCGAGCTGACGTCGAGCCTCACCTTGCCGTCCTCGACGAGCACGCCGGCGTCGGCCCTGCCGTAGAAGAAGTCGTCGAGCGTCATGTCGCAGCTCAACGCGAGGTCGGCGTATCCCCCCCGGATCGATCCGGTGAGGAGGCCGGTGCCGTCGAAGCTTTTCGTCCCCGCCGCCGCGGAGAGAGGCTCCAGGTCCTTCAGCCGGATCTCGTACTTCGCGTCGATGCGGCGGGGCAAGGCGGCGAGCGTGCGCGAGCGCGCGGCGATAACGCCCCGGTCGAACCCGCTGGCAAGCGAGGGATCGATTAGCGCGATCCGATCGACGATCGCCCCCTTCACGCTCGCCGCCTCGAACGATGCGAGGTTCAGGAGGTACTTCAGGTCAAAGGCGCCGGTGAGCGTCAGGTCGGCAATGTTCGAGCGGAATTCCAGCCGCTTCTGGAGTGTGTCTTTCTGGTCCAGCACCACGTGGAACGCCCCTTCGTCCAGCGTGTAATCGCGGAAGCGCGACGAGGAGAGATCAAGCGTCGCTTCTCCGTTGACCGTGCTCCAGGAGAGCCCCGATCCCCGGGCGTCGAGCTTCATCGTGATGTCGCTGTTGTCGCTCGTGTCGTGGAAAATGTCCTCCAGGTTCAGCGAGGAGACGTTCCCCTCCACGTGGAACGCCGGTGGGCTCCCCTGCGACTGGACGAGCTCGCCCCCGAGCCTTGCCCGCATGTCGCCCAGCGAGACATCAACGCGCCCGCTGATCGTCCCTTCCGACCCGTGGATAGTGGCCCGGGTGGCGGTGAGGGGGAGACCACGGAAGGAGGAGGAGTCGATCGCCAGGCCGAACGTCGACTCGAGGCGCCGGGCGTTCACTCCGCTGCCGCTGAAGATCACGGTACCGTTCAGGCTGCTCCGGAGCCCGTCGTCATCGAGCGCGCGGGCGAGGTCCAGCTTCCTGAACCCCACCTCTCCATCGTACGCGAGCGTGGCGGGCCCTCCAATGGTCAGCCTGAGGCCGGAGGACTGGACGCTCCCCAGGGCTGTCTCAACGAGGAATTTCGTCCTGAAGTCGAGTGGAGTTCCCTCGTACTCCACGTTGAGCGTGCTCGTGCCCAGCGGCGACAGGTCCGGCAGGTCCAGACCCGGGAGGAGCGCCTGCACGTCAGTGGCCTCCGCCGTGCTCTCGGTGATCTTGACGTTCATCGCAAGCCGGCGTGGATCATGGAGGTTCGTGATCCCCCCTTTCAGCGCGAGCGAGGAGCGGCCGAACCGGACGTCGAGTCGTTTCACCGCGACGTCGCCAAACGTTCCCGACGCCTGCAGCGTGATCTCGGGGGCGCCGTCGAGAAAATCCAGCGGCGGGAGGAACATCCGGAGCTCCCGGATGTCCACCGGCCGCGCGCGCAACGACAGCTCCACGGGCGCCCACTGCAGCGTGCGGAGCGAGAGCCCGCGGCGAACGTCGATGTCCCTGAGCGCCGCGTCGATCGCCAGGTTCGTCTTCGCGGTGATGATCCGCATGCTGTCCACCCTCGCCTCCGTCGGGGAGACGGTGAACACGCCGCAGAGCATCCTGAGCCGGAAATCCGGGGAGGCCGACGAAAACGAACAGGAGGCGATCACGGCACGCTGCGTCTCCTGCCGGATGTTTGCGGCCATCACCAGGTAGAGTTCCCTGAGCGTGAAGGCGTGGTACTCCACCGGCCCCGCCACCACCGCCGGGTGCTCCTCGTCCGCCAGCGACGCAGAGTCCAGGAGCGCAACGGTGCCGTCCAGGATCTCAAAGCGTTCGACGTCGATGGACCAGGTGAAGGGGTGGGACGCCGTGGTGTCGCGCGGCGCTTCGCGGAGAAACTCCGCAAGGTTCCACTCCCCACCGCGCGGCCGGTAGAGCGTTATCGCGGGATGCGAGAGGGTCAGTCGCCGTATCGAGATGCGTTTTGCCGGCAGAGCAAAGATGTTGTACGCGATCTCCAGCCGGGGAATCCTGAGGAAGGGACCGCCGGCAACGTCGATCGCGACGCTGTCGAGCGTGAAGCCGGTGATGAGGTCTCCCTGGAGCGTCCCGATCGAGACGGTGCCGTTGACGACGGAGTCCAGCTCAGCCAGGGCGGCCGCGCGGAGCCTGTTGCGGAACGTCTGCGTCTGCGTGATCGCGACCAGGACCCCGACGAGGACCGGGATCCCGATCAGCAGATAGAGCGCTATGGTACGGAGCTTCTTCACGGTCCTCCCCCGGCGGACGCTGCAGCTGTCAGCGTTCCCCGCCGGCGTACGCGTGCAGGACGCGTTCGATCACGTTCGTCGTGGAGCGGCCAGGCGTGAGCCTGACGGTCCTGACAACGCCTCCTGCCCCCTCGACTACGTCGCTCCCGACGATTCCCTTGTGTTTCCAGTCGGCGCCTTTCACGAGGACGTCGGGAACGAGCCGCCGGATCAGCGCGTACGGCGTGTCGGCCCCGAAAACGCAGACGTAGTCCACGCTCGAGAGGGACGAGAGCACCGCGGCGCGGTCCGCGAGCCTGTTGATCGGGCGCTTCGGTCCCTTGATACGCCGGATCGATGCGTCACTGTTGAGTCCCACGATCAGGACATCGCCCATCCTCCGCGCGGCGGCCAGGTACTCAACGTGCCCCCTGTGGATGATGTCGAACGTCCCGTTCGTAAACACCACACGCTTCCCCTCCCTGCGCAGGCGCGCGCGAGCACGGGCAAGCGATGAGACCGACATGAGCTTCCCCATCAGAGCGGATCCTCCCGCCCGTCCATCCATCGGAGGGCGCTCTCAAGGAGCTGCTCCGGGAGGACAGGGACGATGCCCACGGAGCCGACCACCACGCCCCCGGCGCAGTTCGCCAGGATGCACGATTCGGCGATCTTTCCCCCCGACACGAGGGCGAGCGTGAGCGTGGCAATGACCGTGTCGCCGGCGCCCGAGACGTCCTGGACCACCTCGGCGGTAGTGGGAAGGTGCCTGACGGCGCCGTCCGCCGAGTAGAGCGACATCCCCTCCTCCCCCTGCGTCAGGAGAACGTTCTGCGCCCCGAGTTTCTCCAGGAGATGCTTCCCTGCGCGGTCGACGTCCTCGACGGTCCGGAGTTTTCCGCCCAGGGCTTCCTCCACTTCCCGCCGGTTGGGTTTGAAGACGGTGACCCCCCGGTATTCGAAGAAGTTGTTGAACTTGGGGTCGACCGTGACGGGCCTGCCATGCTCGGCGGCGATCGCAATGACCGAGCGGATCACATCGCGGGTGATCGTCCCCTTGTTGTAATCTTCGATGATGATGCCGTCGAGAGAGGCGATCTTCGACCTGACGGCGTCGACCAGGCGGGCCTGGAGGGGGGCGGGACAGTCCTGCTTCGACTCATTATCGATCCGCACCACGTGCTGGCCGGCGGCAATGACGCGTGTCTTGATGGTGGTCGGCCGGGAGGAGTCGGTGACGATGCCCGACGTATCGAGTCCCTGCTCCTGCATCATCTTCGTGAAGAGGGCTGCCGGGTGGTCGTCGCCCACCAGGCCTACGACGAAGGGTTGTCCTCCCAGGGCGAGAATGTTGTTCGCCACGTTGGCCGCGCCACCGAAGCGGACGGACTCGGTATCCACTTCGACGACGGGGACGGGCGCTTCGGGGGAGACCCGGTGGACGGATCCCCAGTAGTAGCGGTCGAGCATGACGTCGCCCACGACCGCGACCTTCTTCCCCTTGAATTTTCCAAGAATCGCGCGGAGGCGCTCTTCGTGTTTTGCTGGCATTGTAAATCCTGCTAAGAAGAAAATGTACCGATTAACTGATTGAAGTGCAAGGAGTTGCGAGATTGCTTCGCTACGCTCGCAATGACGTGAGGATTGAGGTTACCGTGGCTTCGGGGGTGAGTGAAGTGCCGTCAACTACGATATCCGCACTTTTGTACAGGGGCTCGCGTTCCGCGAAGAGCGACTTGATTCTCTCCCGCAGCGCGTCGTCGGAGAGCGGTCTCCCCGATGCATCCGAGATCATCGGCCGGCCGCGCACGCCGCGGAGCCTCTTGAAGAGCGTCTCCTGATCCACGTTCAGGTAGAGGAGTGTGCCCGAGCGGCGCACAACATCGAGCGTCGAAGGATTAGTCAGCGCCCCCCCTCCTGTCGCGACCACGATTCTCTCCCGGACCTCGAGCAGGGCGAGCTCCCTCTGCTCGATTGCGCGGAATTCACTCTCGCCCCGCGCGTCGAATAACTCCGGGATCGATCTCCCCTCTTTCTCCTCGATCACCGCGTCCAGGTCGATGAACTGATAGCCGAGCCCGCGGGCGAGGAGCGGCCCCACAGTGCTCTTCCCGCTCCCCATGAACCCGGTGATATAGATCCGCTCCGGCACGGCGGGACCTGCGGCACCCTTGCGTGCCCCGGTACGCTTGCGGCCACTAGCACCCTTGCGGCTCCTGGCACCCTTGCGGCCCCCGGCACCTGTATGGCCGCCCGCGCTCATGCAGCTTCCCCGTATGTGAGATCGGCCAGCGTGACCCGCAGATCTCTTCCCCGATGGTTCACGGCTACGGCGCGCTCACTCACGCGGAATCCCTCGCCTGCCGCCATGCGCATGAAGTCCCTCCCGATCGTCCTGTCCGGGTCCGCGATGGAGAGCGAACCGCCGGGACGCAGATGTCGTCGCACGCACTCCAGGATCGTCCCGAAGTTCTGCCTGTCATAAACGATATCCGCGCCGATCAC
>Ga0335081_10006198_pt1 | contig 19023 bp, 17 predicted proteins | sample Lox_Sample_35_FD_206713 | JGI IMG/M metagenome (GOLD analysis project Ga0335081, IMG submission 206713) | Soil microbial communities from Loxahatchee National Wildlife Refuge, Florida, United States - Lox_Sample_3.5 | ecosystem: Environmental > Terrestrial > Soil > Wetlands | place: USA...
CACCACCGCATCGCCATGGCGCAGCGCCGGCACCTTGCCCATCGGATTGATCGCCAGATAGGCGGGCGCCTTCATGGTCGTGGCAAAATCGAGTACCTCGGTCTCGTAAGGCTGGCCGACTTCCTCAAGCATCCAACGCGCGATCCGGCCGCGCGACTGCGGATTGGTGTAGAGAACAAGTTTGTCGGCCATGTACTCTCTCCGTTTCCACGCCCAGTGTCGGCGGTCGGTATGGGGGAGGGAAGCGGGAGGGTCAATAGGGCGAGCGAGGCGAACTCGTCGGTGAACCCTTCGATCCAGCGACGCGCGTGCGCGATTGCGGCTACGCTTCGGCCGCGCATGGTGCCGGGAATTGAGATTTTAGCTGCGGCGTGTACTGACAAATCCTATTGCGCTTACCTCGAAAACGATGGTTGGTTATATTGTCGCCGGGCGGACTGCCAAACCGACCAGGTAGGCGGATGGGGGCTAAAGCGTAGGCGGATCGGGTTCCCGCTCCGACGGTGCTTGGGCGCGTCAAAGGCTTGCAGGTGCTGGCGGCCTTCGCGCTCGATCCGGTCGGCGCTTCCGGTCGGCATCTGATGCCGCTCGGACAGGCCGTCGAGCTTACGCGCCTTGGCACGAGCAAACGCCGGATCCTGTTCATGTGGGGCCCGGAATACAATCGCCAGTTCCTGCTGCGCTCCAAGACCATGCGCACGTCCGGCCTGTGGCCGCTGAAATCTCCGCCGGGCAGTGCCCAGCGCTCGCTGAGCTATCATCCTTTGAAAGCGTACGGCCCCGAACAGGCGACGTTCTATGACTTGATTGATCCGTTCTTCAATCGGTCGGCCATCGAGCAGCGTAGCAACGACATCAAATCGATGATCGTCGACGAAATCGAACGCTGGCAGCCCGCCATCCATGATTTCTACGAGCTCGCACGCAGGTGCATGGAGCGGGTAGCATTTACGCTGTTGTTCGGCGTGGATGAAAGCAGCCGGTTCAACGAACTCAGCGATCGTCTGCACGAATATCATCGTGCAAACTGGGCGTATCCCGCTATTGCCTTTCCCATCAACTTGCCGGGAACGCCATACCATGCGGGCATGCGCCAGGCCAAAGCGTTGCAGCGCTACCTGTATTCTTGGATGGATGAGGCCGAAGGCAACGGCGAATCGAAATTCGTATTTCAACGTCTTGCGGACGGCCGTCGAGCCGACGGCTGCCCATTTGCCAGGGAGAACAAAGCTGGTCTGGTCGCTATGCTGAGCTGGCTCGCCTATGAGACGACGGCGACCGCGCTGAGCTGGGCCGTATTCCTGTTGGCGCAGCACCCGGCGATATTGGCCGATCTGGTCGATGAACTGTCCGCGCATGACTCGGCGCATGACGGAGATGCAGATCGCCTCTTGTCATTGCCGCTGCTCGACGCCGTGGTCAAGGAAGCGATGCGGCTGATCGCTCCGGTCCCCCTGATCAGCTTTCGCATGGCGCACGCCGCGGCCGAGGAAGAGGAAATCGCCGGCCAGCGGTTTGCTCCAGGCTCGCGGTTCTATGTGCTCCCGCACCTGACGCACCGCCTGCCGGACATCTATCCGGCGCCGGATCGCTTCCGGCCGGGCCGCTGGTTCTCGATCAAGCCGACGGCCTACGAGTACCTGCCGTTCGGTGGCGGGCAACGGCGGTGCCCCGGTTTCTGGCTGGCGATGACCAATCTGAAGTTCGCACTGGCGGCGCTGCTTGAGCGCTTTCGCCCGGTCGTGCCGGACCGTGCAAGGATCGACCGCATGTATGCAGTCGTGACCATGCCCAAGAATGGACTGCCGCTCGAACTCGTGCCGCGGGATCGGGGCGTGCCCACCCGGCCGAGCCAGTCAGCGTCCGGCTCGATCTTCGATTTGTTTACGCCGGAGCCGAACCGGCCGGTCCGCCATTGAGCGGACGCCGCGGCAAATGCGCGGCGGAGTAGAGGCCGTTCGGGTTTGCGGCAAGCCGTCCCGGCCCGATATTTTTTTCAGCGCCTCGTTCGAAGCGGCAGGACCCGCAGCCGACGAAATCCGCTCGGACCAAGCGCGCGCACAAATGCGAGGTAACGGCGCACCTTGCGGTCCCACAGCACAAGCCGGTGCGGCATCCAACTCAGGATCGGCCGCCACCAGGGCGCAGGAGCGTCACGCCCGTAACTGCGCTGTGTGGTTTTGGCGTCGGTCACCCCGACCACGATAGGGCGGACGTCGAGAAATCGCATGCGGGTCGCCGGTCGGCGGCGTAGCGCTTGGCCGGCGCCGTTGCGGCTGAGAATGTAGCAGCGTGCCGAATAGCTCGGATGCAGTGGAACGCAAATCTGTCGTGCGCCGCGCCCGGAAATCGGAACGGCAAGATCATCGCCGCGGCTTGCCCAGTCGCAGGCGAGCTTCAGCGCGTCGAACGTGGGAAGCGTCGCCAGCCAGTCGCGATCGAGGAACTCAGCGAAGGTCGCATCAAACTTGCCGTCATCCTCCATCACGCAACCGAAATCTGCTCCCGATTCCCTGATGAGTTCGATGGCATGGCGATGGCTTGCGGTACTGGCGATCTGGCCGGCCGTCAGCGGAAAGCGGAGCAGCAGACTGTTCGGCCGCGGCGTGATGCGGCGCAGCTCTTGTTCGCTCAGCCGTTGGCCGTCGATCGCTTTGATCCATGTGAACGGCACGCGCGCGGTATCGAACTGCCGGCGCATGACGTCGTAGCGTTCGGGCGTTCGCTCAAGGCTGATGAGGAAGACAGGGATCAGGCCCATAGACGGCACTTGGTGCCAGTGCGGTTCAGGCTTGTAAACATGATCGCGACGATTTTTTGATCTCACCGGCAGCACGTTTCTCGCGATCGAAGACCAGACCGGGATCTCGGCGACTGCGTCCGCAGCGCCCGGCGCGACTTTTTGTCGGCGGCTTGCGGAATGCCGGTGTGACTCACAAATTGATCGGAGACGGGGGGAACCCTCGGCGAACGCGCTCGTTTTCCGATCAAGTCGCTCCCCGGTGATCAAATCGGCCAGCGACGACTGCGGGGCCTCGCATCAGTGCAAACCGAAGGGGAGGCAAGGTATGGCCAGACATCCAACGGAACTCATGCAGCCTAATATCGGCATGGATTGGTTCCGCCAGATCGCGGAGCATAACCTCAGGCAAGGGCGAGCATCGCTTGAGGAGTTGCTCGGCTTCACGCGTAAGGTGGTGGACGATTTCGGCAACCAAGCGTCGGCAATTTGCGAGCATTCCATGTCGCTATCGGAAGAGACGCTCTCGAACGCGTTTGACTATGGCGCAAAATTGGTGCGCGTGAGAGAGCCGCAGGAACTTCCGCAGGTTCAGATTGACCTTGTATCGCGGCAGGCACAGTCCATTGCGGACCACACGAAGGAACTGAACCAGAAGCTCATGAAAGCGGCGGAGGAACTGGCAAGCAGCGCAGCCGAATCGACGCGGAGGCAATCGAAGGCAGCCTGACCAGGCTGCGCGCGACGAGCCGACGCACACCTAGGAGCAAAGAACCCCGCGTACCGTCGTTCGGGGTGCCCGCATTGATGTGCCAGGACGCGGCCTACTCCGGCGCGCGCAGCCGATAACCAATTCCGGTTTCGGTGAGGATGTATTGCGGCCGCTCCGGATCGGCTTCGATCTTCTGCCGCAACTGGCGCACATAGACGCGCAGGTATTGGGCGTCGGTCAGGTCGTCCCACAGCTCGCCGAGCAGGAATTTGTGGGTGAGCACCTTGCCGGCATGCTGAACCAGCACACGCAGGAGGTCGTATTCCTTCGGCGAAAGCTTGATCTCGCGTTCGCCGACCTTGACAATGCGCCGGACGAGGTCAACAGACAGTTCGCCGAGGCGAAAGACCGGCCGCTCGCCATGCGTCTGCAGCTGGTGGCGCAGCGCCGCCCGCAGCCGGGCGAGCAGCTCGTCCATGCCGAAGGGCTTGGTCACGTAGTCGTCGGCGCCGAAATCGAGCGCCTGCACCTTGCCGGCCTCATCGCCGCGGCTGGAGAGGACGACGATGGGGACGCTCTCGTTGCGGGCGCGGATCGTCCGCAAGAGGTCGTGCCCCTGCGTATCCGGCAGGCCAAGGTCGAGAATGATCAAATCCGGGGCCTGGCCCAACATCTCCAGCGCTGTCTTGCCGTTGGTCGCTTCCAGGACCTGATAGCCGTGCGCGTTGAGGCCCATACGCAACAGCTTGCGGATGGGCGGCTCGTCATCGACCACGAGGACGCGAAGCGGGGCCGCGCTCATGCGGCCGCGTCCAGCCGTTGGCGTTCGCGCGGAATCGGCAGATTGATGGTAAAAGCGGCGCCGCTGCGGTCGGTGCGGTTGGCCGCGACGATGGTGCCGTGCATGGCTTCGACGAAGCCGCGCGAGATCGCCAACCCAAGCCCGGTGCCGGCGCGAACCTGGTCGGCCTTCTGTGCCCGGTAGAACTTGTCGAAGATGCGCTCGAGATCGGTCGCCGGAATGCCGCTGCCTTCATCGAGGACGCGCAAGCACGCCGAATCACCGCTGCGCCAGGCCTGGATGCGGATCGTCGTCTCCGCCGGCGCATATTTGGCGGCATTGTCGAGGAGGTTGAACAGGACCTGCTCGAACAGGACGGCATCGAGCTCGAGCATCGGCAAATCGGAAACGAGGTCGAGCTCGACGTGATGCCGCGCCAGGATGCGGCTCGCCCGCCGCAGCGCGCTGCCGACGATCTCGCCGAGATCGTGCAGGGCAATGTTCGGAGTGATGGCGCCGGCTTCGAGCTTGGTCATGTCGAGGAGGTTGGCAATAAAGCGGTTGAGCCGCTCGGATTCCTCGATGATCGTCGCCAAGAGGTCGGCCCGCTCCGCGTTGCTGAGCTTGTCGCCGAGGTCGCGCAGCGTTCCGGCCGCGCCGAGCACGGAGGCAAGCGGCGTCTTGAGATCATGCGAAATCGAGGTCAAGAGCGCCGAGCGCAGCCGTTCGGCCTCGGCGGCGCGCTTGACGCCGGCCATCTCCTCGACCAGGCGCACGCGCTCGATCGCCAGCGCGCCCTGATCGGTGAGGGCATCGACCAGCCGCCGCCGATCCGGCGTGAGCAGCGGTCCCGGCTTGTCGCTGTCGATCCCCATGACGCCGATGGCGCCGCGCCCGGTGTGCATCGGCAGGAACAGCCGTTTCGCACCCGGCAGCGTATCGGAGCCGCGGCCGGCGGAGCGATCGTTTTGCCATGCCCATTTCGCCGCGGCGAGATCGGCGTCGTCGAGGATGTCTTCGGGCGGATAGCCGGCCTTCACGGCGATCGAGCCGCCCTCGGGAAGCAGCAGGACGACCCGCACGTTGAGCATCAATGCGGTCTGATAAGCGGTCGCCCAAAGAACGTCGTCGAGCGTGCCGGCGCCCGCCAGCTTGCGGCTGAAGGAGTAGAGCGATTCCGTGGAGCGTGCGCGCTCGAGCGCCGCCGTAGCCAGCGCGCTGCCGCGCGCGGCGACGTTGGAAACAACGATCGCAACCAATGTGAAAAAGACAAACGCGGCGATGTTGGCAGGATCAGTGATCGTGAAGGTGTAAATCGGCGGGAGAAAAAAGAAATTGTAGCACAGCGACGACGCCACGCTGGCCAAGAGCGACGGCCAAAGTCCGAGCCGCACGGCAACGCCGACGATGGCGGTCAGAAACACCAGATCGACATTCTCGGTGCCGATAAACCTGTTGATCAATCCCGCACAGCCGGTTGCAAGCGCCACCGCCGCGAGCGCCAGCACGTAGGGCCGCGGATCGGCGGCTTCGCCGCGTTCGGCGGCGCGCACCGATTTCTTTCGAATAGGCTCTCCGGCGATGGTGTCGCCAGCGATGACGTGGACGCTGATGTTGCCGGAACGGCGGACGAGGTCGTGCACCACCGAGCCGTGCAGGATCTCGAACCAGCGCGTGCGTGCAGATTTGCCGATCACGATTTGCGTGATGTTGTTAGCTTGCGCGTAGCCGACCACATCGTCCGCGATCGGCCGGTTGCCGGCCGGGAGCGTGATCGCTTCGCCGCCGAGCGCCTCGGCGAGGCGCAGCGTGTCGGCAATGCGGTCGCGCTGCTCCTCCGACAATTGCATGCTGCGCCGGCCTTCGACATACAGCGCCACCCACGGACCATGCAGGCGGTCGGCGAGACGCTTGGTGTAACGCACCAGACCGGCGCCGCGCGGGTCTTCGCTGATGCAAACGAGGATGCGCTCGCCGGCGGCCCACGGCCCCTGGATCGCGCGTGCCTGCATTTCCGTGAGCAGTTGCTCGTCGACCCGTTCGGCGGTCCGGCGCAGAGCGAGCTCGCGCAGCGCCGTCAGATTGGCCGGGGAGAAGAAATGCTCGAGCGCGCGCTCGGCTTGTTTGGGGACGTAGACCTTGCCTTCCTTGAGGCGCTGGATCAGATCGTCGGGCGTAAGATCGACAAGCTCGACGGCGTCGGCGCGGTCGAATACGGCGTCGGGCACGGTTTCGCGCACCCGCACATGCGTGATCTGCGCGACCACGTCGTTGAGGCTTTCGATGTGCTGGATATTGACCGTGGTGTAGACGTCGATGCCCCGGCTCATCAGCTCTTCGACATCGAGATAGCGCTTCGGATGGCGGCTGCCTTCCGCGTTGGTGTGGGCGAGTTCGTCGATCAGCACGATCTGCGGCCGACGGGCGATGACCGCGTCGAGGTCCATTTCCTCGAGCCACTGGCCGCGATATTCGATGCGCCGGCGTGGGACGACTTCAAGGCCCGCGAGCAGCGCCTGCGTCTCGCGCCGGCCGTGGGTCTCGACCACGCCGGCGACGACGTCGTAACCATCCTTCTTGCGGGCATGGGCCTGATGCAGCATCTCGTAGGTCTTGCCGACGCCCGGTGCGGCGCCGACGAAGATTCGCAGCTTGCCGACGCGGCTCTCTTCGCGGCGCGCCGCTTCGAGCAGGGCTTCCGGGGAAGGCCGATGTTCGGATTCGCCGCGCTGATCCGCCATCACTGATCAGATGTCTCGACGGTTTCCGGCCTGCCGCCCTATCCGGTGGACAACCGGTCGAGCGCGAGATTGAGCAGCAGAACGTTCACGTGCGGCTCGCCCAAGAGGCCGAGGAAACGACCCTCGGTTTGGTCGGCCACAAGCTCGCGAATGCGATTCTCTGGCAGATTCCGCGCCTTGGCAATACGGGGCACCTGAAACAAGGCGGCCTCCGGCGAAATGTCCGGATCGAGGCCGCTTGCCGAAGTGGTGACCAGGTCGACGGGGACCGCAACCGACGGGTTCTCCTTCTTGAGCTTGTCGAGATCGCCCTGCACCCGGTCGATCAGCGCCTTGTTGGAAGGCCCGAGATTCGATCCGCCGGAGTTGGCGGCGTTGTAGGGCGCGGGCACGGTCTTGGTCGGATCCTTGGGATCTGGCGCGGTCGTCGCCGACGGACGGCCGTGGAAATATTTGTCGCTGGTGAAGTCCTGCCCGATCAGCGCCGAGCCGACGACTTTGCCGTCGCGCTCAATCAGGCTGCCTTGCGCTTGGCCCGGGAAGACCACTTGGGCGATGCCGGTGATCGCCAGCGGGTAGGCGAGGCCGGTGACGAGGGTCAGCGCGACCAGAACGACAATCGCCGGACGGATTTCGCGGAACATGGTCTTTCTCCTCAGGCCAGATTCAAGGCGGTGACCACGAGGTCGATGGCCTTGATGCCGATGAACGGTATGATCACGCCGCCGACGCCATAGATCCACAGATTGCGCCGCAACAGCGCGGCGGCGCCGATCGGCCGGTAGCGAACGCCCTTCAGCGACAGCGGAATGAGCGCGATGATGATGAGCGCATTGAAGATGATGGCGGAGAGAATCGCGCTCTGCGGCGTCGCCAGCCCCATGATATTGAGCGTCTGCAGCTGCGGATAGAAGGCGACGAACATCGCTGGGATGATGGCAAAATATTTGGCGACGTCGTTGGCGATCGAGAACGTGGTGAGCGCCCCGCGGGTCATCAGCAACTGCTTGCCGATCTCGACGATCTCGATCAGCTTGGTTGGATTGGAATCGAGATCGACCATGTTGCCGGCCTCGCGCGCAGCCTGCGTGCCGGTGTTCATGGCGACGCCGACGTCGGCCTGCGCCAGGGCAGGGGCGTCATTGGTGCCGTCGCCACACATGGCGACGAGCTTGCCCTTGGCTTGCTCGTCGCGGATGAGGCGGAGCTTGTCCTCGGGCGTCGCCTGGGCGAGAAAGTCATCGACGCCGGCTTCCGCCGCGATCGCCGCGGCGGTCATCGGGTTGTCGCCAGTGATCATCACGGTGCGGATGCCCATGCGGCGCAGTTCGGCAAAGCGCTCGCGGATGCCGCCCTTGACGATGTCCTTGAGATGGATGACGCCGAGCAACTTGCCGTCTTTGGCAACGGCGAGCGGCGTGCCGCCGGATTTCGCGATCGCGTCGGCGATCGCCGTCACTTCGCGTACGGCTTCGGCGCTGACGTTCGGACGCAGCGCCTGCACGGCACTGGCACCGACAGCGGCTGGCGGGGTGTTCAGATAGTTCAAGATCGCATCGACGGCGCCCTTGCGCACCCAGGAGGCGCCGATCTCGACCCCGCTCATGCGCGTCGTCGCGCTGAACGGGATGAAATTTGCCTTCATCTCCGCCAGCTCGCGGCCGCGGATGCCGTATTTCTCCTTCGCCAGCACCACGATGGAGCGGCCCTCCGGCGTCTCGTCGGCGAGCGACGCCAATTGCGCGGCGTCCGCCAGTTCCTGCTCGCTCACGCCGCGCAGCGGCTTGAACTCGGTCGCCTGGCGGTTGCCGAGCGTGATCGTCCCGGTCTTGTCGAGGAGGAGGGTATCGACGTCGCCCGCGGCCTCGACCGCGCGGCCCGACATCGCCAGCACGTTGAACCGCACCAGGCGATCCATGCCGGCGATGCCGATGGCCGACAGAAGCGCGCCGATGGTGGTCGGGATCAAGGTGACGAACAGTGCCACCAGAATCACCACCGAGATCGCGCTGCCGGCATAGGCGACATAGCTGGGTATCGTCGCGGTCGCGAATACGAAGATGATGGTCAGGCCGATGAGCAGAATGTTGAGCGCGATCTCGTTCGGCGTCTTTTGCCGCTCGGCGCCTTCGACCAGCCGAATCATGCGGTCGAGGAAGGTCGAGCCCGGCGCCGCGGTGATGCGCACCCGGATCCAGTCGGAGAGAACCTGCGTGCCGCCGGTGACCGCGGAGCGGTCGCCGCCCGACTCGCGGATCACCGGCGCCGACTCGCCGGTGATCGCCGCCTCGTTGACCGAAGCCATGCCTTCGATCACCTCGCCGTCGGACGGGATCAGATCTCCCGCTTCGACCAGCACAACGTTGCCGACCTTGAGTTCGGTGCTCGGCACCAGCCGGTAGTTCTGCGTGTCGCCGGAACCGCTCAGGAGTTTGGCCTGCGTTTGCGTGCGCTGCCGGCGCAGCGTTTCGGCCTGGGCCTTGCCGCGGCCTTCGGCAACGGCCTCGGCGAAATTGGCGAACAGCACGGTGAACCACAGCCAGAGGATGATCTGGAACTCGAAGCCGATGTGCTCTCCGCCGGTAAACAGGTCGCGGATCAGGATCACCGTGGTCAATGCGGTGACGATCTCGAGCACGAACATCACCGGATTCTTCATCAGCGTCAGCGGATTGAGCTTGACGAAGGCGGAGCCGATCGCCGGCACGACGATCTTCGGATCGAACAGCGCCGATACCGGCATGCGCTTGCGCAGGGTCGAGGTTTCCATCGAAATCGCTCCGAGACTAATTGGCTGAGAACAAAGTACCGGCGTTGATCGCAAGCTGTTCGACGATCGGGCCGAGCGCCAGCGCCGGGAAGAAGGTGAGGCCGCCGACGATCACGATCACTCCCACCACGAGCCCGACGAACAGGCCGCCGGTGGTCGGGAACGTGCCGGCCGATGCGGGGATCGATTTCTTTGCGGCCAGCGACCCGGCAATCGCCATGGTCGGGATGATCATCCAGAACCGGCCGACAAACATCGCGATGGCGCCGCTGACATTGTAGTACAGCGTATTGGCGCTCAGTCCGGCGAAGGCGGAGCCGTTGTTGCCGGTCTGCGACGTGTAGGAATAGAGCACCTCGGTGAAGCCGTGTGGCCCCGGATTGTTCATCGCCGCGACCGCCGAGGGCACCAGCATCGCCACCGCGGTCCAGCCGAGATACATCAGCGGCAGGACCAGGATGGCGAGCATCGCCATCTTGACTTCCTTGGCCTCGATCTTCTTGCCGACATATTCCGGCGTGCGCCCGACCATCAGGCCGGCGACGAAGATCGCGATGATGACGAACAGCAGCATGCCGTACATGCCGGCGCCGACGCCGCCGACAATGATCTCGCCAAGCTGGATGTTGATCAGCGGGATCATGCCGCCGATGGCGGTGAAGGAATCGTGCATGGCGTTGACCGCGCCGCATGAGGCGGCGGTGGTGATCACGGCGAACAAGGCCGACGCCACGATGCCGAAGCGGGTCTCCTTGCCCTCCATGTTGCCGCCGGTCAGGCCGAGCGCATTGAGCGCGTCGTTGCCGTGTGCCTCGGCCGCATAGGCGACGATCACGCCGGCGATGAACAGGACGCCCATCACCGCGAGAACGGCCCAGCCCTGGCGCTGATTGCCGACCATGCGGCCGAACACGTTGGTCAGCGCCGCCCCGAGCGCGAAGATCGAGATGATCTGCACGTAGTTAGAGAGCGCCGTCGGATTCTCGAACGGGTGCGCCGCATTGGCGTTGAAGAAGCCGCCGCCATTGGTGCCGAGCATCTTCATGGCGATCTGCGAGGCGACTGGGCCCACTGCGATGGTTTGCTTGGCGCCCTCGAGCGTGGTCGCATCGACGTAGTCGCCCAGCGTCTGCGGCATGCCCTGCCAGACCAGGAACAGCGCATAGGGCACGCAGATCGGGATCAGGATGTAGAGCGTGCAGCGGGTGACATCGACCCAGAAGTTTCCGACCGAGCGAGCCGAATGACGGGCAAAACCGCGAATGAGTGCGACCGCAAGCACGATGCCGGTCGCCGCCGACAGGAAGTTCTGATGGGTCAGGCCGAGCATCTGCACGAGGTACGACATCGTGCTTTCGCCGCCGTAGTTCTGCCAGTTGGTGTTGGTGATGAAGCTCACCGCCGTGTTGAACGACAAATCCTCAGCGACCGCCGACTGGCCGGCGGGGTTGAAGGGGAGCGATCCTTGCAGGCGCATCAGCGCGTAGAGAATGAGAAAGCCGCCGACATGGAACAGGAGCATGGAGACCGTGTAGGTGACGGCGTGCTGCTCCTGGCGCTCGTCGACGCCGGCGATCCTGTAGATCGCCACTTCGACCGGCCGCAGGATCGGCGAAAGGAACGTGCGCTCATTGCTGAACACGCGCGTCATGTAGGCGCCAAGCACCGGGGTGATGGCGACGATGATGGCGCAATAGAGCAGAATCTGGACCCAGCCGATGGCGGTCATGGTCGTTGATCCTTCAGAACAATTCGGGCTTGAGCAGAGCGTAGATCAGGTAGACCATCAGCCCTGCAGTCACGAGACCGGCGAGCGAGTAGTCGAAGATCATGGTAGGTCTCCCTAGAGCCGATCGCAGGCGTAGACGTAGCCGATCGACAGCGCGAAGCTGACAAGTCCGATCGCCAGCATGATCATGTCCATCATCGCAGTGCTCCGAACATAAAATCCCTATATTTCAAAGCAGATGGCAATCGCCGCGTGCAGCCTTGATGCAGATCAAGAACGCGCGACGTTTCCGCCTCTGGCGTGCGCACTATCTGTCACCGATCGCATAGGAATTCGAGACGAGCGGAACAAAAAAGTTATAGGAATTCCATAAAGATCGGCGCGCGACCGAGGGAGATAAGCCGCGGTTTGCGACAGCGCGATGAAGACCGCATCGCGTGGAGATTAATGAAAGAATAGGCCCCACGGCTCGTTGCTGGGTAACGATGCCGTGGAGCCCATTGCCCCGACCCCCGCGCATCGGGCGCTACGGTGAGCGTAGAGCATGAAGGCTCGGCCGTAGGAATTCCAGATGGAGTGTTCGGCGTTGTTATAAGTGCCGGATGAAGGCGACACGCGGCTGGTTCTAGAGCGACTCGTTTCTAAGAAAGCGTGCCGTGCGCCAACTGAAGGGCTTCGACGACCGGGCCAAGCGCTAGCGCCGGCAGGTAGGTAAGTCCGCCGACAATGACAATCGTGCCGAGAAGAAAGAAAGCAAACAGCGTCCGGTCGGTCGGAAGCGTGCCGTTCGAACGCGGAATGATGGGCTGTGCGGCGAGCGATCCGGCCACCGCCAGAACGGGCACGATGACCAGGAAGCGGCCGACGAACATCGCGCACGCCAGGGTGAGGTTGTAGAACGGAGAGTTCGCGTTCAAGCCCGCGAAGGCGCTGCCGTTCGTCGCCGCGGCGGATGTGTAGGCGTAGAGAATTTCCGAGTAGCCGTGAGGCCCTGCGTTGCCGAGGCCGGCCAGACCGGGCTCGACCACACAGGCGACCGCGGTGAGGCCGAGCGTCGCGGCCGGCACGGCGACTAGGGCGAGGATCGTCATCTTCACTTGCGAGGATCCGATTTTCTTGCCGACATATTCGGGCGTGCGGCCGATCATCAACCCAGCGAGGAAGACCGCAACGATACAGAACAGCAGCATGCCAAAGAGGCCGGAGCCCGGCGCCCCGACGATTACTTCGTCGACCATCATGTTGGCCAGAAGAATGCCGCCGCTTAGCGGCAGAAAGCTATCGTGCATGGCATTGACCGCGCCGTCCGAGGAGGCCGTCGAGACGTTGGCGAAGAGCGCGGAGCCCGCTATTCCGAAGCGCACCTCCTTGCCCTCCAAGTTTGCGACTGGCTGCCGCGGACTCGTTGTCTGCGCGCTCAACGTTGCGAAGGCAGGATTGCTGCTTGTTTCCGAGGCATAGAGGCCGCCAACGCCAAGTCCGAATAGGATCGCCATTACGCAGAGCAGGACCCATCCTTGCCGTTCGGACCCCACCATGCGGCCAAAGCAGTTTGTCAGGGCTGCGCCCAAGCCGAATATCAGCACCAGTTCCACCAGATTCGTGAGCGGCGTCGGGTTCTCGAACGGATGCGCCGAGTTGGCATTGAAGAAACCGCCGCCGTCGCCACTCAACAGCTTGATCGCTTCCTGTGTTGCGACAGGACCGCGCGCGATGATTTGCAGGCCGCCCTCCAGCGTCGTCGCCTCGGCCGAAGGCGCGAGCGTTTGCGGCACGCCTTCCGCGACCAGAAACAGCGCCGCCACGACGCAGATCGGCAGCAACACGTAGAGCGTGCCGCGAGTAAGATCGACCCAGAAATTGCCGATCGCGGCCGCGCGGCGCCTGGCGAAGCCACGAATGAAGGCTATTGCGACGGCCATCCCGGAGGCAGCGGAGAGGAATGATTGAACCGTGATCCCAACCATTTGGCTGGCATAGCTCAGGGTCGTTTCCCCGCCATAGGACTGCCAACTCGTGTTGGTCACGAAACTGACCGCAGTATTCAGCGCCAGATCGGGTGAGGATTCCGCAAGCATCTGAGGGTTAAGCGGCAAAAAGGACTGCAGCCGCAACACCGCATAGAGCGCTATGATCCCGCACGCATGAAAGACCAGAAAGGAGAGGGCGTATCGATACCAGCTTTGCTCAGTGTCGGGCGCAATTCCGGCGACACGGTAGAGCATCGCCTCGGCCGGCCCGAGCAACGGCCGCAGCAGCGTGCGCTCGCCGGAATACACGCGCGCGAGATATCCGCCGAGGGGACGAGTAAGCAGGCCGATGATGGCGGCCAAGAGTGCGATCTGTATCCAGCCGGCGGCGGTCACGAGGTCGCGTCTTGGTCAACAGGCGACGCGAGCAGACGATCGCACAAGCTCGCATAGGCGATCGCCAGTGCGAAACTGACGAAAGTGAGCGCCAACATGATTATATCCGCCATGGAAGTATTCCATATTTTGAAGCAGATGCGGAATTCGTTACGCGCCCCTTGACGCAAATCAAGAACGCGCAGCATTTTCCCGCGGATTGACTGGCGACCATCTGTCATCGAACGCATAGGAATTCGAGACGACCGCAAGAAAAACGTTGTAGGAATTCAATAAAGATCGTGAAGCGCGCACCCAATATCCGAGTTGCGAGCCGGTACGGCCATCGGAGCTCCAATAGACCAATCTCTGTGTGTTGCGGATCAGTGGCAACTTTAGCGAATTCCGCACGCGCGGTACAGTCAGACCCCCTTAGAACCGATGTTTGAGCGCCTCCCCGTTCTATTCCAGTCGGCGATGTACGCACTTCGCGGCGGCTTCCTGATCCGGCCGCTGGTGATTGCCGTTGTCTTGGGCGTTGCGGGCGCCGTGCTTTCGTCTCTGGAAGAATCGGCGCCGGGGATAGGCACCTGGATTCCCAATATCCTCTTTCCTTCGCACGAGGATCCGGGCGTGGCCCAGATGATCCTCGCCAGCATCGCGACCTCGATCATGACCGTGGTGTCGATCGTATTCGCGATTCTGCTGATGACGCTTACGCTCGCATCGACGCAATTCTCGCCGCGCATCCTGATTAGTTTTGTCAGGGATCGTACCACGCAGTGGACGCTCGGGATTTTCCTGGGCACCTTCTCCTACTGCATGGCGGCGTTGCCGGCGGCGCGGGCGTTGCCGCACCCATTCGTGCCGGTCGCGACCGTGACCGGAGCCATGGTGTTGGCTCTGATCTGCGTGGGCTGGTTGGTCTATTTCATCAACCACATCTCGCAATCGATCAGCGTCAACCACATCGTCGATCGAATTGCGCGCGAGACTGAGTTGGTCATCGACGAGCTCATGCCGTATCCGCGAGGTCCGTTCACCTTGCCCGATCGCGGCGAGGCTGAGCCGGCCACGGACGGCACCATCCTCAATCGGCGGTCTGGCTATATCCGCTATATCGACATCAAGCACCTGGTCGACTTGGCCAAGGCCTACCGCATCTGCCTGTATTTGGAGCGGCGCGTCGGTCAATTCGTTCCAGCCGGCGTCCCGCTCGCCCGAGTCTCAAAGATGGAGCGTGTCCCCGCCGATCACGCGTTTCATCTTGCCGCCGCGTTCGATATCGGCCCGACGCGGACCATGCAGCAGGATGTCGAGTTCGGGATCATCCAGATCGTGGATATCGCACTTCGTGCCATGTCTCCCGCGGTCAACGATCCCAGCACCGCGATCAGTTGCGTGGACCAGCTCAGCCGAATCATGATCGCCTGGGCAGGCCGGATGCCGCCGCCGGCGCACTACTACGCGCCGCCGCACGTATTGCGGCTGTTCGTGCCGTGGATGACCTTCGACGGCCTGCTCGACACGGCCTTCGAGCAGATCAGGCACTATGCTGCTGCCGATGCCGCGGTAAGCTTGCGGCTTATACGTGCTTTCGGCGATATCGCAGGCACCACCGAGCATGCCGATCTTCGCACCCAGCTTCTCGAACGGGGACGGCGCGTCGCGAACGGATGTGCCGGCCACTTGCCAGCCGACGACCTGACAAAATTGCAGCAGCGTCTCGCCGCGCTCGAGGGAATTGTCGGTGGTGAAAAGTGAAAAAGGCGAGGGCCGATGCCGGAGGATGCCATTCCCGGCGCGCAGAATTCGGGACTAAAGCCCGGGCCTGGCGCCGGGATGTCTTGGCAATCTCCGGCCGATGCTTACGGGACGATCACCTCTCTGGGTTCTTTCACCGCACCCCGCCTTAGGCCGAGTCGTGGGCCGCCAAGCTAGTGAGCGAGATGAGAGACGTGTGTGACCAGATCGGTCTTGGCGAGCACTCCCACCATCAGCACCGCGAAGACGGCCGCCAATGCGGAGAGACCGGAGCGGGTTTCGCGTTCTCTGAATTGAAGGCGCATAGTTCACCTCACTGAAATATTCTGGTTCGCAATTCGCTCGCGCCATTTGCGGCGGGCGTCCTTGGCCTGGATGTGAAGAGCCGGGCATTTGAAATCCAGACGGAACCTTTGTGCCCGGTATAAAGGCGGCATAAACGCCACCATCGCTGCCAGGCCTAGGCTCTTAAGAAAAACGCGTCACGATCACTCCGGCCATCTTTATGAGCGGCCGGTCGAATCTTTATACCCTCCAAATATTGTCGCGCTTCGATCGGTCTGGTTTCTTTATGGCCTTTGACGCCATTTTATACCGGCGCGGCTGTTCTCCTGCGCGCAGCGAGTTCGCGTCATGGCTCTTGCCGGCAATGACAAGGTTCTGATCGAACGGGCGGACGAGGCGCTCCGATCGGCGACGGCGCCCACGGCGGGCCTATTCTGCAAGGTGATGCAAAGCGCCTGCGTGCGGGTGCCGGCACTCAAAGGATTGAGCTTGGCTACGAGGCTCGAACGGCTGATCGAAGCCGGTGCCTGGGCGGAAGCGGCGTTGGCTCTCGTCGCGCTCGAAATGCCGACCTGGACCATCAGGCGCCTTGCTTGCGAGGGCGGCGAATGGGTCTGCTCGCTGTCGCGGCAGCCAAACCTCCCCATTGCTGTCGACGATACCGCAGACGCCAGTCACGAGGTTCTGGCGCTCGCCATCTTGCGAGCCGTGATCGAGGTGCGGCGGCGCAAAGCTGCAGCCGAGATGAAGTCGGCGGTTCCTGCCATCGCGGCGGCGTCGGAACGAATGTTCTGCTGCGACAGCTTCGCCTGAGCTGTGCGCGATGCGCTGCCACATTCATTCACGTCACTATGCCGCGTTTATGAGAAAGGACTTCGTGTCATCATCTCGAATCCATATGCGATCAAGAGCACGTTCGGTCTCAGGCAAGCGATAGCGTGAGGAAGCTCCATGCGCACCAATCCAGCCCGTACTGAACCCGACCCGCCAAGTATTACGCGAACGGCGCCGGGATTCTGGTCAAGGCTTGTGAAGGCCTTTGACGACTATTTGGCCGAACGAACGAAACGAACCTTCCCCGAAGTAATCCTGCGGCGTTCCAAACGCGAAATCGACCGCTGCCGCCGCCTCGTGCCCGAGGCCGCCCCAGTGCGCAGGGCAGCCAAGCCCTATCGCGTCGCCCAGACCCGACAACGCCCGTGACCAAGCACGCTGCACACCTCGACGCCGCTGGTCTGCCTCTGCGCGGCATTTGCCTCGTCGTCAAGAACGAAGAGCCGAGCCTTGATCGGCATCGGCTGCCACACGACGAGGCGCGCACGGATGCCCAATTTCCTCGTCGGCCGAGTTCCAGCGTCTTGAGCGAGTCGATCCCGTTGTTCTTCCTCGGCCGCAATAAGGTTGGGCTTTGGGTAGTGCGTGAGGCAGAGGGAAGGACCGGCGGTATCTTCCTGTTCCGGGAATCGGCGATGCGTTTCGCCGGCAAGCACAGCCTATCGGCCGGATGCGCGACGATGTTCCTCTCGGAACGCTTTGAACTCGACGTGGAAAACCACGGCAATCCGCTTGTGGCACGGCTCGATGCGGTGCTGCGCAGGGCGGCCGAACTCATACCGGAATATCCGCCTCCGATGCCCATCAGGCGGAGTATTTTCAGAGGAGAACCCGAGTGATGCACGCAGACGAGGCCGAACCTCCTTCGTGCCTTCAGTCGCCGCCCTTTATGGTGGGCCAGGACCGACAGGGAACCTGGGTCGTCCAGGAGCAAAACGGAGTCCGCGGCGGCCTCTTTGTTAGTCGCCATGCCGCGCTTCGGTACGTTCGGTCCGAAAACGAAGGTCGATCGTCGGTCGTGATCGTGATTTCAGGAATTCTCGAGCTCGACATGATGCGGAAGCCCGCGACGTTACCTTACCGGCAAATTGTTAGCGATGCTCTGCCGTTGCGCCGGGTCGCGTAATGTCAGTGCGGGCTGAATTCAGGCTATCAGCAACGAGCAGGAAATCATGCTCACTCCAAATCTCATAGGCGAGTCGGCATTGGACACGATGATCCAGCTCGCCCAGGTCCGAAGATCACATCGGATTATTGCTGCCGGCGCGGCTGATTTGGATATTTGTTGCGGCTTGTATCGCCGCGGATTTATGCGCGTGACGGCACTGGCCGACTCTGCCGTTTCACGCATTCTGCATGATGCCGCGTTTGTTGCGGGGCAGCACTCCGCCAAGGCTCTCGAGGCGTTGCTGATTCGCGTTGTCTCCCGACTGCACGCTCAAGGAACCATTGCGGTCTGGGTCGATTCTATTGGCGGACAACGCGGCAGGCCAATCCAATTGGCGCTGGAGCGGTTAGCCTTTCACATCCGATCCGGAGCGAAATGCCAAGCTGGCTTTGTCATTGCCGCGCGCCGTAATGATTGCCTCGCGCGCGCGGCGTGAAGAGCATACGCGATGGCCCGCGGTGGCGCGTTTATAAATATTGCGACCTCGACGCCCCGACCAATTCGCCAGACACCGTTATTGTTCAGCAATTTAGCAGAAGCGACTGGTCGCAATAAAATTCGATCTTTATGGAATTTTTATAACGACAATCGACCTTCCGATTTTTGTCTGATGCTTGTCTCGCATTCGTGTGTCCCGCGCGCAACGCTGATCGCGAATCGATGCGCACTGGAACGAAAGAGGTGGCGCCGGAACAATTTTTGTTTTTAATCTCGATCCGCATTGTGACAACGCGTGCTTTAAGATCGCTGCGTATTGCGGCGCATAAGAGGGCAGATTATGAAACAAGTTGCTTTGTCGTTTGCTGTTGTGACGAGCCTGGTTTCCTCCACCGCCAGCGCGGCCGACATGGCGGTCAAGGCACCGCCGCCGGCGCCATCGCCCTGGGACATCGCGATCACCGGGGCGTTGATGTCGGACTACAATTTCCGCGGCATCACCCAGTCGAATCACCAGCCTTCGACCGCCTTCGGGGTCGAGCCGCGCTACAATTTCAGCAAGGATCTGCAGGGTTATATCGGGGTGTCCGGCGAGAGCATCGACTTTCCCAACCGCGCCGCCGCTGAGATCGATTTCTACGGCGGCATCCGGCCGACCTTCGGCAAGCTCGCCCTCGATTTCGGCGGCTGGTACTACTTCTACCCGGATGGCCAAT
>Ga0335081_10006200_pt1 | contig 19020 bp, 16 predicted proteins | sample Lox_Sample_35_FD_206713 | JGI IMG/M metagenome (GOLD analysis project Ga0335081, IMG submission 206713) | Soil microbial communities from Loxahatchee National Wildlife Refuge, Florida, United States - Lox_Sample_3.5 | ecosystem: Environmental > Terrestrial > Soil > Wetlands | place: USA...
CGTGGACTCCAAGCGCCGGATCAGCGAGTACTACATGTACGTGCTGGTGGTCTTGCTCGCCGCCGTGTTCCTGCAGAGCAAAGGCGCGCAGGAGTTCATCTCGCCGCTGGTGCTGGTGCTGATCCTGGTCATCGTGGTGGACGCCATGCTGATCCGGCGCGGCCTGGGCAAGCTGGTCGCCGAGCGGCTGCCCGGCGAGTCCACCCGGGGCCTGACCACGTACGCGGTGATGCGGGCGCTGCAGATCCGCAGGTTCCGGGTGCCCGCCCCCCGGGTCGGCCCCGGCGACGAGATCTGACCGGCGCCTGCCCCGATCCGCCCCGAATCTGCCGCAAATCTGCCCCGGATCTGACCGGCATCTGACCGGCCCTAGAGTTGGGGATCATGGAATACCGACACCTTGGCACGAGCGGTCTGATAATCAGCGAGATCGCCTACGGGAACTGGATCACCCACGGCGATCAGGTCGAGGAGCAGGCGGCCGCTGATTGCGTCCGGGCCGCGCTCGACGAGGGCATCACCACGTTCGACACCGCCGACGTCTACGCGGGCGGGCGAGCGGAGGAGGTCCTCGGCCGGGCCCTGCACGGCGTCCGGCGCGAATCGCTGGAGATCTTCACCAAGGTGTACTGGCCGATGGGCAGCGGGCGTAACGACCGCGGGCTGTCACGCAAGCACATCACCGAGTCGCTGCACGCCTCGCTGCGCCGGCTGCAGACCGACTACGTCGATCTGTACCAGGCGCACAGGTACGACCACGAGACGCCGATCGAAGAGACCATGCGCGCCTTCGACGACCTCGTCCGCGCGGGCAAGGTCCTGTACGTCGGCGTGTCCGAGTGGCGCGCGGAGGAGATCGCGGCCGCGCTCCGGGTGGCGGGCGAACTCGGCCTGGACCGGATCGTGTCGAATCAGCCGCAGTACAACATGCTGTGGCGGGTCATCGAGCCCGAGGTCGTGCCGCTGTGCGAGAAGGAAGGCATCGGGCAGATCGTGTTCTCGCCGATCGCGCAGGGCGTGCTGACCGGCAAGTACCTGCCCGGGGCGGCGCCGCCGGCGGACTCGCGGGCCACTGATCCCACCGGCTCCCGCTTCATCAGGCAGTGGCTCGAGGACGGCACGCTCAAGGCGGTGCAGCGACTCAGGCCGCTCGCCGGCGAGGCCGGGCTGTCGCTGGCTCAGCTCGCGGTGGCGTGGACGCTGCAGAACGAGAACGTCTCCGCGGCCATCGTCGGCGCGACCCGGCCCGAACAGGTGCGGGAGAACGTGAAGGCGGCAGGGGTTCGGCTGGAGGCCGGGCTGATGAGCCGGATCGACAAGGTGCTCGGCGACGTGGTCACCCGGGACCCGGCCCGGACCGCAAGCCCGGCGTCGCGACCGTGATTTCCCGGCGGGCGTGATCCCGGGCCGGGCGGATTTACTGAGCGGGCGTGATCCCGGACCGGGCGGATTTACTGAGCGGGCCTGATTTCCTGGCAGGCGTGATCCTGGGTGGTCAGTCTTCTGGGTGCAGGCTCATCGGACCGTATTCGGTCCTGGTGTCGTCGAGCAGCGAGACCTGATCCACCCCGGCCGCGAGCAGCGCGCGCCAGTTCTCCCCCAGCCAGCTCTCCGCGTCGCCCTGGCTGGCGAAGATCGCCTCCTGCAGGTCGTCGGTGGTGATCACGGTGCCGTCCGCCTTCTCGTACCGCCAGGTCCAGGGCATCGGTGGGTGGCCTCCCGCTATCGAAGCAAGCACAGTGCGTGTGCTGACCGAGGGTAGCTCAGGGCCACGGCAGGCATGACGCCAGGGCAGAAGTGAACGCTAACAATCCGGATCAGGCGATCAGGCGCAGAACAAGATGGCCCAGACGGCCTTCCCGCGGCCGGTGACCGGGCTCCAGCCCCAGACGTCACTCAGCGCGTCCACCATCTGCAGACCGCGGCCGGCCTCTTCGTTGCGGTCCGGCATCCGGAGCACCGGGGCGACGTCGGATGGGTCGAGCACGGCGCACATGACCTCGCCGGTCCTGCGCAGCAGCCGCAGGCCGAGCGGCAGCCCGGAGTCCGCGGACGTCACGGCCCGGGCGGCATGCGACACCGCATTGGCCACGAATTCGCCCACGATCGCTTCCGCGTCGTCAGCGAGCGAGGCGAGGCCCCACTCCTTCAGCGTGTTCCTGGTGAACTTCCTCGCGGTCCGGCTGGACTGGGCTCCGGTGCTGAGCGGGCATGCCGCTACCGCGGGTGAATCCCACCAGTCAGAAGGCATCCGGACCACACGTGGGCGCCCAGGCGCGCACTGCAGCCTGGCGCTCAAGTCAAGCGGCCGGCGAATGGCAGGATCGACCTTGGTTCGTGTCGGCAACCCTACTTGGCTCAAGCCCATCGCGACCCCGCGAAGCGTAGTGCGGCAACCCCTGATGGTTGACGCAAGTCACATCCTGCCCGAGACCCTACGTTTCATGCAAGACCAGATGCACGTTCATTTGTAACGTGCATCTAACAGAGTCCGAGGTCAGCGCATTTCATGGACTTTTCAAGTAACGCTTCGGCGGCGCGCTGAACCCCCCGGGAGGATGACTGCGGATACCGTGGCGATGACACCATGTAATACCTAACGGTGCGCGCGGCGATGACGGCACCGGCTTCTAGCACTCCCCGTACCGCCCGACTCCGCATCAACATCTGCCCTACGTCGCGAACGCAGTGCCGGGCGCACGGCCGGCTCTGGGCCGCCAGCGCGGCCGGAAGGTGCGCCGGCCCGGCCGGAAGGTGCGCCAGCCCGGCCGGAAGGTGCGCCGGCCCGGCCGGAAGGTGCGCCAGCCCGGCCGGAAGGTGCGCCAGCCCGGCCGGAAGGTGCGCCGGCCCGGCCGGAAGGTGCGCCGGCCCGGCCGGAAGGTGCGCCGGCCCGGCCGGAAGGTGCGCCAGCCCGGCCGGAAGGTGCGGAGAGGGCGACCCGCGTTATCGTGGGTCGTTACCTCGCTGAGGACCCGGGGAGCCGCTGATGCTTGTCGCTGGCGTCGATTCATCCACTCAGTCCACCAAGGTGCTGCTCTGCCAGGCCGACGATGGCGCCATCGTGGGGCAGGCCACCGCCCCGCACCCGGACGGCACCGAGTGCGACCCGGAACTGTGGTGGCAGGCCCTGGTCCGGGCGGGAGGCGGGCTGCTCAACCGCGCCGACGCCATCGGGGTGGCGGCGCAGCAGCACGGGATGGTCGTCGTTGACGAGTCCGGCCAGGTGATCAGGCCGGCCCTGCTCTGGAATGACGTGCGCTCGGCGCCGCAGGCGGCGGCGCTGATCGCCGAGATGGGCGGCCCCGGGTCGTGGGCGCGGCTGACCGGAAGCGTCCCGACAGCCTCGTTCACGGTCACCAAGCTGCGCTGGCTGGCCGAGCACGAGCCGGACGCCGCCGCCCGGACCGCGCACGTGATGCTGCCCCACGACTGGCTGACCTGGCGGCTGGGCGACCGGGCCCACGCGCCCGCCACCGACCGCGGAGACGCCTCGGGCACCGGCTACTTCTCTCCCGCCACCGGCGGCTGGCTGCCGGAGATGGCCGAGGCGGCGCTGGGCAAGCCGGCCGGGCTGCCGCGGGTCGCTGCCCCGGCCGAGATCGTGGCCCGGACTCCCGGCGGCGTGGCGCTGTCCGCGGGAACCGGGGACAACATGGGCGCGGCGCTCGGCCTGGGCCTCGACCTGGGCGAGGTAGTGGTATCGATCGGCACCTCGGGCACCGCATACGCGGTCGCGGCCAAGCCGGCCGCCGACGAGTCCGGGGCCGTGGCCGGGTTCGCCGACGCCACCGGGCGCTTCCTGCCGCTGGTGGCCACTATCAACGCGGCCCGGGTGCTGACAGTCACGGCCCGCATGCTAGGCACCGACGCTGACGGCCTGGCCCGGCTGGCCCTGGCCGCGTCCGCCGGGGCGCAGGGCCTGACCCTGCTGCCCTACCTGGACGGCGAGCGCAGCCCCAACCGGCCCGGCGCCAATGGCGTGCTGCGCGGCCTGACCAGCGCCAACACCACGCCGGAGAACCTCGCCCGGGCCGCGGTCGAGGCGGTGCTCTGCTCGCTCGCGGACGCCATCGACAACCTGGCCGACTGCGGCATCACCGCACAGCGGGTAATCCTCATCGGCGGCGCCGCCCGGTCCGAGGCCGTACGCAGGATCGCACCGTCGATCTTCGGCGTGCCGGTGACGGTACCCGAGCCCGCGGAGTATGTGGCTCTGGGCGCGGCCCGGCAGGCCGCCTGGGCGCTGTCCGGCGCGGCGGAGGCTCCCTCGTGGCCGCTCGCGGGAACCAGCCTGGAGTACACAGGGGAACCGGTCCCGCTGGTCCGCGAGCAGTACGCGGCCCTCCGCGACGCCACCGTGGGCTGGGGCTGAGCCGGACTTCGTGATCGTGGCCAGAAATGGCCCCCATTTGGCCATTTCTGGCCACGATCATAGAACTGGCCGGGCGGGGCGCGGGGGCTGGGGTGGGGCTGGGCTGGGCTGGGACGAGGCTGGCTGGGACGAGGCTGGCTGGGACGGGGTGGGGGGCTGGGGTGGGGCTGGGCGGGGCGGGGGTGAAATATTGGGAGGATCAGTGGCGGCTCAGGAAAGGACCGGCCGGTGAGCACGGATTACGTTCCTACGCGCGAGGATCGCTTCTCGTTCGGCATCTGGACGGTCGGGTGGCAGGGGGTCGATGTCTTCGGCAGCGCGGTGCGGCCACCCATGCCCGCCGAGCGGGCCGTGTACAAGCTGGCCGAGCTCGGCGCTTACGGGGTGAACTTCCACGACAACGACGTGTTCGCCTTCGACGCCACCCCGGCCGAGCGGGACGAGCGGATCGGCGCGTTCCGCAAGGCGCTGGCCGAGACCGGCCTGGTCGTGACGACCGCCACCACGAACCTGTTCGGGCACCCGATGTTCCGGGACGGGGCGTTCACCGCCAACGACCGGGCGATCAGGCGGTTCGCGCTGGCCAAGGTGATGCGCAACCTGGACCTGGCCGCGGACCTCGGCGCGAAGACCTATATCTTCTGGGGCGGGCGCGAAGGCGCGGAGTCCGGGGCCGCCAAGGACATCAGGGCCGCCCTGGACCGGTACGCCGAGGGCCTGAACCTGCTCTGCGGGTACGTGCGCGAGCAGGGCTACGGCATCAGGTTCGCGATCGAGCCGAAGCCGAACGAGCCGCGCGGGGACATCCTGCTGCCCACGGTGGGGCACGCGCTGGCCTTCATCGGCTCGCTCGAGCACGGCGACATGGTGGGGGTGAACCCCGAGGTCGGGCACGAGGAGATGGCCGGGCTGAACTACGCGCACGGGATCGCCCAGGCGCTGTGGCACGGCAAGCTGTTCCACATCGACCTGAACGGGCAGCACGGGCCGCGCTACGACCAGGACCTGCGGTTCGGCGCGGGCAACGTGCGCGGCGCGTTCTGGGTGGTGGATGCGCTGGAGGCCGGCGGCTACGACGGCCCCATCCACTTTGACTACAAGCCGCCGCGCACCGAGGACGACGACGGCGTCTGGGCGTCCGCGGCCGCCTGCATGCGCAACTACCTGATCCTGCGGGCCAAGGTGCGGGCGTTCCGGGCCGACCCGGAGGTGGCCGGGGCGCTGCGGGCCTCCGGGGTGGACCAGCTCGGCTTGCCCACGCTGGACCCCGGCGAGACCTGGCGCGACGTCCGCGAGCCGACCGCCGACGTGGACACGCTGGCCAAGCGCGGGCTGGCCTACGAGCACCTCGACCAGCTCGCCCTGGAGTATCTGTATGGAGTACGGCCCTAGGCGCGGGGCATCCAGACGCGCATCGGGCCGCCGTCGCGGTTGTCCCACTGGAAATACGGGATCGCGACGGCTGTCTGCGGGACGGCCGGGGCGGTGATCTCGATCGTCTGGCCGATGCCGTCGAGGGTGACGGGCCGCTCGCCGAGTACCGTACCCGGCTTGACGGCCAGTTGAACCAGACGCGCCGCCGGCCGGGATCGTCCTTCTCGAAGTGATCCTCACGGCGCTGCAGCGGGTTCACGTAGAAGAACCGCTGGCCCCCGGTGGCGATCGCGGACGCGAAGCCGTTGTAGAGCACGCGCTCCATGTGGTCCGCGTACTTCGCGTCGCCGGTGGCGAGCAGCAGCCGCCAGCTCCACTGGAAGCCGGCGATGGCGGCGCAGGTCTCGTTGTAGGCGCGGTCCGGGGGCAGCTCGAACCGGTCGCCGAAGCCCTCGGTGGCGTGCCGCGACCCGTTGCCGCCGGTCAGGTACGTCTTCGTGGCCACCATGTCGTCCCAGCGGCGGACCGAGGAATCCAGAAGCGAACGTTCGCTCATTTCGACAGCCACGTCGGTCACCCCCGCTTCCAGTTACAGCGCCCGCACCACGTGCCCCACCTCGGTGGCGGATTCGCGGACCGGCAGGTGATCCTGCAGGTAGCGGCGGCCCAGGCCGGAATCCCCGGCCAGCCCCCGGCCGCGCTGGTCGACGAACTGGCGGGCCAGCTCGAGGTAGGCGGCGGTCCCGGTCTCGCGGTAGAGCTCGGCCAGCGCGGTCTCGATGACCGGGTGCCCGTCGAGGCCTGCGTCCCGGCCGGCGAACTCGCGGACCAGGTGATCGGCCAGGCGCACCGCCACGGCCAGCAGCCGGCCGTCTCCGGCGCCGCGGCGCAGGGCGACCGCGGCCTGGATCAGGTGACCGGCGCAGTACATCTCGTGGCTCCAGGCCAGCCGGGTGTACCGCGGCTCGCCGCTCACCTGGAAGTAGGAGTTCAGGTAGCCGTCGGGGCGCTGGGCCTCCTCGAGCAGCGCGGTGACCTGGGCGGCGAACGTGGCGAGTTCCGGGCTTCCGGGATCATCCGGCCGGTGGCGATGCGCCAGCTCCCAGCCGACGGCCTCCAGGGTCTTGTAGATGTCCGAGTCCATGAACACCGGCCCGCGGTAACCGGTCCCGGGCAGCGGGTCCACCGGCCCCACGCCGACCGGGCGATGCCCGCCCGCCGCGCCGTAGCCATCGGCCCCGGCGGTGCCGTCGCCCTCGGCGTCGGCGGTCCTGCGCCGGGCCACGCCGTGCCTGGTCTGTCGGGCCGCCTGGATCGCCAGGCGGACGTTGTCCAGGTTGCCGGCGTCCTCGAGCTGGCGCAGCGCGAGCGGCAGGCTGGCGGCCAGGTTCCGCTGCTGCCACCGGTACAGCAGTCCGGCGGTCAGGCGGACCCGGGCCAGCGGCTGGTGCGACCCGGCCGCGGCGACCGCGGGGGCCACGGGTCCGGTTACGCTACCTGGAGGACCCGCGGGAGCGGCCGGGTCCTGGGGGTACTGGGACGGTGCGGCGGTCCTGGCGCGGCCAGTCCCGTCGGCGCGGCCGGCGGATTCGGCGGGGCCGGCGGCGGGCACAACCGCAGGCGGCATCTCGGCACTGTTCACGTACGCGGCTCCATGGTCCAAGGAATAGGTTTTCCCAATTCCTGCGAAAACGTAGGCTAGAGGCTGGCCCGCGAGGCGTCAACAGCCCTGGCCCGAGCCCAAGGAACCCCGAGGAGTGCAGATGAGGCGGGTGACCATCCGTGACGTGGCGGCGGAGGCCGGCGTGTCCATCGGCACCGCCTCCAAGGCGCTCAACGGCCAGGGCAAACTGCGCGCCCAGACCAGGGAACGCGTCGCCGAGGCGGCACAGCGGCTCGGCTTCGCGCCGAACACGCTGGCCCAGGCCCTGCTCGCGGGCCGTTCGTTCACGGTGGGCCTGATCACCACGGACAGCTTCGGCCGGTTCAGCATCCCGGTCATGCTCGGTGCCGAGGACGCGCTGGGCACCGGCCAGGTCTCGGTGTTCATGTGCGACACGCGGGACGATCCGGACCGCGAGAAGCGCTACGTCGAGACGCTGGCCGCCCGCCGGGTGGACGGCCTGATTGTCACCGGCCGCCGGATCGAGCCGCGGCCGCCGGTGTCGGCCGGGCACGGCATCCCGGTGGTGTACGCGATGACCCAGCCGCTCGGCGAGGACGGGCCCGCCGTGCTGCCCGACGACGAGGGCGGCGGTCAGGCCGCCGCCGAGCACCTGCTGGGCCGCGGGCGGCGGCGGATCGGGCACATCACCGGGCCGGAGCGGTTCATGGCGGCGCGCAAGCGCGCGGCGGGGTTCGGCGACGCGCTCGCGGCGGCCGACCTGAAGCCGCACGGCGATGTGCGGTACGGCGAGTGGAGCGAGCGCTGGGGCCGGGAGGCGGCCCGCCAGCTGCTCGCCGACTGCCCGGATACCGATGCGATCTTCTGCGGCAGCGACCAGATCGCCCGCGGCGTGGCCGACACGCTGCGCGAGTCCGGGCGGCCCATACCCGACGACGTGGCGCTGGTCGGCTTCGACAACTGGGAGCCGATGGCGCTCGGCGCCCAGCCCCCGCTGACCAGCGTGGACATGTGCCTGGAGGAGGTCGGCCGGGTGGCCGCCGAACTGCTGCTCGCGGCCATCGCGGACGAGCCCGCGCACGGCACGCAGACGATCCCCTGCCGCCTGGTGGTGCGCCAGTCGAGCCGGGCGAAGCGCGGGTAACCGGACAGCCTTCGCCGCGCTCCGGTCCTTCTCAGGGGTCGCCAAGCAGGGCAGCTCAGGCTGAGCTGAGAGCGGCAAGGCGGGCGGCGCGGCAGCGCCGCCCGCCTTGGCTGTCAGCCGGCCGCCGTATCGCCTCCGGGCCCCTCGGGGACCTCACCGGGCGCGGCGGCCTCGCCGGCCGTGCGAGCCTGGCTGGCGGCGCGGGCCTCGCTGGCGGTGCGCAGCAGGTGGCGCTGGGACCGTACCTGGAAGAACACGACCACCACGATCAGCGCGATGGAGATCCACAGGCCGTAGTGCGAGATCGTCTGGGCCACCACCACCGCGTGGTGGCCGAGCTCGTACCCCAGGGCGGCCAGGAGCCCCACCCACAGCAGCTCGCTGATGATGTCCAGGATGATGAACGTGAGCAGCCGCATCCCGGCCCAGCCGACGACGACGTAGATGATCGCGGTCGGGAGGGGCACGAACGGGGCGATGATCATGGCCGGCCAGGTGAACTTGCGGCCCCAGCGGTGGACGCGGCCCATGTACTTGGCGCCGCGGTTGCGCCGGCCGCCCAGCAGCACGATCACCCGCTCGCCCCACAGCCGGCCCGCCCACCAGAAGAGCGGATCGAACTTGACCAGGCCGACGATGCCGGCCAGCAGCACCACAGCCAGCGACCCGTGCCCGACGCGGGCGAACGCCGCGCCCGCCACGATCGCCTCGGTGCTCCCGTTCAGCAGCTCGAGGGCCACCGGGTGGGTGCCGACCAGGGAGGCGCGGAACGGCAGCACCGCCCAGTAGAAGACGCCGCTGAGCACGATGCCGAGCCAGCACAAGATGTCGATCCGCCGTGGCTTGCCGGCCCACGGGATCCGCGGGTCGTCCCACGTCGCCTGCTTGTGCCCCCGGTCCGCCGCTACCGGCCCGGCCACAGCCTCCTCGTCCACCCAGATACGGTATCCCGAATCACGGGCAAAACCATTTTTGACCGAACGGGCAAGGGTGACAGCCCTGGTGCCGGCTATCCGCCATGATGGCCCGATGAACGAGGATCCTTTCGCCGCCGCGGCGGCCAGCGCCGAACGCCTCACCGCCCTGACCGGCCCGCATGACGCCGCCGTGGTCCTCGGCTCGGGCTGGACGCCCGCCGCCGACGCGATCGGAGCGGCGGAGGCCGAGGTCCCGCTGACCGAACTCGGCGGGTTCCCCGCGTCCACCGTGCCGGGGCACACGGCCACGGTGCGTTCGGTAGCCGCGGGACCGGTGCGGGTCCTGGTGTTCCTCGGCCGGGTGCACCTGTACGAGGGGCTGTCCCCCGCCGCCGTGGTGCACGGCGTCCGGACGGCGGTGTCGGCGGGCTGCCGGACCGTGGTGCTGACCAACGCGGCGGGCGGCATCAGGCCCGGGCTGAGCGTCGGCGAACCGGTGCTGATCAGTGACCATCTCAACCTGACCGGCAGGTCACCGCTGGCCGGGCCGCCGCCGCCCGGCGGGCGGTTCGCGGACCTGACCGACCTGTACTCGCGGCGGCTGCGGGCGCTGGCCCGCGAGGCGGACCCGAGCCTGACCGAGGGGGTCTACGCGATGATGCCCGGCCCGCACTACGAGACGCCGGCCGAGATCGCCATGCTGGGCAGGCTGGGCGCCGACCTGGTCGGGATGTCGACCGGCCTGGAGGCGATCGCGGCCCGGCACCTGGGCGCGGAAGTCCTCGGCATCTCCCTGGTCACCAACCTGGCGGCGGGCCTGGCCGGGCGGGAGCTCAGCCACGCCGAGGTGGTCGAGGCGGGCCGGGCCGCAGCCAGCCGGGTGGGCACCCTGCTGGCCGGGATCCTGCCCAGGGTCCGGGCCTAGACCGCCAGCCCCATATGGTCGGCGAGCACCGCGTGGTGATCGGCGCCGTCCAGCGGGTCGGCGTGCACGCTGGCCGCGGCGAGCCTGGGGATCGCGTGGATCAGCGCGTGCTCGGCGCTCACCGCCACGTCGTGCGCCTGGACGATGGAGCGGGCCGGATCCACCGAGATCTCGCACTCGGCGCGTAGCATGCGGCCGACCCAGCGGAGCCGGACCCGCCCGACGGCCAGCACGCCGGGGGTGGCGCGCAGGGTGGCCTCGGCCTGATCGGTCAGGGCCGGGTCGACGCTGTCCATCAGGCGGCGGCCGACCTCGCGGGCCGCCTGCCAGCCCACCGCCAGGATGGCCGCCGTGATGAGAAGGCCCACCACCGGGTCGGCCCAGCGCCAGCCGATCGCCACCCCGCCCGCTCCGGCGAGCACGGCCAGCGAGGTGAACCCGTCGGTCCGGGCATGCAGGCCGTCGGCGACCAGTGCGGCCGAGCCGATCCGGCGACCGGTCCTGATCCGGTAGCGGGCGACCAGCTCGTTGCCCGCGAAGCCGAGCGCGGCCGCGACGGCGACCGCGGTCAGGTGGGTGACCGGATGCGGGTGCAGCAGCCGGCCGGCCGCGGCGAACGCGGCCGCGGCCGAGGAAAGCACGATCACGGCCACGATGACCATGCCGGCCAGATCCTCGGCCCGGCCGTAGCCGTAGGTGTAACGGCGGGTCGGGCGCCGGCGGCTGAGCACGAACGCGATGCCGAGCGGGACCGCGGTCAGCGCGTCGGCCGCGTTGTGCAGCGTGTCGCCGAGCAGCGCCACCGAGCCGGACAGCACGACCACCGCCGCCTGGGCGAGCGCGGTCGCTCCCAGCCCGGCCAGCGAGATCCACAGCGCCCGCAGGCCTTCGGCCGAGGACTCCAGCACGGTGTCGACCGCGCGGTCGTGGTCGTGCGAATGCGGCCCGGCCGCGTGCCGGACGCGGGCCCACAGTCCCCGGTGCCCGCGGTCATGGTCATGGTCGTGCGGGTGGTGGTGGTGGTGGTGCGGGCGGGGATGACCGGCTGGGTCCTGCTCGTGCCTCATCCTTCCAGCATGACCCGGAAAACCCGTTGCAGCACATCGACACCAGCCACCTTGATGCGGCTGCAAACCGCTCGCAGGAGCTATGACACGGCGCTGGGCTGAGGCTGAGGCTGGAGCTGGGGCTGGGCCACCGCGACATGCCCGCCGGAGCGGAGACGGGCGCGGGGGCGTGCAGTACGCCCGTTCGGGATAAAAAATAAGGTGCTACGGGCGGAAGCCGGCCGGCGGCGGGCCACCCGGCGGGTCATCACGATCGGAGACTGCGGATGAGTGACGGGGAAAGGCTGGCCGTGCCGGAGACGGCCGGACGGATGGCGCGGGCCGCGTCGGCGTTCCTGGGGGCGCTGACCGCGGGGCAGCGGGAGCGGGCCTGCTTCGCCTTCGGCGACGAGCGGCGCGACTGGTCGTTCCTGCCCGAGCCGGACCGGGATGGCCTGCCGATCGGCGCGCTGGACGACGGGCAGCGCCGGCTCGGGCACGAGCTAATCGCGGCCGGGGTGAGCATGCCGGGGTACGCCAAGGTCGTGTCGGTGATGGCCATGGAGCACGTATGGCGTGCGCTGATGCCCGGGCTGGCCGATCTGTTCAACCCGGAGCGGTTCTGCTTCAGGGTGTTCGGCTCGCCGGGCGACCGGGTGTGGGGCTGGCAGTTCGCCGGGCATCACGTGTCACTCAACTTCACCATCGTGGACGGCCGGTACATCTCCCCCACCCCGTGCATGCTGGGCTCGGAGCCCGCAACCTACGGGCTGCTCGCGCCGCTGGCCGACGACGAGGAACTCGGCTACCGGCTGGTGAACTCCCTGGACACGGCCCAGCGGCGCGCCGCCATCATCCACCACCGGCCGCCGCCGGACCTGGCGGCGCGGATGGTGCCCCGTCTCGGCCAGACCGAACGGCCCGACGCGGTGTTCGCGCCCGAGCCGGACTACGTGATCAGCGAGGAGGAACGGGACATCCTCAGCTACGTCCGGTTGGGTCCTAAGGGCGTTCCGGCGGCCGCGTTCGGCCAGCAGCAGCTCGATCTGCTCGCGGCGCTGGTCGGGGGGTTCGCGCGGCGGCTGCCGGACGAGGTGGCCGGGGCGCAGCTGCACGACCTGGAGCGCGCGGGCCTGGACAGCCTGGCGTTCGCCTGGGCGGGCGGCACGTCGCCCGGGGAGCGGCATTACTACCGGGTCCAGGGACCGACGCTGCTCATCGAGCACGACAACACCCAGGGAAACGGGAACCACATCCATTCGGCGTGGCGGAACCCGGCCGACGACTTCGGCGACGACGTGCTGGCTGAGCACTACCGCTTGCACCACGCGTAACGTCCGATTCGAATAGAGGAGCAAATCCAGCGTGCTTGCCTCGGGGATCAACGGACAGCGGCGGCTGCCAGTGCGGTGGCTGACCCTTTTTCCGCTGCCTCTTCCGTGGCGGCCAGCTGCTCGCCTCTGCGCCGGGCGTGGCGGCCGTAGGCCACCATCCAGCCCACGAGAGCCGCAGCCACGGCGTAGGGCATCACCTTAGTGATGGTCAGCGCGGTCGCGGTCGAGGTGGTCTCGACGATGACGACCCTGGCCACTGCTTCGGCAAGGTACGTCACGCCCCAGACGATGGTGAACAGGCGGAAGACGTGGCGGAACCCCAGATAGCGCCAGAGCGCCGCGAAATCACGCCCCTTGGGGGTGTCCGCGCCCATGAACTCCAGGGCGAACCGGTAGATCAGGGGCCTGCTGGACCACAGCGAGGCCAGGCAGAACAGGCCGAACATCGCGGTGGGCACCGAGCCCTCGAGCAGCACCAGCCGGGCGTTACCGCTCAGCAGTCCCAGCATCGTGCCGACCGCGATCCCGGCCAGGACGAGAACCCCGAGTACGTCCACGCGCCGGCGACGGGCCAGGCCGGCCAGTACGCCCAGGGCCGGGAAGACGCCACTCAGGACGAGAGCCGACACCGCGCTCTGCCCGGCGGAGCGGAGCAGCTGATAGGCCACCAGGGGCCCGGCGATATCGAAGACCGCGGTCATCGCCAGGGCCTGGAAGCGGTTGCGGTTGCGACCTGATGCCTGGTTGCTGTTCATATCCTCAACGCTAGGAGCGCGCCGGGATCTGGCCCAGTGTGCTCCATCCCGAACTCGGCATGACGCATGTCATCGCCGGCGCCGTGCGATACGTCTGGCTGGGCCGCCGGATACCGGCCGGTACCTCACGGCTTCCGGGCTACGCCGCCGAGGAAGGTCGCCGTACGCGGCGTCCCGGCCGGTGCCGGGTCGCCGCCGGACCAGGACATCACTGGAACCACGCCTGGCGGTACGAGCTCGAGGCCAGCGAAGAAGCTCACGAGGTCCTCCAGCGGGTGGATGTATAGCTGCGCGGCCGTGTACGCCGAGGTGAAGTTCTCCCCCTCGGACGGGTTGCCGGAACCGACGGAGATGATCAGGTAGCTGCCGGGAACGACCGCCTGGGCGAAAGCGGCGGCGACGTCGCGGGCGGTCCCGGCGTCCGCGAAGTGCAGGATCGCGGAGAGGATCACGCATGCGGGCTCGGCCAGGTCGATCAGTTCCTTTAGCCCGGCATCACCCAGAATGCCACCGGGATCGCGCATATCGCCGGGCACCGCGATCACTCCGGGGCTCTTGGCGAGCAGGCCGCGGGCGTGCGAGATCACGATGGGGTCGTTGTCCACGTACGCCACCCGCGCTTCCGGGTCGACGTGCTGGGCGATTTCGTGCGTGTTCAGCGCGGTCGGCAGGCCGGCGCCGACGTCGATGAACTGCCGGACCCCGCGGGCCGCCACGTAGCTGACGGCGCGGCCGAGGAACTGCCGGTTCTCCCTGGCCATCTGCGCGGAGATCGGATGGATCGCCAGCATCTTCTCCGCGAGTTCGCGGTCGGCCGCGAAGTTTTCCTTTCCGCCCAGCCAGTAGTCCCAGACCCTGGCGATGTTCGGCCTGGTCGGGTCGAATGGCTCCACCGCTCCTCCTTCTGGCCACCTCACCGTCCATCATGCCCTGTGCAGCCCACCAGCCACGTTCTAAACACCTCCATCCGTTCAGCGAATGGTCGCGTCACGGTCACCATGTCGCGGAGACCGGCAGGACGCCAGGCGATGTGCCCGGCAGGGAGGTAAAGACGCCGTTGTCGATCCGGCCGAACGAGAAGGCCTGGACGAGCAGGTGGCTGCTGCCGCCGGCCACCGCCAGCACCTGGCATGCCGAGGCGATCGCGTCCCGGGCACCGGCGTCGCTGGGGAACCGGGCCGTCTGTGTCCGCAGCACCCGGACCAGTCGCCCGTCCGCGGCGGACAGCTCGGCGACTCGTGCGGTCGCGGTGTGGTGCCCGGCGCGGCAAGACGACGTGATGACGTCGCCGCCGCCGGGTGCGATCATCGCGGACCGGAGGCCCGGCACGGGGGCGGCGAAGGCGGCGAGCCGTGCCGCCGCCAGGCTGCCGCCGGGCGCCGCGAGATCGAGCTCGCGGACTCCGGTGATCTCGGCCGGGATCATGCTCTGGGAGGCGCTGTGCCACCAGGGGACGACGACCGTGTCGTCGCCGGCCCAGGAGGGCACGCCAGGCCAGTACCCCGGCGCACTCCGGCCGGTCCAGGTCCGGGTGGCCCCGCTGGCTACGCTGATGACCTCGACGCTGCCATACAGCGCCCCGGGCGGAAACTCATGCGCCGAGGACAGCGCGAGCATCCTGGAGTCCGGGGACAGCGCCGCGCCGGTTACCGGCACGCCCCTGCTGTCGAAGCCCAGCCGGCGTAGCCCTCCTGGCCGGCCGTCCGGGGAGATGGTCAGCTGGAACACGGTGACGTCGGCCACGCCGGGCAGGTCGCCGCCCCGGGAGACGACGATCACGAAGTGCCGGTCATCCGCGCTCGCGAAGGGCTCGCCGCCGACCGGGGATCGCGGGGTGCCCGCCGGCACGGGTATCGCGACGGAGCCCGTCACGTGCCCGTCGCCCGAGGCCCGGACGACAACCTCCCGTCCGGTGACGACGACGTAGTAGCCAGGCATGCCGCCAGGTAGTGGCGGCGAGGTGCCCGCGGGCACGCTGGCGGGGGAGCGCGGGCTCGCCGTGCAGGCCGACAGGGCCGCGATAGCAACGACAGCTGCCGCGGCCACCGCCCTGACTGTCCGCATGCAGATGAGACGCACCGCCATCCATCCCGGTTGCACGGCGTTGGGCCGGTACGCCCCGGGCTGTGCCCGCGAACCGGTCGTCCGCCGGGGCCAGCACGGTGCAGGCTTGGAGGGTGGGCGATGAGCGGGCCGAGACCTACCTGCGGCTGCTGGCCGAGGCCGAGCTGCGGCGGGCCGGTGACCGGCTGCGTGACCTGGATGCCGGGGCCGGGACGGACGTCTGGCCCGATCCGGGCATGACGCCGTTCGCCACCGCGGAGAGCACGCAGTGGAAGGTCGTCCGCGCCGGGCGGATCCTCGTCGCGGCCGGCGCGCTGGACGAAGAATGCCTGGACCGCGTCGCGGCTGATCTTGACGCGGCCATCCGGGTCCGGTCACGGCTCCTGCTGAACTGGGATCGCAGGCGAGGCATGGTGTACCGCGGCGTGTACGCGCCGCAGGCCCGATTCGCGCCGCACGCCCGCCCGCCGCTGCCGCCTGGTCCCGTTAGCCGGGCGATACGGGTCACGCCCATCGGCCGGGCGCTGCGGGTGGCCAGCGGCCGCGCGCCGTGGGCGCTGCACCTGATGTCGCTGGTGCGGACCGAGACCGAGGCCGTGATCACCGTGGTCATGCGCATGCACTGGCCACCGGACGGGTCGAGCACGGATCTGGAGATCACCGGGGCCGGCCCGCACCATATGCCGTACGACCAGCTCTGGGCGGTGGACGACCAGGGGACTCGCTACACGGTCCGGTTCGAGGGCGGTCAGGGCGGGACGGCCGCCTGGCGGGGCATCGCTCCGCTGTCACCCGTGCCGCCGCGTGGCGCCCGGCGGCTTGACCTGGTCGGCGACGGAATCCGCCTCCTGCAACTCCCCCTCAGGCCGCCAGCCGCGCATGACCGCCGGGCCGCGCCGCCGGTGACCGAGCCGGCGGCGGTCCCGCCCGGCGAACGCCTGCTCGTGCTGGAGGCCGAACGCATGCTGGCCAGCGGAGATGCCAGGGGACCTGTCGAGGGCCCGGTCCCGGGTGAGATCATCACGGTGCTCACGGAGGCGGGCGCGATCGCCGCCGACAGCCCGGTACCCGGCCAGCTCGCGGCGCTGTGCCAGCGGCTTGGCGCGGCCGGGCACGACATCACGGTCCCTCCCGCCGCGCAGATCCCGGCGCAGTGGGCCAGCGTCATCGCGCAACGCGGCACGCCAGTGCCCGCAGACGGCCCTGAGGTGTTCGCGCCGCTCGCCGGCGTCCTTCCGGACGTCGACGGGACGCGGTTCGCCCTGGCCGGGCTGAGCACGGCCGCGGGCGAGAGCCACCTGCACGTGGTGAGCAGCGGCATGCCGCAGCTCGCGGACCGGTTCGCGTATAACTGGACGCCGGGTTTCTCCTGGTGGCTCAGGGACGGCACCGGGAACTGGCACGTGGCGACGGCAGGCGAACCGTGCGCACTCGGGGACGGCACGCAAGCGTTCCAGCTGCGGCTGACGCCGCCGCTCGCCGAGGTCCCGGACCTGGCTGAGGTGGTGGTGACCGGACCGGCGACGCGGGTCCGCGCCACGATACCGGTTCGCCCGCCCCCGGGAGCGAGCCAAGATTGACGCTGAGGCCGGCTCAGGTGCCGGCCGGGTGCCAGACGGTCTTGGTCTCCAGGTAGGCGAGCATGCGCTCCAGGCCGGGCGCCAGCGTCCAGTCCTTGTCGCCGGGCTTGACGACCCGCTTGAGGTTCTCCGCCGCGGCGACGGCCAGGTCGTCGGCCAGGGGGCCTGACGCGCCGCACAGGTCGACGGCGTTGACGTCCATGTGCGAGGCCAGCCAGGGCGTGATCTCGGCGGTGCGCCCGGTCAGCACGTTGATGACGCCGCCGGGCACGTCGGAGGTTGCGAGCACCTCGGACAGCGAGACCGCGGGCAGCGGGCGGCACTCGCTGGCCAGCGCCACTACCGTGTTGCCGCTGACCACCGCGGGCGCGACCACCGAGACGAAGCCCAGCAGGCTCGAGGCCTGCGGTGCGATCACCGCCACCACGCCGGTCGGCTCGGGCAGCGAGAAGTTGAAGTAAGGCCCGGCCACCGGGTTGGCCGCCCCGCGCACCTGGGCCAGCTTGTCGGCCCAGCCGGCGTACCAGACCCAGCGGTCGATGGCCGCGTCCACGGTGGTCTCCGCCTGCCGCGCGCCGATTCCCTCGGCGTTCCTTGTCTCGGCGATGAACTGCGCGCGGCGGCCCTCGAGCAGTTCGGCCACCCGGTACAGCACCTGCCCGCGGTTGTAGGCGGTGGCCGCCGACCAGCCGCCGAAGGCCTTCCGCGCGGCCGTGACCGCGTCTCGCGCGTCCTTGCGCGACGCCAGGGCCGCGTTGGCCAGGAACCCGCCCTTGTGGTCGGTCACCACGTACGAGCGCCCGCTCTCCGAACGAGGGAACATCCCGCCGATGTACAGCTTGTACGTCTTGCGCACGGCGATGCGCGAGGCGGTAACAGTGCTGGTCCGGGGGGACGGCTCTGCTGGCAACCCCCGGGGGGACTCCATCCCCCCGGACCCCCCTGGCCGACCCCCCCGATCAAAACCAGGCGTATCAGACATCGAGGTACGCCTCCAGCCCGTGCCGACCGCCCTCCCGGCCGTAGCCCGATTCCTTGTAGCCGCCGAACGGCGAGGCCGGATCGAATTTGTTGAACGTGTTCGCCCACACCACGCCGGCCCGGAGCCGGGAGGCCATCCACAAGATCAGGGATCCCTTCTCGGTCCAGACCCCGGCCGAGAGCCCGTACGGCGTGTTGTTGGCCTTCTCCACCGCCTCGGCCGGCGTCCGGAAGGTCAGCACGGAAAGCACCGGGCCGAAGATCTCCTCCCGGGCGATGCGGTGCGCCTGCGACACGCCGGTGAACACCGTCGGCGGGAACCAGAAGCCCTTCACCGGCAGCTCGCACGGCGGCGACCAGCGTTGCGCGCCCTCCGCCTCACCGACCTCGGACAGCTCGCGGATCTTGGCCAGCTGCGCCGCGGAGTTGATGGCGCCGACGTCGGTGTTCTTGTCCAGCGGGTCACCGAGCCGCAGGGTGGCCAGCCGCCGCCGCAGCGACGCCAGCACCTCTTCGAACACCGACTCCTGCACCAGCAGCCGCGAGCCGGCGCAGCACACGTGCCCCTGGTTGAAGAAGATGCCGTTCACGATGCCCTCGACCGCCTGGTCCACGGGTGCGTCCTCGAACACCACGTTGGCGGCCTTTCCGCCCAGCTCGAGGGTCACCTTCTTGCGTGACGGCGCGCAGGCCCGGGCGATCTCCTTGCCGACCTCGGTGGACCCGGTGAACGCCGCCTTGTCGATGCCGGGGTGGGTGACCAGCGTGCGACCGGTCTCCCCCGCCCCGGTGACGATGTTCACCACGCCCGGCGGCAGGTCAGCCTGCTGGCAGATCTCGGCGAAGGCCAGCGCGGTCAGCGGCGTCGTCTCAGCCGGCTTGAGCACTACCGTGTTGCCGCAGG
>Ga0335081_10006201_pt1 | contig 19020 bp, 13 predicted proteins | sample Lox_Sample_35_FD_206713 | JGI IMG/M metagenome (GOLD analysis project Ga0335081, IMG submission 206713) | Soil microbial communities from Loxahatchee National Wildlife Refuge, Florida, United States - Lox_Sample_3.5 | ecosystem: Environmental > Terrestrial > Soil > Wetlands | place: USA...
TTTCGCCGGCCTGCGGGTAGCGTTCGGGCTCGGCGAAGGCGCGCGTGCCGAGCATGTCGGCGTGCGGGAAGACGGGCTCGCGGCTGGAATCGAACTGGAGGTAGCAGAGCGATTTGGAATCGGGCGACCACCAGAAGCCGGTGCCGAGCTCGAGCTCTTCGGGGTAGACCCAGTCGGGGACGCCGTTGCGCAGGGTTTCGGTGCCATTGCCGGTGAGGCGGGTCTCTTTGCCGGAAGCGATGTCGATGGTGTAGAGGTCCCAGCCGCGGCGGAAGGCGACCATGCGGGCGTCGGGGGAGAGCTTGGCGTCGAGCTCGGGGACGGGGGTTTTGGTGAGCTGGTCCCACTTGCCGGTGGCGGTGTGAATGGCGAAGAGGTCGCCGCCGGCAGAGTAGAGGAGGAGTTTGGCGTCGCGGGAGAACTGGAGGCCGGCGATGCGGGCGCGGCGGTTGGTCCAGTCGGTTGGGCCTTCCTCGGCGGCGGGACTCACGGCGGCGGCATCGATGGGGGTGGTGTCGATGAGCGGTTTGGAGGATTTGGTGGCGGGGTCGTAGAGCATGATGGAGCGGCCCTGGCGGAAGGCGAAGGTTTTGCCGTCGGGGAGCCAGGTGGGGGGAGCGGCGAACCCGCCGCGCCCGCCGCCGCGTCCGCCCTGGAGCGTGTCGAGCGTGATGGGCTTTTTCTGGGCGGAGGCGCAGAGGGAGAGCAGAAGGATGAGGACGAGGTTTCTCATTTGAGAGTGATTGTAGCAGCCGGGGTTCGCGCTAGGATGAATACGGTAGTATGCGGGCCGAAGCGTTTTGGAAAGCCGTGACTCTCGATCGCTCAGATTTCCTGGATTCGCTGGTGGCGCTGCTCGACGATCATGGTGTCAGGTATTGCGTGATCGGGGGGCAAGGCGTGAATGCCTATGTCGAACCCCTGGTCAGCCTGGATCTGGACCTGGTTGTCGCGGTGGAACAACTGGAGAACGTGGAGAAGTTGCTGCGCGCCAACTTCGAGGTGGAGGCGTTTCCGCACAGCCTGAACGTGTCTTCGCCGGGGTCGCAGCTCCGTGTGCAGGTTCAGACCGATCCCCGATATTTCGAGTTTGTGGGACGCGCCGCGCGGCGGGAAATTCTCGGGATTTCGATGCCGGTAGCGGACATCGCGGACGTTTTGCAGGGTAAGATCTGGGCTGCAAGCGATCCGTCGCGGCGGCCGAGCAAGCGCCGGAAGGACCTGCTGGATATCGAGCGCCTGTTGGAGAGCTATCCGGGCCTGCGGGACCGGGTTCCGGCGGAGATTCTAGCGCGACTGGAGTAGCGCGGCCAGTGCTTTCTCGGAGAGCTCGACCTGCTCGCGGCCGGTGCCGTCGGTGGGGGTCTCCGCCAGCAACTGGTGCTGAATCGCGATCGCCTGCGTGATCGCCTGGCGGGCTTCGGACGGGCGGCGATTGCGGGCCAGCGCGTAGGCGACGTGGCGGAGCGCACGGGCGCGTCGGGAGCGCAGCAGGCGGTCGTTGGGAGCGCGCGACAGGCTGTCATCGAACATCGTGAGCGAGCGTTGCGCCAGTTGGAGGGACTCGCGGGGATCGATCTTACCCAAGGGATAGGACAGTTTGTAACAGGCGATTGCGAGGCTCAGGCGAGCCGAAGCATTGTCGGGGTCGGCGCTGGAGAGTTGCTGGGCCAATGCCAGGTAGCGGCGGCCGGCAACCACCGCCTGGGCGGACTTGCCGAGCGATTTGCCGGTCTCGCTATCGTAGATGTTGCTCTCGTGGTTGGCTGCGGCCATTTTCTGGCGGAGATAACCGGGATTTTGCGGCTGCTCCGCCAGCAGGCCGTCGATGATCGGCTCCGACTCGCGGAGCACGGCTAACGCCTCGTCATATCGTTCATTGTCCGCGAGTGCGATCGCGAGCAGCCCGGATATGAAGTGGAGGCGGCCGCGAGAGTAGCTGCCGGCTCGTGAAGAAGTTCCGGGTCGTTGCCGGCGCTGCGCGCGAGATTGTCCAGATAATCGAGGGCGGTAGCAACGAGTTTCTCGCGCACACGCGTGGAGCCTGGCAGGCGGGCGACATCATCGTGAAGCTCGATGAAGCGGCCGGCCAGTTTACGGACCTGCTGGAATCGTTGCTGGGCCACGCGCGCTTCGGAGAGCGAGATCAGGGCGCCCGCGGCGAGCGAGATCACCACGGCGGCGGTGGCCGCGACTCCCCACCGGTTGCGCGCGGTGAAGCGCGAGAGCCGGTAGACGAAGGTATCGGGCCGCGCGGCCACGGGACGGTTCTCCAGGTAGCGAAGAATGTCTTCCGAGAACTGTTCGACGGAGCGATAGCGACGCGCCGGGTCGCGGTGCATGGCCTTGAGCACGATGGTGTCGAGATCGCCGCGGAGCGCGGCGCCGCCCACTGCCGAGGGCGGCTTCGCGTCGGTTTCGACGATCTCTTTATGAAGCGCGGCAGGATCGTGACGGGTGAGGGAGCGCGGGCGCTTACCGGCGAGGAGTTCGTAGAGTGCGACGCCGAGTGAGTACACGTCGGTGGCAGTGGAAACGGGCTGACCGAGGATCTGCTCGGGCGAGGCGTATTCCGGAGTCATCACCAGGACCCCGGTTCGGGTCTGCGGGGCGGCATCGCCCAGCAGCTCCGGGCTGAGCAGCAGCTTGGCGATCCCGAAATCCAGCAGCTTCGGGACGCCGTCGCGGGTCACCAGGATGTTGGTAGGTTTCAGGTCGCGGTGGACGATCAGCTTCTGATGCGCGAACTGCACGGCATCGCAGACACTGCGGAACAGGACGAGCCGATCGTGAATGGCGATGTGGCGGGACGCGCAGTATTCGTTAAGGGGCTGGCCTCGACGTACTCCATGACGATGTAGGGCATGCCTTCGTCGATGGTGCCGCCGTCATAGAGAGCGGCAATGTGGGGGTGATCGAGAGCGGCGAGGATCTGGCGCTCGTTGCGGAAGCGGGCCCGGGCCGCGGGTTCATCGGTGTCGAACCGCAGGATTTTGAAGGCCACGTTTTTGCGGAACTGATCGTCGTCGCGGTTGGCCAGAAACACAGCGCCCATGCCGCCGCGGCCAAGCAATTTGCGGATCCGATAGGGTCCAACGCGGCGCCCGACCCACTGCTCCAGTTGGGACGCGGACTGTCCATTCGGATTCCGCCGGCGCGCTGGTCTCGGTGGGCAGAGCGGTACCCGGTTGAAAATCGTCTGGCGCGGCATCCGGCACGATTGAGGCATGGTATCAGCGGCGGCAGGGCGGGGCAACCCGCGGACACGGCGCTGTCGCCGAAGGATTACCATGGGAAACAATATGGAGGGTGATCGGCTCGGGCACTTCTCCCTGTTGGAGAAGATCGGCGAGGGCGGCATGGGACGCGTCTACAAAGCCAGGGACACGCGCCTGGAGCGGCTGGTCGCCATAAAGGTGCTGCCCGAATCCCGGATTGCCGACACCGAGCGGCGGGCGCGCTTCATCCGCGAGGCCAAGGCGGCCTCCGCCCTGAATCATCCCAACATCGTCACCGTACATGAGACTGGCGAAGAAGATGGGCGGATGTTTATCGTCATGGAACTCGTGGAGGGCAGACCCCTGAACGAACTGATCCCGCGCAAGGGGATGCGGCTCACCGAGGCGCTGCGGATCGCGGCCCAGGTGGCGGACGCGCTCACGGCGGCACACGCGGCGGCAATCGTGCATCGCGATCTGAAGCCCGGCAACGTCATGGTGGACGGGCATGGGCGCGTCAAGGTGCTGGATTTCGGGCTGGCGAAGCTGTCCTCATCGCCTGCCGGCGCGGACGAAGCGACCCGCACGATGGCTGTGGAGCAGCCGCGAACCGAGGAGGGCGTGGTACTCGGCAGCGTGCCGTACATGTCACCGGAGCAGGCCGAGGGCAGGCCGGTGGACGTGCGCAGCGACATCTTCTCTTTTGGCGCGGTGCTCTACGAGATGATCACGGGGCAGCGGGCGTTCCGGGGCGAGTCGCGCGCCTCGACGCTGGCGGCGGTGGTGGAAAAGGATCCGCAGCCGCCCAGCGAGATCGCGGCGGCCACTCCGCCGGAGCTGGAACGGCTGATCGCGCGATGCCTGCGGAAGGATGTCGGCCGGCGGAGCCAGCATATGGCGGATGTAAAGCTGGCGCTCGAAGAGCTGCGGGATGAGTCGGAGTCGGGCAAGCTGGCGGCGACTCCGCCGCGTGTAGCTTGGCGCGGCCGGTTGTGGCCGACGGCGGGGATCGGCTGCGTTGCAGTTGCGGCGGCGGCCATCGCCTGGACCTACATGAGCCGCGGTGGCGTGGCGCCTCAGGGTCCTGAACTGGTGCGCTTGTCGCCCGATGACGGAAACGCTTACGGGTTTCCGGACCTCTCTCCAGACGGCAAGTTTGTCGCATACGTTTCGGATAGGAGCGGCAAACGTGAGTTGTGGCTGCAGCAGGTGGCCGGCGGCGATCCGATTCAGTTGACGCATGCGGCCGGCTCCGTGATCGCCGCCCGTTTCTTCCCGGACGGCGCGCGGCTGATTTATGGCGCCGCATCGGCGGATCGCAACACGACCAGCGTTGAAGTGATCCCCACTTTGGGCGGGCAGGCTCGCGTGCTGGCCACCGGGAAGAGGATCGTCGGCGGCGACCTTTCGCGGGACGGCCGCCTGCTCGCCTACTTTGAAGCCGAGAGCGCCAACTCGCGCCCGCATCTGATGGTGATGTCAACCGATCTCGGTCAACCGCATGAATTGGGGAACTGGGGGCAGACGCAGCCGGGGCAGGATTATTATCCGGCCGCGGTTTGGACCAGCGACAATCGCCACCTGTTGTGTGTTGGGGTGAATGGCGCCGGCGCCTCGAGCTTCGACGATTGGGATTGGCTTGCACTGCCGGTGGACGGAGGCACTCCACGGCCCACGGGAGCCGGCATGGCCCTTCGAGCGGCGGGGTTGAGACTTACCAGCCCGAACCTGATCTCGGGCGACCGGATTCTGTTTTCCGGCGGCAAGACCGAGCGGAGCAATGTTTGGGAAATCCGCTTCGCGCCAGATTCGCTGCGCGTACGCGGCGGTCCACGGCAGCTGACCTTCGGAACCGAGAATGAGCTTCCCACCAGCGTCACCGCCTCCGGAATGCTGGCTCTGGATATTGCGAAAACCTCAACGGACCTCTACCTGATCCCCCTTTCCGCCAGCACTGGGCAACCCACGGGCTTGAGCCGGCGGCTGACCCGCGACGGCCGCGAGAAGTATGCATATGGGGTTGGCGGAGCACCCGGCCAGGCATACTTTTCGGTGGCGGAAGGGGCGGGATCCAAACGCAATGACTTCGCGGTGGATCTGGAGACCGGGAAGCAGACACCGGTGGCAAGCGGGCTGGATAACAAAACCCGCATTTTCCTCTCGTCGGACGGACGACTGGTAGGGTATTCGATCGCGGAAGGCGACGTGTTTTCGATCCGCGTGGGATCCGCCGGCAGCCCTCCAGCCGCCGCGCGCGCGCTATGCAAAGGCTGCGGGCGCGGCGCAAGATTCTCGGCCGATGGGCGCTACATCCTGTTCCAGCCGGAAGCCAGGGTTGCGCCCGACCCGAATCGGAAATACAGCTTGCGGCTGATGGATGTAGCTTCGGGCAAGGATCGGCCGTGGCTGGAGCACCCGACGGGATCCGTCACGGCCGTGGGTACGTTCGGCGCGGATTCCGCCTGGGTTGCGGTGCGCCTGCAAATGGTGCGGGGAGTGGACTCGGGCCGGTGGTACGTTCTCCCGTGGAAGGAGGAGCCGGTACCGCCATCGGAGTGGATTGAGGTGACGAAGGCGCCGGCGGTCGCGAATTTTGCGCCTCACGGGGACTTCTTTCACTTTTTCCAGGACGGCAAGCTCATGGCGATCCGCTTCAACCGCAAGACCCGCGCGGTCAGCGAGCCCTATGAAGTGAAGTTTCCGCCGGGATCGGCGGAGATGGTGAAGCCCGACGACATCAGATTGCTCCGAGGTCCCGGATTGGTCTTCTCGCGCCGGGCGTTCACAGACTCGGTCTGGCTCATGCGGCTGCCAGGGTAACGCGGAAGCTTGGAGGCCGCAGCCAGGGATAGGGCTCAAGCCGTTGAAAACCGGACTAGGGGCCGAGGGGAGTACCGAAGCCGCCGTGAACGATAACAAGCGCGCGTGATCGATTCCGGATCAGGTGCCGGACTGCGCCGAGTCCGTTTTGGGGGTGTGGCCGAAGCTGCCCGCCGACATTCCGGCGCTTGAGTCGGCAGTTCCCGCATTCTCCTTTTTCGCCTCGCGCCGGCCAACGGAACGAAAGCCCATTTCAGAACAGCTATCGGACAAAACGTCGCCCTTCCACGAGCGCCCGTTTGAACTAGGCCGCTCGCGCGGCGGGCTACGCGGAGGCAAGGGATGCGGCCTTTGCCGGAGGCCGGAGCCATCCTGTGGGGAGATGTGTCTAGTGCCCGAAAGATTCAGCGGGAGCACGTGCAACCGAGGTAAAATCATCGGCGCGCGAACTGTGCGTGAACGCATGAACCATCAGGTATCCCAATCCCCCGAGTCCGGCAGCACCGGGGCATCCAAGAGTGAGGGCATCAGCCGGAGGTCTCTGTTGCTAGGGGGCGCGACGACGCTCGGCAGCACCGCCGTGTCCTACAGCCGTGTAATCGGCGCGAACGAACGGATTTCGCTGGCCCAGGTGGGCATCGGAAACCGGGGCAGGGAACTGGCGTCGGTAGTCGCGGGTCTCAGAAGCGAACATAACGCGGAGATGACCGCGGTGTGCGACCTGTGGAGCGTGAACCGGGAGCGCGCGGTGAAAGCGGCGGCGTCGGCCTATGGACGCGAACCGCGGTCGTTCCAATACGTGGAAGACCTGCTGGCGCTCAAAGACGTGGACGCGGTGATCATCTCCACAGCGGATTTTCAGCACGCGCCGCTCCTGCTGATGGCGGCGGAGGCGGGCAAGGATGCGTATTGCGAAAAGCCGATGGGGAACGTGCTGGAGGAGGCGAAAGCCGCCCGGGACGCGGTGCGCGCGCACAAGCGGGTGGTGCAGGTGGGCACGCAGCACCGGAGCGAACCGTATGAGAGGGCCGCGAAAGAGCAGGTGGATCGCGGCGTTCTCGGGCAGGTCAGCAAGGTGGAGGTGGTTTGGAATTATCACGGGCCGCGGTGGCGCGGGCGGCCCGAGGTGAAACAGATCCGCGAGGAAGACACCGACTGGCGGAAGTGGCTGCTGGGCAAGCCTTACCGGCCGTTCGATCCGCGGCTGTACTTCGAGTTCCGGCTGTACCGCGAGTTTTCGAGCGGCATACCGGACCAGTGGATGACCCATGCCATCGACATGGTTCACTACCTGCTGGACGACCACTTTCCGACGTCGGCGATGGCGCACGGCGGCGTGTACCGGTGGCGCGACGGGCGCGAGAACCCGGACACGTTCCAGGCACTGCTGGAGTACCCCAAGGGCTTCCTGGTGAGCTACGCGACCAGTTTCGCCAACGACAGCGACAGCTTCACGCGGATCATGGGCGACAAGGCCACGCTGGTGAATGTGGGCGGCGAGGGGAGCCAGCGCTGGAAGATCGTGGAGGAAGGCGGGAATCACGAGAGCAACCCGTTCGTGCACCGCTCGCAGAAATATGTCCGGCTGGGGAGCGAACAGCGGCAGGGCTCGACGTTTGCGTCGCGCCTGTTGGGGGGTGCGATCGAAAAGACTTACGGGCCGCTGCCGTTCACATCCGACAGCAATCCGACGCACATGAGGAACTGGCTGGAATGCCTGCGGACGCGCAAGGACCCGAACGCGACGATCGACGACGGATTCGCGCATTCGGTGGCGGCGATCATGGCGGCGCGCGCGCAGCGGGAAGGCAAGAAGCTGTACTGGGACGCGCGGGGCGAGGAGATCGTGGACACGGGGCCGGCTACCGCAGCGGTATAGGGGTTCGGTTCGCGCGGTATCATTAGGGGAAGAAAGCTCCCACCCAAGATGTCTGAAAAATCAGGAATTAACAGCTGGCTGGAAGACGAGTTGTATCAACAGTATCTGCGCGACCGCTCGGCCGTGGACGAGAGCTGGAAAGAGCAGTTTGGGAACGGCGGGACGGCGGCGGCGCCTGCGGCGGCTGCGGGGCAGGTCGGAAACCTGCCACCCGATTGGCAGCCGTTGCGCGGGGCGGCGGGTCGAATCGCGGAGAATATGGCGGCGAGCGTGACGATTCCGCTGGCGACTTCGCAGCGCACCATCGCGGTGAAGGTGATGGACGAGAACCGCCGCATCATCAATCAGCACCGGACGCTCATCGGACGGAGCAAGGTTTCTTACACGCACCTGCTGGGATGGGCGGTGATCCGGGCTCTGGAAGAGCAGCCGGGCATCAACCACGCGTATGCCGAGAGGGACGGCCAGGCGTACCGCGTGACGCACAAGGAAGTGAACCTGGGGATCGCGGTGGACGTCGCGGGCAAGGACGGCGCGCGCAGCCTGATGGTGCCGAATATCAAGAACGCCGGCGGACTGAACTTTCAGGAATACGTGACGGCGTTCGACGACCTGGTATCGCGGGCGCGCAGCGGGAAGCTGACGCCGGCGGATTTCCAGGGGACCACGATCTCGCTGACCAATCCGGGGACTGTGGGGACGATGTCGTCGAACCCGCGGCTGATGGTGGGGCAGGGTGCGATTATCGCGGCGGGGGCGATCGATTATCCGGCGGAATACCAGGGGGCGGCGAACGAGACGCGCGCGCTGCTGGGCATCAGCAAGGTGATGACGCTGACGTGCACGTACGATCACCGGATCATTCAGGGCGCGGAGAGCGGCATGTTCCTGGGCCGGGTGCAGGCGCTGCTGGACGGCGCCGACGGCTTCTACGAGGAGGTTTTCAATCACCTGCGGATGCCGCACCAGCCGGTGCGCTGGGAGACGGACCGCAATCCGGCGCTGCCGGGGGTGAACGCGGCGCGCTACGCCGAAATTGCCAAAGAAGCGGGGATCATGCAGATGATCAACGCTTACCGGGTGCGCGGGCACCTGATCGCGGATCTGGATCCGCTGGGCGCGGAGCCGAGCTATCATGCCGAGCTGGATCCGGAGACGTACGGGCTGACCATTTGGGACCTGGATCGCGAATTCCTGACGGGCAGCCTGGGCGAGGCGATCGGCGAGGGGGCGCCGAAGGCCGTGGCCACGCTGCGCGAGATCCTGGAGACGCTGCGGCAGACGTACTGCGGCAAGATCGGCTGCGAGTACATGAACATCCAGGTGCCGGAGCAGAAGCGCTGGCTGCAGCACCGGATGGAGCCGCAGGCCAACAACTGGCCGCTGGACCTGGACACGCGGCTGCGCATCCTGCACAGCATCATCAAGGGCGAGGAGTTCGAGCATTTCCTGCACTCGCGGTTCGTGGGCCAGAAGCGGTTCGCACTGGAAGGCGGCGAGACCGCGCTGGCGATTCTGAACGAGATCCTGGAGCGCGCGGCGGCGCAGAACGTTCACGAAGTGGTGATGGGAATGGCGCACCGCGGGCGGCTCAACGTGCTGGCGAATACCGTGGGCAAGGACGTCAAACAGATCTTCAGCGAGTTCGAGGGCGAAATCGATCCGAGCAGCACGCAGGGCTCGGGCGACGTCAAGTATCACCTGGGCGCGACCGGCGTACGCAAGACCGCGAGCGGGCGGGAGATCGTGGTGTCGGTGTCGCCGAACCCGAGCCACCTGGAGGCCGTGGACCCGGTGGTGGAAGGCATCGTACGGCCGAAGCAGGACCGGCTGGGCGACGCAGCACGCGAACGGGTGATCCCGCTGCTGATCCACGGCGACGCGGCGTTCGCGGGACAAGGCGTGGTGGCGGAGACGCTGAACCTGTCGCAGCTCGATGGGTACTCGACCGGCGGCACGATTCACCTGATCATCAACAATCAAATCGGCTTCACGACGCTGCCCGACGAATCGCGCTCTACGCCGTACTCGACGGACGTGGCGCGCGGCGTTCAGGCGCCGATCTTCCACGTCAACGGGGACGATCCGGAAGCGGCGATCCGCGTCGTGCAGATCGCGCTCGATTACCGCCAGAAGTTCAAAAAAGACGTGGTGATCGACATGATCTGCTACCGGCGCCACGGGCACAACGAAGGCGACGACCCGAGCTACACGCAGCCGATCCTGTACCGCAAGATCAAGGAGCACGCTCCGGTGGGGGCGCGCTACGAGCAGCGGCTGATCCGCGAGGGCGTGCTTACGGCGGAGGAAGCCAAGGCGATGCGGCAGGAGGTGTCGGGCGCGCTTTCGGCGGCGTACGACGCGGTGCAGCAGCGCGCCGAACGGTACGAGCTACAGGAGCTGAGCGCGGTCCAGGTGGACGAGATCGGCAGCTTCTGCCCGCGGACGTCGGTGAACCAGCAGGTGCTGGAGCGGGTGATTCGCGGGACGACGCACTTCCCGGAGAATTTCCACCTGCATCCCAAGCTGCGCGGATTCGTGGAGAAGCGCCACGAGGCGATTGCCAAGGGCGGCGCCATCGACTGGGCGTTCGGCGAGGCGCTGGCGTTCGGCACGCTGGTGCTGGAGGGAACGGCGGTCCGGTTGAGCGGGCAGGATTCGGGGCGCGGCACGTTCAGCCAGCGGCACCTGGCGTTCTACGACTACGAAACGCAGAAGCGCTACGTGCCGATGCAGCACATCTCGCCGGACCAGGCGCGGTTCGACGTGGTGGACAGCTCGCTGAGCGAGTACGCGGTGCTGGGCTTCGAATTCGGCTACAGCGTGGCCGACCCGCTGACGCTGGCGATCTGGGAGGCGCAGTTCGGCGACTTCGCCAACGGCGCGCAGATCATGATCGACCAGTTCATTTCTTGCTGCGAGCAGAAGTGGGGGCAGCCGAGCGGGCTGGTGATGCTATTGCCGCACGGGTTCGAGGGACAGGGGCCGGAGCACTCGAGCGCGCGCATAGAGCGGTACTTGACGCTGTGCGCGGAGAATAACATGCAGGTGTGCAATGTCACGACGCCGGCGCAGTATTTTCACCTGCTGAGGCGGCAGATGTACGGCGGGAGCGACCGGCGCGGCATGCGAAAGCCGCTGATCGTGTTCACGCCGAAGAGCCTGCTGCGGCATCCGAAAGCGGTCTCGACGCTGCACGACTTCACCAGCGGCGGATTCATGGAGGTGCTGAGCGACAGCGCAGCGAACGATCCGGCGCGGGTGACGCGGGTGGTGTTCTGCTCCGGGAAACTGTACTACGACCTGCTGGCGGCGCGCGACGAGCGCAAAGCGGAGCACGTGGCGCTGATCCGGATGGAGCAGCTTTATCCGTTCGCGGCGGAGCAGGTGCGCGACATCCTGGCGCGGTATTCGCCGACGGCGGAAGTGGTGTGGGCGCAGGAAGAGCCGCGCAACATGGGTCCGTGGCACTTTATGCGGGACCAGTTCCCGCCGCTGCTGGACGCGTCGGGGCGCGAGGTGCGGTACGTGGGCCGTCCGGAGAGCGCGAGCCCGGCGACGGGGAGCGGCAAGCGGCACCAGCAGGAGCAGGCGGAGATCATCAACGACGCGCTGACGCCGGGGGCGATCTCGCAGACCAAGCGGGTGCGGGTGGTGGCAAGAAGGAAAAGGTGAGTCGGTGCGAGACTGGCTGAAATCTCTTTCGCGCGACGACCGGAAGCGGATTGGAGCGGACATTCAGACTGTGGAATTCGGATGGCCAATCGGCATGCCGGTCTGCCGCACGATGGGCGGGGGCCTGCACGAAGTGCGAACGACTCTGGCTCAGCACCGGGTCGCGCGAGTGTTGTTCTAGGTGGATTTGAGAATGCGCATGGTGCTGCTGCACGCATTCATCAAAAAGACGCGCAGGACACCTAAGGAAGATCTGGACCTGGCGCTGCGGAATCTGCGGAAGCATCGGGGAGGATTGACATGAAGGCGAAGAAACCATTCGACCACAGCGGATCGAGCTTTGACGATTTTCTGGAGCAGGAAGGCATCCGGACTGAAGTTGGAGCTTTGGCGGCCAAGCGTGTGTCGGCCTGGCAACTCGCGCAGGCTATGAAGCGGCAGCGAAAAACGAAGCAGGCCATGGCGCGGGAACTTCACACCAGCCGGTCGCAGGTGGATCTATTACTCGATCCGAACCATACCGCGATTTCTCTGCTCACGGTGGCGCGAGCGGCAACAGTCCTCGGCAAGCGGGTTACGATCTCGATTTCCGATGTGAAGACCGGGCGGCAGGCGCAGTCGGGTGGCGGCGGCCGGCGACTGCCGAAGGCGGTGTGAACGACCGCGGCGTTGGGGCCTTGAGCCTTAAAACAGCACAGATGCGTGGTGTTAATCTGAGTGCGGAGAAGCGCGCATGATCATCGGCGTACCGAAGGAAATCAAGGACAACGAAACTCGCGTGGGGCTGGTGCCCAGCGGAGTAACGGCTCTTCGCGAAGCGGGGCACGAAGTCCTGGTGGAGACCCAGGCGGGCGAGGGCAGCTCGATCACCGACCGCGAGTATATGCAGGCCGGCGGCGCCATTCTGGAATCGGCGTCGGAGGTGTGGAAGCGGGCCGACCTGGTAATCAAGGTCAAGGAGCCGCAGCCGGCGGAATATGCGTATTTCCGGCCGGGGCTGACGTTGTTCACCTATCTGCACCTGGCGCCGCTGCCGGAGTTGACCGAGGAGCTGCTGGAGACGCGCGTCAACGGAGTCGCATACGAGACGATTCGCGAGCGCGACGGCTCATTGCCGCTATTGACGCCGATGAGCGAGGTCGCGGGGCGCATGAGCGTGCAGGTGGGCGCGCAATACCTGGAGCGGCCCAATGGCGGGCGCGGCATCCTGCTGGGCGGTGTGCCGGGCGTGTCGCCGGCGAACGTGGTGATTCTGGGCGGCGGGATTGTGGGCACGAACGCGGCGAAGATGGCGATCGGGATGGGCTCGCACGTCACGATCATCGACCGCAATATCAACCGACTGCGCGAGCTGGACGATATCTTCAACGGGCAGGCGGTCACGCTGGCATCGAATTCGTGGACCATCAGCGAGAATTTGAAGACGGCCGACCTGGTGGTGGGCGCGGTGCTCATTCCGGGCGCGTCGGCGCCGCGGCTGGTGAAGCGGGAGATGATCGCCACGATGAAGCGCGGTGCGGTGATGGTGGACGTGGCGATCGACCAGGGCGGGTGCTTCGAGACGTCGCACGCGACCACGCATACCGAGCCGGTGTATTTCGTCGACGGCGTGCTGCACTACTGCGTGAGCAACATGCCGGCGGCGGTGCCGCACACCTCGACGTTCGCGCTGACCAACGCCACGTTCCCGTACCTGCTGGAACTGGCGAATCACGGGCTGGAAGCGGCCTGCGAGAAGCATCCGGGGCTGAGGGAGGGTGTGAACACGTACAACGGGTACATCACGTACGCGGGCGTGGCGGAGTCGCAGGGGCGGCAGTGGCGGGAACTGGCGGCGGTGGAGTAGGGGCTAGAGGACCGAGAAGAGATCGTTCAGCGAAATGGAGATTCCTTCGGCGGTGAGGCTGCCAGCGGGCGGGATTTCGGTTGGGCGCTCGCCTTTGCGATATTCCCAGGCGCGCCGGGTTTCGGGGTCGACGATCCACGTCATTTCGACACCCCACGCGTGGTAGTCTTCGCACTTGAGCAGGATCTCGCCGAACCTGTCCTCAGGGGAGAGGATTTCGACGCAGAGGTGGACGGGCTCCGTGGGGTATGGATCCTGGACGCGGTCACGGCGCTGGACGGCAAAATCCGGAACATAGTATTTGCCCGGTCGAATCTTGACCGTCAATTCGCAGATTGGTTCCAATTCGGGGAAGCCCATCCTGAACAGGTGGGCCAATTGAGCTTGCAACAGCCCGTGCTTTCGAGCACCCATGGGTTTGGGCGGAGAACGCCGTCAATGTAGTCGCAGCCAGGCTTGTAGGTCGTGTTGAGGTATTCCTGTTCCGAAACCAGCGCGCCGGTCGCCATGCAACCATGATAACGCCGCGTTGCGCCTTCAGCCGCCGCGGGAGTAAGCTGCAACCATGCAGGCAATGGAGCACGTAACGGTTGTGTCGCCGCCGCTCACCGCCCTCAGCGACGACGAGAAGCTCTTCCAAAGCACGGTCCGCAAGTTCGCGCGGGAACAGATCCGGCCGTATGTGCGCGAAATGGACGAGGCAGGCGTCTTCCGCAAGGAAATCATCAAGCAGTTCTTCGAAATGGGGCTGATGGGGATCGAGATCCCCGAAGAATTCGGCGGGCAGGGCGGGACGTTCTTCCAGGCGGTCCTGGCGGTGGAAGAACTCTCGGCCGTCGATCCATCGGCGGGCGTGATCGTCGACGTACAAAACACGATCTGCAATAACGCGCTGATGCGCTGGGCGACGGCGGAGCAAAGGTCGAAGTACCTGCCACTGCTGGCGGAGAAGTGGGTGGCGAGCTATGCGCTATCGGAGGCGGGGTCGGGATCGGATGCGTTCGCCATGGCGACGCGCGCGGAGGACAAGGGCGACCACTTCCTGCTGACCGGGCGCAAGCTGTGGATCACCAACGCGGCCGAGGCAGGATTCTTCCTGCTGTTCGCCAATGCCAATCCCGAGGCCGGCTACCGGGGTGTGACGGCATTTCTGATCGAGCGCGAATTTCCGGGGTTCCAGGTGGGGAAGAAGGAAGACAAGATCGGGCTGCGCGCGTCTTCGACGTGCGAATTGATCCTGGACAATTGCCGCGTGCCACGCGAGAACGTGATGGGGCAGGTGGGGCAGGGGTACAAGATCGCGATCGAGACCCTGAACGAGGGGCGGATCGCGATCGGCGCGCAGATGATCGGGCTGGCGCGCGGTGCGCTGGAGCACGCTCTGGCTTACGCGAAGGATCGGAAGCAGTTCGGCAAGACGATCGGCGAGTTCCAGGCGGTGCAGTTCGACCTGGCGAAGATGGCCATCGAGGTGGAAGCGGCGCGGCTGTTGGTGTATAACGCCGCACGGCTGCGCGATGCCGGGCTGCCGTTCCTTTCCGAAGCGGCCATGGCGAAGTATTATAGTTCCGAGATCGCGGAACAGGTGGCATCGAAGGCAATCGAGATTCACGGCGGGGTGGGGATCACCAAAGACTATCCCGTCGAAAAACTCTACCGCGATGCCAAGATCGGGCGCATCTACGAGGGGACCAGCAACATACAATTGCTGACCATCGCCAAGAAACTGTTGGGCAAGTGAGTTCGTCTCACAATCGAGGAGTCTATGCGAGGCATGGTTCTTTCCGCCGTTCTGATGGCCGGCTTATTCACGCCGGCGCGGGCGGCCGATGACGTAAATCCGGACGAGATTATTCGCAAGTTCGCCGCCAAGGAAATGGAATTCCAGCAGGCGCGCAACAACTACATGTACCGGCAGAGCGTGAAACTCGAGGAGGTGCAGGGCGGGGGCAAGTGGGAAGAGGTGGACGACATCATCTTCACGCCGGAGGGCAAGCGCATCGAGAAGGTGGTATATGCCCCGGTGATTTCGCTGCATCACATCAGCCTGTCGCCGCAGGACGTCCAGGATCTGCGCAACGTGCAGCCGTTCGTGCTGACCACACCGGAGATCCCGGAATACGACATCCAGTACCTGGGGAAGGACAAGGTGGACGAGGTCAGCTGCTACTCGTTTTCGGTGAAGCCGAAGAAGATGGTGCAGGGCAAGCGGTATTTCGAGGGGGAGATCTGGGTGGACGATCGCGATCTGCAGATTGTGAAGACCTACGGCAAGGGCGTGGGACTGCTGAAGAAGAGTGAAGACCAGGCGTTCCCGAAGTTCGAGACCTACCGCGAGCAGATCGACGGCAAATACTGGTTCCCGACGTACACGCGGGCCAACGACACGCTGCACTTCAAGAACGGAGACAGCGTGCCGATCCGGATGGTAGTTCGGTACCAGGACTACAAGAAGTTCGAGGGCCGCTCGACGATCAAGTTCGGCGAGGTGGTGGACGACAACAAGAATCCACCGGCGGGGACCGGGACCCAGCCGACAACGCCACCGAAGAAGAAGTGAGATACTGGTCGGGTGCCAGCAAAAGTCACTGTTGCCAGTAACGGTCCCCTGCGGATCGAAGGGGAGTTCGAGATTTGCGATCCGGGCGGGGCGGCATTCGGCCTTGCCGGGCGCACCGTGATCTCGCTTTGCCGCTGCGGCCATTCGGCCAACAAGCCGTTCTGTGACGGCAGCCATAACCAATTTGGATTCAACGACATAGTAACCGCCCGCGAGCTCCCTCCGCCGAAGCCGAAGATCTGACGGCGATCCCCGGGAACGGATCTGTTAAGTCCTGCAATTACAGAAAGTTCCAAAAAATGTGCCCGGTTCGAGCCATTGCCGCGTCAGTTGGGTAACATTAGTATGATGGACATCGCCTTAAAGGCATAGATTTCTGGTTATTTAGGCATAACGGGACCACGACTCCGGGGAGTTCTTCAGATTGCGAAAAACGTTTTGGCACTTCAGTGTTGCAGTTGTAATAGCAGCCGCGTTATCCGGTTGCGGCACAAGCGGCGCGACTAACGCCAAGTCGGATGCTCCCGGAGGTGGGGGCGGCGGCAAAGGCGGCGGGCGGCGTGGCATGGCCGGCGACGTTCCGGTGACTGTAGCGAATGCCACTACGCGGGACGTACCGGTGGAGATCCAGGTGATCGGGAACGTGGAAGCGTACTCGACCATCACCGTCAAAGCCCAGGTGAGCGGGCAGTTGACGGACGTGTATTTCCAGGAAGGCGACTTCGTGAAGAAGAGCGCGAAGCTGTTCACCATCGATCCGCGGCCGCTGCAGGCCGCCTATGACCAGGCGTTGGCGAACATTGCGCGCGATGAAGCGAGCCTGGGACAGGCGCAGGCCAATCTTGCCCGCGACACCGCGCAGGCAAAATACCAGGACACGCAGGCCAAGCGCTATGCCGACCTACTGGCCGGGGGAGTAATCTCGAAGGACCAGGCGGAGCAGTTGCGCGCCAGCGCCGACGCGATGGAACAGGCCGTCAATGCGGATAAAGCCGCGATCGAAAGCGCCAAGGCGGCCATCGCAGCCAGCAAAGCGACTGCCGACAACGCGAAGGTGCAGTTGAGCTACACCAACATCTTTTCGCCGATCGACGGCCGCACCGGCAACCTCACCGTGAAGGCCGGCAACGTGGTCATGGCCAACAGCATGGACCTGATGACCATCAACCAGGTGGAGCCGATCTACGTGACATTCGCGGTGCCCGAAGCGCAGTTGCCTGCGATCAAGAAGTACATGGCCGAGGGCAAGCTTCCGGTGCGCGCCCGGCCGCAGGATGGCGACGTCAAGGACGAGGAAAGCGGAGTGCTGACGTTCGTGGACAACACGGTCGACGTCACCACCGGCACGATCAAGTTGAAGGGCACCTTTCTCAACGCTTCGCACAAGCTGTGGCCGGGCCAATTTGTCCGCGTGATATTGAAGCTGACCACCCAGCCGAACGCGGTGGTGGTTCCCAACCAGGCCATCAATACGGGCCAGAACGGCTCGTTCGTATACGTGGTGAAGCAGGACCGCACGGTGGAATCGCGGAACGTGGTGACCGGCGCTCGCGTGGAGCAGGACATGGTGGTAAACGACGGCCTGCAGGCGGGCGAGACGGTGGTGGTGGAGGGGCAGTTGCGGCTGGCCCCGGGCATGCGGGTGGTGGTGCGCGACAGCAGTGGAGGAGGCGGAGGACGCCGGGGCAAGCGAAGCTGAGGAGGGGGTCGCGTGAACATTTCAGAAACCTTCATCCGGCGCCCGATCGCGACCAGCCTCCTGATGGCCGGGATCGCGCTGTTTGGCGTCATCGCGTATGAAGCCCTGCCGGTCAGCGACCTGCCGCAGGTGGACTACCCCACGATCACGGTGAACGCGAGCCTGCCGGGGGCCAACCCGGACACGATGGCGTCGGCGGTGGCGACACCGATGGAGCGGCAGTTCACGACCATCGCGGGCCTGGACTCGATGATCTCCAACAGCAGCCAGGGGTCGTCTTCGATCACGCTGCAATTCAACCTGAGCCGGGATATCGACGGCGCGACGGTGGACGTGGAGACGGCCATCGCCGAGGCGATGCCGCTGCTGCCGCCGGGCATGCCTACGCCGCCGAGTTTCCGCAAGGTCAACCCCGGCGACTCGCCGATCATCAGCCTGCTGATCACGTCGCCCACGATGCGGCTGAGCGACCTGGATGAATACGCGGAAACCATGCTGGCGCAGCGCATCTCGATGGTAGAGGGCGTGGCGCAAGTGCAGGTGTTCGGCTCGACCAAGTACGCGGTGCGGGTGCAGGTGGACCCGAACGAGCTGGCGGCGCGGCATATCGGGCTGAACGAGATCGACGCCGCCCTGCGCAACTGGAACGTCAACCTGCCCACGGGCACGCTGTACGGCCAGCACACGGCGTACAACGTCCAGGTCAACGGGCAGTTGATGAGGGCATTCAACTACCGGCCGGTGATCGTCAGCTACCAGAACGGCGCGCCGGTGCGGCTGGGCGACGTAGCCCACGTAATCGACAGCGTGGAGGACGACAAGAACTTTTCCAAGATCTACGGCGGCGAATACGGCAAGGACGGCACGCGCGGCGTGAGCCTGGCGGTGTTCCGGCAGCCGGGCAGCAACACGATCGAGGTCACCGACAACATCAAGGCGCTGCTGCCGGTGTTGCAGTCGCAATTTCCGCCCTCGGTACACCTGGGGATTCGCGGCGACCGCTCCAAGAACATTCGGGAATCGTTCCAGGACATTCAGTTCACGATGGCGGCGACTCTGGCGCTGGTCATCCTGGTGATTTTCCTTTTCCTGCGAAACTTTTCGGCGACCATGATTCCGGCCATGGCGCTGCCGTTTTCGATCGTGGGCACGTTCGCGGTGATGTACCTGCTGAACTTCAGCCTGAACAACATCTCCCTGATGGCGCTGATTCTCTCGATCGGATTCGTGGTGGACGACGCGATCGTGATGCTGGAGAACATTGTCCGGCACATCGAGCACGGCGAACATCCGCTGCAGGCGTCGCTCACCGGGTCGAAGGAG